>Ga0105049_10000180_pt1 | contig 65110 bp, 68 predicted proteins | sample MAT06_FD_78087 | JGI IMG/M metagenome (GOLD analysis project Ga0105049, IMG submission 78087) | Freshwater microbial communities from Lake Fryxell liftoff mats and glacier meltwater in Antarctica - MAT-06 | ecosystem: Environmental > Aquatic > Freshwater > Ice > Liftoff microbial mat | place...
CGCGATCAGCCGAAGTCGATGTTCTGGGTGTTGTCGACGTCGACGTCGACCTCGGCGTCGGCGTCGCCGCCCTCGCCGGCCCCGCCGGCCCCGCCGGCGCCACCGGTGCCGGTGGAGGTGCCGCCGGCCCCGCCGTCGCCGCCGTCGCCGTCGCCGTAGTAGAAGTCGGTGCCGCCGTCGCCGCCGTCGCCGCCGTCGGCGCTGGAGGTGCCGGCCCCGCCGGCGCCGGCCGCCCCGCCGGTGCCGTCGCCACCGGTACCGCCGGTGGTGTCACCGATGGTCACGTCGGTGTCGTTGTCCTGCTGCTGGTTGGCCTGCTTGTTGCCGTCGCCCTGGGCTGCGTTGACGGCCTGCTGGCCGTCACCGAAGTTGTCGTTACCGCTGCCGATGTTGTTGGCGTCGCCGAACACGCTCGCGGCGCTGCCGTCGGAGGCGGTCACGTCACCGGTGTTGGCCTGGTTGTCGTCTCCCTGCTGGAGCACGCCACCGTCGGTGACATCGCCGGTGTTGACCGGGGAATCGGTCAGCACGCTGTCGTCGATGATGACGCCGTCGTCGCCGAAGTTCTGGTTGACCTCACTGTCGACGATGTTCTGGTTGATCGAGTTGTCCTCGATGTTGTTGATCGTGGTGAACTGCTGGTAGTTGTAGACCTCCTGGGTCAGGTACTGCTGGTACTCCGCCGGGGTCCCGCCGTAGGGCGGCGGCTCCGACGGGGCGTAGGCAGGGGCGGACTGGGTACCGGACTGGGCGGTGTCCAGGTTGTAGTTGCGGCTGAAGTCGGCCTGGGTGAAGTAGGTGTTCCACCCCTCGGCCAGGTCCTCCACCGAGCAACCGTGCTCGGCGGCGAAGTCCTCGACGTCGCCGTCCGGGTTGGCAAGCAGCCAGCTGCGCAGGGCTTCGAGCAGGGCACCCAGGCTGGTGGTGTCAACGACCATCGTGATCATCTCCTGTGTTCGATCCGCCGCAGCCGTGCGGCTGGGCGGTATTCGGTACTCGGTATGCGGCGAAAGCTAGGCCTGCCTCAACGCTCGGTCATCGGGGATGGCTCACCATCCGCGCTGGTCTCACTGCGGGTAGGAGGTTCGCTCTCGTTAGGGGCGTACGGGGGCTCGGAGCGGGGAGCGCCGCCCGGAGTCAGTCGAACTGGAAGTCGGTGTCCGAGAAGTCGGAGACGTCGTCCTTACCCGGTGCGTCGCCGTCGCCGAGGGTGCCGGTGGCGAAGTCGAAGGGGTCTTCCACCGGGTCTTCCACCGCGTCTTCGACCGCCTCGTGGACAGGGTCGTCGGAACTCGGCGGCCCGACCTGCCCGTCGGACGCAGGTTGCGGGTCCGGGTCGCTGACGGAGGCGTTCTCGGGCCGACCCGCTCCGAACACCGGCGTCGCGGCGGGGTCGGGCGGGTCGAAGACGAGCGAACCGTTCCCGCTGTCGGGCACGACGAGGGAGTCGTAGGAAACGACGTCCACGCCCGAAGCCTCGCCGAGCGCCGTCAGGTACCGCTCGAGGAAGCCCTCCGCGCTCTCGCCCGGGGCAGGCTCTGCCGCCGGCAGCTGAGTACCCGGGGAGCCGGCCTGGGTGAGGTCGACACGGACGTTGTCGAGGAACATCGGCAGCAGCTCGGCGACGTCGGCCGCACTGAAACCGTGGGCCTCGGCGATCTCGGCCGGGTCGGCGCCCGGGTCGTCCAGTATCAGGCGGGTGACATCCCAGATCGACGCGCTCGAATCCGCCATCACGGCAACTCCCAGGTGGGGCTGTGCGGGGCTCGTGCACCCGGCTCTGGTCGCACCTTACGAAAGGAGAGCGCGAAAGGAATCGGGGATGGCGCTTGCGCTCGACCACGCCGGTACCGGGTTGCACCGACCGGACCGTTCGGGGGCTTAGGGGATGCGGTGCAGCGGAGCCTTTTGGGGGTGTCGGTGGATAACGGACCGGTGCGATCCTCCGATCAGCCAAGGACGGTGTCGACGAACTGCACCGCCGGCGGGAGGGCGAGAGCTATGAGCTACCAACTGGGGATCGATCTGGGGACGACCTATACCGCGGCGGCGGTGTGCCGCGCCACGGACCGGCACTGGGACGAGCCCGACATGGTGAACCTCGGTGGCCGCACGCCGACCGTCGCGTCGGTGCTCTACCTGGGTAGCGACGGCTCGGTGCTGGTCGGTGAGGCCGGCGAGCGCCGGGCCGTGACCGACCCGGATCGGGTGGTGCGGGAGTTCAAGCGCCGGATCGGCGACGAGACCCCGCTCGTGGTGGGTGATGGCGAGCAGCACGCCGCACACGATCTCGCTGCGCGGTTGGTCCGCTGGGTCGTCGACCGGGTGGCCGAGCGGGAGGGTGGCCCGGCAGGCCGGGTCGCCGTGACACACCCCGCGTCGTGGGGGCCGCACAAGAAGGAGCTGTTCGGGCGCGCGCTGAGCGCAGTCGGGGTTCAGGCGACGTTTCTTGCCGAGCCGCAGGCTGCCGCACTGAGCTACGCCTCGGCCGAGCGGGTGGAGATCGGCTCGACGATCGCGGTGTACGACCTCGGCGGTGGCACCTTCGACGCCGCCGTGGTCCGAAAGGTGGGCGCCGGTGAGTTCGAGCTGCTCGGCCGGGCCGAGGGTATCGAACGGCTGGGCGGGGTGGACTTCGACGAAGCCGTGCTGGGGCACGTGCACGGCGAGGTGGGTGCCGCGATCGCCGCGCTGGACCCGGCCGACGAGCACGCGATCTCAGCGTTCGCCCGGTTGCGCCGGGAATGTGTGGAGGCCAAGGAGGCCCTCTCCGCGGACACCGAGACGACGATCCCGGTGCTGCTGCCGGAGCTGCGAACCTCGGTGCGGCTGGTCCGCTCCGAGTTCGAGGCCATGATCCGCGGCGGCCTGGAGGACACCGTCGACGCACTGCGCGTGGCGATCACGTCGGCGGGTCTCAAGCCGTCCGATCTGAGCGCGGTGCTCCTCGTCGGGGGGTCCTCGCGGATCCCGCTCGTCTCCCAGATGGTGTCGGCGGAGCTAGGACGCCCGGTGGCGGTCGATGCGGACCCGAAGAGCGCGATCGCGATGGGCGCGGCGCTGGCGATCTCACCGAAGCAGGTGACGGCACCCGCGGCGGGCGCGGCCGCCCTGCCTGCGCCGGTCGTGCCTGGGCCGGTCGCGCCCACTCTGCCGCCCACTGCATCTGCGATGCCCCAGATGCCTACGACCCCAGCAGGCCAGGCCCGGCCCGTCCAACCTCCTGCACCCCCCTACTCCACGCGGGTCGCTCACTCGGCTCCGCCGCCGGTTCACAACCCGGCCCCGGTCCGGCACCAGCAGCCGGTGACGGCGCAGCTTCCGGCCACGGCCCCGCAGCCGCCGGTGTCGCGCTCCTACGACCGGCCGCTCGGGGACCGGGAGCGGCGGCGTTGGCCGGTCGGATTGTTGTTCGGCGGTGGCGGGATCCTCGCGGTGGCTGCGCTCGTGACCGGCCTGCTGTTCTGGGGCCAGTCCGAGATCGGCGTCTCCGAGACCGGCGGAACGGTACCCGCCACCACGGCGGAACCGACGCCCGCGGCCGTCCCCGAGCCGACCGCCGAAAGGCCCGAACCCGCCGCTGAGCGGCCCCAGCCCACAGCCGGGAGCCCCGAACCCACCACCGGGACTACCGAGCCGACCACCGAGAGCCCCGAGCCGACCACCGAGAGCCCGGAACCGACACTGGAGAACCCGGCGCCGCAGGAGCCGGTCGTCGTGCAGCCGGCGTCGGAGACCGAGCCGGTGGTCGACGCGGCGCCGTAGTCGGGCACGTGGGTCCGCTTCGCCGGGGCAGACGACGCCAGTCCACCGATGGCAGTCACGCCGACAGCGGCCGGCCGCGAGAGACCGGCTCGGGCGAGTCGTGCCGAAGTCGTGTTGCCGGTGCAGCCCAAGCGGCGGGCCCACCCCGCTGGACGCGGGCCGCCGTGCTGCGCCGCCATACCGACGACATCGTCGTGCCCGGGGTCCCACGGCCGCCGCTCGACCTGCTGGGCAGCCGATGAAACCCGTCCGGCCCCGCGACCGACCACCGGCGCGCGAACTCGACGGGGTCACCGGAGGGGGTGGCCATCGGCTCCAGCTGGTGTCACTCCAGGAGCCGATCAGGCTCCGTCCCGGCTCGGCAGCGACGCGGGCAGCCCGAACGACACGAAGTGTTCGGGACAGATGAACGAGGTCACCTCAGCGATGCGGTGCCCGCGCAGCGTCAGCACGTTGATCGACCACGCCTCGTGCGCACCGTCGCCGGCCGGGCACAGGTACGCGGCGACGGCGGGCTGGCCGTTGGCGACGGTGGGGATGTGCCGCCACGATCCGCACCCGGTCAGCGGGACGGTGACGGCGAAGTCGGTGACGGCGGCCAGGCCGCGGTACCAGTGCGGCAGCGGCGGCATGGACCAGGTGACGTCCTCGGTGAGCAGGGCGACCAGCGCGTCGGCGTCCCCGCGCTCCAGCGCCGACGAGCAACCGGCGACGATCTCCCGGACCCGGGCGTCCTCGAGCCGGCGCAGGGTCTGCTGCTGGGTACCCGCGGGCACCTTCTCGGCCACGATCCGCCGGGCCCGCTGCAGGGCGCTGGTGACCGACGCGGTCGAGGTGTCCATCATCGCGGCGATCTCCGCCGCCGAGTAGCCGAGCACCTCGAACAGCAGCAGGGCGGCCCGCTGGTTGCCCGGCAGGTGCTGCAGCGCCGCGACGAACGCCAGCTCGACGGCCTCCCGCTGCTCGTAGCGGGCGTCCGGGGCGGCGGGCCCGGACCCGAGTCCGGTGTCGGGGCAGGGCCCGAGCCAGGCGACGTCGGCGAGCGGCGCGTCGCCGACCACGGCGTGCGGACTGGACGGGCCAACTCCCGGCGCAAAGACTCCACGAGCCGGGTGAACGCGGCGTCGTCGCCGTCGCGGGCCCGGGTCAGACGTCGAGGAGGTCCTGACGTCCGGCCGCCTCCAGCTGTTCGCGGTACGGCCCGAACATTCCCTTGGCCAGCGGAAGGACCTTCAAGAGCTTCGCGACCGGCCCCTTGGCGCGGACCTGGCCCTTCGCCAGTGCCACGGGCAGGACGACCTTGCCCAGCCAGAACCTGTTGCCCGTGTCGGCGGTCATGAACAGCTCGACGTTCGGCTCGGGGCCCTCGCCCGCGCCCTCGTGCAGCACGCCTCCGGGCATGTCCATGGTGATCACGGCGTCGGGGTCGGTGTAGGTGATCCGCAGAACCACGCCGGACGGCCGGAGCTTCTCGACGAGCACCGGGTCCTCCAGCCCGCGTCGGAACACCCCGCCGAGGTAGGTGTAGACCTCTGCTTCGTCGGTGAACGCAGCCACGTCGCCTCCCGCTGTCGGTGGCCGGAGTGTGGCGTATCGACTCGCGCGGGGCGACACCTCGAACGGGCCATGCGCGGCCCCCGAGGGCCAGGGCCCGGCAGGCTCAGCGGGCGTCGTCGGCGTCGAGCAGTCCGTAGCGACCGGCGAGTGCCGCGGCCTCGATGCGGTTGGCAGCGCCGAGCTTGTGCAGCAACGAGGCGATCATCCGTTTGGCCGTGCGCTCACTGACCAGCATCGGCTTGGCGATCTCACTGGTCTCCAGTCCGCGGGCCAGCAGGGACCAGAGCTGCAGCTCCCGGCTGCCGAGCCGCTCGACGAGCCCGTCACCGGTGCGGTCGCCCGCGGAGAGCAGGGCGTCGAGGAGGTCGGTGCGCACCACCCGCACGTCGGCGGAGATGGTCAACAGCGGTGCGACCAGCACGTCGGGATCGGCCGACTTGCCCAGGAAACCGGCCGCACCGGCGCGCAGGGCGGCGGCGGCGAGCCCGAGGTCCTCGGTGCCCGACAGCGCGAGTATCCGCGTCGCGGGGTAGGCCGCAGTGACGCGGCGGATGGTCTCGACCCCGCCGAGCGGGGGCAGCGCCAGGTCGATGATCGCGATGTCGGCGGCCTCCCGCCCGACCAGTGCGACGGCCTCCTCGCCGGCCGTCGTGGAGCCCGCGACCACGAACGTGTCACCGGCCCGCGACTCCAGCAGCAGCGCCAACCCCTGCGAGAACAGGGCGTGGTCGTCGACGATGACCACCACGTATCTGCCCCCGCGCACGGTCGGAGAGCCTAGCGCCGGTGACGGGGCACGTCCGCCGTGCGGACCCGGGCCGGCCTGAACCGTGCTCGCCCGGGCCGGGCTGGGAGAAGCTGGCGCCATGTGGAGCGACGCGGGGAGAGGGACAGCGACCGGGGGAGGGGCGGTGACCGGGGGAGGGGCGGCGGAGGGCCACCTGGTCTCGGCGGAGGAACGGACGGTGGTGGTCCTGCGGCTGGTCGTGGTGGTGTCCGTCGCCATTGCGCTGGCGTGGGGCCCGGAGCTCGCCCGCGGGGGGCTGGTGTCGCTCGCGGTGCTGGTCGCGGTGGCTCTCGGGTACGCGCTCGTGCTCGCGGTGGCCGAGTGGCGCAGGTGGCGGCTGCTCCCGCCGTGGGCGTCGACATCGGTCGACGGAGTGCTGGTCCTGGTGGGATGCGGCTGGACGGGTGGCGCCGAGACGATCATGGTGGCGGTCCTGCCGCTCGTGGTCATCGCCGCGGCCGTGCGCGGAGGCGCGGTGATCGGGCGGTTCGCGGCGTTGGCCGCGGGGGCGGGTTTCACCGCGGCGGCCGTGCTGGGGTCCGACGCCGACGTGCCGCTGCGGGAGCGCCTGCTCGCCGGAGCCTGGTGGACCGGGTACCTGGTGGCCGCGGCGGTGCTGGTGGGAGTGCTGGTGCGGATGCTGGAGCGCCAGCTCGACGCGGCGGCGGTGTCCCGGGCGCGGGCGCATGCCGAGCACGAGGCGTTCCTGGAGGAGCATGACCTCCGTGCCCGATTGCTCGCCGCGCAGCAGGCCCGGCTCGACGGCGTGCGCGTCGTGCTCCACGAGTTCCGTACGCCCGTCGCGTCTCTGACCGCCCTGACCGCCGACCTCGCCGCGGGCCGGCTCTCCGAACCCTCCGGGCACGCGGCCGTGCGGCTGCTGGCCGAGCACGCGGTGCACCTGCGGGACATGCTCGACGGCCTGGCCGACGTCGCGGTGCAGGACGGGAGCCCGCTCGGTCGGGTCCGCGACCGGCCCGTCCTGCTCGCCGAGCTCGCCGACGCCGTGCTGGACGCCGCCGGGGTGGAGCCCGCGCGCCGCGCGCCGCGCGTCGACCCGCCGGACGCGTCGGTGCGCTGCGATCCACAGCGGTTGCGCCGGGTCCTGACCAACCTCGTGGAGAACGCGGCCCGACACAGCGGCGACGCGCCGGTCGAGCTGGAGCTGTGCCACGTGGACGGGCGGCTGGTGGCCGAGGTCCGGGACCGCGGGCCCGGTTTGCCCGCAGGTCAGGCCGGCGTCGTGACGGCCAAGGGCGTGGCGCTGGGGGAACGGCGCGGAACGGCGGGACTGGGGCTGTGGATCGTGGAGGCCGTCGTCACGGCGATGGACGGCGAGCTGTCCCTGACCCCGCGCAAGGGTGGAGGCCTGATCGCGCGCCTGGAGCTGTCGCTCCCCGCGTCCTGACGGGGGTCGATGTGTGCGGCACCCCGGTGGCATCCGGGCGTCGCTCGACGCGAGGGGCGTGGGTGGCACCCGCGGGCCAGCGCGGGAACCGCCGGGCCGGTGTGGATGTCGGTGACCCACGTCATGCTGGCGCCATGAGGACGACGGCGGCGGTGCTGCGGGAGCTGGGCGGCAGGTGGGAGGTCGAGGAGGTCGAGCTCGACCCGCCGGGGCCCGGCGAGGTGCTCGTCGAGATCGCGGCCAGCGGTCTGTGCCACTCCGACGAGCACCTGGTCACCGGGGACCTGCCCGTCGCGTTCCCGATGGTCGGCGGCCACGAGGGAGCGGGACGGGTGCTGGAGGCGGGCCCCGGCGTCACCGAGGTCGAGGTCGGCGATCCCGTGGTCATGACCTTCCTGCCGTCGTGTGGGCGCTGCTCGTACTGCGTCCGCGGCTGGACGAGCCTGTGCAACGACGGGGCCGGTGCCACGCTGGGCCCCCAGCTCGACGGCACCTACCGCTTCCACTCCCGCGGCGCGGACGTCGGGCAGATGTGCCTGCTCGGCACGTTCGCACGGCACACGGTGGTGCCGGTGAAGTCGGTCGTCACGATCGACGAGGGCTTCCCGCTGCACCTGGCCGCGCTCGTCGGCTGCGGGGTCACGACCGGTTTCGGCTCGGCGGTGCGCTCCGCCGAGCTGCGCGCGGGGGATGCGTGCGTCGTCATCGGGATCGGCGGTGTCGGGGCCAACGCGGTGCAGGGCGCGCGGGTCGCGGGCTGCCGCTACGTCGTCGCCGTCGACCCGGTGCGGTTCAAGCGCGAGACCGCCCTGAAGCTGGGCGCCACGCACGTCGCGGGGAGCATGGACGAAGCCTGGAACCTGGTCTCTCAGCTCACGCGCGGCCAGCTCGCCGATGCGGCCATCCTGTGTACGGGTGTCGCCGAGGGCTCCTACCTGCAACCGGCCCTGCAACTCGTCGGCAAGAAGGGTCGGGTCGTCGTGACGGCGCTGGGCCACCCCGACGAGGAGACCGCCTCGCTGTCGCTGCTGGACCTGACCCTGTACGAGAAGCAGATCCGCGGCGCGCTCTTCGGCAGCTCCAACGGCCAGCACGATGTCCCGAGGCTGTTGGAGATGGCGAACCTCGGCATGCTCGAGCTGCAGGAGCTGATCACCCGCGAGTACGCCCTCGAGGACATCAACCAGGGATTCGACGACATGCGCCACGGTCGCAACATCCGCGGCCTCATCCGGTTCTGACCGATCCGAGAGGTACCCGACCTATGGAACGACCGATCATCGCCCACGGCAGACGCACCGGCTTCGCCAGCCTGAGCAGTGGCGGACTCGACGTCGACTCGTTTCCCCTGAGGCTGTTCTCCAAGGGCAACGCGCGGCACTGGAACCCCGCCGACATCGACTTCTCCCAGGACGCGCGCGACTACGCCGCGATGACCGACGACGAGCGCTGGTGGACGTGCTCGCTCGCCGCCCAGTTCATGGCGGGCGAGGAGTCGGTGACCCAGGACCTGCAGCCCTTCATCGGCGCGATGGCCGCGGAGGGACGCCTGGCCGACGAGATGTACCTGACGCAGTTCGTCTACGAGGAGGCCAGGCACACCGAGGCGTTCCGCCGCTGGTTCGACGCCGTGGGCATCACGGGCGACCTGCACGGCTACATCGAGGCCAACGAGCATTACATGGAGATCTTCACCAGGCAGCTCCCCGCCAGCCTGCACGCGCTCGCGCTCGACCCGTCGCCCCGCAACCAGATCCGCGCGTCGGTCACCTACAACCACATCGTCGAGGGGACGCTCGCGCTCACCGGCTACTTCGCGTGGGCCAAGGTCTGTTCGGGTCGCGGGATCCTACCCGGCATGCAGCAGGTCATCCGGCACATCGGCGACGACGAGCGCCGCCACATGGCGTGGGGCACCTTCACCTGCCGCCGGCACGTCGCGGCCGACGACACCTTGTGGGACGTGGTCGACGGCCGCATGCAGGAGCTCCTGGTCCCCGCGATGGGCGTGGTGACGGGCACGTTCGAGCAGTTCGACGGTGACCGGCCGCCGTTCGACATCGACATGAACGAGATGGCCGAGTACGCGATGGACAAGGTCGGGCGTCGGCTCGGCGCGATCGAGTCCGCCCGCGGCGCCGATCCGGCGGTGATCGACGTCGACGCCGCACCGGAGGTCCTGGAGCAGCGGTTCCACGACGAGGACCAGGCGGGGCTCGCGACGGTGGGATGACCGGGCTCAGCCTCCCTGCCGGGCCACGATGCGGTCGACCAGGCCGTACTCGACGGCCTCGGACGCGGTGAACCAGCGGTCCCGGTCGAGGTCCGCCGTGACCTGGTCGACCGGCTGCCCGGTGTGCTCGGCGGTGATCTCGGCGATCGGCTGCTTGCGGCGCACCACCATGTCGGCGCGGATGGCGATGTCGGACTCGGCTCCGCCCACCCCGCCCGACGGCTGGTGCATCATGATCTGCGCCCGTGGCAGCGTGCGCCGCTTGCCGGGTGTGCCGGCGGTGAGCAGGAACTGGCCCATCGAGGCGGCCATCCCGGTGGCGACCGTGCAGACGTCGGGCTCGACGGCGAGCATGGTGTCGTGGACGGCGAACCCGGCCGACACCGAACCGCCGGGCGAGTCGACGTCGAGCGTGATGTCGCGTGTCGGGTCCTCGGCGGCGAGCAGGAGGAGCTGGGCCACGACGCGGTTGGCCACCGGGTCGTCGATCTCCTGGCCCACGACGACGATCCGCTCGTGGAGCAGTCGGTCCAGTACGGAGTCGTTCAGGGTTGCGGCAGTGGTCGTTGCGGCAGTGGTCATGGAGCGGACGCTGGAGTTCCCCGCCCTGGTCAGGGGCCGTTCTCGCGGGCGGCGGACATGTCCACCGTGAGCGAAACGAGCCCGATGTGCGCCGTCCGCGAGGAGTGCGGGATCTCCAACCCACAGGGACCGTGAGCACTCCTCGCGCCGGCCCTGTGAGGACCGCCGCACCGTCCGTCCGCGCGGTCCCGTACTCTGGCCCACGGTTCCACCGAAGACCGCAGGTCGGCGTTCCCCGAGAGGGGTGACGGACGAAGGCCCACCACAACGGGCGGCCCGCGCAGGAGGACGAGGTCACGCGAGGTGCGCAGGTGCGCGCCGACCGCCACGCCCCGTGCGCTTCTGCGCCGGGGCGTCTGCTGTCTCCCGGGTCGTCGCGGTGGAACGACACCACGCCACGACAACCGAGAGGAGGCAAGGGATGGCCCGATCCGACAAGATCGCGGCGGTCGACGAGATCGCCGAGAAGTTCCGGGGCGCGTCCGCCTCGGTCGTCACCGAGTACCGCGGCCTCACCATGTCCCAGCTGACGACGCTGCGCCGATCACTCGGCGACGGCACGTCGTACCGCGTCGCCAAGAACACGCTGGTGAAGCGGGCGGCTCAGGATGCCGGAGTCGCCGGACTCGACGCGCTGCTCGTCGGTCCGACGGCGATCGCCTTCATCACCGGCGAGCCCGTCGACGCTGCGAAGGCACTGCGGGAGTTCGCCAAGACCCACCAGGCCTTGGTGATCAAGGGCGGCTTCATGGACGGTCGCGCGCTGACCGTCGCCGAGGTCAACCAGCTCGCCGACCTGGAGTCGCGCGAGGTCATGCTGGGCAAGCTGGCCGGCGCGATGAAGGCCAACCTGTCCAAGGCCGCTGCCCTGTTCGCCGCTCCGGCGTCGCAGGTGGCCCGCATGGCCCAGGCCCTGGCCGACAAGCGCGCGGCCGAAGCGGGTGTGTCTGCCGACGCCACCGCCGCCGGCGACGACACGGCTGACAACGCGACCGGTGACGTCGCCGAGGCTCCGGCCGCGGTCGTCGCCGACAGCACCGGGGCTCCGGCCGCTGCCGAGAGCTGAGCTCCACCCACCTGCGCGATCCATTGCCCGGTGAGGCCCCGCTCGTCGGGGCCGAACCACCCGATCCGAAAGGACCGCCACCATGGCGAAGCTGTCCACCGACGACCTGCTCGAGGCCTTCAAGGACCTCACGCTCATCGAGCTGTCGGAGTTCGTGAAGAAGTTCGAGGAGACCTTCGACGTCACCGCGGCCGCACCGGCCCAGATGCCCGGACCGGTCGGACCGCCCGCCGTCGACGAGGCCCCCGAGGAGAAGGACGAGTTCAACGTCGTCCTCGAGGCCGCGGGTGACAAGAAGATCCAGGTCATCAAGGTCGTCCGCGAACTCGTCTCGGGCCTGGGCCTGAAGGAGGCCAAGGACCTCGTCGAGGCCGCTCCGAAGCCCATCCTCGAGGGTGTGGCCAAGGACGCCGCCGACGCGGCGAAGGAGAAGCTCGAGGGTGCCGGCGCCAAGGTCAGCCTGACCTGAGACCCGCCGACCACCACTGAGGGGCGACACCCGATCCGGGTGTCGCCCCTCGGTGCGTCAGCCCTTCGATTGCGTCGACCGACCAGCAACCCCACCCAGACGAGCGCGCCGAACGCGGCCGCGGCCGCTCCGACCCATCGACGCTCGAGGGCCGACCACGCCAGCACCACGGTCGGCGGCCGGGCGCTTCACGGGAGCAGGTCGACGACGGACAGCACCAGGAGCACAGCCAGCGCGACGGCGGCGGTCAGCTCCGCGCCCACCGATCGTCGCGCGTCGGGCGCCGGCGTCAGGTCCGCCCCGCGGCTCGCGGCGCAGGCGGGTGCCGGTGACCGTCCCGGGGCCGACCGGACGCCCGCGGCGGGAGTCTCCCATGTCGTCTCCTCGCCCGCATCGACGGATCCTTGTCCGGGATGATCGTGGTGTCGCCCGTGAGGACATGTCAAGGACGGTGGGGTCCGGAGCCGGTCCCGTACCCGGCGCCGGCGAACGGGCGTGCGGCCGCCGGGTCCACGGGCGGCGTGGCTCACGCCGGGGCGGCGTGACTCGGCGGGCAGGCGGTGGCTCGGAGCGGCCGAAGTCCGCTTTCCGGAGGGCTTCCACGGTGAACATGCGCCGTCACGGTCCGGTCGTCTCGCCGAACAGACCACTTACCGTGGCGCAGAGCCTTGACGCGATGCGCCAGTCAGGTCACTCTTAGGTCACGATGGTTGCCTTGGCGACCCATCTCGACAGCCGCTGCCTGAGCAGCTAGACTGCCTCTTTGCGCTGCCTTCGTCCAGCTCCGCGCGCGCAGTAAGAGTTCCCCGGGTGTGGGTCCTCGAACGCTCGCGCGGATCTGGCCGGCGGTCGCGCCCTGACAACAGACGGTGTGCGCCGCAACCGCATCCGTGGGCCGCTCGACTTCGGGACCACCGCCCGGATCGGACGAGCAGACGGTAACGCGCGAACGGCGGTGCACGCCAGATGAGAGCGCAGTTCCGGAAGGACGCATCTTGGCATCGCCGCACGCCACCAAGACCCCCGCGACCACCTCGGACCACCTGAATCTCCCCGGTGCTCCCACCCGCGTCTCGTTCGCCAAGATCCGCGAGCCGCTCCGGGTGCCCGATTTGCTCGACCTGCAGACTCAGTCCTTCGAGTGGCTGGTGGGCGACGAGGCATGGTTCCAGCGGCGTATCGAGGCCGGGGACGAGAGTCCGATGGGTGGCCTCGAGGACATCCTCACCGAGATCTCCCCGATCGAGGACTTCTCCGGCTCCATGTCGCTCTCCTTCTCCGACCCGCGTTTCGACGAGGTCAAGGCCTCGGTCGAGGAGTGCAAGGACAAGGACATGACCTACGCGGCTCCGCTGTTCGTCACGGCGGAGTTCACGAACAACACCACAGGTGAGATCAAGAGCCAGACGGTCTTCATGGGCGACTTCCCCGTGATGACCGACAAGGGCACCTTCGTCATCAACGGCACCGAGCGCGTCGTCGTGTCGCAGCTGGTCCGGTCGCCCGGTGTGTACTTCGACCACAACATCGACAAGACCACCGAGAAGGACGTCTACTCGGTCAAGGTCATCCCCAGCCGTGGCGCCTGGCTGGAGTTCGACGTCGACAAGCGCGACACCGTGGGCGTCCGCATCGACCGCAAGCGTCGCCAGCCGGTCACCGTGCTGCTCAAGGCGCTGGGCTGGACCAACCAGCAGATCTCCGCCCGTTTCGGGTTCTCCGAGACGATGCTCGCCACGCTGGAGAAGGACCACACCGCCGGCCAGGACGAGGCCCTGCTCGACATCTACCGCAAGCTGCGCCCCGGCGAGCCCCCGACCCGGGAGAGCGCGCAGACCCTGCTGGAGAACCTGTTCTTCAAGGACAAGCGCTACGACCTCGCGAAGGTCGGCCGGTACAAGGTCAACAAGAAGCTCGGCCTCACCACGCCCAACAAGGTCGGCACACTGACCGAGGAGGACGTGGCCACCACCATCGAGTACCTCGTCCGGCTGCACGCGGGCGACACCACGATGACGGTGGGCGCGGGCGAGGACGGAGCGGGCGGGATCGAGATCCCGGTCGAGACCGACGACATCGACCATTTCGGCAACCGGCGCCTCCGCACCGTGGGCGAGCTCATCCAGAACCAGATCCGCGTGGGACTGTCGCGGATGGAGCGGGTCGTCCGCGAGCGGATGACCACCCAGGACGTCGAGGCGATCACGCCGCAGACCCTGATCAACATCCGGCCCGTCGTGGCGGCGATCAAGGAGTTCTTCGGTACGTCGCAGCTGTCGCAGTTCATGGACCAGACCAACCCCCTCGCGGGCCTGACGCACAAGCGTCGCCTGTCCGCGTTGGGCCCGGGTGGTCTGTCACGTGAGCGCGCCGGCTTCGAGGTGCGCGACGTGCACACCAGCCATTACGGCCGGATGTGCCCGATCGAGACCCCGGAGGGCCCGAACATCGGCCTGATCGGGTCGCTGTCGAGCTTCGCGCAGGTCAACCCGTTCGGGTTCATCCAGACCCCGTACCGGAAGATCACGGACGGCCGCGCGGGCGACCAGATCGACTACCTCACCGCCGACGAGGAGGACCGCTTCGTCATCGCGCAGGCCAACGAGCCGCTCGACGACGACGGCAACTTCACCGGCGAGCGGGTGCTCGTGCGTCGCAAGGGCGGCGAGGTCGACTACATCTCCCCGAGCGGCGTCGACTACATCGACGTCTCCCCGCGGCAGATGGTCTCGGTCGCCACGGCGATGATCCCGTTCCTCGAGCACGACGACGCGAACCGCGCGCTCATGGGCGCCAACATGCAGCGCCAGTCGGTGCCGCTGCTGCGCAGCGACTCGCCGCTGGTCGGCACGGGCATGGAGCTGCGCGCGGCGGTCGACGCCGGTGACGTGGTCGTCGCCGAGAAGGCGGGCATCGTCGAGGAGCTGTGCGCCGACTTCATCACGGTGATGGCCGACGACGGCACCCGGCGCACCTACCGGCTGCACAAGTTCCACCGCTCCAACCAGGGCACCTGCACCAACCAGAAGCCCATCGTCGACGAGGGCGCTCGCATCGAGGTCGGCCAGGTGCTGGCCGACGGCCCGTGCACCGACATGGGTGAGATGGCGCTGGGCAAGAACCTGCTCGTCGCGATCATGCCGTGGGAGGGCCACAACTACGAGGACGCGATCATCCTCTCGCAGCGCCTGGTGCAGGACGATGTGCTCACGTCGATCCACATCGAGGAGCACGAGATCGACGCCCGCGACACCAAGCTGGGCGCCGAGGAGATCACCCGGGACATCCCGAACGTCTCCGAGGAGGTGCTGGCGGATCTCGACGAGCGAGGCATCATCCGGATCGGCGCCGAGGTCCAGCCCGGCGACATCCTGGTCGGCAAGGTCACGCCCAAGGGCGAGACCGAGCTGACCCCGGAGGAGCGCCTGCTCCGCGCGATCTTCGGCGAGAAGGCGCGCGAGGTGCGCGACACGTCGCTGAAGGTGCCGCACGGCGAGCGGGGCAAGGTCATCGGCATCCGGGTGTTCTCCCGTGACGACGAGGACGAGCTCGCGCCCGGCGTCAACGAACTCGTGCGGGTGTACGTGGCCCAGAAGCGCAAGATCCAGGACGGCGACAAGCTCGCCGGCCGGCACGGCAACAAGGGCGTGATCGGCAAGATCCTGCCCGCCGAGGACATGCCGTTCCTGCCCGACGGCACGCCGATCGACATCATCCTCAACACCCATGGCGTTCCGCGACGGATGAACATCGGCCAGGTCCTGGAGACCCACCTCGGGTGGATCGCCAAGACCGGTTGGGACATCGAGGCGGAGCCCGGCCAAGAGGTCCCACAGTGGGCGTCGAAGCTGGACGAGACCCTCTACTCCGCACCCGCCGGCACGAAGACCGCCACCCCGGTGTTCGACGGCGCGAAGGAGCACGAGATCACGGGCCTGCTCGGGGCCACGCTGCCCAACCGCGACGGCGAGCGCATGGTCAAGGCGGACGGCAAGGCGCGGCTGTTCGACGGGCGTTCCGGGGAGCCGTTCCCGTTCCCGGTGGCCGTCGGCTACATGTACATCCTCAAGCTCCTCCACCTGGTGGATGACAAGATCCACGCCCGTTCCACCGGGCCGTACTCGATGATCACGCAGCAGCCGTTGGGCGGTAAGGCCCAGTTCGGTGGCCAGCGGTTCGGCGAGATGGAGTGCTGGGCGATGCAGGCCTACGGCGCGGCCTACACGCTGCAGGAGCTGCTCACGATCAAGTCCGACGACGTGGTGGGCCGGGTCAAGGTCTACGAGGCGATCGTCAAGGGCGAGAACATCCCCGAGCCGGGCATCCCGGAGTCGTTCAAGGTGCTCCTCAAGGAGCTCCAGTCGCTGTGCCTCAACGTCGAGGTGCTCTCCAGCGACGGCGCGGCGATCGAGATGCACGACAGCGACGACGAGGACCTCGAGCGAGCCGCGGCGAACCTGGGCATCAACCTGTCCAGCCGTCCCGGTTCGGAGTCGATGACCGTCGACGACGTCGTCAATTGATCCTGCCCAGGTCTCACGAAGGAACTGAGGACAAATAGTGCTCGACGTCAACTTCTTCGACGAGCTCCGTATCGGCCTGGCCACCGCCGAGGACATCCGGCAGTGGTCCCACGGCGAGGTCAAGAAGCCCGAAACCATCAACTACCGCACGCTCAAGCCGGAGAAGGACGGGCTCTTCTGCGAGAAGATCTTCGGCCCGACCCGCGACTGGGAGTGCTACTGCGGCAAGTACAAGCGCGTCCGGTTCAAGGGCATCATCTGCGAGCGCTGCGGCGTGGAGGTCACGCGTGCCAAGGTGCGTCGTGAGCGGATGGGCCACATCGAGCTGGCCGCCCCGGTCACGCACATCTGGTACTTCAAGGGTGTGCCGAGCCGCCTGGGCTACCTGCTCGACCTGGCGCCCAAGGACCTCGAAAAGATCATCTACTTCGCGGCCTACGTCATCACGTCGGTGAACAAGGAACTGCGCCACACCGACCTGTCCACGCTCGAGACCGAGATGAGCGTGGAGCGTCGCCGCGTCGAGAACCGCCGCGACACCGACCTGGAGGCCCGGGCGCAGAAGCTCGAGGCCGACGTGGCCGAGCTGGAGGCCGAGGGCGCCAAGAGCGACGTCCGCCGCAAGGTCAAGGAGGGTGGCGAGCGCGAGATGCGCCAGCTCCGCGAGCGCGCCCAGCGCGAGCTGGACCGGCTCGACGAGATCTGGACCGCGTTCACCAAGCTCGACGTGCAGCAGCTGATCGCGGACGAGTCGATCTACCGCGAGCTGTACGACCGCTACGGCGACTACTTCACCGGGTCGATGGGCGCCGAGGCGATCCAGACGCTGCTGCAGAACTTCGACATCCCGGCCGAGGCCGAGAGCCTGCGGGAGACCATCCGCAGCGGCAAGGGGCAGAAGAAGCTCCGCGCCCTCAAGCGCCTCAAGGTCGTCGCGGCGTTCCAGACCACCGGCAACTCGCCGATGGGCATGGTGCTGGACTGCGTGCCGGTCATCCCGCCGGACCTGCGCCCGATGGTGCAGCTCGACGGTGGCCGCTTCGCGACGTCCGACCTCAACGACCTGTACCGCCGGGTCATCAACCGCAACAACCGCCTCAAGCGGCTGATCGACCTCGGCGCGCCCGAGATCATCGTCAACAACGAGAAGCGGATGCTCCAGGAGTCCGTGGACGCGCTGTTCGACAACGGCCGCCGCGGCCGGCCGGTCACCGGTCCGGGCAACCGCCCGCTCAAGTCGCTGTCCGACCTGCTCAAGGGCAAGCAGGGCCGGTTCCGTCAGAACCTGCTCGGCAAGCGCGTGGACTACTCCGGACGTTCGGTCATCGTCGTCGGGCCGCAGCTGCGGCTGCACCAGTGCGGCCTGCCCAAGCAGATGGCGCTGGAGCTGTTCAAGCCGTTCGTCATGAAGCGGCTCGTCGACCTCAACCACGCGCAGAACATCAAGAGTGCCAAGCGCATGGTCGAGCGTGGCCGTTCGCAGGTCTGGGACGTGCTCGAAGAGGTCATCTCCGAGCACCCGGTGCTGCTCAACCGCGCACCGACCCTGCATCGCCTCGGTATCCAGGCGTTCGAGCCGCAACTGGTCGAAGGCAAGGCCATCCAGCTGCACCCGCTGGTCTGCGAGGCGTTCAACGCCGACTTCGACGGCGACCAGATGGCGGTGCACCTGCCGCTGTCGGCCGAGGCGCAGTCCGAGGCGCGCGTCCTGATGCTGTCGTCGAACAACATCCTCTCGCCCGCCTCCGGGCGGCCGCTGGCGATGCCGCGACTGGACATGGTCACCGGCATCTTCCACCTGAGCCGGCTGCGCGAGGGTGCGACGGGCGAGGGCAACGTCTACTCGTCCCTGGCCGAGGCGATCATGGCCTACGACCGCAAGGTGCTCCACCTGCAGGCGCCGATCAGGATCCGCCTGCACGGCACGGTGCCGCAGGCCGAGATCGTGGACGCGCTCGTCGAGAAGGGATGGAGCCCGGGCGAGCCGTACATCGCCGACACCACCCTGGGCCGGGTGCTGTTCAACGAGCTCCTGCCGACGGACTACCCCTACGTCAACGAGATCCTGCCGAAGAAGGCCCAGGCGGCCATCGTCAACAGCCTGGCCGAGCGGTACTCGATGACCGAGGTCGCGCAGTGCCTCGACCGGCTCAAGGACGCGGGTTTCTACTGGGCCACGCGCTCCGGGGTCACGATGGCGGTGTCCGATGTGGTCGTCCCGCCGAACAAGCAGGAGATCCTCGACGGCTACGAGATCAAGGCCGACCTCGTCAACAAGCGCTACCTGCGTGGGGCCCTGTCCCATCAGGAGCGCAACGACGAGATGGTCAAGATCTGGACCCAGGCGTCCGAGGAGGTCGCCAGGGCGATGGAGGCGAACTTCCCCGAGGACAACCCGATCCCGACGATCGTGAAGTCGGGCGCGGCGGGCAACATGACCCAGGTCCGGCAGCTCGCCGGTATGCGTGGTCTGGTGGCCAACCCGAAGGGCGAGTACATCCCGCGTCCGATCAAGTCCAACTTCCGTGAGGGCCTGTCGGTTCTGGAGTACTTCATCTCTACGCACGGCACCCGCAAGGGCCTGGCGGACACCGCGCTGCGGACCGCCGACTCGGGCTACCTGACCCGACGGCTCGTGGACGTCTCGCAGGACGTCATCGTCCGTGAGGTCGACTGCGGCACCGAGCGGTCGATCACGATGCCCGTCACGGAGGAAACCGCCGACGGCCGCCGGATCCCGCACCGCTACATCCGCACCGGTGTGTACGCCCGCACCTCGCAGGAGGACGTCACCGGGCCCGACGGCGAGTTCGTGGTCCGTCGGGGTGACGACCTCGGCGACCCGGCGCTCGACGCGCTGGTCGCGGCCGGCATCAAGACGATCAAGGTTCGCAGCCCGCTCACCTGCACGTCGGGCACGGGGATCTGCGGCATGTGCTACGGCCGCTCGATGGCCACCGGCCTGCTGGTGGACGTCGGCGAGGCGGTCGGCATCGTCGCGGCGCAGTCGATCGGCGAGCCGGGTACGCAGCTCACGATGCGGACCTTCCACACCGGTGGTGTGGCCGGGGACGACATCACCACGGGTCTGCCCCGTGTGCAGGAGCTGTTCGAGGCGCGGGTCCCGAAGGGCAAGGCGCCCATCGCGGACGTCGACGGCCGGATCGCGATCGAGGACGGCGAGCGGTTCTGGAAGATCACCCTCACGCCGGACGACGGCACCGAGGAGATCGTCTACGAGAAGCTGTCCAAGCGGCAGTGGCTCGCCATGACCTCGGACGACGGCCAGGAGCGTCCGCTGGCCGACGGCGACCACGTGCACGTGGGCCAGCTGCTGCTCGAGGGCACGGCCGACCCGCACGAGGTGCTCCGCGTCATGGGCCCGCGCGAGGTGCAGCTGCACCTCGCGCGTGAGGTGCAGAAGGTGTACCGCACGCAGAGCGTGGACATCCACGACAAGCACATCGAGGTGATCATCCGGCAGATGCTGCGCCGGGTCACGATCATCGACTCGGGTGCCACGGAGTTCCTGCCCGGCGCTCTCGCCGAGCGGGCCGACTTCGAGACGCAGAACAAGCGGATCGTGTCCGAGGGCGGCGAGCCCGCCTCCGGCCGTCCGGTGCTGATGGGGATCACGAAGGCCTCGCTGGCCACCGAGTCGTGGCTGTCCGCGGCCTCGTTCCAGGAGACCACCCGGATCCTCACCGATGCCGCGATCAACGGAAAGCGCGACAAGCTCGTCGGGCTCAAGGAGAACGTGATCATCGGCAAGCTGATCCCCGCGGGCACGGGAATCGGCCGGTACCGCAACATCCAGGTGCAGCCCACGGAGGAGGCCCGCGCGGCCGCCTACGCGCTGCCGAGCTACGACGAGGGCTACTACAGCCCCGACGTGTTCGGTACCGGAACGGGCGCCGCAGTTCCCCTGGACGACTACGACTTCGGTCGCGACTACCGCTAGGTAGCCACGCCCGGTGCCCCGCGACGGTGGGGCACCGGGTTCGCCGGAGGTCCCGCGAACGGGGCCGGGCACCGCTCTCCCGTGGCGGTGTCCGGCCCCGTCCGCGCTTCCCGTGCCCGCCGACCCGCCGCGCGAACGACACGTTCGCGCGAACCTGTCAAGTGGTCTGTGAGCACACTTTGAGTGCTGGGTGAGGCGTTGACTGATCGCGGTAGGCCATACGCTCCCATGATCCTTGGCGCCCCTCGATACCGAGGAGCGATCGAGGCCGCGCGTCTCGGGGAGAGCATCGAGTCGTTCACGGCCGCGAACTTGGCCCACACCACTGCCCGCCCAGCCATCGGTCCCGCCTGACGACTGCTCGGGCTCATCCGCAGTGATCCAGTTCCCGCGCGTCCCAGATGCCGAGGATGGCCCGTTCCTTCTCGGCTTTGATGCCCTGCTCGGCGCTACGTTCGTGCCCGATCGCTGAGCCACCGGCGTTCATCCATGCCCAGGTGTCTGCCACCGTCGCACGTAGACCGCGCTGGACGAACCCGGCGTTGATGGCGGCCGCGGAGCTGATGGCCCAGGTGCCGCAGCATGTCCGCCATAGTGGCAGTTCCGTCCATTGCGCCACGCCCTGGGCCGCCAACCACTCCTCGTCGGTGATCCAGGAAAGATCCATCGGCGCGCCACCAACGGCCTTGTGGCACAGGCGTAGGAACTCCTCCATCGTCGATGGTGGCCCGGTCAGGTTGAACACGCCGCACGGTGCCGACAGCGCAAAGCGGGCCACATCCCGTACGTCTACCGGCTGGATCGACCGCCATGGCGACCCCGGAGCCAACACCCGTCCGCCCCGTTGCATCCGATTCAACCACCAAGGCAACCGGCCGACGTACTCCCAGGGCCCCAAGATCACGCCAGGTCGAACAACGGTTGTGCGTTCCGACCCGAAAACGTCCCGAACTGCACGTTCACATCCCGCCTTCGTAAACCCGTACACAGAGGGGCCGGGATCGCCCTCATAGCCGTAGTCGGCGCCTGCGGTGGGCGGGCAGTCAAGAACCTCGGATTCCTCCGTCAGCGGTTCGAGGGGCCATCCTCTGTACGCCGACACCGACGACACGAACACGAAGCGGTCCACTACCCGGTTCGAGGGCGCGTGCGACCGCTCCCGACTCCCGAGGCACGTAGCCGGATGTGTCGACGACAAGATCCCAGGGCCCTGACGCGGCCAACCGGTCAAGATCGTTTGGCACGGTTCGGTCACCGCGAATCGCGTGGACACCGGCAACGTCCTGCCCTGAGGTGCCTCGGCGGAACGTGTTGACCTCCCACCCTCGCGCGAGTGCCTCCTCCACGACCGACCGTCCGAGGAACCACGACCCACCCAGCACCAGCATCCGACGACTCGTCACGGGGACATTCTTGCCTGCGAGCGCTCAGCGGTGTGCGACTCAGGCTGTTGGCCGGTGCTCTGTTCGGCCGGTGACTGCGCGGTTGAGCATGGCGACCGTGGCAGGGCTGGGTTCGGCGTCGATGGCGGTGAGGGCTGCTGTGAGGAATTGGAGGGCGCGGGCGGCGGCGTGGCGTCCGTGTCGTTGGTGGAGGCGGATGAGGAGTTGGTAGAGGGCTTCGTTGGCGGGCTCGATGGCGGTGATGGCGTGTTCGAGGACGGCGACGGCTTGGGCGGGGGGTCGGCGAGGAGGTGGGCGAGTGTCCTCATACACCCCGACCACAGACCAGCCCAGGGAAGCGGCCAACGCTTCACAGTCCGCCCGCTGACGGGCCACGCCCAGCCCCGCACCGGTCTTGTCCTTCGAGATCCGCACGTAGATCGCTGCACGCCTGCTCATGCATCGAAGTGTCCTACGGCGATGGTGGACCTAGCGCTCGAGAGTGCCGTTCGTGCTGGTCGGGAGGGGGTTCGGGAGCGGGGTGGTGTCGTAGTCCATAGGACTGAGACGGGCGGTACGACGGCGGTACTCGCGCATGAGGCCCGGCCAGTTGTTCGTGATGCGCCCGTTCGCGCTCCGGTACCAGCTGGCGCACTCGGTCCAGACGGTGCTGCTCAGGCGGTACTGCATCTCCGTGTCGAACCGCGACCCGACATCCGCGCGGACGGTCATCGTGCCGATCCCGCCCGCCAGCAGCGCGATCGCCTGACCGACGTAGGCGATCTGCGACTCCAGCATGTACACGGCCGATCCCGAGCCGACGTTGGTGTTCGGGCCGTAGAGCAGGAACAGGTTCGGGAAGCCGGGCACGGTGATCCCCAGGTGGGCCCGCGCGCCGTCGCGCCAGCACTCGGACAGCTCCTGCCCGCCGGACCCGAAGACCTTCATCGGCGCGAGGAAGTCCTGGGTCGCGAAGCCGGTACCGAAGACGATCACGTCGGCGGGGCGCTCGGTCCCGTCGGCCGTCCGGACGCCGGTCGGGGTGATCCCGGCGACCGCACCGGTCACCACCTCGACGCCCGGGCGGACCAGGGCCGGGTAGTAGTCCGAGGAGATGAGGATCCGCTTGCAGCCGATCGGGTGGTCGGGACCGAGCCGGTCCCGGAGAGCCGGATCCGCGACCTGCATGCGTCGCAGCCCGGTCGACACGAGGCGGAACGGCACGGCCAGGGTGCGCACGGTCGTCAGTCCCAGCGCGCCCGCCTCGAAGAAGGCCGACCAGCAGGCCCGCGCGACGGACCGCCACGCCGGCACGGCACGGAAGAACGCGTGGTGTGCGGCGCCGTAGCGCCGGTCCGGCTTGGGGATCAGGTGGGGCGCCGAGCGCTGGAAGATCGTCATCGCGGCCACCCGGTCGACGATCGCCGGGACGAACTGGATCGCGCTCGCCCCGGTGCCGATCACCGCCACGCGCTTCCGGTCCAGGTTGACGTCGTGGTCCCACTCGGCGGAGTGGAAAGCGGGGCCCGCGAACGTGTCGAGACCGGGGATCGCCGGTGTCTCGGGCCGGGAGAGCTGCCCGCATGCCGGCACCAGGACGTCGGCGTCGAGCGTGGAGCCGTCCGAGAGCGCGAGCCGCCACGACGCCCGGGCGGCGTCCCAGCGTGCCTCGGTGACCTCGGTGCGCAGCCGGAGGTTGTCGGTGAGCCCGTACTCCCGGGTCAGGCGTTGCAGGTAGCGCAGGATGTCGGGCTGCGGGGCGAAGCGCCGCGACCACTCGTGGCCGGGCGCGAACGAGAACGAGTACAGGTGCGACGGCACGTCGCATGCGGCGCCGGGATAGGTGTTGTCGCGCCAGACGCCGCCGACGCCGTCGGCCCGGTCGAGGATCGTGACGTCGTGGATCCCGGCCCGGCGCAGGGCGATCCCCATCCCGATGCCACCGAACCCGGCTCCGACGACGGCGACCCGCAGCCCGCGCGTTCCCCCCGTCCCGGCGGCACCCGTTCCATCCGCCGTCCACGGGGAGCGGATCGACCCGGACCCCACCCCCTCGACCGACCCCGTGCAGTCCTGGCGCAACGCCGCTCCGAGCGCCGTCACCGCCTCGTCGGCCTCGCGCAGCAGGCCGGCGAAGACCGGGAAGGCGTGCCACATGCCGGCCACCCGCCGATAGCTCACCTGCCCGCCCGCCGCCCGGATGCCTCGGACGAGGGCGTCCGCGTCACCCACCAGGATCTCGTCGGCGCCTGCGACGACGTGCACCGGCGGGAGCGCACGCAGGTCGGCCTCGGCCGGACTCAGTTCGGGGGCTTCGACGCCCGGGCCGCGGTAGGCCTGCGCCGCATCGGCGAGCCAGCCCGCATCGAGCATCGCGTCGCGGGCGGCGTTGGTCCGCAGCTCGGGCGAGCCCAGGTCGAGGTCGAGCCACGGGGAGATCAACCCGACGGATCCGGGGAGGTCCTCGCGCGCGGCGCGCAGCCGCAGGACGAGTGCCATCGCGATACCGCCGCCGGCGGAGTCACCGGCCACCGCGATGCGTCGTGCCGGGTGTCCTGCTGCTCTGAGGGCGCGGTAGGCGGCCAGGGCGTCGTGCACCGCCGCCGGGTAGGGGTGTTCGGGTGCCCGGCGGTAGTCCACGGCGTGCACCGCGGCCGCGCTCGCGAGGGCGAGGTGGGCGACGAGAGCGCGGTGGGAGGCCGGTGAACCGACCTGGTACCCGCCTCCGTGCAGGTAGAGCACCTGGTGGGGGCCCACGGCGGACGCCGGGGCCACCCGCACGGTGGGCACACCGCCGAGCGTGCCGGTGCTGCGGCGCGTGCCGCGAGGGCCGGGGACGACGAGGCCGGAGGCGTCGAGCAGGAGGCGCCTCAGGGCGAGGGGCAGGCGCGGGGAGAGCAGCGGGGCGACGACCGCCCGGGTCAGCAGCCGGACGACGGTGCGGGGCAGGCGCATCACCCGACGGTATCCAGGTCCGGAGGTCTGCGGAATGCCGGCGCGGACCCGATCCCGCGCCGGCGGCTGCGACGAGCGGAGGTTCACGAGCGGCAGGCGGGCGAGTCCTCTTGCGGCCGGCACCGACCATGGGGCACCCTTCCAGAACCGGCAGCAGCTGATCAGGACCCGTTTTGACCCCCTTCCGATGGGGCGGGTACTCTGTGGTCTTGCGCTCGACCATGGTCGGGCCGATCCGCGTGTCCTGTGGTCGCTGGTCGCGCACTCCGGTGCGTGGCCGAGCCGTGGGGCCCGTGGAACCCAGGTTCCTCGTGAGGTCCCCCGATCTCTGTGCGTGGTCCCCGGGGAGCACTGTGCACGATGCCGCTGTGTGCACGTTGCAGCGACACGCCCGACCTCGGGGGAGGGCGGCCGGCCCAGCCGGTCTCCCCCGCCGCGGCAGCACCACAGGTCACACCATCAGTTGAAGTACGCCGACGGGAAGAAGTAGACGGTTCATGCCCACGATCCAGCAGCTGGTCCGCAAGGGCCGCGAGGACAAGGTCACCAAGACCAAGACTGCGGCGCTCAAGGGCAGCCCCCAGCGCCGCGGGGTCTGTACGCGCGTCTACACGACCACCCCGAAGAAGCCGAACTCTGCGCTGCGCAAGGTCGCCAGAGTCAAGCTCAGCAGTGGCATCGAGATCACCGCGTACATCCCGGGTGAGGGCCACAATCTGCAGGAGCACTCCATCGTGCTCGTGCGTGGTGGCCGTGTGAAGGACCTGCCGGGTGTCCGGTACAAGGTCATTCGCGGCTCGCTGGACACCCAAGGTGTGAAGAACCGCAAGCAGTCCCGCAGTCGTTACGGAGCGAAGAAGGAGAAGAGCTGATGCCGCGCAAGGGCCCCGCTCCGAAGCGGCCGCTGGTCTCCGACCCGGTGTACGGCGCGCCGCTGGTCACCCAGCTCGTGAACAAGGTGCTCAAGGACGGGAAGCGTTCGCTGGCCGAGCGCATCGTCTACGCCGCCCTCGAGGGCACCCGCGAGAAGACCGGCACGGATCCGGTCATCACGCTGAAGCGCGCGCTCGACAACGTCAAGCCCGCCCTGGAGGTGCGCAGCCGCCGGGTCGGTGGCGCCACCTACCAGGTCCCCGTGGAGGTCCGTGCCGTTCGGCAGACCACCCTGGGCCTGCGCTGGCTGGTGTCCTATGCCGCGCAGCGCCGTGAGAAGACGATGGTCGAGCGGCTCATGAACGAACTGCTGGACGCGAGCAACGGTCTGGGTGCCGCGGTGAAGCGGCGCGAGGACATGCACAAGATGGCGGAGTCGAACAAGGCCTTCGCCCACTACCGCTGGTGACGGGCCGATCGTCCGCGCCAACCTGCTACAGGGAAGCGAGTTAACACGTGGCACGGGACGTGCTGACGGATCTGGGCAAGGTCCGCAACATCGGCATCATGGCGCACATCGATGCCGGAAAGACCACCACCACCGAGCGGATCCTCTACTACACCGGTCTGAACTACAAGATCGGCGAGGTGCACGACGGCGCGGCGACGATGGACTGGATGGAGGAGGAGCAGAAGCGCGGCATCACGATCACCTCGGCCGCCATCACCTGTTTCTGGAAAGACCACCAGATCAACATCATCGACACCCCCGGACACGTGGACTTCACCGTCGAGGTGGAGCGATCCCTGCGGGTCCTCGACGGTGCCGTCGCCGTCTTCGACGGCAAGGAGGGCGTCGAGCCCCAGTCGGAGCAGGTCTGGCGGCAGGCCACGAAGTACGACGTCCCGCGCATCTGCTTCGTCAACAAGATGGACAAGCTCGGTGCGGACTTCTACTTCACCGTGCGCACCATCCAGGAGCGGCTCGGCGCGAAGCCGCTGCCGCTGCAGCTGCCGATCGGCTCGGAGAGCGAGTTCATCGGGGTCGTCGACCTGGTCGGGATGCGCGCGCTGACCTGGCGCGGAGAGGTCGCGATCGGCGAGGACTACACCGTCGAGGAGATCCCGGCCGATCTCGCCGAGCTCGCCGCCGAGTACCGGCTGGCCCTCGTCGAGGCCGTCGCCGAGACCGACGACTCGCTGATGGAGCTGTACCTCGCCGGCGAGGAGCTCACGACCGAGCAGATCAAGCACGGCATCCGCAAGATCGTCACCGACCGGGCCGCGTATCCGGTGCTCTGCGGGTCCGCGTACAAGAACAAGGGCGTCCAGCCCATGCTCGACGCTGTGATCGACTACCTGCCGTCGCCGCTGGACGTCCCGCCGGTCGAGGGCACCCTGCAGGACGGTGAGACCGCAGCCAGGCGTGCGCCGAACACCGAGGAGCCGTTCTCGGCGCTCGCGTTCAAGATCGCCGCGCACCCGTTCTTCGGCAAGCTCACCTACATCCGGGTCTACTCGGGTCGGCTCGCCGCGGGGTCCCAGGTCATCAACTCGACCAAGGACCGCAAGGAGCGCATCGGGAAGATGTTCCAGATGCACGCCAACAAGGAGAACCCGGTAGACGAGGCGCTGGCCGGCCACATCTACGCGGTCATCGGCCTGAAGGACACGACCACGGGCGAGACGCTGTCGGACCCGCAGGCGCCGATCGTCCTCGAGTCGATGTCGTTCCCGGACCCGGTCATCCAGGTCGCGGTCGAGCCGAAGACGAAGGCCGACCAGGAGAAGCTGGGCATCGCGATCCAGAAGCTGGCCGAGGAGGACCCGACCTTCCAGGTCACGCAGGACGACGAGTCCGGGCAGACGATCCTCGCCGGCATGGGCGAGTTGCACCTCGAGGTGCTCGTCAACCGGATGAAGACCGACTACAAGGTCGAAGCCAACATCGGCAAGCCGCAGGTCGCCTACCGCGAGACGATCCGCAGGACCGTCGAGAAGTACAGCTACACCCACAAGAAGCAGACCGGTGGTTCGGGCCAGTTCGCCAAGGTGGTCATCACCCTGGCGCCGCTGGACACCGGTGACGGTGCGCTGTACGAGTTCGAGAACAAGGTCAGCGGCGGCAGGATCCCGAGGGAGTACATCCCGTCGGTGGACGCCGGAGCGCAGGACGCCATGCAGTACGGCATCCTCGCCGGCTACCCGCTCGTCGGGGTCAAACTGACCCTGGTCGACGGTTCCTACCACGAGGTCGACTCGTCCGAGATGGCCTTCAAGGTCGCCGGCTCGATCGCCTTCAAGGAGGCCGCTCGCCTGGCCAGCCCCGCGCTGCTGGAGCCGATGATGGCCGTCGAGGTCACGACACCCGATGACTACATGGGTGACGTGATCGGTGACCTGAACTCCCGCCGCGGGCAGATCCAGGCCATGGAGGAGCGGGCCGGTGCCCGCATCATCAAGGCCCTGGTGCCGCTCTCGGAGATGTTCGGCTACGTCGGCGACCTGCGGTCGCGGACCCAGGGCCGGGCGAACTACACCATGGTCTTCGACTCCTACGCGGAGGTTCCGACCAACGTGGCCAAGGAGATCATCGCGAAGGCCACGGGCGAGTAAGACGTGCCACGGGCCCGAAGGGGCCCGCGGCACTGCTCCACCACCACAGACCCCCCGTCAGCACGGCGGATGAAGAAACCCCAGTCCAGGAGGATCCCCCAGTGGCGAAGGCGAAGTTCGAGCGGACCAAGCCGCACGTCAACATCGGCACCATCGGTCACATCGACCACGGGAAGACCACGCTGACGGCGGCAATCACCAAGGTTCTGCACGACAAGTTCCCGACTCTCAACGATGCGTCGGCGTTCGACCAGATCGACAAGGCTCCCGAGGAGCGCCAGCGCGGCATCACCATCTCGATCGCGCATGTCGAGTACCAGACCGAGAAGCGCCACTACGCGCACGTCGACTGCCCCGGGCACGCCGACTACATCAAGAACATGATCACCGGTGCGGCGCAGATGGACGGCGCCATCCTGGTCGTCGCGGCCACCGACGGTCCGATGCCGCAGACGCGCGAGCACGTCCTGCTCGCGCGCCAGGTCGGCGTTCCCTACATCGTCGTGGCGCTCAACAAGGCCGACATGGTCGACGACGAGGAGATCATGGAGCTCGTCGAGCTGGAGGTTCGTGAGCTGCTCAGCTCGCAGAACTACCCGGGCGACGACCTCCCGGTCGTGCAGGTCTCGGCCCTCAAGGCGCTCGAGGGCGACCCCGAGTGGAGCGAGAAGCTGCTCGGGCTGATGGACGCCGTGGACGAGAGCATCCCGGAACCCGAGCGTGACATCGAGAAGCCGTTCCTCATGCCCGTCGAGGATGTCTTCACGATCTCGGGTCGCGGCACCGTCGTCACCGGCCGCATCGAGCGCGGCATCGTCAAGGTGAACGAGGAGGTCGAGATCGTGGGCATCCGCGAGAAGTCCTTCAAGACCATCACCACCTCGATCGAGATGTTCAAGAAGTTCCTCGACGAGGGCCGGGCCGGCGACAACGCGGCGCTGCTGCTCCGTGGAACCAAGCGCGAGCAGGTCGAGCGCGGCATGGTCGTCGTCAAGCCCGGCACGAGCACCCCGCACACCGAGTTCGAGGGCCAGGTCTACATCCTGTCGAAGGACGAGGGTGGCCGGCACACACCGTTCTTCAACAACTACCGGCCACAGTTCTACTTCCGCACCACGGACGTGACCGGTGTCGTGACGCTGCCCAGCGGCACGGAGATGGTCATGCCGGGTGACGACACCACCATGAGCGTCAAGCTGATCCAGCCGATCGCCATGGAGGAGGGCCTGCAGTTCGCCATCCGTGAGGGTGGCCGGACCGTCGGCGCCGGCCAGGTCGTCAGCATCACCAAGTAGCACCACGCACCCCCGGTCAGGGCGGCCACGCTCCGGTGTGGCATCCTTGACGGGTTGCGCGCAGGGCGCCGGTGCACGCGAAATGCATTCGTGTGCACCGGGCCCGCCGCCAGCCCCCCGAGCACGGCGACCCCCCAGGGTTGCAGGTGATCCGGGGACCGGTCTGAGGTTCGAGCGCGACACGCCCGACCTCGTGGACCGGAGCCCACCGCGAAGTGAGACCCGCAGGCACGACAGATCGACAGTCACAGCAGATCGACCGTGACAACAACACAGGGGCTCCCTCGCGGCCAACGGATCGCGCGTACCAGAGCGGCAGGAAGAAGAGGACGACCGACGACCATGGCGGGACAAAAGATCCGCATTCGGCTGAAGGCCTATGACCACGAGGCCATCGATGCCTCCGCGCGCAAGATCGTCGAGACGGTCACGCGCACGGGTGCTCGGGTCGTCGGGCCGGTGCCACTGCCGACGGAGAAGAACATCTACTGCGTCATCCGTTCGCCGCACAAGTACAAGGACTCGCGCGAGCACTTCGAGATGCGCACCCACAAGCGGCTGATCGACATCCTCGACCCGACGCCCAAGACGGTCGACGCGCTCATGCGCATCGACCTGCCGGCCAGCGTCGACGTCAACATCCAGTAGGGCTGACGGTACTGATGACAGCATCACATGCGACGACTTCGTCCTCGACGAAGCGTGTCACCGGGATCCTGGGCACCAAGCTCGGGATGACCCAGGTTTTCGACGAGAAAAATCGGGTGGTGCCCGTCACCGTGGTCCAGGCGGGCCCGAACGTGGTCACCCAGGTCCGCACGGCCGAGACCGACGGCTACGTCGCCGTCCAGCTCGCCTACGGAGCGATCGATCCGCGCAAGGTCAACAAGCCGCGCACGGGCCACTTCACGAAGGCCGGCACGACGCCCCGGCGCCACCTGGTGGAGCTGCGGACGTCGGACGCGGGCGAGTACACGGTCGGCCAGGAGGTCACCGTCGAGGCGTTCGCCGCCGGCTCGGTGGTCGACGTCGTCGGCACCAGCAAGGGCAAGGGCAACGCCGGCGTCATGAAGCGTCACGGTTTCAAGGGCCTCGGCGCCAGCCACGGCACCCAGCGCAAGCATCGCTCGCCGGGATCCATCGGCGGGTGCGCCACGCCGGGCCGGGTCTTCAAGGGCCTGCGCATGGCCGGCCGGATGGGCAGTGACCGTGTCACGACGCAGAACCTCACGGTCCATCGTGTCGACACCAAGCGTGGCCTGTTGCTCATCAAGGGTGCCGTCCCCGGACCGCGCGGCGGCCTGCTGCTGGTCAAGACGTCCGCGAAGGTGGGTGTGAAGCAGTCATGACGACCATCGAGATCAAGAGCCCCAAGGGCAAGGTCGGCGGAAGCGTCGAGCTCCCCGCGCACGTCTTCGACGTCGCGGCCAACGTGCCGCTGATGCACCAGGTAGTGACGGGCCAGCTCGCGGCCGCCCGCCAGGGCACGCACTCCACGAAGACCCGTGGCGAGGTCAGGGGTGGCGGCCGGAAGCCCTACCGGCAGAAGGGCACCGGTCGCGCCCGCCAGGGCTCGACCCGTGCACCGCAGTTCGCCGGTGGTGGCATCTCGCACGGCCCCCAGCCGCGGGACTACACGCAGAAGACCCCCAAGAAGATGAAGGCCGCCGCGCTGCGCGGCGCCCTGTCGGACCGCGCCCGCTCGGGTCGCGTCCACGTCGTCTCGGCGCTGGTCACGGGTCAGACCCCGTCCACGAAGGCGGCCCGCGGCATCCTCTCCACCATCGCCGGTGGCGCGGACATCCGGGCGCTCGTGGTGGTCGGTCGCGAGGACGAGGTCAGCTGGCTCTCGCTGCGCAACCTCCCCTCCGCGCACCTGATCACGCCCGACCAGCTGAACACCTACGACGTGCTCGTGAACGACGTCGTGGTTTTCACACGGCAGGCGCTCGACGCCTTCCTGGCCGGCCCGATCGCCGTCACCACACGGCGGGACGGTCTCCGTTCCGTGAAGGCCTCGGCCCGCAAGAGCGAGTTGGTCGGCCTGACGAAGGCGGCGGGTACGGACCCGGAGACGGATGCGGCGCCGCACGGCCCGCGGAGCCACGCTCCGCTGGACGACGGTTCGCAGCCCGACGGGTTCCCGATCAAGGGCAACGCGGACTCGATGCTGTACCACGTGCCGGGCAGCTCGTTCTACGCCCGCACCGTGGCCGAGATCTGGTTCGCCACTGCCGAGGCGGCCGAAGAGGCCGGTTTCGAGCTGCCGTCGTCGCAGCGCACGGAGACCGCGGTGGAAGAGAAGGTTGGCGAATGATCCCCGACCCGCGTGACATCCTGCTGGCGCCGGTCGTGTCGGAGAAGAGCTACGGGCTGCTCGAGGAGCGCCAGTACACCTTCATCGTCCGACCGGACGCGAACAAGACCGAAATCAAGATCGCCGTGGAGAAGGTGTTCGGCGTCAAGGTGCTCAGCGTGAACACCCTGAACCGCACCGGTAAGCGCAAGCGCGCCCGTACGGGCTACGGCAAGCGTAGGGACACCAAGCGCGCGATCGTCACGCTCTCGCAGGAGAGCCGGACGATCGACGTGTTCGGTGGCCGGGCGAGCTGAGAGGGCGCAACCGATGGGTATCCGTAAGTACAAGCCGACGACTCCGGGTCGCCGCGGTTCGAGTGTCTCGGACTTCGCCGAGATCACGCGTTCCACGCCTGAGAAGTCCCTGGTCCGCCCGCTGCACAGCAAGGGTGGACGCAACGCGCACGGCCGGATCACCACCCGGCACCAGGGCGGTGGACACAAGCGTGCCTACCGTCTGATCGATTTCCGGCGCAACGACAAGGACGGCATCCCGGCCACCGTCGCGCACATCGAGTACGACCCCAACCGCACGAGCCGGATCGCACTCCTGCACTACGCCGACGGCGAGAAGCGCTACATCATCGCGCCGGAGAAGCTGAAGCAGGGCGACAAGGTCGAGGCCGGTCCGCGGTCGGACATCAAGGTCGGCAACAACCTGCCGATGCGCAACATCCCCACCGGCACCGTGATCCACGCGATCGAGCTCCGCCCCGGTGGCGGCGCGAAGATGGCGCGCTCGGCCGGCGCGAAGGTGCAGCTCGTCGCCAAGGACGGGCCGTACGCGCAGCTCCGGCTGCCGTCCGGTGAGATCCGGCTCGTCGACGTGCGCTGCCGCGCCACCATCGGCGAGGTGGGCAACGGGGACCACTCCAACATCAACTGGGGCAAGGCCGGCCGCATGCGGTGGAAGGGCAAGCGCCCGACCGTCCGTGGCGTCGCCATGAACCCGGTCGACCACCCGCACGGTGGCGGCGAGGGCAAGACCTCCGGTGGTCGCCATCCGGTGAACCCGGCAGGCAAGCCCGAAGGCCGCACCCGCCTCCGCAAGGCGAGCGACGCCATGATCGTCCGGCGCCGTCGTACCGGAAAGAAGCGCTGACACGTGGACAACACAGTGTGGGCAGGGAGGTAAGCAATGCCGCGCAGCCTGAAGAAGGGCCCGTTCGTGGACGACCACCTGCTCAAGAAGGTGGACGTGCTCAACGCAGCCGACAAGAAGACCGTCATCCGGACCTGGTCCCGGCGGTCCACCATCATACCCGACATGATCGGCCACACGATCGCGGTGCACGACGGCCGCAAGCACGTGCCGGTGTTCATCACGGACTCGATGGTCGGCCACAAGCTGGGGGAGTTCGCACTCACGCGGACGTTCCGTGGCCATATCAAGGACGACCGCAAGGCGCGCAGGCGCTGAGCGGCCCGAGTGACGGAGAGGAAGGGTAAAAGGAATGTCTGAGACAACGACCATCACCGAGAGCCCGGCCACCGCGCTCGAGCCGATTCGGGCGCGCGCGGTCGCACGGTATGTCCACATGTCGCCGACCAAGGTGCGGCGTGTCGTCGCGCTGATCAAGGGCCGGCCGCTGCAGGAGGCTCTCGACATCCTGCGGTTCTCGCCGCAGGCGGCCGCGGAGCCGCTGTACAAGGTCGTCGCGAGTGCGGCGGCGAACGCCGAGAACAACCTCCAGGCGAACCGCGACACCCTCGTGGTGTCGGCGGCGTTCGCCGACGAGGGGCCGACGCTCAAGCGCATCCGGCCGCGCGCCCAGGGGCGTGCCTACCGGATCCGCAAGCGCACGAGCCACATCACCGTCGAGGTCGAGTCGCAGCAGTCGGCCGGTCGCGCCGCGGGTGGTCGCGCCCGTAACGCGAGCGCGAAGGGGAGGACCCGCTAATGGGTCAGAAGATCAACCCGCACGGTTTCCGGCTCGGGATCACCACCGACTGGAAGTCGCGCTGGTACGCCGACAAGCAGTACGCCGAGTACGTGAAGGAGGACGTCGAGATCCGCAAGATGCTCTCCAAGGGCATGGAGCGGGCCGGCATCTCCAAGGTCGAGATCGAGCGCACCCGGGACCGCGTGCGGGTGGACATCTTCACCGCGCGCCCGGGCATCGTGATCGGCCGACGTGGCGCCGAGGCCGACCGCATCCGCGGCAACCTCGAGAAGCTGACCAAGAAGCAGGTCCAGCTCAACATCCTCGAGGTCAAGAACGCCGAGTCCGACGCGCAGCTCGTCGCGCAGGGCGTGGCAGAGCAGTTGTCGAACCGCGTGGCATTCCGGCGCGCGATGCGCAAGGCCATCCAGTCGGCCATGCGCTCGTCGCAGGTCAAGGGCATCCGGGTGCAGTGCTCGGGACGTCTGGGCGGCGCGGAGATGTCGCGGTCGGAGTTCTACCGCGAGGGTCGTGTCCCGCTGCACACGCTGCGCGCCGACATCGACTACGGCCTGTTCGAGGCCCGCACGACGTTCGGTCGCATCGGCGTCAAGGTGTGGATCTACAAGGGTGATGTCGTCGGTGGTCGCCGTGAGGGCGCCGCCGCCGCTGCCGCCGCACCGGGTGGCGACCGCGGCCCCCGTCGCGAGCGTCCGGCCCGTCGCCGTTCCGGCGCCACCGGCACCACGTCGGCGGGCACCGAGGCCGGTCGCGCCGCCGCCGAGCAGGCGGCCGGTGGTACCCCCGCCGCGGTCGACGTCGTCGAGGCGCCGGCAGTCGCGAGCACCGTGACCGGTGGGGAGGCGTAGATCATGCTGATCCCCCGCAGGGTCAAGCACCGCAAGCAGCACCGTCCACACCGGACCGGCGCCGCGACCGGTGGCACCCGGGTCACGTTCGGCGAGTTCGGCATCCAGGCCCTGGAGCCGGCCTACGTCACCAACCGGCAGATCGAGTCGGCCCGTATCGCCATCAACCGGCACATCCGCCGCGGTGGCAAGGTCTGGATCAACGTCTTCCCGGACCGCCCGCTCACCAAGAAGCCTGCCGAGACCCGCATGGGTTCCGGTAAGGGTTCGGTGGAGAAGTGGGTGACCAACGTCAAGCCCGGCCGGGTGCTGTTCGAGATGAGCTACCCCAACGAGCAGACCGCTCGCGAGGCTCTGCGCCGCGCGATCCACAAGCTGCCGATGAAGTGCCGGATCGTGACCCGTGAGGGTGGTGACATCTGATGGCCGCCTCGACGACGACCGCAGCCGAGCTGCGCGAGCTCACCGACGAGGAGCTGGTGCTCCGCGTGCGGGAGGCCAAGGAGGAGCTGTTCAACCTCCGCTTCCAGATGGCCACCGGGCAGCTGGACAACAACCGGCGGCTGCGTGTCGTCCGGCACGACATCGCGCGGATCTACACGATCATGCGTGAGCGCGAGCTGGGCCTCTCGGCCGCCCCTGACGAGAACGAGGGCGCGGCATGAGTGATGCAGTGGCGAAGACGCCTCCCACTCCGGTGGAGCGGGCGGAGCGCAAGGTTCGTGAGGGTCTGGTCGTGTCCGACAAGATGGACAAGACGATCGTGGTGGAGCTCGAGGACCGCGTGAAGCACCCGATGTACGGCAAGGTCATCCGCCGGACCAACAAGGTCTCGGTGCACGACGAGGCCAACACAGCCGGCGTGGGTGACCGCGTGCGGCTGATGGAGACCCGCCCGCTGTCGGCCACGAAGCGCTGGCGGCTGGTCGAGATCCTGGAGAAGGTGAAGTGATCCAGCAGGAGTCGCGGCTGCGCGTCGCCGACAACACCGGTGCCAAGGAGATCTTGTGCATCCGCGTGCTGGGCGGATCGGGGCGGCGTTACGCCGGTATCGGCGACATCATCGTCGCCACGGTGAAGGACGCCATCCCCGCCGCCGGGGTGAAGCGCGGTGACGTCGTCAAGGCCGTCATCGTGCGCACCGTCAAGGAGCGTCGCCGGCCGGACGGTTCGTACATCCGTTTCGACGAGAACGCCGCCGTGCTGATCAAGCCCGACGGCGAGCCGCGAGGGACCCGCATCTTCGGACCGGTCGGTCGCGAACTCCGCGACAAGAAGTTCATGAAGATCATCTCCCTCGCGCCGGAGGTGCTGTGATGAAGATCAAGAAGGGCGACACCGTAGTGGTGATCGCCGGCAAGGACAAGGGCGCCAAGGGCAAGGTCATCGAGGCCTACCCGACGCGGGACCGCGTCCTGGTCGAGGGCGTGAACCGGATCAAGAAGCACACCCGGATCAGCCAGAACCAGCGCGGCGCCCAGTCCGGCGGCATCGTCACCCAGGAAGCCGCCATCCACGTGTCGAACGTGATGGTCGTCGACTCCGACGGCCAGCCGACCCGCGTGGGCAAGAAGCTCACCGACGCCGGCAAGCGCGTCCGGGTCTCCAAGCGATCCGGGAAGGAGATCTGATGACCACGACCGAACCCGCCACGGAGTCGGCCCCCGTCAAGGTCGTTCCGCGGCTCAAGCAGCGCTACCGCGACGAGATCGCCACGCAGATGCGTGACGAGTTCGCCTACGGCAACGTCATGCAGATTCCCGGTGTCTTGAAGGTCATCGTCAACATGGGTGTCGGCGAAGCGGCCCGCGACGCCAAGCTCATCGACGGCGCGATCCGCGACCTGGCCACGATCACCGGCCAGAAGCCGCAGGTCCGCAAGGCGACCAAGTCCATCGCGCAGTTCAAGCTGCGGGAGGGCATGCCCATCGGGGCGAAGGTCACGCTGCGGAACGACCGCATGTGGGAGTTCCTGGACCGGCTGCTGACCATCGCGCTGCCCCGTATCCGCGACTTCCGCGGCCTGTCGCCGAACCAGTTCGACGGCCGGGGCAACTACACCTTCGGGCTCAACGAGCAGTCGATGTTCCACGAGATCAATCCCGACTCGATCGATCGGCCGCGCGGCATGGACATCACGGTCGTCACGACGGCGACGACCGACCAGGAAGGCCGGGCGCTGCTGCGCCGGCTCGGCTTCCCCTTCAAGGAGGCGTGAGATGGCCAAGAAGGCGCTCAGGATCAAGGCTGCGGCCACTCCCAAGTTCAAGGTCCGCGGCTACACGCGCTGCCAGAAGTGTGGCCGTCCGCGAGCGGTCCTGCGCAAGTTCGGCCTGTGCCGGATCTGCGTCCGCGAGATGGCGCACGCCGGCGAGCTGCCGGGCGTCAGCAAGAGCAGCTGGTAGCTCGCCGCCGGCGCGCGGACCCTCGCGCACGGACGCCCTACCGACACGAAGTGCGAACCGATCGCCACAGGCCCCCAGGGGAACCAGGCGGGAAAGCAGTGACGTCCTATGACGATGACCGATCCGATCGCAGACATGCTCACACGTCTGCGCAATGCCAACTCGGCGTACCACGACCAGGTGGTCATGCCGCACTCCAAGCTCAAGGTCGCGATCGCCGAGATCCTCCAGAAGGAGGGTTACATCGCGTCGCACGTCGTCGAGGACGCCGAGGTCGGCAAGGCCCTGGTCATCGAGCTGAAGTACGGGCGCAACCGCGAGCGCAGCATCGCGGGCCTGCGCCGGGTCTCCAAGCCCGGCCTGCGGGTGTACGCGAAGTCCACCACCCTGCCCCGGGTCCTCGGTGGCCTCGGCGTCGCGATCATCTCGACGTCGGACGGCCTCCAGACCGACCGGCAGGCCAACAAGAACGGCGTGGGTGGGGAAGTCCTCGCCTACGTCTGGTGAGGGGGTAACACCATGTCCCGTATCGGGAAGCTGCCCATCACCGTGCCGTCCGGGGTGGACGTGACCATCGACGGCCGCACGGTGACGGTGAAGGGGCCCAAGGGCACCCTGTCGCACACCGTGATCGAGCCGATCAGCATCGAGCGTGACGACTCGGGCGCCGTCCTGGTCAAGCGGCCGAACGACGAGCGTCAGAGCAAGGCTTACCACGGCCTGTCGCGCACGCTCGTCCACAATCTGTTCGTCGGCGTCACCGCCGGCTACGAGAAGAAGCTCGAGATCCACGGCGTCGGTTACCGCGTCGTGCTCAAGAGCTCCTCGCTGGAGTTCGCACTCGGGTTCAGCCACCCGGTCGTGATCGAGGCGCCGCAGGGCATCACGTTCACGGTCGAGTCGCCCACCCGCTTCTCGGTCTCCGGCATCGACAAGCAGTTGGTCGGCGAGGTCGCCGCCAACATCCGCAAGCTGCGCAAGCCCGACCCGTACAAGGGTAAGGGCGTGCGCTACGCCGGCGAGGTCATCCGCCGCAAGGTCGGGAAGACGGGTAAGTAATGGCCATCTCCAAGGCTGAGGAAGCCCGCATGCGTCGGGCCAGTGCCCGGGTGTCGAGCGACCGTCGGGTGGGTCGCCTGCGGCGGCACGCGCGACTGCGCAAGAAGGTCCACGGCAGCGCCGAGCGTCCGCGCCTGGCGGTCAACCGGAGCGCGCGGCACATGGTCGTGCAGCTCATCGACGACCTGGCCGGCCACACGCTGGCGTCGGCGTCGACGATGGAGGTCGACGTCCGCGAGATGGACGGCGACAAGAAGGCCCGCGCGGCCAGGATCGGCGAGCTCGTGGCGGCCCGGGCCCGTGAGGCCGGCGTCACCGCAGTCGTGTTCGACCACGGTGGCTACGGCTACCACGGCCGGATCGCGGCGCTGGCCGACGCCGCCCGCGAAGGTGGTCTGGAGTTCTGATGAGGAAGCACACCACGTACACGATCGAAGGGAATGTCTGATGCCGGGACGCGCACGGCGTGACGGCGGAGGGCCCACCGGATCCACTGGATCCGCCGGGCCCGGTGGCGAGCGCAGCAACTCGGGCGACCGCCGCGACCGCCGCGACGGAGGCCGCGGCGGGGCGGCCCAGGACAAGACCCCGTACATCGAGCGGCTGGTCACGATCAACCGAGTGGCCAAGGTCGTCAAGGGTGGTCGGCGCTTCAGCTTCACCGCACTGATGATCGTCGGTGACGGCGACGGCATGGTCGGTGTCGGCTACGGCAAGGCCAAGGAGGTGCCCGCGGCGATCGCCAAGGGTGTCGAGGAGGCCAAGAAGAGCCTCTTCCGCGTCCCCCGCATCGGTGGCACGATCGTGCACCGCGTGCAGGGCGAGGCCGCTGCCGGTGTCGTGCTCCTGCGCCCGGCGAGCCCCGGTACCGGCGTCATCGCCGGTGGCCCGGTGCGTGCCGTGCTGGAGTGCGCGGGCATCCACGACATCCTCTCCAAGTCGCTGGGCAGCGACAACGCGATCAACGTCGTGCACGCCACGATCGCCGCGCTGCGGATGATCCAGCGCCCGGAGGAGGTGGCGGCCCGCCGTGGCCTGCCGCTCGAGGACGTCGCTCCGGCGTACATGATGCGGGCACGTGCCGCGGCGGCCCAGGCGGCGAGGGTCTGATGGCCAAGACCGCACGCAAGGCCGTCGCCGTCGACCCGAAGGCGCAGTCGACGCCGACCACGGACATCACCCTGCGGGTCACCCAGGTGCGCAGCACCATCGGGTGCCTCGCGAACCAGCGCGCGACCCTGCTGTCGATGGGGCTGCGCAAGATCCGTCAGACGGTCGAGCGGGAGGACACCCCGCAGATCCGTGGCATGATCCACACCGTTCGCCACCTGGTGACGGTCGAGGAGGTGGGCTCGGCATGAGTGAGTTCGAGTCGCCGGCACAGCCGGCCATCAAGATCCACCACCTGCGCCCGGCCCCCGGCGCCAAGAAGCCGAAGATCCGGGTCGGTCGCGGCGAGGGCGGCAAGCGCGGCAAGACCGCCGGCCGCGGCACGAAGGGCACCAAGGCCCGGAAGACCGTGCCTGCCGGCTTCGAGGGCGGGCAGATGCCGCTGCACATGCGGCTGCCCAAGCTCAAGGGCTTCAAGAACCGGTTCCGCGTCGAGTACCAGGTCGTGAACGTGGGCGACCTCGCCCAGCTGTTCCCGTCCGGCGGCACCGTGGGTCCGGACGAGCTGGTCGCGACCGGCGCCGTCCGGCGCAACCAGCCCGTCAAGGTGCTCGGCAACGGCGACATCGACGGTGTGACGCTCACGGTGAGCGCGCACGCCTTCTCCGGCAGCGCCCGTGACAAGATCACGAGCGCAGGCGGGACCGTCACCGAGTTGTGAGGTCGGGGCCCGTTCGGTGCGGACCGGTGCGATCGTGCCGGTCCGTGCCGTGAGGGCGGCGCGGCCGCTGTTAGAGTCGGGTCAGCCGGTGGGTTCGCGGCGTCCGGCCACCAGTTACAGGAGGATCACCGAGTGCTCAGCGCTTTCCGGTCGGCTCTGACCACGCCGGATCTCCGGAATAAGATCCTCTTCACGCTCGGCGTCGTGGCCATCTACCGGCTCGGTGCCAGGATCCCCTCACCGGGCGTGTCCTATCCGAACGTGCAGGAATGCGTCGCACAGGTCGAGGGCGGTGAGAACTCCAGTATCTACTCGCTGATCAACCTGTTCTCGGGTGGCGCGCTGCTGCAACTGTCGATCTTCGCGCTCGGCATCATGCCATACATCACCGCGGCCATCATCGTGCAGCTTCTCACCGTGGTCATCCCGCGGTTCGAGCAACTGAAGAAGGAAGGGCAGTCGGGTCAGAACAAGCTGACCCAGTACACCCGCTACCTGACGATCGCGCTGGCGGTCCTGCAGGCCACCGGCATCGTCGCGCTCGCCGACCGGGGGCAGCTCTTCGCCAACTGCACGCTGTCGGTGATCCCCGACTCCAGCATCTACAACCTCTCGGTCATCGTGATCACGATGACCGCCGGTTGCGCGGTGATCATGTGGCTGGGCGAGCAGGTGACCGAGCGCGGCATCGGCAACGGCATGTCGCTGCTGATCTTCGCCTCGATCGCGGCCCGGATCCCGGCCGAGGGTGCCAACATCCTCACGAACTCGGGCCCGCTGGTCTTCATCGGTGTCTGCTTCTTCGGTCTCGCCATCATCGCGAGCGTCGTCTTCGTCGAGCAGGGCCAGCGCCGTATCCCGGTGCAGTACGCCAAGCGCATGGTGGGCCGGCGCATGTACGGCGGGACCTCGACCTACCTGCCGCTCAAGGTCAACCAGGCCGGTGTCATCCCGGTTATCTTCGGATCGTCGCTGCTCTACCTGCCGGACCTGATCTCACGGCTCGCGGGCACCACGGATGGCGGCTTCCAGCAGTTCGTGCAGACCTATCTGGTCAACCAGTCGAACCCGGTGCACATCGCGCTCTACATCGCGCTGATCATCTTCTTCACGTACTTCTACGTCGGCATCACGTTCAACCCCGAGGAGCGGGCGGACGAGATGAAGAAGTTCGGTGGCTTCATCCCGGGGATCCGTCCCGGCAGGCCCACCGCCGAGTACCTGAACTTCGTGCTGTCCCGCATCACGCTGCCCGGTTCGCTCTACCTCGGCATCGTCGCCGTGCTGCCCAACTTCTTCCTCGGCATCACCGGAAGCGGCAACAACCAGAACTTCCCGTTCGGCGGCACTGCCGTGCTGATCATGGTGGGCGTGGGCCTGGACACGGTCAAGCAGATCGAGAGCCAGCTCATGCAGCGGAAGTACGACGGCTTCCTGCGCTAGCGTCACCGGTTCGGGGTTCGAGGTTCTCGTGAGTTGTGGAGGTCGGTGTCGCGTGCGACTCGTACTTGTCGGTCCACCCGGTGCGGGTAAGGGTACCCAGGCGGCACTCCTGGCGGAGCGTCTGGACGTGCCGCACATCTCCACCGGTGACCTGTTCCGGGCCAACCTGGCCCAGGAGACCGAGCTGGGTGTGGAGGCCAAGCGGTACATGGACGCGGGCGACCTCGTTCCCGACTCGGTGACGGTCGCGATGGTGCGCGATCGGCTCACCCGGGAGGACGCGACCAAGGGCTTCATCCTCGACGGCTTCCCCCGCACGTTGAGCCAGGCCGGCTCGCTCGGCGAGATCATCGAGGAGCGCGGCGAGGTGATCGACGCCGTCGTCGAGTTCCAGGTGTCCGAGGACGTCCTGGTGGGGCGCCTGCTCGGTCGCGGCCGGGACGACGACACCGAGGACGTCATCCGCCGCCGGCAGCAGGTGTACCGCGACGACACCGCCCCCCTGCTCGAGCACTACCAGGACAAGCTGGTGAGCATCGACGCCGTCGGCAGTGTCGAGGAGATCACCGACCGGGTGTCGGACCGCCTGCGGACCCGTTGAGCCTTCCTGATGCGGACGGGGGAACGGTGATGGGCATCCGGGGTGTGGTCGCGCGGTGGCGTGGCCGCGACATCGAGCTGAAGAGCCCGGCCGAGCTGGAGGCCATGCGGGCGGCAGGCGCACTGGTGGCCCGCACGCTGGCCGCCGTCACGGCGCTGGCGCGGCCGGGCGTGAGCACCGGCGAGCTGGACGAGCTGGCCGAGCAGACCATCCGCGACGGTGGCGCTGTCCCGTCCTTCCTCGGCTACCACGGCTACCCAGCCTCGATCTGCGCGTCGGTCAACGAGCAGATCGTGCACGGCATCCCGTCGCGGGCGCAGGTCCTGGCCACGGGCGACCTCGTGTCGGTGGACTGCGGGGCGATCCTCGACGGGTGGCACGGGGACGCCGCCGTGACCATCCCGATCGGCGAGGTCTCCGCCGCCGATCTCGCGCTCTCCGTCGCCTGCCAGGAGGCCCTGCAGGCCGGGATCGCCGCCGTGCTTCCGGGAGGCAGGCTCTCGGACGTGTCGCACGCCGTGCAGGTCGCGAGCGAGGCGGCCGGGCGCCGCGACGGCGTCGAGTACGGCATCGTCGCCGAGTACGGCGGCCACGGGATCGGCACATCCATGCACATGGACCCGTTCCTGCCGAACTTCGGCGATCCGGGCCAGGGTCCGCGGCTGCGGCCCGGGATGGCGCTCGCCATCGAGCCCATGCTCACCGCGGGCGACCCGGAGACGCTCGAGCTCGCCGACGGGTGGACGGTCGTGACCGCCGACGGCGGGCGGGCCGTGCACTGGGAGCACAGCGTCGCCATCACCGAGGACGGCCCGCGCGTCCTCACCCTGCCGGCGTAGGTCCCGGCGGCGTCGCGCCGGGCCCGGTCCCCCTGCCTGGTCACACGGCCGGCGTGATCGGGTCGGTGCTGGGCTAGGTTCTCCCCCATGAGTCGAGAGTCCGCGGCGTCGCGGCCCACTGTGGTGGGGGTGCCTCGTGAGTCCGGTGCCGACGAGCGCCGGGTTGCCCTGGTCCCGAAGATCGTCGAGAAGCTGCGCACGCGGGGACTCGAGATTGTCGTCGAAGCCGGAGCGGGGCTCGGCGCCCTCATCCCCGACGACCTCTACGTCGCCGCGGGCGCCACGATCGGCGACCCCTGGCAGGCTGATGCGGTGGTCAAGGTGGCGCCGCCGACGGTCGAGGAGATCGGGCGGCTGCGGTCGGGCGCCACCCTGATCGGCTTCCTCGCGCCGCGGACCTCGCGGGAGACTGTGGACGCGCTGCGCGCGGCCGGGGTGGTGGCGTTCGCGATGGAGTCGATCCCGCGGATCTCCCGCGCGCAGTCGATGGACGCGCTCTCCTCGCAGGGCAACGTCGCCGGGTACAAGGCGGTGCTGCTCGCCGCCGAACGTTCCACGCGCTTCTTCCCGATGCTCACCACGGCGGCGGGCACGGTCAAGCCCGCGCAGGCCCTGGTGCTCGGCGTCGGGGTGGCCGGGCTGCAGGCGCTCGCCACGGCCAAACGGCTCGGAGCCCGGACCACCGGCTACGACGTGCGGCCCGAGGTGGCCGACCAGGTGCGCTCGCTCGGGGCGCAGTGGCTCGACCTCGGCATCGAGGCGGTCGGCGAGGGCGGCTACGCCCGGGAGCTCACCGAGGACGAGCGCGGTGAACAGCAGAAACGCCTGGAGGAGGCGATCACGGGGTTCGACATCGTGGTCACCACCGCGAACGTGCCCGGTGCCACGGCCCCCACCCTCGTGACCGCCACGGCGGTACAGGGCATGCGGCCCGGCAGCGTGGTCGTCGACCTGGCGGGGGAGAGCGGCGGCAACTGCGAGCTCACGGAGCCCGGCGAGGTCGTCGTCCGCCATGACGTGACGATCGCGTCGCCGCTCAACCTGCCGGCGACGATGCCCGAGCACGCCTCCGAGCTGTACTCGCGCAACGTCTCGGCGTTGCTGGAGCTGATGCTCGACGAGAACGGCGCGCTCGCGCCGGACTGGGACGACGAGGTGCTCGCGCAGTCGTGCGTCACCCGGGTGGTGGAGAGCTGATGGAGACCGGACTTCTCGCGAACCTCGCGATACTGGTGCTGGCCGGGTTCGTCGGCTTCGCCGTGATCTCGAAGGTTCCCAACACGCTGCACACCCCGCTGATGTCGGGCACGAACGCGATCCACGGGATCGTGCTGCTCGGCGGCCTGATCGTGCTGGGGCGCCTGGAGAACCCTTCGGTCGTCGACTCGATCCTGCTGGTGGTCGCCATCGCGTTCGGCATGATCAACGTCATCGGCGGGTTCCTGGTGACGGACCGGATGCTCGGGATGTTCAAGACCCGGCCGGCCCCGGCGTCGACACGGCCCGACGTCGCAGCGAAGAAGGAGGACGCGTGATGGACGCCGTTCTCGACTCGCTCGTCCCGGTTCTCTACATCGTCGCGTTCGCGCTGTTCATCTACGGCCTGATGGGGCTGACGGGGCCGAAGACCGCGGTGCGCGGCAACTGGATCGCCGCCGTCGGCATGGCGGTCGCGGTGATCGCGACGCTGCTGCAGGTGGAGTTCAACTGGCTGCTGATCGTGGTCGGGCTGGTGATCGGCGCGGTGCTGGGCGTGCCCTCGGCCCGCTGGGTGCAGATGACCGCGATCCCGCAGATGGTGGCGCTGTTCAACGGCGTCGGCGGCGGTGCGGTCGCGCTGATCGCCTGGTCGGAGTTCCGGACGACCGCCGGGTTCACCGACGAGCCCACCTACGTCATCGTCGCGTCGCTGTTCGCGGCGATCATCGGCTCGGTGTCGTTCTGGGGCTCGCTCATCGCGTTCGGCAAGCTGCAGGAGATCCTGTCCGGGCGGCCGATCGGGCTGGGACGCGCACAGCAGGCGGTCAACGGACTGCTGCTGCTCGGTGCGATCGTCAGCGCCGTGCTGGCCGGGGCGGGCGGGGCGTCCGAACTGTGGATCGTCGCGGTGCTGGTGCTGGCGGCGGCGCTCGGCGTGCTGGTGGTCCTGCCGATCGGTGGGGCCGACATGCCGGTCGTCATCTCCCTGCTCAACGCGCTCACCGGGCTCTCCGCGGCCGCGGTCGGGCTCGCGCTCGACAACACCGCGATGATCGTGGCCGGCATGATCGTCGGCGCGTCGGGCTCGATCCTGACCAACCTCATGGCGAGCGCCATGAACCGCTCGATCCCGGCGATCGTCGCGGGTGGCTTCGGCGGCACCACGACGCTGCCCGGTGTGGACGACGGCGTCGACCGCACCGTGACGTCGACGAGCGCCGCGGACGCCGCGATCCAGATGGCGTACGCGTCGCAGGTGATCGTGGTGCCCGGGTACGGCATGGCGGTGGCGCAGGCCCAGCACGCCGTGAAGGACATGGCGAAGTTGCTGGAGGCCAAGGGTGTGGAGGTCAAGTACGCGATCCACCCGGTCGCGGGCCGCATGCCCGGCCACATGAACGTCCTGCTCGCCGAGGCCGACGTCTCCTACGACGCGCTCAAGGAGATGGACGAGATCAACGACGAGTTCTCGCGGACCGACGTGACGCTGGTGATCGGGGCCAACGACGTCACCAACCCGGCGGCGCGGTCCGACTCGTCCAGCCCCATCTACGGCATGCCGATCCTCAACGTCGACGAGAGCCGCTCGGTGATCGTGTTCAAGCGCTCGATGAGCAGCGGTTTCGCCGGGATCGACAACCCGCTGTTCTACGCCGACAACACCTCGATGCTCTTCGGCGACGCCAAGAAGTCGGTAGCGGCAGTAGCGGAGGAATTGAAGGCGCTCTGAACACGAGGGACCGGGCACACCGACGAGGGACACGTGGGCGTTGTCCGAACGACACTCACGTGTCTCTCGTCGGGATCGAGCTCGACGCCGGGGCGGGCCCAGCGCCTGCTGGGTGATCGGCCGCAGGGTGCCCTCGACACCGTTCGCCGCGAGCAGCTCGTCCGGTGGCACCACGGTGGGGAGGAGCGAGCGCGACGAGCCACATGCCGCTCGCGAAGAGCGACAGCCCCATCGACACCACCAGGAAGCGGTAGTCCCGATGACGGAACGGGCGCAGCGCGCGGGGCAGCGGTCGGGTCGTCACGGGTCCACCGAACAACACCGACCCGGGTGGAGGTCAACAGGATTCCGCAACCCGGCGATCACGATGCCCTACGCGCCGGGAAGAGCTGGTTGATGCCGCCGAGCGGGTCGGTGACCCCGACGTAGGGGAAGTAGCCCCAGGCCCCGACGACCACCGCGCTGCAGCCCCACAGGCCCGGCTTCCGGTTCACGTCCCGCATCGGCTTGTAGCCGTTGCCGAGGGTGTCCTGCAGCATGTACCGCCCGACGCGGGTGCCGGCGTCCACCGTGGTGAGGATGAACAGCGCCTCGAACATGATCGCGAAGTGGTACCAGAAGGCCCGCAGCGCGTCACCGCCGAACACGCCGGAGAAGATCTCGGACCTGCCGACGGCCAGCGTCGGTGCACCGCCCGTCCGCGCGACGAGCGTGCTCTCCGGCACCGCGGCGGCCGCGGCGGCGAGCGCCTCGGGGGTGATCGCGAAACCGAGCTGGTTCACCGCGGCCGACGCCGACTCGACCGTCGTGCCGAGCACGCCTGCCGGGGCGTTCACCGTGAAGTACGGGCCGGGGCCGATCACCGAGGCCGCGATGAGGGCCAGGGCGCCGCAGGCGATCGTGGTGAACACGAACGGGAACAGCGACCCGGCGAAGACCGGGCCGTTGCCGGAGAACGCGAAGTCGGTGAACGCCTCGGTGTTCAGCACGGGGCCGGTGACGACCACGCCGACCGCCAGCAGCACTATCGTGCCGATCTTCATGAAGGTCGAGAGGTAGTCGCGCGGCGCGAGCAGCATCCACACCGGCAGCACCGACGCGGCGAAGCCGTAGATGATCAGGCAGAACAGCGCGTTGACGACGACGAGTGCGAGCACCGCGAGCAGGATGATCATGATGGAGAACACGGCGACCAGCGCCGCCGCCCCGCCGACCGGGCCGATCTCGTCGCGCGCCATCTGGCCCAGGCTCCTGCCGTCGCGGCGCATCGAGAAGAACAAGGTCACCATGTCCTGGACGGCCCCGGCGAAGATCACGCCGACGATGATCCAGATCGTGCCGGGCAGGTAGCCCACCTCCGCGGCGAGCACCGGGCCGACCAGCGGGCCGGCGCCCGCGCGTCGATCACGATGCCCGCCTGGACGTTCGTGCTCGGGCTGTTCGGTCTGCTCGGCATCGCGGCGCTGGCGGCGGGGATCGCCGCGCCGGTGGGCAACGCCATCTCGGCCGGTGCGGTCAAGTCGCACGTGTCACGCGGGATGGCGGCGCTCTCGCGCACGCTCGAGGAGCGCCGGTGAGCGACCTCGGCACGGACGAGCGGCTGCGCGAGGCGTTCGGCGCCGTCGCGGCCGGGGTACACGCCGACCCGGGCCGCTACCCGCGGATCAGCGCGGGGTGGCGGCGGCGGTACCGCCGCCGCAGGATCGTCCTCGCGATCCTCGCGGCGCTGGTCTTCGCGGCCGCCGACGCGGTGGGCCTGTGGGCGCTGAGCCAGGCCGACCCGAACACCCACGTGATCTTCTCCGACCCGAGGCCCGTGCCGGCCGACCCCGGGTCGGTCGACCGTCTCGGTCAACCCTGAGCCCTGCGTCGGCCCTGCTCGTACCCCAGCTGCAGGCGTGGGCGCAACGGTCGTACACTGGATTCTCGGCGCGCCGTCATGCGCCGGTTCCATCGTGTCTCCCGCCTTCAGGTCTCGGAGTCGCAGCAGGTCCCGGGGAAGCGGTGTGCCCGTAGTTGGCACGGCAGCACGGATTCGAGAGTACGCACATCTGTCACATGGAACGCGGAGGACATGGCCAAGAAAGACGGGGCGATCGAGGTCGAGGGCCGGGTCGTCGAACCCTTGCCGAACGCGATGTTCCGCGTGGAGCTGGAGAACGGACATCGGGTTCTCGCGCACATCAGCGGGAAGATGCGGCAGCACTACATCCGGATCCTCCCCGAGGACCGGGTGGTCGTGGAGCTGTCCCCCTACGACCTCACCCGCGGCCGCATCGTCTACCGCTACAAGTGACCTCCACCAACAGAGAGCGACGGACGTGAAGGTCAATCCGAGCGTCAAGAAGATCTGCGACAAGTGCAAGGTGATCCGCCGTCACGGTCGGGTCATGGTGATCTGCGAGAACCTGCGCCACAAGCAGCGCCAGGGCTGATCGTCGCGCCGTCGCGCACGGCGCACCGCTACGCAGACAGGGCTACGCAGAACAGGGCTACGCAGAACAGGGCTACACAGACGAACTCGACGCACCTGCCGCGCCACACGGGCGCAACCACCCCCGGAACCAGGCCGGGGCCCGGAGGAACGAGTCACCGGGACGGGCGTCGGGCAGACCTGGTCGACACACGGACGACAGGAGAACACCGCCGTATGGCACGACTCGCCGGCGTCGACCTCCCCCGCGACAAGCGGATGGAGATCGCGCTCACCTACATCTTCGGGATCGGACGCACCCGGTCGAAGGAGATCCTCGCGGCCACGGGTATCGACCAGGACCTCCGGTCGAAGGACCTGACCGACTCCGACCTGGCGGCACTCCGCGAGTACATCGAGGGCAACCTGCGCGTCGAGGGCGACCTGCGCCGCGAGGTGCAGTCCGACATCCGCCGCAAGATCGAGATCGGTTGTTACCAGGGGATCCGGCACCGCCGGGGCCTGCCGGTGCGCGGTCAGCGCACCAAGACCAACGCCCGCGGCCGCAAGGGACCGAAGAAGACGGTCGCCGGCAAGAAGAAGGCAGGTAAGAAGTAATGCCGCCCCGTACCCGCTCCGCGTCAGGACCCAAGAAGGTCCGGCGCAAGGAGAAGAAGAACATCGCGATGGGCCACGCGCACATCAAGAGCACCTTCAACAACACGATCGTGTCGATCACCGACCCGAACGGCGCCGTCATCGCCTGGGCGTCGGCCGGCCACGTCGGCTTCAAGGGCTCCCGCAAGTCCACGCCCTTCGCCGCGCAGATGGCGGCCGAGAGCGCCGCCCGCAAGGCTGCCGAGCACGGCATGAAGAAGGTCGACGTGTTCGTGAAGGGTCCCGGCTCCGGCCGCGAGACCGCGATCCGTTCCCTGCAGGCCGCCGGCCTCGAGGTCGGCACGATCTCCGACGTGACCCCGCAGCCGCACAACGGCTGCCGTCCGCCCAAGCGGCGCAGGGTCTAGGGGAGGAGTTAGAGATGGCTCGCTACACAGGACCCATGACCCGCAAGTCCCGCCGACTCAAGGTCGACCTCGTCGGCGGCGACCAGGCGTTCGAGCGTCGTCCCTACCCGCCCGGCCAGCACGGCCGGATCCGGATCAAGGAGACCGAGTACCTCCTGCAGATGCAGGAGAAGCAGAAGGCCCGATTCGGGTACGGCGTGCTGGAGAAGCAGTTCCGCCGCTACTACGAGGAGGCCAACCGTCGCGACGGCAAGACCGGCGACAACCTGCTGCAGATCCTCGAGTCGCGCCTGGACAACGTCGTGTACCGCGCGGGCATCGCCCGCACCCGGCGCATGTCCCGCCAGCTGGTGAACCACGGACACTTCCTGGTCAACGGGAAGAAGGTGGACATCCCCAGCTACCGCGTCGCGCGCTACGACATCATCGACATCAAGCCGAAGTCGGTCAACACCGATCCGTTCGTGATCGCCAGGGAGCTCCAGGGCGACCGGCCGATCCCGGCGTGGCTGCAGGTGGTCCCGTCGACCCTGCGCATCCTGGTCCACCAGCTGCCCGAGCGTGCGCAGATCGACACGCAGGTCACCGAGCAGCTGATCGTCGAACTCTACTCCAAGTAGAGCCCGACGCCCCGGCCGCCGCAGGGAGGCGGCCGGGGCGTCCGGCCCGCAGGGGCCGGCCATGTGCACTATCCGTCGCGTCAAATAGCGGTCGCGACGGGCCTGAAGGAGGCACAGTCCCATGCTGATCTCTCAGCGCCCCACCCTGACCGAGGACTCGGTCGTCGACACCCGCTCCAGGTTCGTCATCGAGCCGCTGGAGCCGGGCTTCGGTTACACACTGGGCAACTCGCTGCGGCGTACGCTGCTGTCCTCCATCCCGGGGGCGGCGGTCACCAGCATCCGCATCGACGGCGTGCTCCACGAGTTCACCACCGTTCCGGGAGTGAAGGAGGACGTCACCGACATCATCCTGAACCTCAAGGAGCTGGTCGTGTCCTCCGAGGAGGACGAGCCGGTGACGATGTACCTGCGCAAGCAGGGCCCCGGTCCGGTCACCGCGGGCGACATCGTGCCCCCGGCCGGTGTCACCGTGCACAACCCGGACCTGCACATCGCCACGCTCAACGACAAGGGCCGCCTCGAGGTGGAGCTCGTCGTCGAGCGCGGTCGTGGCTACGTCCCGGCGACGCAGAACAAGGCCACCGGCGCCGAGATCGGCCGCATCCCGGTCGACTCGATCTACTCGCCGGTCATGAAGGTGACCTACAAGGTCGAGGCGACCCGCGTCGAGCAGCGCACCGACTTCGACAAGCTGGTGCTCGACGTCGAGACCAAGCCGTCGATCACCCCGCGGGACGCGCTGGCCTCGGCCGGCAAGACCCTCGTCGAGCTGTTCGGGCTCGCCCGTGAGCTCAATGTGGACGCCGAGGGCATCGAGATCGGCCCGTCGCCGCAGGAGGCCGACACCATCGCGGCCTTCGCGATGCCGATCGAGGAGCTGGACCTCACCGTCCGCTCCTACAACTGCCTCAAGCGCGAGGGCATCCACACCGTGGGTGAGCTGGTGGGCCGCAGCGAGGCCGACCTGCTCGACATCCGCAACTTCGGCGCGAAGTCGATCGACGAGGTCAAGATGAAGCTCGTCGGACTCGGGCTCGCGCTCAAGGACAGCCCGCCCGGATTCGACCCGACGGCCGCGGCCGCCGAGTACGGTTCCGACGGGTTCGACCCCGAGACGTTCGGGGACGACGGCCAGGACTACGCAGAAACGGAGCAGCTGTAGCCATGCCTCAGCCCACCAAGGGGCCTCGCCTCGGCGGGTCGCCCGCACACCAGCGGCTGATCCTGGCCAACCTGGCGACGCAGCTGTTCGACCACGGGAAGATCACGACGACCGAGGCCAAGGCGCGCCGGCTCAGGCCCTACGCCGAGCGCCTGATCACGAAGGCGAAGCGCGGCGACCTCCACAACCGCCGCGAGATCTCCAAGTTGATCCGGGACAAGGGCGTCGTGCACCGGCTCATGGCCGACATCGGCCCGTTCTTCGCCGACCGGCAGGGCGGCTACACGCGCATCACCAAGACGATGCCGCGCAAGGGCGACAACGCCCCGATGGCGGTCATCGAACTGGTCGCGCAGAAGACCGTCACCGACGAGGCCGAGCGCGCCCGTCGCGTCGCGGCGTCGCAGTCGGCACGTGCGGAGAAGGCGGGTGCTCCCGCCGCGGAGGTCACCGAGGTCGCGGAGGTCACCGAGGCGACCGAGGCCACCACCGAGACGGCCGATGCTCCCTACGGGGACGGCAGCCACGCGCCGCTCGCCGACGCGGCGCAGGCTCCGGACGGGTTCCCGATCAAGGGCAATGCCGACTCGATGCTGTACCACGTCCCCGGTTCGTCGCACTACGACCGGACCGTGGCCGAGGCCTGGTTCGCCACGCCCGAGGCCGCCGAGGCCGCGGGCTTCGCGCTCCCGGCATCGCAGCGTGAGGACACCGGGGAGTCCTGACGCACCCGCACGATCTCGCCGAGCCCGCCGTCCACCCGGACGGCGGGCTCGTGGCCGTTCCGGTGCCGGCGGTGTCGGGTCGCCCGGTCGACCCGCGGCGGTTCCGGCTCGACCTGGCCTACGACGGCACACTGTTCTCGGGGTGGGCGGTGCAGCCGGGGCTGCGCACGGTGTGCGGGGTGCTCGCCGACGCCCTCACCCTGCTCCTGCGCCGGCCCGTGTCCCTGACCGTGGCCGGGCGCACCGATGCGGGAGTGCACGCCACCGGCCAGGTCGTGCACGTCGACCTCCCCGCCTCGGTGGACCCGACGTGGCTGGTCCGCCGCCTGGCACGGCTGCTGCCGGCCGACCTCCGGGTGCGGACGGTGGTCCCGGTGCCCGCCGCGTTCGACGCCCGGTTCTCCGCGCTGCGCCGCCACTACCGGTACCGCCTCGCCACCGCGGCACACGGCGCCGAGCCGCTGCGGGCCCGGGACACCGTGACCTGGCCGCACCCCCTCGACCTCGACGCGGTCGTCGCGGCCGCCACCGGCCTGCTCGGGGAGCGTGACTTCGCCGCGTTCTGTCGGCGCCGCCAGGGCGCGACGGCGGTGCGGGCCCTGCAGCGGTTCACGTGGACGGCGGAGGAGGACGGCGTGGTGGTCGCGGCGCTGAGCGCCGACGCGTTCTGCCACTCGATGGTCCGCTCCCTGGTCGGAGCGGTGCTGGACGTCGGCCGCGGCCGACGTCCGGTCGACTGGCCGGTCGCGTTGCTGACCCTCCGCGAGCGGGCGAGCGACGTCACCGTGGCGCCGGCACACGGTCTGACACTGGTCGGCGTGGACTACCCCCCGGACGCGGAGCTGGAGGCGCGGTCCATCGCCACGCGCCGGCGTCGGGTCCTCGAGGTGCGATGAGCGGCCCGCCGACCGCGAGAAGTGGCGCGCCACGGATCCCGTCGCGCGTGAACGTCACCGTTCGGTACGAGTCGCCGTTCGTGCAATGCGGATGAATTGCCCACACACTACCGTCGCCGGTAGCCACGGTCGTGTCGGAACGCCGTGGTGGCTCCTGACACCCGAGCAGAACGGAGACGCCGTGATGACCAGGCCATCCACGCGGCTGATCGACACTCCCGAGATCCCTCCGCCGCACGTCGTGCGGGTGAACACCGCCCGGGTCGTCACGGCGGTGCAGGTCGACCGCGCCGTGCTGCAGCTGCGGGAACGCTGCGGTCAGACCGCCGTGGAGCAGGTGCAGGCGGTGCTGAGGGCGCTCGACCTGACCGTCCAGGAGTCGCTCGACGACTCCGTCGGCTGAGGGTGCTCGGATGCCCACCCGGCGTCCCGGGAACGCCGTGGGCATGGACGCCGCCGCCCAGCTCGACGTCGCCGCCCAGCTCGACGTCGCCGCCCTGCTCGACGTCGCGGTGGAGGAGGCCCGCGCCGGGCTGTCCGAGGGCGGGATCCCGATCGGAGCGGCGTTGTTCTTCGCCGACGGCACGCTGCTGGGCCGCGGGCACAATCGCCGCGTGCAGGACGACGACCCGTCCGTACACGCCGAGACGGCTGCGTTCCGGGCCGCCGGGCGGCAGCGCGACTACCGGACGACGATCATGGTGACCACGCTGTCGCCGTGCTGGTACTGCAGCGGCCTGGTCCGCCAGTTCGGGATCGGCGCGGTGCTGATCGGCGAGGCCAGGACCTTCCACGGCGGGCACGACTGGCTCGCCGAGCACGGCGTCGACGTCACGGTGCTCGACGACGACCGTTGCGCCACGATGATGGCCGACTTCGTCGCCGCCCGCCCGGACCTGTGGCACGAGGACATCGGGGTGCCGTCGTGATCCCGCCGTCGTGATCCCGCCGTCGTGATCCCGCCGTCGTGATCGCCCCGTCGTGATCCCGGTGCCCTGACTTCGCCCGTTCCGCCACGCGGCCGGGACCCTCGCCGGTAACGTCCGTCGCGTGTCCAGGGAGCGCGGCGCGACCCGGGCGCCGGCCACGCGGGACCAGGTCGACGCCTACCGTTTCGGCCTGCGTCGCCTCGAGGCCGCACTGGTGCGCGGCGATCCCGTGCCGCTGCACGAGCAGATCCGGTCGCAGCGCCGCGCATCGCTCGCCGGTGTGGCGCTCGGGATGCTGGGGTTGTGCGGCGTCGCGGTCTACGCGCTCGTCGTGCCGAGCCCGGACTGGCGCAACCAGGACGTCGTCGTCGGATCCACCTCGGGGTCGATGTACGCGGTGGCCCGCGCGCCCGACCGGCTCGTCCCCGTCACCAACCTGCCCGCCGCCCGGCTCGTGCTCGCCGCGTTGCGCCGGGGCGGCGCCACCGACGCCGATCCCGGAACGGCCGTTCCCGTCCCCGTGCCCGACGCCACGCTCGACGCGGCGCCACGCACGGCCACGGCCGCCGTCCAGGGTGCGGTCGGGGTGCGCGCGGACGGCACCGTCGTCACGCCCCGGTGGGCCGTGTGCGACGAGGTCACGGCCGACGGACGGGTCGTCGCCACCACGGTGATCGGCGGTGCCGTGGCGGCGCCGGGCCCTCCGGGCGACGGCGTGCTGCTGGAAGGACCCGGCAACTCGACCTGGCTCGTCACCGCGGGTCACCGGCACCGCCTCGACACCGGTGACGGGCGGCTGCTGGCGATCTTCGGGCTCACCCGTCCGGTCCCCCGCGAGGCCAGCGTCGACCTGGTGTCGGTGGTGCCCGAGGGCCCCGAGCTCGCCACACCGGTGGTGCCCGGCCGCGGCGACCCGGCCCCCGGCGGGTTGGGGACGGTCGGTGACGTACTGGTCACGCGACCCGTCGGTGCCGCCCCGCGCCACTTCGTCGTGCTGGCGGGCGGGCTGCAGGAGGTGCCCGACCTGATCGCCGGGCAGCTGCTGGTCGCCGCGGGCGCCGGCGAGGCGCGCCCGGTGGACCCCGTCGTGCTCGCCGCCACCGCCGTCGTCGACGTGCTGCCGGTGGCCGGGTGGCCAACGGGCTCGCCCCGCATGCGGGACGCCGGCGAGGCGCCGGTCGTGTGCTGGACGTGGTCGCCGGACACCTCACCGGCCGGTGAGGTGTGGACCGGCGGCGCGCTGCCCGTGGCGCCCGGCACCGTCCCCGTCACGCTCGCCCAGGCCGACGGGGCGGGGGAACGGATCGACGCCGTCGCGGTCGGAGCGGGCGGCGCGGTGCGGTCCACCGGACCGGGACGGGCCGCAGGAGCGGGGCCGCTCTGGCTCGTGTCGGGCGGCGGTGTCGGTTACGGGGTGGCCGACGCCGCGACCGCGGCCGCGCTGGGGATCACCGCGGCCGAGCCCGCGCCGGAAGCCGCCCTGCGCCTGCTCCCGACCGGTCCGGCCCTGGATCTGGCGCAGGCGGGCCGGGTGGTCGACGTCCTGCGCACGGACTGACCCCGGGCGTCGGGATCGCGAGCGGGCCGGTGGTCCGGATGGGCATGCTCACCCCGGCGAACCCGGTCGGGGCGAACCCGGTCGGGGCGGACCACCTCGTGGCGCCGGGTCGGGTGCGGCGGGGTTGCGACGGAGCAGCCACGTTGCCAGGCTGCCGGCCGCCAGGAGCGCGGCGACCGCGGCCAGGTCGACCGGCCACGGCGTCGAGGGTGGGGGTGGCGCCGGGGCGGTGCCGGGGAGATCGGCGAGGTGGACGGACCTGCCGGCGCCGGGGCTCAGGACGTCCGGCACCGCGGTGAGGGCGGCGACCGGGTCGATCACGCCGTGGCCGAGTAGATCGTTCTCGCCACCGGACGGGCGGCGGGCGGTGGCGAGGATGCGGTCGGCCACCTGCGGCGCGGTGAGGTCCGGGAACCTCTCGCGGACCAGCGCGGCCAGGCCCGCGACGTACGGGGCGGCAAAGCTCGTGCCGTCGGTTCCCGTGGTGGTCGTGCCGCCACCGACGGCGAGCGAACGCAGCGCGGAGCCGGGCGCGGCGACGTCGACCCACGGCCCGGGCACCGTGAACCCGGCGGGGGTGTCGTCCGGCTCGACGGCACCTACCGTGAGCAGCTCGTCGTCGTACCAACCCGGGAGTGACACCTGACCCGAGCCGGGACCCGCGCACGACGGCCCGATGTTGCCGGCGGCGGCCACGACCACCACATCGGCCTCCGCCGCGAACCCTAGGGCGGCGTGCAGCGACGAGCCCTCGGCGGCCGCGCGGTCCGGTGGCAGGCAGACGGCCTCGGAGATGTTCACGACGTCCGCCCGGGCGCGGACGGCCAGCACGATCGCGTCGGCGAGCGACTCGATGTCCCCGGCCGGGCGATACGTGCCGTCGGGCCCCGCAACGTCGAACGACGGGCTGGACTGGCGGATCGACAGCAGCTCCGCACCGGGGGCGATCCCGATCGGGGTACTGCCCCGGCCGGTCGGCCCGGGATCGGGGCCGGCCGCCAGCAGTCCCGCAACGGCGGTGCCATGGCCGTCGCAGTCGTCGAGGCCGTCGCCTCCGGTGATGTAGTCGCCGCCGCCGCGGAGCCGGCCGCCGAGCAGCGGGTGCGGGTACACCCCGGTATCGATCATGGCGATGAGCCGGCCCCGGCCGGTGGCGAGCCGGTGGACGTCGGCGAGCTGCAGGCGCGCGGCGCCGCTGTCCGGGCCGTCCTCCGCCGGGGGTGGCGGGTCGCACCGTTCCGGTGAGCGCACACCCGACGCCGCCCCGGGCGGCCGTCCCGCGGGCGGGTCGACGCGCAGCGGTGGCGGCTCCGGCACCGCGGCGGCGGCGGTCCCGGCCATACCGGGTGCGGCCAGCGCGGCCACTGCCGCGATCGCCACTGCGCCCGCCCGCCACGCGGTGGCGCCGGGCGCCCGGACGGGGTGCGTCACAGGCCGCGGACGAGGCGGTAGAGGTCCATCGCGCCGAACGCGAGCGGGAGGGCGGCGGCGGCCAGCGCCCCCTCCAGCAGGTCGACCGCACGGCGGGAGACCGGTGACGCGACCGGCCGGGTACGGCCTGTCGCCACCGCCCCGCCCGCCACGGCGAGCAGCAGGGCCGCACCTGCGGCGAGCCGTCCCCACTGGCCGGCCTGCGTCACGACCACCGTCGCCAGGCCGATGCCCGCCGCGACTGCGCAGCCGAGCAGGGTCCGGGCGGGATCGGGGTCGACGAAGCTGCGCGCCCGCAGGACCAGCACCACCACCGTCACGCCCGCGAACGCGGGGCCGGCCCAGCCGCCGCCCGCCGCCGCGATCACGGCCCCCGCGGCCGCCGCCCCCGCGCACCCGCCCGCGAGACCGGCCAGGTAACCGCGGGCGAGGTCGGCCCGTTCGACGAGTTCGTCGGGCGGTAGCAGGTCGGGCCCCTCGTCGGCGTCGACCAGCTCACCGGCATCGGCCGGCACCACGGGCCGGGGCAGGCCGGCGAGCCGCAGGGCGGCCCGGGGGAGCAGCGGGCCCGCCACCACCGCGACGGCCCCGACGGCGGCGGCCGACGCGGTGGGTGCGACACCGAACCGCACCGCCAGCGCACCCGCGGTGACCAGCCCGGCGGCCACCACGACACCCACGAGCGACGGCGCGACCACCCGCAGCGCGACCTGGGCCACGGCCGCGGCAGTGCCCGCCGCCGCGGCCGCCAGCACCAGGCTCGTGGCGGGCGCACCGGACAGGGCCACCCAGCCTGCCGCCGCTGCGGCCGGGACGGCGACGAGCGCGATGGTCCGAGCCGCATCCAGCCTCACCTGCAGCGCGGCCGGGTCGCCCGGCATCCGGGCCAGCCGGACCGCGTACGCGACCGCGGCGACGGCGGTGAGGGCCGCGAGCAGCGCCGCGAAGCCCGCCGCCGCCGAGCCGCGGGCGCCGGCGAGCAGGACGGCCGCGGCGACCGCCGGCACCAGTACGGCCACCGGGCCGAACCCGAACCCGCCCGCCGGTGTCGCACCCGCCGTGGCGGCCAGCGCGTCCACCGGGTCGTCGAAGACCGGAGGGGCCGGCGGTGGGGCGTCCGGTGCGATCCGCAGCAGCTCGCCGTCGAGCACGCCGAGCTCGACGAGGGTCGCGCCCGGGGGCAGCGGACCCCCGGCCGCACCGGAGAGGCGCCACGGCTCGGGGCGTCGCGCGCCCGGGCCCGGCTCGCCCACCAGGTCCAGCACCATCGGCACCAGCTCGGCGACCGGCACGTCGGCGGGCAGCGCGACGTCGACGCGGCGGCGTGGCGCCAGCACCGTCAGCCGGCAGTAGGGCCGTTCGGCGACCACCACGGTGGTGCACCTCCTTCAGGTGAGCACGAGTTGCGCGAAACAGCCACGGCGGGCCCCGGCCGGTGCCTAGCATCGCAAGGCCGGTGGGTCCGGCGGGGCCGTTCGGGAGAACTCGTGGTGACGGGGTCGGGCGGGGCCGGATCGCAGGGAGGGGGAGTCCGATGGGGACGGTCGGAGTGGTTCGGCCGCGCCGGGTGCCGCCGCGGATGCCCGGTGGCGAGCTGACGCTCGAGCCGCCGCCGGAACCCGAGCGGCTCGTGCCGGCCGGAGTCCTGATGCGGCTGCTGCCCGTCGTCATGGTGCTGGGCTCGGTCGGCTTCATCGCGGTGCTCGGGCTGCGCAATCCCACGTCATGGCTGTTCGGGGGCATGTTCGCGCTCTCCGCGGTCGGCATGCTGATGGGCGGATCGGGTCGCGGTGGGGGCAACCGCTCCGCCGGCGTGGACGAGGACCGCCGCGACTACCTGCGCTACCTCGGCCTGCTCCGCCGCCGGGTGCGCGGTATCGCCGCCGAGCAGCGCGCCGTACTGGAGGCCGTGCATCCCGATCCCGCCGCGTGGCCGGCTGTGCTGGCCCACGGGCGGCTCTGGGAGCGCCGTGCCGCCGACCCCGACTTCGGTCAGCTGCGCATCGGGCGGGGGGCCCAGCGGCTCGCCACCCGGCTGGTCGCGCCGGAGACCGGGCCCGTCGAGAGCATCGAGCCGGTCACGGCGCTCGCGCTGCGACGCTTCCTCCTCGGCCACGCCATCGTGCCGGACCTGCCGGTGTCGCTCTCGCTGCGCGCCAGCTCCACGATCTGGCTGGAGTCGCCCGGCGCCGACGGCGCGCAGGGATCGGCGCGGGTCCGGGCGCTGGCCCGCGCCGCGGTCGCCCAGTACGTGCTGTGGCACAGCCCTGCCGACGCGATGCTCGCCGTGGTCGCGCCGCCGTCGCTCGCGCCGGAATGGGAATGGGTCAAGTGGTTGCCGCACGTGGCGCACCCTCGCCGCCGGGACGCCGTCGGTCCACTTCGGATGATCACCGCCGACGTGGACGAGCTACGCCGGTGGTGGGTCGCCGAGCTGGCCGGACGCCCCGCCGGGCCGGGTGTCGGGGAGCCACACCTGCTCGTCGTCGTCGACGGGGTCGCGGACGGGCCGGGACCGTGGGCGGGCGTCGCCGGGGTCACCGTCCTGCGGGTCGGCACGCCGCCCGGGCGACGTCCGGCGCCGTCGGTGGTCCGGTTGCTGGTCGGCCCGGACCGGCTCGAACGCAGTGGCGGAGCCGGCGCGGACCCCGCCGGCACGGGCGACGGCACGACGTGGATCGGGCGTCCCGACGCCCTGGAGGTCGCCGAGGCCAGGGCACTGGCCCGCAGGCTCGCCCGCTACCGGCCCGCCGGCTCGTCCTCCGCCGAGGACGACGCGCCCCGGCCGGCGCTCGGCCTGCCGTCGCTGCTGGGTCTCGGACCGGGCCCGGACGGCATCGCCGCGCTGCGGGCGCGCTGGTCGCGCGCGGAGGCCGAGCGGCTGCGGGTCCCCCTCGGTGTGGACGAGCGGGGCAGCCCGGTCACGCTCGACCTGAAGGAGTCGGCCCAGGGCGGCAGCGGCCCGCACGGACTGTGCATCGGCGCCACCGGTTCGGGGAAGAGCGAGCTGCTGCGCACGCTGGTCCTCGGGCTGGCCGCGACCCACTCGCCCGAGGAACTCAACCTCGTACTCGTCGACTTCAAGGGCGGTGCCACGTTCCTGGGCCTCTCGGCGCTCCCGCACGTCTCGGCTGTGATCACCAACCTGGTCGACGAGCTGACCCTGGTCGACCGCATGGCCGACGCGCTCGCGGGTGAGATCAACCGGCGGCAGGAGATCCTGCGGTCCGCGGGCAACCTGCAGGGCGTCGCCGAGTACGCGGCCGCGCGCCGGGCCGGGGCCGACCTGCCACCGCTGCCTGCCCTGTTCGTGGTGGTCGACGAGTTCTCCGAACTGCTCGCGCAGCGGCCCGAGCTGATCGAGCTGCTCGTCACGATCGGCCGGCTCGGTCGCTCGCTCGGGCTGCACCTCCTGCTCGCCTCACAGCGCCTGGAGGAGGGCCGGTTGCGCGGCCTGGAGTCCCACCTGTCCTACCGCATCGCGCTGCGGACGTTCTCGGCGTCGGAGTCCAGGGCCGTGCTCGGCGTGGCCGACGCCCACCAGCTCCCCTCCGCGCCGGGTTCGGCGTTCCTCGCCACCGGCACCGACGAGCTCGTCCGGTTCCGGGCGGCCTACGTCTCCGGCCCGGGCACCGTCGGCACCGAGCGTCCCGTGCCGGCCGCTGCACGGGCACGGGCGTACCCGTTCCGGGCCGGGCCGGTCGCGACGACACCGGACGCCGGGTCGGAGCCGGCATCCGGCGAAGACACCACGCCCACCGTCCTCGACACGGTGATCGCCGCGCTCGCCGGCCAGGGCCCGCCCGCACACCGGGTCTGGCTCCCGCCGCTGGACGCCCCGCCGCCGCTCGACGACGTACTCGGGCCGGTCCGCGCGGTGCCCGGCCGTGGACTCACCGCGGGCTCGTCACGAACCGGCTCGTCACGAACCGGCTCGGCGGCAACCGGCACCGCGGCAACCGGCACGGCGACCGTCGCGCTGTGCGCGGCCATCGGGCTGGTGGACCGCCCCTACCAGCAACGTCGCGACCCGCTGCTCGTCGACCTCACCGGGGCGACGGGACATCTCGCGGTGGTCGGGGGGCCGCGCTCGGGCAAGTCGACGGCGCTGGCCACGACCGTCGTGGCGCTCGCGCTGACCCACACACCCGCCGAGTTCGGCGTGCACGTCCTCGACTTCGGCGGCGGCGCGCTGCGCCCGCTCGCGGGCCTGCCGCACGTCGGTACGGTGGCCGACCGCCAGCAGACGGATCTCGTCCGGCGCACGATCGCGGAGTTCTCCGGGGTGCTCGCCCGCCGCGAGCGGACCTTTCGCGACGGCGGCATCACCTCGATCGAGACCTTCCGGGCCCGCCGCGCCGCCGGTGAGTTCACCGACGAACCGGCCACCGACCTGCTGCTCGTCGTCGACGGGTATCTGACGCTGCGCGGCGAGTTCGACGACCTGGAGGCCCGGCTGCTCCCGCTCGCCGCGCGAGGGCTGTCCTACGGGCTGCACCTCGCGGTGTCGGCGTCACGGTGGACGGAGCTGCGACCCGCGCTGAAGGACCTGCTCGGCGGCCGGCTGGAGCTGCGGCTGGGGGAGCCCGCGGAATCGGAGGTGGACCGTCGTCGCGCCGCCCAGGTGCCCATCCGGCCCGGCCACGGGGTGTCTCCCGACGGCGCCCCGATGGTGGTCGCCGCACCGTGGCTGACCACCGACGCGCCGGACACCGCCACGCTGTCGGACCGGATCGCGGATGCCTGGACCGGGCCGGAGTTCGCTGCGACCCGGTTGCTGCCCGAGCTCGTCGACCTCGACCGGCTGCCGCCCGCCGCCCCCGGTGCCACCGGCATCCCGATCGGGGTCGACGAGGAGCGCCTCGCACGCGTCGAGCTCGATCTCGCCGCCGAGCCGCACCTGCTGTGCTTCGCCGACACGGAGAGCGGCAAGACCAATCTGCTGCGGCTCGTCGCGCGCGGCCTCACGTCGCGGTACCCGCCCGAGGAGGCCCGGCTGGTGGTGGTCGACCACCGTCGCGGGCTCCTCGGCTTCGTGCCCGACTCCCATCTCATCGGCTACACGAGCACACCGGACACCACCGCCGAGGCCGCCCGCGACGTCGCCGCATCGCTGCGGCGTCGGCTGCCAGGGCCGGACGTGACACCGCGGGAGCTGCGGGAACGCAGCTGGTGGACCGGGCCGGACGTCTACGTCCTCGTCGACGACTACGACCTGGTGGCACCCGGTGGTGGCGCGGTGCACCCGTTGCTGCCGTTGGTGGAGTTCCTTCCGCAGGCCAAGGACGTGGGTCTGCACCTCATCGTCACCCGGCGCAGTGGAGGGGCGGGGCGGGCGATGTTCGATCCGCTGCTCGGGCGGCTCAGGGAGCTCGCAGCGCCCGGGTTGGTGATGAACGGCAGCAGGGACGAGGGCGCGCTCGTCGAGACGACCCGACCCTCGCCCCAGCCGCCCGGGCGGGGCACGCTCGTCGACCGCCGCCGCGGGGCCCGGCGGATGCAACTCGCCTGGCTGTCCCCGGACGACGGCGAGGGCCGCAGGTGATCCTCACCCGCGTCGCCGTCGCACCGGGAACGGCGTTCGTCCGGGTGGCGGCCACGGAGCTGGGTGACGAACCTCGAGTTCTCGCCGAACTGGCAGCCATACCGGGGCGTGGCCCGGCTCCGACTCCGGCCGCGGCATTGGCCGCGGTGGTGGGCGAGCCGCCCGAGGAGTTGGTGCTGGTGCACCCGATGAGCTGGCCGCCCGCCCGCGTGGCCGCCTTCGCCCGCGGCGCGACCCGGGTGCGCACGGTGGCCGGGCCCGTGGCTGCGTTCGCCGGCCCCGGTGCGCGCGTCGTGCTGGACGTGGGGCACTCCGGTGCCGAGGCCACCCTGATGCTCGACGGCATCGTGGTGCTCCACCGGCGGTGCGGGATCGGCGGCGCCCGGCTCGACGACGCGGTGTCGGCCCTGCTGGAGCGCCGGGGCGCGCCGCCGGTCGCGGGACCGGATCGGGTGGCCAGGTGGGTGGAGGCCCGCCGGGTCAGGGAGGAGCTGTCGCTGCGGGCGACCGCGGTCGCCCAGTTGACCGGCACGCCGGTCCGCATCGACGCCGGGGACCTGCGGGAGGTGCTGACCCCGCTGCTGCGGCAGGTGGTCGCGCTGCTGCGCCGTGTTCTCGATGCGGCACCGGGAAGGACGGCGGCCGTCCTGCTCATCGGCGGGGTGGCACGCACGCCGCTGCTCGCCGAGCTCGTCGACGCCGAGATGGTGGGCGCCGAGATGGTGGGCGCCGAGACGGTGGGCGCCGAGACGGTGGGCGCCGACGTGTCGGCCGGGACCGGGGGCGTCACGGTGGCCCCACGGCCGGACGTCGCCGCGGTGCTCGGGGCGCTCGGGGCGATCGGACGGGGGCCGGTGGGCACCGGGACCGGGGTGGCAGCCCGTCCCACGGAGTTCCGGCGCATCCTGCCGCCGCTCCCAGCCCGGCCCCGTCGTCCGTTCCGGGTCGCCCTGTGCTCGGTCGGGGCCATCGGAGCGACCGCCGGACTGCTCGGCGTCGGCAACATCCTGGTTCCGCCGCGGGCGGCGGTGGCCGTGCCCGCCGTGGTGGCCGGCGGCGTACTGGTGCAGTACGGCTACCGCCTCGATGTCCCGGAGGGCTGGGAACACAGCGGCGGCCTGCCCGAACGCAGACGAAGCCTGCTCACCCCGGCCGCCGCGCCGGAGGGGAGCGACCTCATCGCCGTGGAACGGACACCCCTGGGGTACGACGCCGGTGCCGAACCCGAGCGGGCACGGGCCGAACTGCGTGCCGAGTTCGACGGGGCCGTGGCCGGTGGCGCGGCGTTGTCACACTTCGACCCCGACCTGCGCGTCGCAGGCCGCGAAGTCACCTCCTACCTGCAGACCGACGGTGCCGGCGTGGTCGAGTGGTTCGTCGTGCTCGACGGCGACTCCCAGCTCAGTGTCGGGTGCCGCCACACACGCTCGGGTGTCCTAGCGGTGCGGGCCGCGTGCGCCGTCGCCGTCGCGTCGGTCCGCCGCACCTGACCCGGCGTTCGCGCGTGCACACGATTTCGGTCGAAGGGCCACGGCGAGCCCGGTGGTCCTGTCAGGGTTCGCCCAGTACGGACCGGGCACGACCGAGGACGAGGGTGAGGCGAGTGATGGCTGCCGGATTCGGTACCACGACCGAGGAGATGGAGCAGGCGGGCAGGCACGTGCTGTCCGTGAACGACGGGGTGCAGTCCGAGCTCGCTGCGCTGCGGGCGAAGCTCGAGCCGCTGCGCGGGACGTGGACGGGCATGGCCGCCGTCGAGTTCGCGAAGCTCATGGCCCGGTGGGACACCGACGCCCGAGCGTTGAACCAGGCGCTGGGATCCATCGGTGAGTCGATCCAGGGCTCGCGCATGAGCTACCAGCAGCAGGAGGAGCAGCAGGTCGGGAGCCTGTCCTCGATCAACGCGGCACTGGGCTGAGGGGGCACGATGTCCGAGATCAAGGTGACGTTCGGCGCCCTGGGAGCCGCTCAGGGCGACGTCTCGACGACCTCGTCCAGGATCAGCGCCCAGCTCGAGGACCTCAAGCGGTTCCTCGCCCCGATGGTCGCCACGTGGCAGGGACAGGCGGCCGAGGACTACCAGACCCAGCAGCGCCGGTGGGACACCGCCGCCGCCGACCTCAACGCGGTGCTGGCCCGTATCGGGACGGCGCTCGGCACCGCGAACGAGAGCTACCAGCAGGTCGAGCAGGCCAACGCGGCCCGCTGGCGGTAGGTGTCGACGGGCCACCTGCCGGTTCGAGGGGTCGTTGCCACTCTCCCGCGAACCGGCAGGTATCCTCAGACTTCGATGTGCGGTAGGTGAACTCGTGGTCACGTCACCGTGACCCGTCCGTACGGCCCGGTGTCCGGGCCCGGAACCCTGCCACCCGCACTCGCGAACCAGAGGCAGCTTCCGAGTCCACGCCCGGGAGCCGCCGCGACGAGCACACGAGAGCGACGAGGTAGGTCCGTGCCCACGTACAGCCCCAAGCCCGGCGAGATCACCCGCGCCTGGCACGTGATCGACGCCACGGATGTGGTCCTCGGCCGGCTCGCGACTCACGCCGCCACGCTGCTGCGCGGCAAGCACAAGCCGACGTATGCACCGCATATGGACACGGGTGACTTCGTCGTGGTCATCAACGCCGAGAAGATCGCCGTGTCGGGCAACAAGCGCACCGACAAGTTCATATACCGGCACAGTGGCTACCCGGGCGGTCTCCGCCAGCGGTCGGTCGGCGAGATGATCGAGAAGTACCCGGACCGCCTGGTGGAGAAGGCGATCAAGGGGATGCTTCCGAAGAACAAGCTCGGCCGCGCGATGGGCAAGAAGCTCAAGGTGTACGCCGGACCGGACCACCCGCACGCCGCGCAGCAGCCGGCCGCATTCGAGATCATCCAGGTCGCGCAGTGACCTCCGCTGACGGGCAGAGCCCGAGCGCATCCGATTCCGTGGAAGAGGGACAGTCCGTGAGCACCCCCGAGCCCGACGCCGCAGTGACCGACGCCGCAGTGACCGACACCGCAGTGACCGACACCGCAGTGACCGACACCGCAGTGACCGACACCGCAGTGACCGACACCGCAGTGACCGACACCGCAGTGACCGACACCGCAGTGACCGACACCGCA
>Ga0105049_10000185_pt1 | contig 64283 bp, 63 predicted proteins | sample MAT06_FD_78087 | JGI IMG/M metagenome (GOLD analysis project Ga0105049, IMG submission 78087) | Freshwater microbial communities from Lake Fryxell liftoff mats and glacier meltwater in Antarctica - MAT-06 | ecosystem: Environmental > Aquatic > Freshwater > Ice > Liftoff microbial mat | place...
CGGCCGCTCCGAGGGCCTGGGTTCGTGGCCGAAAAGTACACCCTCTAGTCGAGTAGAGAGTCAAGGGGATGGACGCACAGCCTGGTACGTCCGGTGGGTCGTATCGTACGCTGCCAACTGCCATCGTCATCCCAGAAAACATCGACGCCCGACTTCGTCGCCAGATTCGTCGTCACGTTGAACTGACTTGGTGGAGTAGTCCCTACGCAGTCGTCGTGTCAGGGCGGCGACGTCGCCACCAATACCGCCGTCAAGGCCAGCACCACACCCGCCGCCACCAATTCCAGCGTCGCGCTTCGACGCAGGCGAGACGTACCGATGGCCTGACCAAGTCGCGGCACTACCCTGCGCCAATTGTACGCGCCAATCATGCCAACCAGCGCCACCATCACCAGCTTTCGAACCAGCATCACTCCGTATTCCGACGTGAACAGGGCATCGACTGACCCGACATTGCGCCACGCGGCAAAAACACCGGTAGCGCCAAGCACCGCAGAAAACGACAAGGCGGCCGGAGTAAACGCAGCCATCACGCGTGCAATACCGCCGTGGTCACCGTCACCGTTCGCCGTCCGGAGCACAGGCAACGCAACGCCCACGATGAGGGCCAGACTCCCGATCCACCCGCCGACGCCGATCACGTGCAACGCATCTACCAACATGGCCACCTGCGGGTTGTCGGCCGCCGCAGGATGACCGGACATGGCAGCGCTCCAGGCGAGCAAACAGGCGCCGGCGATCAGCAAGACCCAACCCGGTGCGCGCCAAGTCGCACGTGCTGACCGAACAGCGCGCCACCCGGCAATCGCGACAGCAAGCGACGAGCTGGCGAGCAACACCCCCGTTCCCCAGACGGTTTCAAGCATCAACGGCGCCATGCTCTCTTTCGACCACCCTTGGCTGCCGTAGAACGCAGCGTGCTGCGCGGCCAGCCGGAGAACGGTCGCGACCACCAGTACGACCAGCGACCATCCCATCCATCGCATCGCGCGCTGAGTGATCGTCGTGCGCACGTCAACCACACCATCGCTGGGCACGGCCGGCAAGAAATCCGTTCGCGGCAGGATAATACCCAGCAGAGAAAGTGATCCGAGAAACATCGTCATACTCACATACATCAGCAGCCGAATCACCACGTATACCGGTGATTCGACTCCAAACGTGTCCATCACATCATTTGGCAGCATCAACGACGAACGTAAACTCCCCCTTCATCGGATGCCCATCTTTCCCTGCCGCCTGCCATCGTACGGTATACCGACCCGGCGGCATCGCTCCCGTGACCTTCGCCATCAGCGTGGCGGGATCCTTGGCATCGGACTGGACCTTGTCGAGCGTCACCGCGCGCTGCGCGGCATCCAACACCTTCAACGTACTCAACGCCGCCGTAATCGTTTCATTGAATGTCAATGACAGCATGGCTGGCGCTGCCGCCACGTGACCATTCACTGCCGGCGTCGCGCTCAGCAACTTGGGATGCGCGTGCGCGCGACTGATCGGCGCCAGCATGGCCGCAGCGAAGAGCATCACACCTGAAATACGAGAAAGCATCGAAACGTCGCCGGTAGGGAAAAAAGAACCTGCGTCTCCCACCACCTATCCACCCGAAGTGGGCCTGTCACGCGCAGCGCCCGACATCGAGCAATGAATCTCGGCCCGCTTCGCGCCCTCGCAGAACAGATGACTCCATGCCGATGGCGTGACATGACCACAGTGGGCGCCTGCTGCACGCATACCGGCACCCGTTGACATCTCAGGAAGCGGATGCAACACCATCACGCCTGACGCCCAGACCGCGAGCAACGCGATGGCTGCCGCCGCAATGGACCGGCGCGACACGTGCGAGACGACCAGTGGTGCCTCTCCTGCCATGCGCCGAATGCGGCGTTCAATCATGTGGTCCCGATGGAATCCGATGGCGGGTTCACTGGTGTCCACGGTGTGGACGTGCGCGCGAGCGACGCGCAAAATTGCCGAGGCCAGGGCCAGTCTGTGCGACGGCGCCACGGCATCATCAGCCGCTATCTCTGCCTCGTCGGCGAGATCTTCCACCAGACGACGAATGGCGGGCAGCCAGAACAGGGTACTCGCCAGCCCCCGCAGCACGAACAGTCGCAGCGGATCACGTCGCCGCACATGCGCGACTTCGTGCGCCAGCACCGCCTCCAGTTCCGCTTCCGATAATGTCCGCGACAACGTGCGCGCCACAAATATGTGAGGCGTCAACCATCCAACGGTAAACGCAGGATTGGGCAAGCCGTCAGTGATGTGTACGCGCGACGGTGGAAAGCCCAAACGCCCGATGACCCGCGCCAGAACCCCGTCAGTGTGCGCCGACTCCACGTCGAGTGCGGTTAGATGACGATGCATGCTCCACGCCGCGCGCCCGCGATCGTACACGGCATATGCCAGGCCGCCGAACAAGACATAGTGGAATCCTTCGTGCACGGGTGCCAACAGATGGTGCAGCGCCACCATACAGAGCGGACCGAGATGTTCAAGAGAGACCGGAAGCCAGTCCACCGCGCGCACAACATGATGACCGAAGACGGGACTGATACTGAGTACCAGTAACACGGCGAGCGACAGGAGCGCCATCCGTCGATGCCGTTGCTCACGGTGCGCGATTGGCGTTGGCTGCGCGGCGATGGGCTCGCGCACAGTACGCCCGTCCGTCAGGGGAGCACGGTGAAATGGGAACACGATTCAGCCGCCGTTCCGGGCCTGCAACCGACGCTGAATCAGTTGCGCCAATTCTTCCAACTTTTCCGGATCCTGTTCTGCCACCACATCGACAAACGACGAGGCCACCGCGTCGGGGCCAAATGACAAGATGCCCTCGACGACCCGTCGTGAGACCTGCGCCATGAATTCGGACTCGGTCAGCCGCGCGGCAAAATGGATCAGCCCGTGCTGCTTGGATCGCCGGAGCACGCGCTTGACGACCAGCCGATTCAACACGGTGATGGTCGTGAGCGGCGAGACGTCGTGTTCTCTCAGGATATGGTCGTGCACCTCGCGCGCCGTAGCCGGAGTCCCGATGGTCCAGACGGCACGCAGAATTCGGGCTTCCAGATCGCCGAGCACCTTCGCGAGTCCGTGCGCCGAAAGTCGGACCGTGTCCTGCAATCGCGGCGACGCGGCGCCGGAGGATTTGCCGACGGTCATCGGACGAACGAATGACGATGAGTGCGGTGCATGACCTAAACGTAGCGTAGGCTTTATGGCGTGTAAAGCCTTCCACCTGAACGTTCGTTGACACAGCGTGGGGTACTCCAGGTTCCCATTGACAGGATGTCGCTTCCCGTCTTCTTTTCGTCATGCATTTTACGCGTCATCAAACCCACATCGCGATGCTGGCGTTCGGGACGGCGCTGGCGGCGTGTGTCCCTCCCGCCGCGCGACAAGGAACGCGAGGCGTGGAAGCCGCCCTGACGACACGCGGTGACAGCCGCGTGTCGGGCCTCCGGCTCGACTCGATTCCGTCACAGCCACCACGCATCCCCGTCGGACCGCTGGCCCTGGACTCGGCGGCGCGTCTCGCGCTGGTACGCAGTCCCCACGTTCGCGCGATCCTTGCCGATGTCGGCATTGCGGCGGCGGATTTGTGGCAGGCGAGTCGTCTGCCGAATCCGACCATCGACGCGAGATACGGATTTCGACAGGGCGGAGGAACCGCCCTGTCCGGTATTGGCGTCGGATTCTCCGTGGTATCGGCGTTGCAGGTGCCCCTCAAGAAGCGCATTGCAGCCGACGAGTTGCGCGGCGCGGAACAACGCGTCGCCGATGCCGTATATGGTGCGGTCCTCGATGTCCAGCGCGCCTATGTGGCCGTACAACATGCACAACAAATGGTCGAGCTACGCCAGACCGTCGCCCAGGTCACGGAGGCATCGGCTGGAGTGGCACGAGCCTTGCGCGACGCCGGCAATCTGCCGGCGTTGCATGTCGCCGCAGAGGAAGCCATGGCGGCTGAATCGGCCACGGGCGTGGCGTCGGCCGACGCCGAGTTGGCTTCGGCGCGCGCCGAGCTTGGACGACTCATGGGCGCCGACGTGAGCGACACGGCGTGGACCATTGGTGCATTGCTCGAAGATCCGAAGCGCGAGATGTGGCCGGTATCGATGATGGACTCGCTCGCGATTTCGCGTCGCATGGACATTGCGTCAGCACGAGCGCGTGCCGAGGCGGCCGCGCAGACGGTCGGACTCAGCCGACGGTTCCGATTGCTTCCCGACGGCACGATTGGTCTCGGGCTCGAACGCGATCCTGACGGCCAGTTCGTCGGTCCGACCGCCGCGATCACCCTTCCGCTGTTCGACCAGGGTGGCGCCGCCATCGCGCGGGCTCGCTCGGCGCTCGCACAACGCGTTGCCACGCATGACGCGCTCGTGGTCAACGCGCATGCTGAGGTGCGCACCGCGCTGGCGCGCATGGAGACCGCACAACGGCGCGTGATGCAGATTCGCACCGTGGTCTTGCCCGCTCGCCGACGCGTGGTGACTGAATCGCAGTTGCAAACGAACGCCATGGCCCTGCCCGTGTTTGCGCTGCTACAGGCACGACAGATGGAGATTGACGCGGGCCAGATGTATCTCGACGCCTTGCGCGATTATTGGTTCGCGCGTGCTGAATTGGAGCGCGCCACCGGTGGTCCACTTCCCGCACCACGCACGCCATGAGCAACCACTCAGAACACGACCCCCTGCCCGACGCGCCCAAGATTTCGCGTCGCGACATGATGCGCCATGGAGTAGCGGCTATTGCCGGTGGTGCCGTTGCGTTGACGCCGCTCGCGGGCGCAGCGCAGGAGCATCAACATGCAGCGCCTGCGGCAAAAAAGCCGGTCGCCGCGACGGCCGTAAGCAACGCCGCAGTCACCGGCGCTCGTCTGGCGCCGGGCAAGCCGGGTCGCGATTACACACCGGTCATTACGCCCAACGGCACGACACTCCCGTTCAAGGTGGTGAATGGGGTCAAGGTGTTTCATCTGACCGCCGGCATCACAAAGCATGCCTTTGCGTCGGGACTCGAATCGGAATGCTGGGGCTACAACGGCAGTACGCCCGGTCCAACGATCGAAGCACTGCAAGGTGATCGCGTACGCATCTACGTCACCAACCACCTGCCGGCACCGACCACCATCCATTGGCACGGCATCGTGCTGCCGGCCGGCATGGATGGCGTGTCCGGGCTCAGCCAACCGCCGATTCCCGTCAACGCGACGTTCAAATACGAATTCGACCTGCCGCACCACGGCACGTTCATGTACCACACGCACCACGATGAAATGGTGCAGCAGGGGCTCGGACTGATGGGCATGTTCGTCGTGCATTCGCGCAACGCAACGCGTCGGCCCGACCGGGACTTCGTGTTGTTGGCTGCGGAATGGCTGGTGCGCATTGGTACCACCAGACCCGATCCCACCGAAATGCTGGAGTACAATCTGTTCACCTTCAACGGCAAAGTGTTTCCGGACACCGAGCCGTTGCAGATGCAGTTGGGCGAACGGATCCGCATTCGGCTTGGCAATCTGAGTTCCATGAGCCACCATCCCATTCACATCCATGGGCTTCGCTGGCGAGTCGTGGCGACCGACGGCGGCGATATCGCGCCCGATGGTCAATGGCCCGAAGCCACTGTGCTGGTGCCAGTCGGCACCACGCGAACCGTGGAGTTTGTTGCCGACAATCCGGGCGACTGGGCCATGCATTGCCATATGACGCATCATGTCATGAACCAGATGGGGCACAGCGGCACCAACATGATTGGCGTCAAAGAGGAAACGCTGAACGCGGCGGTCGGACCATTGCTGCCGAGCTACATGGCCATGGGAAGTACGGGCATGAGCGAGATGGGCGCCATGGGCATGCCGATTCCTTCGTCGTCCATCTCGATGAGTGGGGGGTCGGGTCCCCACGGGCGCATTGACATGGGTGGTTTGTTTACCATTCTCAAAATCCGCGAAAAGCTGCCTGCCGGTGGCGATCCCGGATGGTATGTGAATCCTCCGGGCACCGTGTCGAGTGAAGCCACAGAAACAGAGCTGAAACGTGATGGTGTCGTTCCAGGTCCACCACCGGGCGGCATGCCGTCCTCCCACAAGCATCCCTGATGCCCCTCTTCATGAAAGATCGCGCTGTGGTGTCACGGTTCGTTGTAGTGGCCTTCACGCTGCTCCTGTGCGCCCCAGCGCGATCGGTCCGCGCACAATCATCGCGCGCTGATTCCGCCTCCGTGGTGGCAGCGGTGTCGGGTTTTCACGGTGCGCTTGCCGACGGAGATTCGGTGAAAGCCATTTCCTATCTCGCGCGCGATGTGGTCGTGCTCGAATCCGGCGTCGCGCAATCACGAGCAGACTATCTGAGCCATCATCTGGGTGCCGACATGAAGGCGTCGAAGAATGCGACCGGCCAACGCACCATCACGCAAGTGACGGTCGTGGGAACGGCGGCCTATCTCGTCGCGTCGACGTTCACTCCCGGCAATACGACAAACCCACAGGGATCTGACATGGTCGAATTGATGGTGTTGTCACAGTCGCCATCGGGGTGGCAGATTCGAGCTGTGCATTGGTCGTCCCGGCGGCGACGGGCGTAGCACCGGCACATCTCCCCTTGCAACCGGACGACCTGGATCGGGCAACGGCCGTCCTTCAGGGAATTTGCTGCGGCGGAGCGCGGTGAGCGGAGCCCGAGCAGCGTGCCACGATCTCTCCACTTTTCGACCGCCTGCCGCTGAATGCCCCCGAGCAGTTCCGCCACACGCTCGACGGTCAGCGTTCCACACGCAACTCCGGGTCGTGCCTCCCAGAAAATGGGGAAACATCGGCGGAGAAAGGTCACGTTCACACTTCATGAACCCTGATCATGCGCACCCTCAAGTCCGCGGATGATGGGGGCGTGGCCCACGGGCCCGGAGCGGCGGATTCGTCGCCGCCGTTCACGACGGGCCAATGCGCAATGACGCCGTCGCCAGACGCACCTCGCGGAGGAAGAAGAGGAGCCCGAGGGTGAGGCACACCATCGCGAGCACGAACAGGACGGCGACAAACCGCGAGATATCAGTGGCGTAAAACGCACTGACGAACAGCGAGGCGATCAACAGGCAGACCAATAAGGCTGCGATGGTGCACAGGCTGATCGCGCGATTGATGTACCGCGCCCGCCGACCCAACATTTTCAGATCCGAGCTCATGAGCGACTTGAATTCGCCGGTCGTGCTGTCGAGATGCCCTTCCAGCAAACGAGCGCGGTCGATGACACGGCCCAGTCGGCTCGTCAGGACGCCCAGCAGGGACGCCACACCCGTAAGCAGGAAGACCGGCGCGACGGCCAGTTGGATGACGTGGGCGATCTCCTGGACGCCGGCGCTTGATTGCATGTGAACAAGATGGCTGAGTGCAGGCGACCGTGCTGGCCCAGCCTTGGTCGCGGAAACCACCGCCGCTGAGGTACATTGTGCCTGTCGGTCTCGCGATAAACCGCGGAGGGCGGATGCGTCGAAAGGAGCAGTACAGAAGTTTCCGGGCGTTCGTTGTGTTGACGGCGTGCGTCGTATGCTGGTCGTGCCGAGACAGCGTGGCGCCGGACGCCGTCGTGTGGGACGAGTGGCCGTGGATGGAGACCAGCATCGCCTCGCGAGTGGTGGCAGTGACGGGTACCAGTACCGCGCAGGCGCCTGGTATGCTACGCGTGAGCGCGCGGTTCGTGAACCCGGGGAGCGACTCGGTGCGTGTCGAACACGGTGCGTGTTCGTTCGGGGTGCGACTGCGCGAGGTAAACGGCCGTGCGCTGATGCCGGTGGTGTGGGACAATCGCCCCGCCAGCGGTGCCTGTATCCTGCCACTCTTCTGGTTCTACGTGCCGGCGGGCGGCACACACGACGTGCGAGTCGCCGATGTGCGGGCGTCGGCCCTTGTCGGCGTGGTACCGGGTGCCGAGTACCACGTCAACGTGGTCTGGCGAAACAGTGCGACCGGCAGCGTGCAAGAGGTCAGTGCAGGCGTACTCGTGGTCTCCAGCCCGTAAACCCGACGACGGCACCAATCGACACCCGCCTCCTCGACCGCGTACGATCGAGGAGGCGCTCGCGGCCGGGTACCCGCTGCCGCCGAAGGGACTTCACGGTAAAGAGCGCTCGACGCCCGATTGCCATCGTATGGGAACTGGAGTATGGTTCACCCATATGAAGACTACGGTTGAGATTGCCGATCCACTGTTCGAAAGTGCCAGGCGGTTGGCAGCGCGTCAGGGGGTGACCATGCGGTCGCTCATCGAAGAGGGGCTGCGGTCCGTACTGCAAGCCCATCGCGCAGCCCCGCGCCGATTCGTGCTCCGCGACGCAAGCTTTGCTGGCGATGGTGTAGCCTCCGGCGTAGCGCTGGGCGATTGGTCGCAGCTGCGCTCGCTGATCTACGACCTGCCGGCCGACTGAGGGTGCCGTGATCGCGGTTGACACGAACGTGCTCGTGAATGCACATCGACACGATGCCGCGTTTCACGACAGTGCCAGGCATACCATCGCCTCGCTGGCGTCGGGAGACACACCGTGGGCGATCCCGTGGCCCTGCGTCCACGAGTTTCTGGCCGTGGTGACACATCCGAAGATCTTTCGCACGCCCACGCCGTTGTCGCTCGCGTGCGAGCAAATCGACGCGTGGCTGGAGTCGCCCACACTCACGCTGCTGAGCGAAGATGGAGAAGCGCACTGGCTCGCGCTGCGCACGCTCATGCTGTCGGGAAAGATCACCGGACCGCGTGTCCACGACGCGCGGATCGCGGCACTGTGTGTAGCGTACGGCGTGACTGAACTGCTGTCGGCGGACCGCGACTTTACCAGATTCCCGTCGCTCGTGGTGCGGAATCCGCTGGTCTAGGGGGCCCGAAGAAGTCACATCGTGCGCAGTATCGGTGTCGGTGTCGGTGACGACGTGCGCCACCGACACGTGGGCGTTACAGTTGCCCGATCAGCGCATGCGTGCGCTTGCCGCGCGCGTTATATGTGCACGACGGTGATATCTGTTTGCGCGAAATCATTGCCCGTGCACAGCAGCTCATCGTTTCGAACTGCGGCCAGCGCGTAACTGAAGCAATCACCGAAATTGAGCGCAGCCCCGTGTCGCCCTTTGCCGAATCGCACGCCGGCTTCCTGCGCCACCGCACACTGTTCGGTGTCAACCGGGACAAGCTCAATTTTCAGGTGACGCAGCAATGCATCAAGATCGCTTCGACCGCCGTCGCCGAACCGACCAACCAGCACCAAACACGCTTCGACCGCCGACGCGACGGACATCAAACGGGTGGGCGCTTGGTGCAGTTTGTGGAGCAGCGCCAGCGCAGCGGGTTCCTCCATGGCGATGCTCACCACCGCCGACGTAGCAACGATCACGTAGGGGCCCCGTCGTCGCCATAGCCGATGATTTCGTCCGCCGAACGGGCGTCAAGCACCGGACGCTCCCGAAGGCGTTGTTGCACGCGCTGGATCGGCGTCACGTACTGCATAAAGGAGCGAGCGGCTTCAAGGCGCTGCAACCGCTCTTCGAGGGCGCGGGTGATGGCCTCGGTAATCGACTCGCCAGTCGCTTCGGCGAGGGTTCGCGCCAATCGTTCGGTCTCAGGGCTTTTGAGGCTGATGGGCATAAGCGTTCTCTGGATGAAATATACCATCGCTATAACGAAAGGTATACTTTCAGGAAGACGCCGTCAAATGAATCGCCTCCCCAAGCGCCTCGGATCCTCGCATGGCGGCAGCGGCGGTAGGCTTGCCAGGCAACCGCCGAGCCAGCAGCGCGATCGCGGCCAGCAGCGCGCCACGTAACATGCGATGGTGCGGCGAAGCGGTGCGAAACATCAGACGGTCACAATGTCGGGCGCGCTGATTGGAGTGTGATCGGAAGATGTGCTGGTGCATCAACCCCGCGGAAGCAGACCACCTCATCCGCTCCGGCTACTGCGGTGCCGCAGTTGGCCGGATGGCTCCGTCGGTGTCATCTTGCATCATGTCCACCGACGAGCACCGCCTTCGCGAAGCCCTCTCCGGTCGCTACACCGTGGAGACGCCGATTGGCGTCGGCGGGATGGCGACGGTCTACCTCGCGCGCGACCTGAAGCACGGTCGGGAAGTCGCGATCAAGGTGCTACGTCCCGAACTAGCCGGAATGCTCGGCGCCGAGCGTTTCCTGCGGGAGATTGCCGTCACTGCCAGCCTCGATCACCCGAACATCCTTCCGCTGCTCGACTCAGGCGACGCGGACGGGCTGTTGTTCTACGTGATGCCGATGGTGAAGGGCGAGTCGCTGCGGAATAGATTGACACGGGAACGACAGCTGCCGGTGGAAGAGTCCCTGCACATCATTGGCCAGGTGAGTGCGGCGCTCGCATATGCGCATAGTCGCGGGATCATTCACCGCGATATCAAGCCCGAGAACATCATGCTCGCGGAGGGACAGGCGCGCGTCGTGGACTTTGGCATTGCCCGCATGCTGTCCGCGGTCCCTGGCCAGGCGATCACCGGCACCGGCATCGTCGTGGGGTCACCGGCGTACATGAGTCCCGAGCAGGCCGCAGGCGAGCGCGACGTCGACGGCCGGAGTGATGTCTACGCCTCGGCGTGCGTGCTTTACGAGATGCTTGCGGGCGTGCCGCCGTTCGCCGGGCCAACGTTCGAGAGCCTCATGCGGCAACATCTCGTCGCCCCGCCGCCTGACGTGCATCAGCTTCGCCCCAGCGTGCCGGCGACGGTCGTGACGGCCGTCACCCGGGCGTTGTCCAAGGCGCCAGCCGATCGTTTTTCATCGCCGGCCCTCTTCGCCGCCGCGTTGACCGCCGCCCACGATTCGCCTCTGCCCGCCACGAACCCCGCGGCGCTTCTCTCACAGCGTGCCGTCGAGCGCGATGCCACACGCGACCGCGACCGCGACCCCGACCGCGCGGAGCCCATCACGCGCTACAGAGAAAGGCGCTGGCTTCGCCCCGTGCTCGCCGGCACGGTGCTGCTCGTCGTGGCCATCGTCGGCGGTCGCTACGTTCGCGATCATCGCCCCGTTGATGCGGCCGCCAAGCCACGCGTGGCGGTGCTGCCCTTCCGCAACATCGGTGCCGTCGACGATGAATACTTCGCCGATGGGATCACCGAGGAGATCACGTCGCGTCTCAGCACCATTTCGGGGATTAGCGTGGTCTCCCGCACGACCGCGCTCACCTACAAGGGCACCACGAAACCGCTGCGCGAGATCGCGCGCGAACTTGGCGTGGCGTACATCCTCGAGGGCACAGTGCGCACCGAGCGACGGGCCGACGGCAGCGGTCAGCTGCGCGTCACGCCAGAGCTCATGCCGGCCGACAGCGACGCGCCCATTTGGACTGACCGCTTCACCGTGGGCATCGCGCCGGGCGCGCTCTTTGCCGTGCAAGCTCAGATCGCCGAGCGCGTGGCGAACGCGTTCAACATCTCCATCGGGGGCGGTGAAAGGGCGGCACTGCAGCGACGGGAGACGAACAGCACCGACGCGCACAACGCCTTCCTGCAAGGTCGCTTCAGCCTCACACGAGGCACCGAGGGCGGGGTGTTTGACGCTATGCGGTATTTCAAGTTGGCCATTGCTGCTGACTCGGCCTACGCACGTGCCTGGGCGGGTCTCGCGAGCGCGTACGCGAGGGCCCCCTTTTATCCCGATGCGGCGGTCCCCGATTCGGTGGCCTTCGACCTGGCCGAACAGTACGCGAGACGCGCCATTTATCTCGACAGCTCGCTCGCCGAAGGGTACGTAGCGCTCGCGTCGGTGCTATCGACTGGGCGCTGGCAGTTGGCGGCAGCAGATACGGCGATTCGCAAGGCGCTCGTCCTCGATCCAGACAACGCCGCCATTCTGTCCAGTCACAGCAGCTTGCTGCTGTCTCTGCGTCGCTACGATGAGGCGCTGGAGGAGGCGGATCGCGCCTTGCGACTCGAACCGGCGTCATGGTTGTTCCGTCATACGTACGCGGTGGCGCTGACCGAGTCCGGACGCCTTGACGAGGCCGTGGCTAATGAGCGGATCGTTCTCGCCGCGAATCCGAGCTTTGTGTTCGCGTACGTGTGGTTGGGAGAGATCGCGGCGCTCAAGGGCAGCATCACCGGCATGGGCCGCGAGCTCGAGCCGGTAGGCCCTCTCAGCGACATCGCCCGCGCCATGATGAAGTTCGACGGGTCGCCCGCGTCACGCGCCGCAATCGTCAGCGCGATCACGTCACTGCGTTCGCCGAACGTCGGTCTCGATGCGTCCCGCAAAGGTTGGCTGCTGGCGGCGATCGGCGAGCGGAATGCGGCGCTCGACGCCTTCGATGTCGCACTCCGCTTTCGTTCAGGGCCCGCCGCGCTGCAGTTCCCGACGGTACGCAAGGCGTTAGGCGCGTTGCCACGATATCAGGCGATGCTGCAGCGGGCGGGCATCGCGCCATAGCGTGTTTCGGGGCCGAGCATGACCCGCTGCGACGTTGCCAGCGAGACTTTACCCCAACGAAAGTTCCGGTGGTGCGAACGAGATACGCCGATTCGTCGCGCATCGCTAGCTACGCTGGCCCCGCTCCAACCCTCAGCGTAACCTTAGCAATCTCTTACAGGAGCCGGGATCGCGATGACAGACCTGAGCACACTGCTCAAGGCCGCCGTAGGAGATGCATACCGCATCGAGCACACTATCGCTTGGCCGAGCCCACAAACGTCGTGCACCAGAACCTGCTGAGCTGCGTGCGCAGCCGCTTCACCGTCGTGCGCGCGCTCGACGCCGAGCGTGCCGTCGCTGTGGCGCGAGTGCACGAGCGTCTGGCGGCACCCCGCTGAGTCGCTCGCGCACACATCATCGGTGTCGCGCACACTGTCGTCCACAGTGTCGTGCACAGTGTCGTGCACAGTGTTGTCCACACATCGCTACCTGATTCCTCACGCTTCGTCCCTATGCGCTGCGCCCTCATCTCCGACATCCACGCGAATCTCCACGCACTCGACGCGGTGCTCGCTGACCTCGACGCGCGCGGCGACGTCGATGCGATCTATCATGCCGGAGATCTCGTTGGATATTCCAGTAGTCCGAACGAAGTCGTGGCGCGGCTCCAGGCGCGCGCGATCGCGGGTATCGCTGGCAACTACGACTCCACCGTCGCCACGGACTACAAGCACTGCGGCTGCAAGAGCGAGAGCGTGCGACAGGAAGAGCTGGCGCACATCAGCTACGAGTACACGCGCCAGACCGTGACCGCCGAAACGAAGCGGGCGCTCGGGGCACTGCCGTTTTCCATGGACATCCGCCCGCTTGGCGGACATGCGAACGGGCCACGCCTCGTGTTGGTGCATGGAACACCGACGCTCAACACGCTCTACTGGACCGAAGATCGTTCGGACGATTTCTGCCTGAAGATGGCCACTGCTGTTGGGCTCAAGCGCGGCGATGCCATCGCGTTCGGGCACACGCACAAGCCGTGGCACCGCGAGATCGACGGGATCCACTTCATCAATACCGGCAGTGTCGGTCGGCCCAAAGATGGCGACTGGCGCGCCGGATATGTGGTGCTGGACCTTGGCGTCGGTGACGCGCGTGTAGAATTCGTACGCGTCGCCTACGACGTGGACGGAGCCGCCGAGGGCGTGCTCGCTGCGGGGCTGCCGAGTGAATTTGCGGAATTCCTTCGTACCGGTGGTACACAAGCAGTCGCCCCCGGCTCGTCGTAACTTTTTTCGAGGACGTACCGAGTGAGAGGAGTGCGCGACGTATGCAGAGGCGTGCTGGCGCTGTTGGCGTTTCCGTTGTCGACCAGACTTACCGCACAGGTCGCACCGTCGGTATCGCGTGACAGTGCGGGCATACGGATCATCGACAACGCCGCGCCAGTGTGGGCGCCAGGCAAAGGGTGGACCTTGTCCTCGTCGCCGATGCTCACGATCGGTCCCGACGGCGGCCCGGCCTCTCAGTTCTCTCGCATTGCGTCGGCCATACAGCTCGGGAACGGTCTCATTGTTGTTGCCGAGCGCGCACAGTTGCAGCTCCGGTTCTTCGACGCAGCAGGACGTCATGTGCGAACCGTTGGAGGAAAGGGACAAGGACCTGGTGAGTTTGCCGACATCGGCATGGTGATGCCGCTGCCGGGCGATTCACTGGCGGTCGAGTCGGTGCGCCACACATCGATCTTCGCGCCCGACGGACAGTTCGTGCGCCACGTGCGCTACGGTCCCTTTGCGCCCGGGCTCCTGCAGGTGCCGTTTGTGGCGGTGCTTGGTCGCTTTGGAAACGGGACGGCCGTCGTGGGAGATTTTCCGCAGGGTCGACATGCGCCGCGCGGCGCCGCGCGTTGGGTGGATTCGTCGACGCTGTTGTTGGTCGATCAGTCCGGCGCGGTCATTCGCGACGTGGGACGCGTGCCGGCTGCCGCGTTTGCGGCCAGCGTCGGCGCACCAACACCACTCACGTTTGGACCGGAGATGGTGCACGCCTCCACCATGAACCGGGTCTACATGGGCTTTGGCAACGACTTCGCCATCCGCGAATATGACGATTCATGGACCCTGCGTCGCATCATCCGTCGTGCTTTTACGCCTCGGCCATTCACCACGCCGGAACTGGATGCGTACGTTGATGCGTGGATGACGATGTGGAGCAAGGAGACGGGCGCCAAACGCGATCGCGAGCGGCTCGCGCAGATCAATGCGCCCTTTCCCGATGCGCTGCCGGCTTTCTCCGATCTGCTGGCATCGCCGACTGGTGAGCTGTGGCTGCGCGATGCAAGCCTCTCCGGTGCGCCGGCATGCTGGTGCTTGTCGGGGCTCTCCGATATACCGAGCACGTGGAGCGTGTTTCATGCGGACGGCCGTTGGCTTGGTGCTGTACAGATGCCGGCCCGCTTCACACCCACCGACGTGGGCGCGGACTACGTGCTGGGGCACCTCCGCCCTCTGGATGGTGCGCCTCGTGTCGTCATGTATCGCATTGTGAAGCCGCGCTCAGGGTCTGGCTTCTAGCCCCAGAAGATGTACGCCACAACGATCGCCACGATCACGCCGACGGCGTCGGCAAAGAGTCCCAGTGCAACCGCATGACGTGTTTTGCGCACGCCCACCGACCCGAAGTACAGCGCAAGAATAAAGAACGTCGTGTCGGTGGCTCCTTGAAAGGTGCTCGCCAAGCGCCCCACAAACGAGTCGGCACCGTACGTCTTCATGGCGTCCACCATCATGCCGCGCGCGCCGCTGCCGCTTAACGGCTTCATCAGCGCAGTGGGAATCGCTGGAATGATGCGGTCGTCAAGCCCCATTAGCGCGAACAGTTTCGCCAACCCTTGGGTGAGCAGATCCAGTGCACCCGACGCACGAAATACACCAATCGCGACCAACAGCGCCACCAAATAGGGAATGATGCGCACCGCGACCTGAAATCCCTCTTTCGCCCCTTCGATGAAGGCTTCGTAGGCGTTCACCTTGCGCACGAGCGCCATGAGCATGAACACGCTGATCACACCGTACAGCGTGAGGTTGGCCACCACATTCGAGATGGCCTGCACACGTTCGCGCTCCATGCCGGCGAACAACCACACCGCGCCACCTACCAGTGCCGTCACGCCGACCAACCACCCGAGCAGCACAGGGTCCAGCAGATTGATGCGCTGCACCAACGCCGTGCCGATCAACGCCGCCAGTGTGGCGAAGTACGTCGTAATCAAAATGGGCAGAAACACATCGGCGGGATTGGCCGCTCCCAACTCTGCGCGGTACACCATGATGCTGATCGGAATGAGCGTCAGCCCCGACGTGTTGAGCACCAGGAACATGATCTGCGCATTGGTGGCCGTGTCTTTCTCCGGGTTGAGCGACTGCAATTCATTCATCGCTTTGAGCCCCAGCGGCGTGGCCGCGTTGTCGAGCCCAAGCATGTTGGCCGAAAAGTTCATGATGATGGAGCCCAGCGCCGGGTGGTCCGCCGGCACCTCGGGAAACAGTCGACGAAAAAACGGATTCACCAGCCGCGCGAGAATGGCGATCGCGCCGCCCACTTCGCCGACTTTCATCAGGCCCAGCCAGAGCGTGAGCACGCCCGTGAGCCCGATCGAAATGTCAAATCCGGTCTTCGCCGAATCGAACGTGGCCTGCGTCATGGCGCCGAACACCGCCGTGTCGCCGCCCACCAGTTTCACCAGCCCGACGACCAGTGCCGAGAGAAAGAACCCGAGCCAGATGTAGTTGAGCGTCATGGTATTCGACGGGTCATGGCAGTGTGCCGGTAAGGAGTTCCACCAGCACCGGCACGTGCAGCGCCATCAGCGCCTCGTTGCCGATGACGGGATATTCATAGGTGATGACCGGCACGCCGTGCTCGCTGCCCCACGAGCCGAAGGAACCCGGCGTCGGATATCCAACGTCGCGAACCAACGGCAGTCCGGTGCGCGCGGCCAACCGTTGCCCCAGCACGCTCTCGTTCGCGTCGTCGATGCACGCCAGCGGCGCGTGCAGCGCAATCACGGCGTTGGGACGTAACTCGTCGATCAGCGAAAGCAGCGCGCGCGTCTCCGGCTCAGAGCCCGGTGCCGACCCCGGACTGAGCAGCACATCACTTGGCGCGTCGATCGTCGCTCGGCTGGTGACAGGCTCAGGGCGCCAATTGCTGGACGGAAAGTTGCGATTGAGGTCGACGCCGTTCGCGTTCGCGCGCGTCCCACGAATCAGTCCGTCGGGGTTGGCAGCCAGAATCACTGCGACATGCGCAGGCGACCCCTCCAACTGACGCAAGGCACGCGACAGAGCCCATGTCGTTTCCGGTTCCTCACCATGAATGGCGGCAAAGACCAATAGCTCACACGGACCCGTAGGCCGCCAGACTTCAAGCGGGAGCCCGAGCACAGAGTGGCCATACGTCGTGGGAGGCACGGTATGCGTGCCCCAGGCGGAGCGAGGACGAAGTGGCATGGACGAAGCGGAAGTGAAAGCTGCACAAGCGCGATCGCGACAAGCTACGAGAGAGTTGCGCACCACGCGAGCTTGACGTGGTTCTTGGACGGTCGTCCGTGCTCCGTGTGCGCAGCACTCGCATGTCGCTCGGCTATCACTCGCCCATCAACACCCGCAAAAACTCGGCCCCATAGCGCTCGAGCTTCGCTTCACCGACACCCGGCACCCGTAACAACTCGCGTTCGGTGGTTGGGCGTCGTGCGACCATTTCCAATAGCACCTTGTCACCGAAGACGATGTACGCCGGCACACCCGTCTCGTCGGCAAGCTGTCGCCGCAGCACGCGAAGATTCTCAAACAAGAGCCGCTCATCATCATCGAGCGTTGCCACGTCAGGTCCGCGAGACGCTCGACCGCCGGCACCTGCGCTCACGGCCGCGCGACGGCCACGACCGCTGTCCACCTGCGACTCAACCAGTTCGGCAATGCGCGTGTCGATCGGTCGCCCGGAGCACACGTCGCACGAATTCACACACGGCGCAATAGTCTCGTCAAAGTGCGACACCAAGGCCTGATGCCGGCAGCGCGTGCGCTCCACCAGATCGAACAGCGCGACCGTGGCCGCACGCGTGCGTTCGCGTACCGTCGCGTCGTCCAGTCCGTCCAGAAAGCGCTCGTGCAACTTGACGTCGGCCCACGAGTAAAACATTACGCAATCGCTCGGCAATCCATCGCGCCCGGCGCGTCCAATTTCCTGATACCACGACTCAATGTCCTTGGGCATATCGCGATGGATGACAAATCGTACGTTGGACTTGTCGATGCCCATCCCGAACGCCACGGTGGCGACAATCACGTCGATGTCGTCGCGCTGGAAGGCCTCTTGATTGCGAGCCCGTTCCTGAGGGTCCAGCCCCGCATGGTATGGCAGCGCGCGAACGCCCTGCGCCGATAGAAACTCCGCCGTCTGGTCGACGCCCTTTCGACTCTGACAATAGACGATGCCACTTTCGCCAGCGTGCGCGCGAACCAGCGCGAGAATTTCGCCGCGCGTATTCCCGCCCTGTCCTTTCTTGCGCGTGGCAATCTGTAAGTTCGGCCGGAAGAAGGAGCCCTTGAAGCCGGCTGGTTTGCGCATGCCGAGTTGTCGCAGAATGTCCAGCGCCACGCGACGTGTGGCCGTCGCCGTCAACGCCAGGACCGGCACGTCCAGCTGTTCCTTGAGCCCCTGTAAACGACGATACGATGGGCGGAAGTCGTGCCCCCACTGACTGATGCAGTGCGCCTCGTCGACGACGAGCAGCGAGATGGGGCAGCCACGCACGAAATCGCCGAGGTATCCGTCGAGCGCCTCGGGGGCGAGGAACACCAGTTCGTACGCGCCGCTGCGAAACGCGTCCATACGCGCGCGACGTTCGTCGAAGGAGAGTGTGGAGTTAATGGCCGCCACTGAGAATCCCAAACCGGCCACCGCGTCGACCTGATCCTTCATCAGCGAAATCAGCGGCGAGATCACCAGCACCGTGCCTTTCAGCAGGCGCGCGGGCAGCTGATAGGTCAGGGACTTGCCGGCGCCCGTGGGCATCAGGGCAATACAATCCTTGCCGGCCAGCACCGCGTCGATGACCTCGCGCTGCCCGGGCCGGAATTCGTCAAAGCCGAACACGTCGCGCAGAACGTCTTCGGGGGTGCGGGCGGTGGTGGACAGGGTGTCGGACACGAGGGGCAGAGGGAGCAGAGTCGGGAGTACGAAGTATGGAGCAAGGAGTACGGAAGTGCAGTACTGAGTACTTTAGGTACAGTACTGAGTACCTTAGCGGCAGTAGTGAGTATTTTAGCGGCAGTACTGAGTATTTACTTCGGGGACTTCACGACGACGCCGCCCTTCATCACGAACGAGACGCGAGCTAAGAGCGACACGTCGGTGAGCGGGTTGCCTTGCACGGCCACGATGTCGGCGACCTTGCCGACGGCGATGCTTCCGAAGTCCTGCTCGACGCCGAGGAGGGGGGCGGCGTTCATGGTGCCGACGGTGAGGGCATCCATGGGCGTAGTGCCGAGGATATCTACCATGCACTTGAACTCCTCGCCGTTGCGACCGTGAATGTCGCTCGTGGCGTCGGTGCCGAGTGCGAACGTGACGCCTGACTGGTAGGCGTGTTTCAGACGCGCGCGTCGCTCGCCAGCTCAATCACTCGCGCACCGGTGGGAATACGCACCTCCGCCGCCGAGCAGAGCGGGGGGCGTTTAATCAGGAATAGATGGCACGACCGCGACGACTCGCGCGCAGTGAAGCCGCTCGACACGAAGCTAACGTTCTCCGGTAGGAGCGTCGATGGTGCGCCACGGAACGCCTGGCGTGGGACGCCCAGTGGCGGGACGCGGCGGCCGTGCAGCTTGGGATTCCGATTTATGGGTGTGATCCAGACCTCGTACATCTGGGATCCAAGAGCGGAAGCCGCGAAACGTTTCGGCGCGCCGTGTTTTCGTTCGACGGGCTCCCACTCTCCACGTTGCGCGCCACGAGCGCAGAACCGCTGGTCCGTTGGGTGCGTGACGCGATTCCATCACACCTCACGTTCGTCGCTGACGTGGAGTCTTGGGAGTCATTCTCCGGGAAGTTCTCGAGTATGCATGGCATCGTGGAGTGCTTCGTGCCGGGCGACGTGATGCGTTCCCCGTCCGTGCCATGTCGCATCGACCCGCTGCAACACGCGAGCAGGAAGGCGTGATGTTTCACCTCATCGGCGCGCTCAAAGACCACGGCAAGGTGGGCACTCTGTGCGTGGGACGTACGCGCGAAGTGCTACGGCGTGCCGTGGGTATGCGCCGCGGCGCCTTCACCTTTGGCGATCAGCAGGTGATGCATGGCGTGGTGCTCGCCTTGTGCCATCAGCCCGATAAACCCCAGCCCGCGAATGCGCGCAATCGTAGCACCGTCGCCTGGATTGCTAGCCGCAACCATAAAGCGCACGCCGCCAGGAATCGGAGTGCTGCTGGCCCGCCATCCGCCAAGCGACTCGAGCATCGGTGCGTGCGCGCTGACCATACGCCGCACAGACGCCGCGACCGTCGGATCGCCGGTGACATCCATCGTAAGGCCCGCTGGGATCTGCTGCGTGCGCACGCGAGCGCGGAGCGTGACGGCGTCCATGTCGATCAGATGCTGCCGCAGCGCCTCAAGATTTACCTTCGGCCAATCCGTGCGAGGGTCGGCCTCGAGCATCTTCACGATCTCGCTGATGGTCGCAAAGGCGGCCTGACCACTCTGCGTCGGCACCGCCGCGGCCGCCTCGTGCTGCATGCCCGGCGTATGCTGCATGCCTGGCGTGTGTGTCATGCCGCCCGGTGGCTGTTGGGCACGAACGGGGACAGCGACAACGGTGAGTGACAGCAGGGTGAGCAGACGAAGTGCGCGCATGGGCCTTGGAGGAGGGGATGACGAAAGATAACGTATTCCCGAGACGGGCGCAGTGGCTCTTCGCTCCTCCTCTATCAGAGCTCCGGCTGGTTCGTACTTTCGTCAGCGCTGAGCGTCGCTCGGCGTGAACACCTCCGCCTGAATAAACCAGCCAAGCGCCGTATGGCGCCACTCGGCGACATACGTGCCGCGCATCACGTGCTCCCCAACGCCCTGCTTCCAGCGACCCAGCCAGCGTCCACGCTCCGTGGCCTGCGTAAGCGGATCGTGGATCACGATCTCATGGGGTTCGCGCACGTACCCCATGAATGTTCGCTCCGCAAACTGCGCGGCAAACGCCGCGCGTGAGGCCTCACGGCCGTTCAGACGCGGACCATGCGCCACGGCGACGGTTACGTCGTGCATCATGCACGCCACCACACGATCGGCGTCGCGCGCCGCGATGGCCTGATTCGACACGGCGCGTACGGCGCGGATCGCTGTGCGAATCGTCGCGCTGGCGCTCGATTCGCTGGAAGGCTGATCGGGACTTGTCGTCATCTGACGAAACGCCTTGGAAGTCACGGGATGCGCGCAACGTCCGCCTACTTCGTGACGACCTTGGCATCCTCCACGATCAACGCGTAGCTGTAGCCCGCACCAAAATCCTTCTTCACCCGCACGGTTCCGGTGATCGTCACCGTGGCACCGGGCGCAGCGGCATCCAGGGTCGTCACCGTGAGATCGTGCGTGCCCTTCCCTGCATCGCCGCTCCCGTCTTGCAAATGGATCCAGTTCTTCCCCATGACGCTCACATTGTACTTCACGACCACGCCGCGTACCGACACCGTCTTGCCGGAGAGCGCGTCCTTCTGCGTCCAGACTTCAGCGATCGTGTACGCGTCGGCACCCGAGGCCTTCTCCACCGCGCCGACGTTGGCGTCGACGGCCGGGGGCGTTCCAACCGACGTCGGCGCAGCACCCGGCGCCTCACCAAACACCGCACCCGGCGCCTCAAGAGCACCGAAGTAGATCCGGTCGAACGTGCGCTTGAGGCTCTTGGACTCAAAGCGCTCCATCAGCATCGTATTGTAGACCGTCACTTGTGCACCAGTCGCGAGCTGCGCCTGATTCACCGCCGCCCACGCGTCGCCGTTTGCCGTTTTGAGGCGCAGATACACGTAGGGTTCGGCGGTGATCTGCTCGACGATCGTTCCCGTCAGGGCGTCGGCCGTCGACGCGGCCTGAGGCGTGGCCTGCATCGCGGGGGCGGCTCCAAGCGGGACGCGGTCTGTCTCTGTGCCCTTGGAACACGCGACCGTCAACAGGGATGCGGAAACCAACGCGGACAGATAACGCATGGTGCACTCGGGAGAAGGAAGATGGAACGGCGTGCCAAGGCGCTTCGGTGGAAACGCGACGCTCTTGGCATTTACCAGTGGGTGAATCTCTGTGCAAGAGGGAAATCCCGACTGAGAGGACTCCCTACCGACCGGACTGATGGAGAGACAGCAACCGTCCCACCATCGCGTCCAGCGCTGCACTGGACGTCCCCCCGTTCAGGTCGGCCGCGTTCGTCGCCGCGATGAACGCGACGCCGTTGTCCAGTCCAACCCACGCCACCGAATGATTCGTAGTGTTCGATCCGTCATGATACACGGTACGCCCACCCCACGATCGTGTCGTCGCATTCCATCCGATAGCATACGGGTCGCCACCCGTAACCGGCGTCACACCGGTCACGGTCCGCCGCGCATCGGCCACATCAATCAAAGTGGACGTACCGGCGTCGGCTTTCAGGATCTCGTGAATGACCCGTCCCCAGTCACTGATGGTCATGTGCGCGCGACCGGCAGCCGACAAACCCGGTGGATTGTCGCATGCTTCACATGCCACCCACGTCGAACCCACGCGCGAATGACCCACGGGCTGTGCAGTACTTCCCGCAGCGGTGGTCGGCCCAAAACCGATCTGTGTGGCACCGACCGGCGTTCCCAGCGCTGAAACCAACAGCCCTTCATAGGTGCCGTTCATCGCCCGTTCGATCATCGCTCCAGCGATGACGTAGCTGATGTTGCTGTAGGAGAAGCTCCCACGCGGGCCAATTGGGGCTGCTGCGAGCCCCCAGGCGGCCGCCGCGTCGCGCTGCGCTCGGGCAGTCACGCCAGCGTACGCGCCAGCAGGCGGATCGTTGCGGATTCCCCCGGCCATGGCCAACAACTCGGCAAGCGTCACGTTTCGATATTCGGTGCGAATGGTGCTCCCCAACTCTGGAAACATCGATGCTACGCTCGTGGTCCACGCGATGCGGCCCTGCTTGACGGCCACTGCCGCGAGCACACCCGTGATGGCTTTGAGATTGGAACCGATGTGCCACACGTCGTTGATCGTCGCGGCCGCTCCGCCCGTCGCACGTCGCGTACCCGCAACACCCAGCGCCACCACACCACCGCCGCGCGTGACGAGCGCGCCCACCAGCGCCGGCAGGCCACGCGCAATGCGCACCGAGTCCACGATCGTGTTGATGTTCCGCGGTACCGCCGTGACGGAGAGCGTGCCGGTCAGGCCGGCGGCGCTCGCTGAGATGATGGCCGTCCCAGCTGACACGGCCGTCAGCACGCCGCCGCTACTCACCGCAATTGCCGCCGCGTTGCTCGATGTCCACGTGAACGCGGCAATCAGCGGTGCCCCAGCGGACGTACGAGCCTCTGCCGTTGCGGCTCCAGGTATGCCGATCTCGACGGTTGCCGGACCCGCCACCACCACGCTGGCGATCTGCAACACGGTGATCATCGCTGAGGCACTCTGTCCCTCGCTCGTAGCGGTGATCGACGCGGTGCCGCCGGACACGCCGGTCACGAGCCCGTCGGCCGACACGGAGGCCACCGTAGGAGCGCCGCTTATCCACGACACCGTACGGCCGCTGAGCGCTGCGCCGGCTGCGCTTCGCGGTACGGCGCTCAGCTGAAAGGTGCCCGTCACCTGGATCGTTCCGGCCGTGTGACTCAGCGTGACCGAGGCAATGGGGGTCGGCGTGGGAGGGATCGGCGTGGGCGGCGCTGCGGGGTCACCACCTCCGCCGCAGGCGACCGCAGCCATCGAAATACCGAGACAAAATGCCCAGAGTCTGCTGCGCGCATGCGTGGCGTTGCGGACGACGTGAGGGTGCGACATGACGCTCTCAGGAAAATGGCTGCGATCCGGTGGTCAGGCGACCGTTCAAACATCACCGTACCAGCGTATTGTGGTCTCCGAATGTTTCACAGCGGTTTCGTGCACGACCGGCAATTTCCACAGTAGCCCGGGGAACCGCCCACAGTGCACCGGCGTCACGACCGCCACGCACGCTCCAATCCTTCCCGATCCTCGGGATGCGCAATGGCGAGTAGCATTCGCGCACGTTCACGCAGAGTCTTCCCATAGAGGTCGGCAACGCCGTACTCGGTCACGACATAGTGCACGTGCGCGCGCGTCGTCACCACGCCCGCACCATGCCGCAGCGCCGCAACAATCCGCGATTCTCCCCGAACCGTACGACTGGCCAGCGCGATGATCGGCTTGCCGCCATCGCTCATTGCCGCGCCGCGAATGAAGTCCATCTGTCCACCGACGCCACTGATCACACGGGTCCCGACGGAGTCGGCACACACCTGCCCCGTAAGATCGACTTCGACTGCCGAATTGATCGCGGTGACTTTAGGATTCTTCGCGATGATGTGCGGGTTGTTGACGAAGTTGGCCTCCCGCAACAACACGGTGGCGTTGTCGTGCGCGTGATCATAAACGGCGCGCGAACCGAGGAGAAACGTGCCGAGCGAGATGCCGGGATGCACGACCTTTCGCGAGTTATCGATCACGCCCGACTCGATCAACGCCAGCGCGCCGTCTGCCCACATCTCGCTATGCAACCCGAGCGCGCGATGGCCGCCGAGCGCCGCACAGACGGCGTCCGGCACCGCACCGATGCCAAGCTGCAGGGTCGCTCCATCTTCAACCATCTCCGCGACCAGTCGACCAATTGCCTGCTCTGCGGCACCGCACACGGCCGACGCGTGTGCGGGCAACGGATCGTTCACGTCCACCAAGGCGTGGAATGCGCTCACGTGCACGACCCCGTCGCCGAACACCCGCGGCATCTGTGGATTGACCTGCGCAATCACGATCGACGCGCACTGGACGGCCGCTTTCGCGCAGTCGACCGAGGTCCCCAACGACACAAACCCGTGCGCATCCGGCGGTGACACATGCACCAACGCCACATCCACGGGGCGGCGTCCCGAGCGAAACAGTTGTGGCGTCTCCGACAAGAAGATCGGCAGATACTCCGCACGCCCCTCATGCACCGCCTGCCGCTGGTTGGCCCCGACGAACATCGGTGTCATGCGCAAATGCCCGACCATCGACGCTTCGGCATACGGCGCAGCGCCTTCCAGATGAAGATGAATGAGCTCGACGTCGCGCAGCCGCGGCGCCTGTACGGCAAGCTCCGCGAGTAACCGGATGGGTGTTGCCGCACCACCATGCACGAAGACGCGATGGCCCGACTGGATCATCGCAATCGCTTCGGCCGCGCTGACGCGGGCTACCGCCGCCACGGTACCTCCGGTGCGCGATAGAAGTTCACGCCAAGCGCCTGCAATCGCGGCCCATGCTCGGCGAGACGCATTCGGAAATCGTCCCACCTGCGTTGAACGCGTGGCGTCCAGCCGATCTCGGCAATCGCTAACAGCCGCGGGTACGCCATAAACTCAAAGTCGCCACGCTTCTCCAGCGTCTCAGACCAGAGCGGTGCCTCCACGCCGAAGAGTGAGCGCTCGGAGACACCGGTCAGGAGCGTGGATGGCTCCCACTCGTAGGCATCGCGAATGCCGATCAATCCCGCCCAGCGAAGGCCAAGCACCGTGGTCGAGTCGTACTTCATGTCGAGGTACGTCCTGGCGCCTGGCGACGCGATGATCATCCCACCGCGAGCCGCATGCAGGAACGACGAGTCCGCACTTTTCCCTTCGCTGTAGCGCCAGTGCTGCACGACCGAGCTCGCATCCAGAGTCGCCGGTGCGATTTCGCCCCACCCGATCATGCGCTTCCCATTCGCACGGACGATCTTCTCGGCACGCTCCACGAAACGCAGAAACTGCGCATGACCGAGCTTCTCCACTTCGTCCCCACCAATGTGAATAAACTCGCCCGGCGTGATGGCCGCGACTTCGCGAATAATGTCGTTGAGAATGGAGAACACGGTGTCGCTCGAGGCACACAGCGTGCTGAACCCAACGTTCGTGCCCGTGTACGGCGCCGTCGCGATGCCGTCGCAGTTCAGCGCCGGGATCGCGGACAGAGCGGCATTGGAATGACCAGGCATCTCGATCTCGGGCACCACGGTGATGTAGCGATCGCGCGCATACGCCACCAGGTCTGAATACTGCGCTTGCGTGTACGAGCCACCGACTCCGCCGCCCACTTCACTGCGCCCGCCAAGCGCTGCAAGCGCGGGCCAGGACTTGATCTCAAGGCGCCAGCCTTGATCGTCGGACAAGTGCAGATGTAAGCGGTTGAACTTGTAGAGCGCCATTCCATCGATGAATCGCTTGACGTCGTCAACGTCAAGGAAATGTCGCGACACATCCAGCATCGCGCCGCGCCACGCGAAACGCGGTGTATCAACAATTCTGATGCTGGGTAGCGACAAGCGTCGTTGCATCGCCGCCGGATGCTCCACAGACACGGGAAGCAACTGACGAATCGTTTGCACACCGTGAAAGAGCCCCGCCGGTTCGCGTGCCGTGAGCACGACGCTGTCACGCGTCACCGTGAGGGCATAGCCTTCGTCGCCAAACGACGTAGCCTGCGCATCGATCGCGAGCCGCACAGCACCACGCGGCGTTGGGTCGCTGGTCGCAAGCGGACGCGTGGTACGCAGCACCGTTGGAGCCAGCATGCCGGCGAGGTAGTCGGCAACGCGCGCGACGTCGTCCGTGGCGCTTGCCGTGTACACCACTGCGGTACTGTCAGAGAGTACGAACGCTTCATGACCGCCAAATTGCACGCTCGCCGGTGCCGGGATGACTGACTGCACGGGGCGCGGGTGCGGTTCGGGTGCAGGAGACGGAACACCCTGTCGCGACGGCGCGCAAGCCAGCAGCGTCGCGGTGCCGAGCAGGCGCGGGAAGGCGAGTTTCACGAAGAGTGCTGGTTAGGAGGAGAGCACCGCGACCTTCCGGGGTCGCACTGGAAGAGAAATATGGACTGCGCAGACCCGATTCGTGCAGTAGTTTCTGCTCGGTGAACTCCCTCCTCTCTCTCGATCGTGCATTGATGATCACGTCGCTCACCCGGCTTCGCGTCAGTCGCGTGCTGGTTTTCTCGCGCCGCGCCGTCGCGCTCGCGCTGCTCTCCGGCTGCTCGGTCGTCGCCCAAACGCCACCACAGTCCAGCACATCTGCCGCGACGCTACCCAAGGTCTTGGTGATAGCGACCGGCGGCACCATCGCCGGCGTGCAGGATGCGCCTGGCACGCTCGGCAGCTATCGTGCCGGCACATTAGCGGCCGAGCAGATTATCGCATCGGTTCCGGAACTCTCCAGGCACGCCATTATCGAGGCGGAGCAGTTCTCCAACGTGGCCAGCACCGCCATCACACCGACGCAATGGCTCGCGTTGTCCAAGCGTATCGAAACCGTCCTGCGCGAACGGAAGGACTTGGCCGGCGTGATTGTCACGCACGGCACCGACCGGCTTGAAGAGACCGCCTTCTTTCTCTATCTCACCGTGCGTTCCGATAAGCCGGTCATCGTGGTCGGTGCGCAGCGGCCGGCCACCGGCATCAGCCCGGACGGCCCGATTAATCTGCTCGCCGCCGTCCGCACCGTGGTGTCTCCGCAGGCGATAGGAAAGGGCGTCATGGTGGTGATGGATGATCGGATTCTCTCCGCCCGCGAGATTCGCAAATTATACCAGCGAACCGGCGGCTTTTCTGGCGGCGAGATGGGGATGATGGGCGTGGTTGGCGCCAGCGGCCCCGAATTTCTCTTCGCGCCGGTGCGACGTCATGGTGAGCAAAGTGAGTTCGACATGCGGAAAGTAGATTCGCTGCCGCAGGTGGAGATGGCGTTCAGCTATCCGGGTGGCACCGGTCCACGCTACGACAAGCAACCTGCTGGAATCGCCGTGCAGAGCAACGGCTTCACGCGCGCCGAGTCGGAGACCTACACCGCGCTTCGCCGCGCTGGCGTCGTGGTCGTAACCGTGTTTGCCGGGGGCGACAACATGAGCAGCGTCGGTCGAGGCGGCGGCCCTGCACCGGTCGCGCCACCAAACGCCGCGGCTCGTCGCGACTCCGCTCGTACGGATAGCTCCGTGCGCGTCGACAGTACACGCACCACTCGCTCGCCGACTGATTCCGCGCGCACTCCTCCGGCGCCGCCGATGGTTACCGCGCAACATCTCACGCCCGCCAAGGCGCGTATTCTGCTCATGGTCGCCCTCACACGCACCAGGGACCCGCGCGAAATTCAACAGCTCTTCCTGCGCTACTGATGGGACCGACGCACTGTCGCACGCCTTGCACACAGCACGAATGACGAACGACGAGGAGTCGAAACGTCTGCTGGCTGCACGCGACGGTACCTGCGCGTGGAAGCGGTGGGGACCGTATCTCAGTGAACGGCAGTGGGGCACAGTCCGCGAGGACGCGAGTGCGGACGGGGATGCGTGGCGCCATTTCACGCACGACCAGGCCCGCTCCCGTGCCTATCGATGGGGTGAGGATGGGCTGGGTGGAATCAGCGACGACAAGCAGGCGCTCTGCTTTGCGCTGGCCCTATGGAATGGTGAAGACTCCATTCTCAAGGAACGCGCCTTTGGTTTGGACAATGGCGAGGGCAATCACGGCGAAGATGTAAAGGAATACTATTTCTACCTCGACTCGACGCCGACGCACTCGTACATGAAGTACCTGTACAAGTATCCGCAGGCGGCGTACCCGTATCGCGATCTGGTCGAGACGAATGCGCGACGCGGCCGCCACGACGCCGAGTATGAACTGCTCGATACGGGAATTTTTGACACGCACCGGTACTTTGATGTGTTCGTCGAGTACGCCAAGGGCGACGCCGACGACATCCTGATTGCCGTCACCGCGTGCAACCGTGGACCAGAGGCGGCGCGGCTTCGCGTGCTGCCAACCCTCTGGTATCGCAATACCTGGGCTGGCGACACCGGTACACCGAAGCCCGTGCTGCGGGCGCTTCCCTCAACCGACGGCACGGTAGTGCACGCCACCCACCCCGACTTCGGCGCGAGGGGGATGCCGGCCGAATATTTTCTGTATTGCGACGCCGACGTACCGCTTCTGTTTACTGAGAACGAAACGAATACGGACCGGCTGTTCGGTGTGGCCAACCAGACGCCGTGGGTGAAAGACGGCATCAACGATTACCTCGTGCACGGCCACCACGGCGCAGTCAATCCCGCGCGGTGTGGCACGAAGGTCTCCGCGTTGCATGACCTCGAGATCGCGTCCGGTAGCGCCGCGACTATTCGCCTCCGGCTCACGGCACATGCACCAGACACGGCGTTCCGGCCGTTCGCGGATTTCGACGCGGTCTTCTCGGCGCGCGTGCGCGAAGCGGACGCGTTCTACGATGCCATCACGCCAATACCGGTGCTCATGGACGTGGAGCGCAAAAACGTCATGCGCCAGGCACTCGCCGGTATGCTCTGGTCCAAGCAGTACTACCATTGCGACCTCGAGCGTCACCGCACCGGGCATCATGCGCGAAAGAACAGCACCTGGTCGCACATGTATTGTGACGACATCATCTCGATGCCGGACACGTGGGAATATCCGTGGTACGCCGCCTGGGACCTGGCCTTCCACGCCATCCCGCTGGCCATCGTGGACCTTGATTTTGCCAAAGCGCAACTCGACCTGCTGCTGCGGAACGATTACCTGCATCCAAACGGCCAGTTGCCGGCCTGCGAGTGGAATTTCAGTGACGTAAACCCACCGGTTCACGCGTGGGCCACCATGCAGCTGTACCTGCTCGAACAAGAACGGCAGGGCGGACAGGGGGATCGCGAATTTCTGAAGCAGTCGTTCGAAAAGCTCCTGGTCAACTTCACGTGGTGGATCAACCGAAAAGATCGCACGGGCGCGAACATCTTCGAGGGCGGTTTCCTTGGCCTCGACAACATCGGCGTGTTCGACCGTTCGTCACCGTTGCCTACCGGTGGGCACATCGATCAAGCCGATGGGACGGCGTGGATGGTGTTTTTCAGTCAGCAGATGCTGCGTATAGCAGTGGAACTTGCGTTGCACGAACCGCGGTACCAGGACTTCGTTGAGAAGTTCTATCAGCATACGCTGCGCATTGCCGGAGCCATGGATCGCGTGGGCGAACATCAGGACGAGATGTGGGACGAGGTCGATGGATTCTTCTACGACGTACTCCGGCTGCCGGACGGCTCAGCGACGCGGCTCAAGGTGCGCTCAATTGTAGGACTGCTGCCTTTGGCAGCCGTGGCGGTCTTTGAGGCGGACCTGTTCGACCGGCTGCCGCGCTTTCGCAAGCAGAGCAAGGCGTTTGCGCATCGCCATCCACAGCTGATTGCCAACGTGCATCTGCCCGATCTCCCGGGTGTCGCGGATCGCCGCATGTTGTCGATCGTCGATGAAACCAAGCTGCGCCGGATCCTTTCGCGCATGCTGGACGAGCAGGAATTCTTCTCACCGCATGGCATTCGGGCGCTGTCGCGCTACCATCGCGATCATCCCTACACCTTTACGCACGGGGGCCACGAACACCGCGTGGCCTACGTGCCCGGTGACTCCGAAAGTGGCATGTTCGGCGGCAACTCCAACTGGCGCGGGCCTGTGTGGATGCCGATCAACTATCTGCTGTACGGCGCGTTGCTGCGCCTGTACGCGTACTACGGCGACGACTTCGTGGTCGAATGCCCCACGGGGTCCGGCCACCTGATGACGTTGCTGGAGGTAGCGATTGAGCTGGGTGATCGCCTGTGTCGCCTCTTCGAGCCGGATGCCACCGGGGCCCGACCGGTGAACGGTCGCGACGCGATCTTTCGGGACGATCCCCATTGGCGCGACCTCGTGCAGTTCTCTGAGTATTTCCACGGCGACACCGGGGCCGGCGTGGGAGCAAGCCACCAGACGGGATGGACGGGGTGCATTGCGCAGATCATCCAGACGAATGGCTTGCTCGGCAGGGAATGGTTGCACACCGCGGGCGGCATGACGGCCGCTATCCGTATCCAGCAGACGAGTGCCCGAATGCCCCGGCGCGAGAGTCAGTAACTCTTCCTGTGCGACTGAGGCAACTTTCGCGAGAGCCGCGTTACCCGTACTATCACCGCTTCGGCATCACCGCAGCTTCGGCATGTTCGCATGCACCGGAAGGCCGGTCGACGCGCGGAAAGGGACAAGGGGCCGAGTCAGTTCGACAGGCGCCGTGCCCTGCACAATGCGGTATGCGCGGTCCATCGCGAGCGAACCAAACGCTGACGTGGACCGCGTAAGGTCTGGCCATTCGACTCGTACATCGCGTATCGCGGTGGCATCGCCGAGACCAACCAGTACCTGCAGACTGCCCGCGCCAAACGAACCACCGGTGCCGATGGTTCGATAGATCGTGCGCGTCGTAGCGGCGGGGGTGATGACATCGATCGCGACGCGTGCGCCGATCGCCGATCGATTGGCCGCACGACCTTCGAGTTCGAGGGTCAGCCAGTGACGGCCTTTCCAGCCAGGGTTCTCGAAGAGCACGCTGCGGAATGTGTCGCCCTCGTAGGCACCGCCCATCACCATGTAGACGTCGGCGTCACCATCGCGATCGAAATCCGCAAACGCGGTCGCATGCCCTTTCTGCAGATGCGCGAATCCCCCGTCGACCGAGACGTCCTCAAAGCGTTTCCCGTCAACACTTCGAAACATTCGATTGGGAATCAGCGACCGAAAGTCCGGATTGCCGGTGCCCACATAAAAATCCAGCCACCCATCATTGTCCAGATCGCCGAAGTTCGCGCCCATCGCGAAGATGGCGCGGCGCGTGAGCCCCACGTCAGCGCTCACGTCGGTGAACGTCCCATTGCGGTTGTTGCGATAGAGCCTTGTGGGTTCGACGTCCGCCATGCGGCCGTCGGCCAGAGGAAGCGTGGCGCGCTGGCCAAGATATTCTTGTGCCACCGCATCGTGCAGTGCAGTGCCGTTCCGGATGTCATAACTCAGCGCCAGCACGTCCTCCCAGCCGTCATTGTTGTAGTCCCAGAACCACGTGGCAAATGACGCCGAGGGCAACGCGGCGCCGCCCGCATTGGGGACCTCTTCGAATCGCCACGCGGCGCGATCGCGCCCACTGCGATTGAGGAATAGCCGATTGGGCTCACCAAGGATCGATACGTAAAGATCCGGAAGTCCATCGTTGTTCACATCGCCCCATGTTACGCCCTTCACGAAGGCGTCAACGGCGATCCCCACGGCTGTGGGCACTTCGGAAAAGGTACCATTGCCATTGCTCACAAAGAGCGCACTGGGATACGAGGTCCCCCCAGTGGCGCGCCCCGACTCGTGGCCAACAAAAAGGTCGAGCCAGCCGTCGCGATTGAAGTCGGCCCAGGCAGCCGAATGCGTTGGGCGAGAGCGGCCAAGACCTACCTGAAACGTGACGTCATCGAAGGTGCCATCGCCACGATTGCGCAACAGGGAATTGGGGAACACGCCCGCATCGCCAAGCCATGCGCCACGCAGAATCAGAATGTCCTCGTCACCGTCGTTATCATAGTCCGCGTGCACGTTGTTCAGTCCTCCAACGATGCCTGCCAGTCCGCTCGCGATCGTCCGATCCGCGTACCCCCCGCGACCATCGGCGATCAACAGGTGTGGTGGATCCATGATGCCAAACGACGTCGTGAACAGATCGAGCAGACCATCACCATTGAAGTCAGCCACACTCAGGCCGCCGGACAGGCCATCCACGTCTGTTCCGACATTGCTTGCGATGTTGAGGAATCGCGGAAACGCAGCGACGCGCGACCCACCAAGTCCCGGGATCAGATAGCGCGGATCAACTTTCGCTGGATACTCCCCAACGGCCAGCTGCGACAGATTCAGCAGCCAGCGGCTTCCGCGATCGTCGGGGAACGCGTGCAGCATGCGACCGTACAAGCTGGCGGCTTTGCGAGCCCCTGCTTCTTCAACATGCCGCGCTTGGTTGGCCAAGGGAAGAATGCATGCGTCGGCCGACGGGTTGAGTTGACAATTCTGCTGTTCGCCAAGTCGCAGGTAGGCGATCGCAAGCAAATCGTAGAATGGCTTGCTCTGCGCTGTCACCGACAAGCTGTTCGCCGACGCATCGCGTTGCAACGGCTCCAGCATGCTGATCGCCTCGCGGGTCAGCCCACCCAATAATCGCTCCTGCGCCGCATAGTATCGGAGTTGCGGATCGGCCAGTTGCCCGGTGCGCTTGGCCTCCTCCATGATCGACTGTGCGCGCGCGCGATTCAAGAACACGTTCTGCGTCGGATTCAGGCGAGCGAGTGCGGCCAGCGTCTTGAGCGAATCGGCCATGCTGGTCGCACTGCCGGCCGAGGCGCGATCGGCTGGGCGCTCGCCGCGGCACGCGCCTACGGCAAGGATCGCGATATACCACAATGCGAAACAGCGCCTCATCGATCCCACTCCGTTGGTTATGCAGCCTGGTCCACGACATCGAAAGCTCGCGCGCGCGGGCTACCCCCTGGGCCAGGGCGGGCCCGTGCTCAGTCGGCGAAGTAGTCATCTCAGCTCCTCAGCAAAACGGTCTCGTGTTCGCGCACCATCATGACGATACGCGCTGGTTCGCCTCTGGGGAAGCCACCGTCGTCCTGGAGCCGGACGGGATCGCGCCGGACCTTGGCACGATTGGCGTCACCCTCCACGTGCACATGTGATGGCTCGGCTGGCTATCGTTCAGCTGACCCCTCAGAACGAACCGTGATCACATTCTCTCCCCAACCAAACTCCGCCGACTGGCCGGTCCGCTTCCCGACGCCCTTCGACCGCGCCGCCGTGCACCCGCTGGCGAGGCGCGCGGCGACGGAGCTCGTGGACACGCTGCAGTCGCACCACGCGAGTGCATGGCGTTTGCACGAGCCGGGCAATGGCAAGATGTTCGGAGTGCTGGTGGTCGCCGCACCAAACGGTGCCATCGGCTATCTGCGCGGCTTCTCCGGCATGGTACACGGACAGTGGGAGATTGATGGCTGGGTACCGCCCGCCTTCGATCGGTCGATGCGCGACCGCGTGTGGATTCCGGGTGAGGTGGAAATGCTCGACTTCGCAGCGCAGCGCGCGACTCTGCTCGCGACCATGCCTGATCACGCGGATACGGCTGAGGTGCGTCGCGTGACCGCTGCCATACATACGCTCGACGAGACGCGCACCGCGCGCTCACGCACGTTGATGGGCCAGATCCAGGACAGTTATCACTTCCAAAGTGCGCGCGGCGAAGTGCGTTCGCTGCGCGCGCTCTTCGCACCGGCCGAGCCACCCGGCGGTGCGGGCGATTGCGCGGCGCCAAAGCTGCTCGCGCACGCCTATCGGCTTGGGCTGCGACCGCTCGCACTCGCCGAGCTCTGGTGGGGCGCTGCGTCGTCGACAGGTGACCGCCGCGCGGGCGTGTTCTACGCCGCCTGTCGCGGCAAGTGCCTGCCCATTCTCACGCACATGCTCGACGGATTGCCTGCAGATCCAGCACCGTTATTCGGTTCCGCGGCGCTCGACCCGTCCGAGCCGGCCGTGGTGTACGAAGACGAGGAGTTGCTGGTGGTGAACAAGCCCAGCGGACTGCTCACCGTGCCGGGCCGTAGCGCCGCGCTGCAGGATTGCGTGGTCACGCGACTGCGTCTGCGCTATCCTGACGCGACGGGCCCGCTGGTGGTGCATCGCTTGGATCTCGACACGTCAGGGTTGCTCTTGGTCGCGAAGACCCTCGCCACGGCCTCGGCGTTGCAGCGCCTCTTCTCACGACGCGAAATCGACAAACACTACGTGGCATGGCTCGAAGGCACCGTGTCAGCAGATCACGGGCACATCACCTTGCCGCTGCGCGTGGATATCGACGACCGGCCGCGAAACATTCACGATCCGGTGTTCGGCAAGGCCGCGGACACAGAATGGCGCGTGCTCGCGCGTGAGCACGGGCGCACGCGCGTGCGCTTCACGCCGCATACCGGTCGCTCGCACCAGCTGCGTGTGCACGCGGCGCACCCGCAGGGGCTGGACGCGCCGATTGTCGGTGACAGGCTGTACGGGCGAACCGCACCGCACGACGACGAACGCCTCCAGTTGCACGCAGAGCGGCTGGCATTTGTACATCCGGTGTCGGGCGCGTCGGTGGTGGTCGAGCAGCCGGCGCCGTTCTGAGTCTGGTAGCTTACGACATGTTCGACTCCCCTCTGCCCGCGACACCGGCTTCCGCCGAGTCGGCCTTGACTGCCGCCGAATGGCAAACGCGCGCCGTAACGCACCTCGAGCGGGTGCAGCAGTTCACGCGACCGCGTCGAGAGCGGCGTTCGCGTGGGCAGGTGCATCCTGTTTACGACTTTCTGTTTCAGTACTACAGCTATTCCGGTGGCAAGCTGGAGACATGGCACCCCGATCCGCACGAAAGAATTGTCGACGGTCCTGAGGCCCGAGAGCGTTTCAACGGCCCCGTGTATCATGCGGCTGATGGGGTGATCAGTCGAAATGCGAGCGCGCTGTCTTCATCGGATCGTGAGACGCTTGAAAACGTAGTGTACGTCCTGAGCACGACGCGCGATCGACCGGCGAACTTTGGATGCTACGGCATCCACGAGTGGGCGATGGTCTATGGCGGGCACGACGTACGCCACGCGCACATTGCACCGCTCCGGCTTCCGCAGCCGCAAGTGGATGCGTTCGTGGAGAGTCGTCCTGTCGCGTGCAGCCACTTCGACGCCTTCCGTTTCTTCGCACCCGCTGCGAAGCCGATGAACCGCGTTCCGCTTGCGTGGGCCACGCGCCATGACGCGGAGCAGCCTGGCTGCATCCATGCCAACATGGACCTCTACCGATGGGCGTACACGTCGATGCCATGGATTGGCAGCGATCTACTTTGGCGTTGCTTCGAACTCGCGGTGGAGCTGCGGGTGCTCGACATGCAAGCCGGGCCCTATGATCTCCGCGCCATGGGCTTCGAGCCGGTGCCAGTAGAGACGGCCGAAGGGCGAGATGAATACCAGCGGCGTCAGCGGGAGCTGAGCGCACGCGCGAGCGTGCTGAGGGCAACGCTGATCGATACCGTGGGCCCTATCCTCTTGTGCGGTGCACCCGCACCATCACCGCCCCTCCATCTCTCACGCCAGACTGTGCGTAATGTCCTCTGACAACATGACACCGAGCGTCTGCAACGGTAGTCGCGGAATTCGTCTCTCGCAATGGGCCATTTCCGGGGAGTGCGCGATGAAATTGATCGTCACATCCCTTATGGTGGCAGGTCTTGCGGGATGCACCGCAGCGGCGACCGCACCACCAGCAACTCCGGTAGCCGTTAAAGACACCACCATCGTCAACCTGTCTTACGGCAGCGATGCGGCGCAGAAGCTGGATTTGGGTTTGCCTGCCAACAGAACCACAGCAACACTTTTAGTCATGGTGGTCCATGGTGGCGGCTGGAGCACCGGAGACAAAAACGAAGTGACGTTTATGATGAATGGATTGAAACAGCGTGGCTTTGTTGTCGCAAATATCAACTACCGGCTGTCCCCCAAAACCGGCGACAATTATGCGATGCAGCTGGATGACATCCATGCCGCCATCGCATTCGTTTTTGGCAAAGCGGCCAGTTTGACGTTCAGCACCCAAAGAGTGTATCTGGTCGGGCATAGTGCAGGCGCGCACCTTGCGTTGTCGTATGCCTATACACGCAACAGTGCTGGCAAGGTGAGGGCCGTCGCCTCTCTGGCGGGCCCTACCAATCTCTTCAATGCTGCGTATTTCAATCCGTTCCCCGGTGATTGGCACACCATCCTCACGCCCTTTTTGAACACCGCGCTCTTCCCCATCACAGCAGCATCTGAGGCGAAGTACAAAGCCGCCAGTCCCTTCTACCAGGCGAATGCTTCGGTGCCGCCCACGATTCTCTTCCATGGGGATGCAGACCCGCGGGTGTTTGCGGAACAGTCAGCGTCGCTCTACACGCAGCTGGGCACACTTGGGGTGGACCGAAAATACATTCTGTATTCGCCATTTGTCTTTCACGATTGGTGGGCAGATGTCGCGAGAAGAGACAACACCATGGATGAATTGAAAACGTGGTTCAACAACCATCCGTAAATGGTTTGTGAACCGCCGCGACACTGGGTTACGGGGTGAAGTGCCGCCCTCGGCCGCGGTCTGAGCGAAAGCGAGTATTCTCCGGACAGAACCACCAACAAGCATCGCCAGCCCAAACACTCCCACCTATAGAAACAGCTTCGTAAACTCGGGAAGCGCGGCAAGGAACGTCGCGGGCGGCGTGCCAACGAACGCGCGGAAGTCGCGAATCAGATGCGATTCGTCACAGTACCCACTATCCGCCGCTACTCGGGCCATCGTCTCCGGTGCCTGTTGCCACGCCATACACACGCGATGGAATCGCACGATGCGCGCAAAACGTTTGGGTGAGAGCCCAACCTGCTCGGCGAAGTACCGCTGCAACGTCCGCATGCCCACGCCATGCGACGCTGCAAGCGCCTCAATCGCCACCGCGCCGTGTGTCTCACGAATGCTGCGCACCATGGCGGCAACGACGTCGTTGGCGCGTGGGGCACGTAACGCGTATACGGCGAGCCACGCGCGGACCTCCGCGCGCCGCGCGCTCCCTGAGTTCGTCGCGAGGCGCTGCGTGAGCTCACGCAACGTGATGTCGCGCAAGGTAGCCGGCTCGGCCCACGCGTCCCGCAATTGCGCCATGTCGCTGTGCAACCCATACGCGCCGTGCGCCTCGAAGCGCACCGCCAACAGGTCTACGGCTCCCGTTGGGCGAAGCGCGAATGGGCGCGTGATCTGTCCGACCAGGAACACGGCCGGCTGCGTTGTGACGCGCCCGTTTGCCGAGATGTGTTCAAACGGATCGGCAAAGTTGAATATCAGTTCCGGACAGCCGTCAGGAAGAGCCGGTTGCGAGCCCTGCGCCACGGCCTCGGCCGCCTCGCCGCGAAGGCTCCAGCAGCACACGACTGGGTTGTGTGGCGTTAACTCCGGCATCCACTCGGTATAGTCCATCGTGACTGGGCTCGCGGGACGGGTCGGGGGCGTTGACGTGTTTGTCCAATCACAAGTGACACCACCACGAGATGATTCGCCATCCCGAGGTTTTTCCGGCAACTTTTTCCCGACCTATGAACAGCCATCTCGCTCCTCAGCCTCTCCCTTCGCTGTCGGCGCGCACGGCTACCGCGCTTGTCGCGTTTGCCATGCTCGCGTCTTCACTCCCCGCGCAGTCGCCGCCAGCGCAACCCACTCACGACATCAGGACGCTTGCCTGGTTGACCGGTTGTTGGGAGCAGCGTGCTGCCGGCCGGCTCACGCAGGAGCAGTGGATGGCGCCAAGCGGCGGGACCATGATCGGCATGAGCAGAACCGTGGCTCGCGATGTCACACGCGGCTGGGAGTTTCTCCGCATCGGGTATGCGTCAGGAACTCTCACATACATCGCGCAACCCAGCGGCCAGGCGGAAACGACTTTCACAGCATCGGTGGTCACCGACACCATAGTCTCGTTCGACAACCCGGCACATGATTTTCCGCAACGCATCGTCTACCACCGTATCACGCCCGATTCGGTTGTGGCAAGAATCTCGGCCGTTCGCAACGGACAAACGCAGGCCATGGAGATTCCCATGGCACGAGGTCGCTGCGCAGGCTAATGCCGCTCAACGTTTCCGTTTTGCTCGCACGGCCGGACTGTACACGGGCTGCAACAACTCCGACACCGCCGCACCATCCTTGCGCGGATCCGACGCGCCCGCGTTCATGCGCGTCGTGAAGTTGCGCAGCACGGCCTGCCCGGCACCCATACGCGTACTGGAGTAGTCACCGCGCATCACGATCTGGTGGCCCTTGGCCGCCAGCGCCTTCAACGTAGCCTCAGGAATGCGCGATTCGAAATTCACGTCGCACCCCGGAAACGTTTCCTTGGTAAAGCGCGGCGCATCCAGCGCACCTTGAATGTTCATTCCAAAATCCACGATGTTGGAGACAAACTGCGCGTGCGCCTGCGCCTGATTCCAACCGCCCATAATGCCGAACGCAATGCGCGTATCGCCCTTCTCCATAAAGGCCGGAATGATCGTGTGCAGCGGACGCTTGCGTCCTTCCAGTCGATTCGCACTCGCCGGGTCAAACGAAAATCCTGCGCCACGATTGTGCCACACAAAACCCGCACCGGCCACATTGAGCCCGGCGCCAAAGCCCACGGTCGAGTAGTTGGATTGAATCAACGAGATCATGTTCCCCTCGGCGTCAACGGCGCTGATGTACGTGGTGCCGTTGTCGGTGATTTGCCCCGATCCTGCAGACACGTCGCACGTCGCACGGGCCGCATTCACCAAACGAGCGCGGGTGGCGGCGTATGATTTTGATCGCATCGCGTCCACCGGAATTGTTACGAATCGCGGATCACCGTTAAACCGTTCCATATCGGCATAGGCCAGCTTCTTCGCTTCAATCATGTGGTGCAGCGCATCGATGGAATTGTGCCCCATGCTCGCCAGCGGAAACGTTTCCATGATGTTCAGCATCTCGAGCGCCGCGATGCCCTGCCCGTTCGGTGGCAGCTCGTACACCGTCCAGCCCCGATAGGTGGTCGAGATCGGGTCCACCCACTCGCTGTCAAACTCCGACAGATCCGCGGCGCGCATCGTTCCACCGTGACGCGCCGAACTGGCCAACAAGCGTGCGGCAATCGCACCAGTGTAAAACGCAGGCACCCCGCGAGCAGCTATCTGCTGATAGCTCCACCCCAATTCGGGATTTCGAAACAGTTCACCGGCGACGGGCAAGCGACCGTTGGGCAGAAACACGCGGGCCGTCGCGCTGTCTTCGCGCAGCACGGCCTCGCTGTCTTTCCAGTATACGCTGACCACTTCGCCGATGGGGAAGCCCGCGAAGGCATAGGCGATGGCCGGTTGCAGCACTTCCGCAAATGACTTCCTGCCAAATCGCGTGAGCAGCTTGCCCCATCCATTCACCGCCCCCGGCACGGTCGCCGCATCAATGCCGCGTCCGGGCATCGACGTGCGTCCCTTCGAACGCAAATGTTCGACCGTTAATCCCTTCGGTGCCCATCCCGACGCATTCAAACCGAACAGCTTGCCGCTCTTCGCTTCGTACACAATCGCGAACAGATCACCGCCGATGCCATCGTTCATCGGCGCGACCAGTCCCATCATCGCATTCATGGCCACCGCGGCGTCGATGGCGTTCCCACCGCGCTCAAGAATCGACGCGCCAACCTGTGAGGCCAGCACACTCTCGCTGGCCACCACGCCGCGTGTGGACGACACCATGGAACGCGATTGCGAACGATCCTGAGCGCTGAGCGCGAAAGGTGACAGCACAGTGGCACCGAGGAGCGCGTAACCGGCAACGTGCATCGAGCATGACGTGACCATACTTCAACCCCAATCGGCAGTGGTGGCAGGAATGAGCGGTGCGAATCCCTCACTTACGGATTCTACGCTGCACTCGGCGTGGACGCGAGCGGGCGCGTACCAATCACCGGCGGTGGAGACGATCGCGTGGTCACCGCGGGGCGTGCCTCTCGCGTCGTGCATGTTCGGCGATATGTTTGAACAACCGATGACCATCCCATCCCACCACAGTCTGCTCGACGGTCGACGCCTCAAAGTTGCATTCGTGGGCACGCACGGCGTGGGCAAGACCACCCTCTGCTTCGAGCTGGCGGCGCATCTCAAGCGCCTCGATCTTGGCGTCGACATCGTAAAAGAGGTTGCGCGGCGTTGCCCCCTGCCCATCAACGAGGGCACGACCTACGACGCGCAGGCGTGGATTCTTCACACGCAGATCGCCGAAGAAATCGCGGCTGCCGCCATTAACGAATGCGTGATCTGCGACCGATCGGTGCTCGACAACTATGCCTACCTCGTCGCACGCGTTGGTCGTCGCGCCGAGTTCGAAGCGCTGGTCGGCATATGGGTGCGGAGTTACGATGCGCTGTTTAAGGTCCCCGTACTCAGCGCGCCGCGTTTCGACGGCACGCGCGCAACCAGCACCAGTTTCCAGACGGAGATCGACGGTCTGATTGATGAATTGGTTGTGGCCTTTGGCGTCCCGGTGCGCAGGTTGGAGCCGGATGGTCGCGATGGCTGGACCGCACAGGTGGTGCACACTCTTGGGCTGCCACCACACGCTCCGCAGATTGACCTGTTTGTTCCGATCAGTCATCTGAGCGATGCCGATCAGCAGTAGGCGTCAAGCGATGTCGAGTGTGCGATGATCGTAACGGGCGCGCGCCCTGAACGCTTACTCCCCAGTCTGGCAATGCAACTAGTGAAACGGATTCCGGGCCGACCGAATGTCCAATCCGGCAACCACCCCATGCTCCTGCGGTGTCAAACGGAGAACCCCTTCTTGTTCGTGCGAAACGAGGCCGATCACAAGCTCGCCCTGCCGGTAGATCGTAAGATCCTCGCGCCATCCATCGGGGCCGGCTGGCGAGTCGAACACTCCTGAGTCCTGTTCACCCACCCATCGTGTTTCGAGCATGCTGATTACAGGTGTGTGGATTTTCAAAAATGTCTTCAACCTCGCCCCACGTGAGTTTTCACCGCATTCTTTCGTTGCCCCGATTGCACGTCCTTTCCCGTTCCACTTCCAAACACCATCGAGGCTCTATCGTGGGATCGCTTCGCCAACATGTAATTGCTCTGCCCTCCCGGACAGGCTGACGCCATGTACTCCTTGGTGCGACGCTTCATCAAGACCGGCATCGCCTTCCTCTTCATCGGTCTCGCTATCGGTGGTTGGATGCAGGTCCAGAGGGATGTGCTTCATGTGTGGCCGGACCCCTATCTCAAATCGGCCCACATCCACGCGCTGCTTGTGGGGTTCGTCATGTTCCTCATCCTGGGCGTGGCGCTCTGGCTGTTCCCCCGCCCCGCTGCGGATGATCCGCGTTACACGCCCGCCCGGATCGAGGCGGCCTATTGGATGCTAACCTCCGCCACTGCCGCCCGCGTCGTGGGAGAGGTCGGACAGGCGTACGGTCAGTCCGCATCGTACCAGTGGCTGTCCCTCATTGGTGGTTTCGGCCAGGTGCTGGGGTTGGCCGTGTACTTCTGGTCAATGTGGGGCCGCATTCGCCCCACGGGCAGCAAGATCCGCGAAGCCCGCGGCGAGCGGTTCTGACACATCGGACGGTGAACGAGTGCCCACACAAGGATGCGGCGCCGACTTGCTGAAAGATCTACGCGCGGTATACCTTTGCCCGCATGCGAAATCCGTTGCCGGTAGCGACTGCCACCCAAAGCACAGATGCCGAGATCCAGCTGGCCCCAAGCGTCGCCTTGCTGAGTGACCCGTTCCGCCCGCTGTATCTCGCGGGCACGGCGTGGGCCGCGTGTGTCGCTGCCGTATGGGTCTTTGCACCGCAGTTGCTTCGAGCACGGTTGACGGGCGTCGCGTGGCACGCGCACGAGATGCTCTGGGGATTCGTCGCGACGATCGCGCTGGGATTTCTCCTTACAGCCGGAGCCTCTTGGACAGGTATACGCCCGATCGGCCAACGCGCGCTCGGCGCGCTGTGCGTGCTCTGGCTGGTGGCCCGTGTTGGATTCCTCGTGACGGAGGCTGTCGCCTTTCAACTCGCCACGCTGGCCGAGTTGCTGCTATTCTTTCTCGCTGCCGTGGCAATGGGTCGAGCCGTGTTTGTTGCCCGCAACCGTCGCAATTACGCAATACCGTTTCTGATCGCGGCGCTCGGCGTCGCGGACCTCGCGTTCCTCCTCGCGATCTGGTGGGGAAGCGATCGTGCCGTCCTGATGCAGCGATTGCAGGTGGGCCTGCTGTGCATGGCCCTCATCGCGTTACTGATCTCGAGACGGGTGATTCCGTTTTTTGCAACGCGGGCCGTGCCAGACCTGGTGATTCCCATGCATGTACGCACGGGACAGGTCCAGGTTGCAGCGGCCTCCATCGCGATTGTCTCGCTCATCGTCGGCATGACATCGTTGCAAGTGGTCTCACTCACGGTGGCAGGCGCAATTGCGCTGTGGCAGGTGCTGGCATGGAAGCCACTGGCGGTTCGCACCCGGCCACTGCTGTGGATTCTCTACCTCGGCTACGCCGGACTTGGGGTCGGCCTGATCGCGAATGCAGCGCAGGTGGCGGGCGTGCCTATGCACCGGGTGTTGCCGGTGCACCTTATCGCGATGGCTGGCTTTTCCGTGCTCATCATCGGGATGGTCACACGCACGGCACTTGGTCATCTCGGTCGGCGCATGGCACTCGATCGCAGCATGGTCTGGAGCTACGGGCTCATAGTCGCCGCCGCGTTGCTGCGCCTGGGCGCGCTGTGGCCCGCCGCATGGGCCGTGCACCTGCTGCATCTTTCTACGGTGGCGTGGGTCGCGGCCTTCGGCCTGTATGTCGGGCGCTTTACGCCTTGGATGCTTCGACACACACCGACCAACTGACGGCACATGCGCCTCACGGTGATGACCGACTACGCGATGCGCCTGTTGATGTATGTGGCGCGACAGCCAGACCGCCTGTGCACGATTCCGGAGGTAGCCAAGGCGCATGGGATTTCGGAAGCGCATCTGCGGAAGATCACGCAGCGTCTCGGACAGATCGGTGTGCTGCAGACGATTCGCGGAGTTGGCGGTGGGATTCGACTGGGCCAACCCGCAGCGCGTATCAACATCGGCGCCGTCATTCGAGAGATGGAGTCCGATTGGAGTCTCGTGGACTGCCATGTAAGCGAGGACAACGGGTGCGTGCTGACCGGGCGTTGCGCGCTGGCGGGCGTTCTCGACGGTGCGCTTGCGTCGTTCCTCCACCATCTGGACCAGTACACGCTGGCCGACGTGGCACTGCCAACGGCAGCGCCATCCCCTGTTCGCCTCTCGCGGCGACACCTCGCGAGTGACGGTCACTAGCGCGGCGTCACCACGCAACCTTCACATTCTTTACAACCTTCACAACAACCTTCATATTTTTTTAAGGAGCTCCGAGCATGTCGACCCTTCAAGTCGACCTTCGCTCCGTCAATCTGCTGGACCGCGCAACCACGCTGTCCTCTGCGCTGCAGCGCCTGTCGGCGGGCGGCGCACTGGAACTCATCAGCGATGCGGATCCCGCGCTCCTTCGACCACGGCTTGACCTCAATCCGTCGCTGCAGCTCACGTGGGGTGAACAGAGCGCGGAGGGTGGTGAATGGCGCGTGCGCATCGTGAGGAATGACACGCAGGCTTGCTGCGGCGGTTGCGCGGGCGATTGACCTGACCCCGCGCAGAACGTCGCCTGCTGGCGAGTGAAGAACGCTGTTCGCGTGCTGCTGCTTAGCGCTCCAGGTTGATCCGAAACTGGGCATGGCAGGCCACACAATTGGTCATGATGGTCCCCAGCCGACTCAGCGTTTGTGCCGACGGGACGCCGCGGCTGACATCCGCAGCGAGTGAATCCCACGCGGCGTGCGTGCTCATCCCGAGTCGCAAAAACTCAGAGGGGAGGCGCTGCTGCATGGCCGGATCCAGATCACGTGCCGCCGCCATCCCGGACGCCTGCGCTGCGGCCCGCATCCCCGCGGTGTCACCCCGCGCTGCCGCGTCGACGTATCCCTGCACGGACGTCAGCATTCCGCGCATTTCGGTGAGGATCAGATGTCGCCCTTGCACCGGCAGCACAATTGCGATCCGAACATCGGGATCCGGAGCCACCGGCAGAGACGGACTGGCGTTGGTGCTGCCACCCACGACGGCCACGTCCTGCTTGCCGCCACACCCCGCCGCCGTGGCGAAAAGGAGTGCGACGAGCGCCATGTGGCGCAGCGATACGACGGAAACCTGGTGAGTCTCTGGTGCTGCAGTGCAGTGCGTCGTCATGGATAGCCTCAGGTTTGATATCTGTGGGAGTGTATGCCTCATCGATCGGCGCCGGGTGTGCGGGTCGCATCAGGAGCCCGGGCGAGCCAGCGTACAGCAAGGGACAGGACCAGCCAGACGACGGTCCGAAGGGTCATCGCACGAAGGCTGTCTACGGCCACGGCCCCGCCACTCCGGTACACCAACACGATCCCCAACAGCACGAAGAGATTGAGCAAGAAGATCGCACCCGCGGCGTACCTTCCCCGAATCGCGCTGCGCCACATGACGACGCTGGCCACGAGATATGCAACACCCATCATCGTGTTGTACACGAGCAACGGGCGGAACACCACGTAGCCCGGATCAGAACCCAGCAGCACGCGGCCACCCGCGACGAGCGTCGCGACGCCGAACAGGCCAGCGACCGCGACCGCAATTATCTGCACAGCACGTGAAGTCCTCGAAGCGCTCGTGTCATGGCCAGCGCCTGAGGACCTGAGCGCGATCCCCTTGCTTGTTCGCATCAATCTTTCTCCTTCTCGGTCAGAGGTTCGCTCGCCGGAGGCCTTGTTGTGCCTCCCACGGCTTGGTAGTACAAGGCACTGTCAAACACTCGCTGCGCCCGCGCAGCGATCAGATTGTTCTGCGCCTGTCGTGTCTGCTTTCGTGCCACGAGCACCTGCAGATATCCCACCGCACCGAGCGCATACTGCCGTTCCACCGATTCGAGCGCCGACTGCGACGATGCGTGCACACTCACCAGTGCCGTCAGTGTCTGGGCATCGTTGTCCAGCGCACGCAGGATGTCCGCCATGTCGCGCAGCGACTCCAGTACGACGCCTTGGTAGTTCGCACTTGCCGATTCGAAAGCGGCCAACGCCGCCCGCTTCTCGGCCGGCAACGCTGGATTCAGCAAGGGTTGGGTCAGTTGCGAGACGATGCTCCAGATTGCGGTTCCGCCGCCGAACAACGCGCCGGCGCTCAACGCTTGCGCACCCACGCTGCTGCTCAGATTGATTTGCGGGTAGAGCCTGGCGACCGCCACGCCGTAGTCGGCGTTGGCGGCGTGCATGAGCGCCTCCGCGGCTTGGATGTCGGGACGACGACGCACAAGTTCCGACGGGACGACGGAGGGAAGCTCAGTCGGAAGCAAGAGATCGGACATCGAAAACGATGGCAGGCCTGCCGTTCCCGGTGCGCGACCAGCGAGCGTGGCCAGCAAGTGCGCGCTCTGCTCCACGAGTTGCCGTAGCCGCGGGATGCTGGCGCGGGTCTGATCCCGTTGCTGCTGCAGCGCCAGCACTTCATCAGGTGACGCCGCGCCAAGGCGCAGACGCTCCCGGGCAATCGTGAGCTGCTCCTCGTCGATCTGGAGAATGGCTTCCGCAGCCTCGATCTGTGCGAACAGCTGTGCTTGCGTGACCGCTGTACGTACGATGGCGGCCGATAGCGTGAGCCGGGCTGCATCCCACTGGTAGCGTCGATAATCGGCCCGAGCGGCGAGTGCGTCGAGCGCTCGGCGGTTACCGCCGAACAGGTCGAGCTTGTAGCGCACGCCGATCGAAGCGTTGAACAAACCGAACTCGCGTGCCTCGCTGGCTTGGCCCAACGCCGCAGGGTTGAATCGTTGACGCTGGGCGCCGAGTGTCGCATCCGCTTGCGGGTAGCGCGTCGCACCGGATTGCGCAGCGAACAGCTCCTGCGACTGTCGCAACGTTGCGGCCGCCGCTATCGCGGTCGGGCTTTCCTTGAGCGCGAGCGCAATCAACGTGTCCAGCGTCGGAGAACCCAGGGCCTGCCACCACGGCGTGCTGTCTGCCGACATTCGGACGAAGCGCTGCGAACCGCCGAGCGCACCGGGCGCCGAGTCGGTTCGTGTTTGCATCGTGTTGGTCGTGTACACGCCGACAGCGGGCGCAACCGGACGCGTGAATGCCGGTCCAGTGGCACATCCTGCAAGCAAGGCCGTGAGCACCACGCGTGCGACGGGGCGACGGCGTTTCACACACCGCTCATGCATGCGCCGCTCCGGTCAGCGCTCGGCCCTCACCTGCTTCCTCGTGCGTCTTTCCATCGCGGATGTGGTAGATCCGCTTGAAGGTCGGGATAATTTTCTCGTCGTGCGTCACGACGATAATGGCGGTCTCGTACCGATGCGCCATTTCGTGCAGAATCCCGATGACCGTCAATGCCCGCACGCTGTCCAGCGGCGCAGTCGGCTCGTCGGCAAGGATTACAGGAGGACGATTGACGAGTGCGCGAGCGATGGAGACGCGCTGCTGCTCGCCGCCGGAGATCTGTGAAGGCATCGCCTTCGCGCGATGCGCGATGTCGAGCGCACCGAGCAGCTCGAGGGCGCGCGTGCGCGCGATGCCGTTGTTTTCTCCGGCCAACATCGGCAACAGCGCCACGTTGTCGGTCACGTCGAGAAACGGAATGAGGTAGGGCGCCTGAAACACGTAGCCGATTTTGTCGCGGCGGAGCGCTCGGAGGTCATCGATCTTCCATTCGTTGTCGTAGATGACCTCGTCGCCAAGGATCATACGCCCCGAGGTTGGCTCGATCACGGCACCGAGACACTTGAGGAGCGTCGATTTGCCGGAGCCCGACGGGCCGATGAGACCAACCACTTCGCCCGGGGCCACGTACATGTCCACGCCTTTCAACGCGTCCACGGCCGTGTCGCCTTCGCCATACCGCTTCGTCAGTCCTTCTATGCGGATGCCAGTGTTCATGTGTTCATCCTCCGATGGCGTCGGCTGGATCAACGCGCAGTGCTGCGCGGATGGCGATCAGGCTGGCCAGCATGCAGATCACCACTACAGCGAGGAATCCGGCGATCGTATCCTGCGGAATCAGCAGCACGTATTTGGGAAAGAACGGCGCCCAGAATGACGCGGCGATTTTGCCCACTGCGAAACCGATGAGCCCGAGTCCGAGCGCCTGTTGCATGATCATGCTCGCGATCGTGCGATTTCGCGTGCCGATCAGCTTGAGGACCGCGATCTCACGAATCTTGCCAAGCGTCATCGTGTAAATGATGAAGGCGACGATCGCCGCACTGACGATGGCAAGGATCACCAGGAACATCCCGATCTGCTTGGCCGACGTCGCGATCAACTTGCCAATGAGGATACCTTCCATCTGCGGTCTCGTGTACACCGTCAGTCGCTGCCAGCGCTCAATGGACGCGGCGACGTTGTCCGCGGCATAGCCAGACCGGAGCCTCACGAGTACTGCGTTGACGAATGAGTTGCGAGTCTGCGACGTGATCACCGCATCGAGCAGTCCCGGAACGCCGGGCCGATTGAAGGCGGGGTTCTCGGACGTGCGCCGCCGGCTCTGCAGCACAGCATCATTGTCCTTCAGGAACTGGGCCTCCTGCGCATCCTTCAACGGGATGAAGACCATCGGATCGCCACCCGACGACACCATCCGACGGGTGAGTCCGACCACCGCGTACTCATTACGGCGGATCCGGACGCGATCGCCCAGCGCGAAACCGGTGGCCACATCGGCCACCGCTTCGTAGTGGCTGCGCGTGATCTGACGGCCTGCCACGAGGTAGGGCGGCCACCCTGGCGTGCCGGCCTCACCAGTGGCGACACCTACGACCATCGCGCGAACATCCCGTTCGGCGCTACGGACCTGCATCGTGAGATACGTGACGTTGGCGGCCTGCGCGACACCCTGCACCGCCAGAATGCTGCGATACGCGTCGTCATTGAGGCTCGACGGCTCCGCGTACGGGCCGAGCGTTTCCTTCTGCACGACCCACAGTTCGGCGCCGCTGTTGTCGAGCAGCGCTCGGCCATCATCAACCATGCCGCGATACACCCCAGCCATGGTCAGCGTCACGCCGATCAGCAGCCCGAGGCCGATCCCGGTGAAGACATACTTCCCCCACTCATGCTGGATGTCTCGACCGGCCAAGCTAATCATGGTGCCGCTCCGGAGATCCGGTCGACCACGGTAATGCGACTGCGCGCATTCAGCGCCTTCGCACTGTACACCACAATGCGATCGCCAACCGTGAGCCCGCTCTGCACCTGCACATTGCCGTCGAGATCGGAGGCTCCGAGTGTAACCGTGGTGAACGAGAGGCCTCCACGCACCACCTGCCAGACACCGGACTGTCCATCCACCCGCTGCACGGCCGCGTTGGGGATCACCGGAGACGATGTCGCCGCGCGAAGGACAACGGTCACTTCGGCCAACTCCCCGATCGGCGGCATCGGGTCCAGGATGGAGTTGAACATGACCTTGGCCATGGTTTCCTCAGTGACCGCGTCCGCTCGTAACTCCACACGCGCCACGCGCCCGGGCAACGGCGCGCCCCGCCTTGACCGTAACAGGATTGTGGTCGGCAATCCGGACTCCAAACCGAGTGTGCTACTCTGATCGAATCGCACGTTGAGCCAGAGGCTCCTCGGGTCTACGACCTCCACAACCGTCTGTCCCGCAACGACCGTCGTTCCCGGATCCACGTCGCGCGCGCTCACGAGGCCATCGGCTGGCGCCACAAGGCGAAGATTCGTGCGCTGTGCGACCAGCGCCGCGCGTTCGTCGCCCGCGCGCGCACGCTCGGCGCGAGTCGCGAGGAGTGCGGCATCCGCGGCGTGTCGCTCCTGCTGCTTGGTGGCGACGATCTCCTCGCTCGTCGAGCGCACGGCGAGCAGCTGTTCGTACCGCTCCGCCTGCGTCTGCGCGAAATCCCGACGCAGTTGCGCCTCGCGCACGGAGGCCTCGCTTCGCCGGTACGCGGCGTCCAATGCACGGATGCGATCGTCGAGATCGACCGGATCCATCTCTCCCATCAACTGACCTGCGGCGACTGTATCGCCGACGTCGACCAGCAGTCGCTTGACGCGCCCGGCCGCGGTGGGCCCGATCCGGTAGCGGTAGCGTGACTCGACGGTGCCGATCCCAAAGACCCCGGGCGCGACGGATCGAGACTCCACGGTTGCGACGGTCACTGCCACTGGTGCCAGTGGACCCGAGCGGAGCGCCACGTACGCGAAGAGCGCGAGCAGCACCACGAGTACCGCCACAAACGCCAACGTGCGTCTATTGAGCGGAAGTCCCTTCATGACGCAGCCTCGATACCGCGACGGTAGATGGCGAATACTCGTGGGGCGTCACTCCGGATGCGCGTGACGTCACCGGACAACAACCCTTGTAACACGAGTCCCTGGATCGTGCCGACAAAAAGGATCGCGGCCGCCTCGGTATCGACTCCAGCCTGCAGCTCTCCTCGTTGCTTGGCATCGGCGAGCAGTTGCGCCACCCGCACCCCATAGCGCCGAAGGAATGCCTGGACGATGCGCTTCGGTCTCGACGACTCGGTGCGTTGCAGTTCTGACAGCAGGAGGCGTGGCACGCCCGGGTGCGCGGCGACGAACTCCACGTGCGCCATGAACAACGTTTCGAGCGCGAGCATCGGCGATGCCGTCGTTTGTACGGCACTGTCGACCCGAGACATCAGGCCAGCGCCGACCCACTTCATGACCGCCTGGAGGATCGCGTCCTTGGTCGCGAAGTGCTTGAACACGGCCCCTTGCGTCACTCCCATCTCGTGCGCGATCGCGGTCGTCGTGACCTCACTCGGGTTGTGACGCGCCGCCAATGCGACAACGGCATGGACGGTGGCAAGTCGGCGATCGCTGGCTCGCAGATACTTCGGTTGCACGGGATGGCGCCTCAAAGAAAGTGATTACTTACTAACTTATCGTTTATATTCGGAATCGCAAGGGATCGGACTTTCGCTGCGTCACGCCCGAGGCGCTGGCGTTCCGGGCGAAGGGGTATGCACCACCGTCAGGAGAAACGAGCAGCCCTGCGCAGAAATCGCGGAATGTCGCACGCGTGGTGCCAAGGTTAGGATGTCGCCAGTGGCAAGTGCGTACTCGTTGTCCAGCGCGCGGAAGACAACAGCACCGCGGATCACGTGAATGCTCACGGGGCCGTCGGTGCTATGCTCTGGCAACTCCCCGCCGGCCGCGAGTGCCATCATCGTCAGCCGCAACGGGCCTTCTTTGACGAGCGTACGCGCGGTGCGCCCGGTGCGCGCCAGCAATTCGGGGTCGATCATCCACTCGTCGTGCGTCAAATGGTGAAGCAGCAGATCGCCCTCCACCGTGCGGTGCATCGATGACATGAACTACGCCCTCGGAATCTGTGGTGGTCAAACGGCCTGCACGCCTTCACGCACTCGCGCATCGTTCCCGGAAAACGCACGGTGTATGCGGTGGATTCTGCGGGACAGGCAGTCTGCGGTACCCTGCGGTACACGGGAGCACTGGTGAAAGGTTCGTGTGGTTCGGAAGATGCGCGGTTACGCCGAAGCGAACGGCGACTGGAGTCATTAGACTCCTCGCAGAGCATTCCTCCCCGCGCGAGCAATCACTTGCGTCGTGCCTCTGTGAATTCCATCGGCCACAGCGCGCTGCCAAAAGCCGACGACCGACTCGAACGGCACCGCGCCGCTTCTCTCTCTTCATCCCAGCCTCATGCTGCTGACTCGGCGATGCGAGTACGCGATCCGTGCCGTGCTCTACCTTGCAAGCCGTGTTGCTGACGCCCCGATTCCGGTTCGCGAGGTCAGCAGCACCTTGGGCGTGCCGCACGCATTCCTGGCGAAGACGGTGCGTGATCTGGTTCGCGGAAACATTGTACGCACGCAACCGGGCACCGGGGGCGGATTGTCGCTCGCTCGGCCAGCCACAAATATCACGCTCAAGGACGTGGTGATCGCCATCGACGGCGCGGAGTTGTTCCATACCTGCGTACTCCGACTGCCGGGGTGCGGGGTGATGCAAGCCTGCCCGCTGCATGAAACATGGCTGCCGGCCCTTGCGCGAATTGAACGCATGTTGGGCACCGCCACGCTTGCCGCAGTGGCCGAGTCGATGCGCACAAAGGGACTCCGCCTTTCAGATTTCGATAGCGAAATGACCTGAGGCGCCGGGCGAGCGCCTGGGACGGTATGACGGCCATTGTGGACTTTTGGGTCCACAAGTCGTATAGTTGCGAGCATCAGTCACTCCTAGCCGAGGCTGCCTCTCCCGCTCCAGGCTCGCTCCCATGCCTATTCCGTCGCACGCCGTTCCAGAAGAACGGACCACGCACCCCCTCTTCACAGCTCTCCGCCTGCTGGGCGGTGTCGTGTTGCTCCTGATGGCGACCAGTATCGCCTACGCCGCTTGGATGGTGATCAAGAACTGGAGCGGCGTCGGCGTCTAAGCCGCGCGCTCTGCCCCTCCAAGCCGACCACTCCCCGTTCTCCCGAAACCCTCAAGTTCATGACGAAGCGCCACACTCGGCTGTTCTTCATCGGTGGGACCCTGCTCTTTGCCGCTATCTTTGTGGCCCTGACGGTAGACAGCCACCGACAGTTCGCGGCGCTGACCAATGCGGACAAAATCACCCCCGACGTCATCGCGGGAAAACACGTATGGCACCGCAACAACTGCATCAACTGCCATACGCTGATGGGGGAGGGCGCGTACTATGCTCCCGATCTTACCAAAATCACCCAGCAGCGCGGCGAGGCATACCTCACCGCCTTTCTGAAAGACCCGTCGCAGTTCTACTCGGAAGCGGTGAACCGCCGCCTGATGCCCAACCAGCATCTGTCCGACGCCGAAATTCGCGAGGTCATCGCGTTCCTGGAATGGGTGTCCCACATCAACACCAACGGCTGGCCACCTCGCCCCATCCAGGTGTCCACCGGCGCGATGGCCGGGACAACCGCGCCGAGTGCTTCTGCGACCACCGAAGCGGCGTCGAATAATCCCGTGGCACTGGGCGAAGCACTCTTTCGCAATCCGGCGTACGCCTGCACGGCGTGCCACTCCACACAACCGAACGTGAAACTCGCCGGGCCAAGCGTTGCCGGCATCGCTACACGCGCCGCCGAACGCATGGCCGACCCGGGCTACTCAGGCGAGGCAAAGGACGCGAGCGCGTATATCCGCGAGTCCATCCTCCATCCAAGCCAGTACATCGTGCCCGGCGCAAACTTCGCCACCGCACCGGTGGGGGGCATCTCGCTCATGCCCGCCGACTTCGGCACCCGGCTCGATGCGGACCAGATCGATCGACTGGTCGCCTATCTCATGACGCTCCGCTGACCTCACATGCGCTTCCGCACTCAATCAATCGCATACTGGTACTTCGCCGTCGCGGTGTGCCTCTTCGGACTCCAAATGGTGTTTGGCCTGCTTGATGCCGTCAAATACCTGGGCCCCGATCCCCTGATCAACATCCTGCCGTTCGATCGCGTGAAGGCGGTCCATACCAACCTCCTGCTGGTATGGGTGCTGACAGGGTTCATGGGAGCCGCGTACTTCGTGGTCCCCGAAGAGTCGCGCACGGAGATCTACAGCCCGAAACTCGCCTACTGGCAACTCGGACTCTGGGTAGTGGGCGGCGTCACGGCAGTCGTGGGATATCTCTTCGGCTGGACTGAAGGCAACAAGCTGCTTGAACAACCCTACGTGGTGAAGGTGGCCATCGTGGTCGTCATGCTGATGTTCCTCTACAACATCTTGATGACCATCCGGAAGGCCGGGCGCTGGACAACCACGGAAGGCGTACTGGTGGCGGGCCTTGCACTCGCCGCGCTACTGTATCTCCCGGCGTTGCTCGTGTTCGACAATTACACGATCAGCATCTTCTATCGCTGGTGGACGGTACACCTCTGGGTAGAAGGCGTCTGGGAGATGGTGCAGGCCGGTATACTGGCCTTCCTCCTCATTCGCCTCTCAGGCGCCGACCGCGAGGTCATGGAGAAGTGGCTCTACGTGATTGTGGGACTGGTGTTCATCGCGGGCATTCTGGGTACAGCGCACCATTACTACTGGGTGGGCGTGCCAGCCTACTGGTTGCCAATCGGCGGCATCTTCAGCGCGCTTGAACCGCTGGCGCTCTTCGTCATGGTGGCCTACGCCTACGTCGCGATGCGACGCTCGGGGATGCAGCACCCGAACAGTCTGGCACTGCACTGGACGGTCGGCAGCGCGGTCTTCACGGCATTTGGTGCCGGACTGCTTGGGCTCTCGCACACATGGCCCTCCGTAAACAAGTGGACCCACGGCACACTTATTACGCCAATGCACGGCCACTCGGCTTTCTTCGGCGCATACGTGATGATCACGCTGGCCATGATCACCTTCGCTGGGCCTGCGCTCACCACACGGGATGTCCAGAGTGAACGCAAGATGGGATACTGGGCCTTCTGGCTAATGGTGACGGGAATGTTCGGCATGACGCTGGCCTTTGGCGCTGCAGGTATTGGACAGACCTACCTGGAACGCATCATGGGATTGGGTTACATGGAAACCCAGCTCAAGCTTCAGGTCCACTTCCTGATGCTTACCCTGACAGGCATTCTGTTCACAGTCGGTGTCGGGCTGTTCGTCATCGACTTCTTCAGCGTCCCGCCCCGCATTCTTCCGCTTTCCAACGGTGCTGCGCCTGCTGACGCCGAGTTGGCTGTCGCGCACGCATGATCGACGCCACGCGTACTGCCGGCATCGCGCGCGAAGGGACCGGCTTGCGCCTTCCGGATGAGGAGCCGTACTACATACCTCTTGGTCACGAGGTGGCGATTTTCGAGCAGTGCCACGCACGCGGACTGGCGGTCATGCTGAAGGGGGCCACGGGGTGCGGCAAGACGCGCTTCGTTGAATACATGGCGTGGCATCTGGGACGCCCGCTGGTGACAATCGCGTGTCATGACGACCTCTCAGCCAGTGACCTGACGGGGAGATATCTGGTACGCGGCGGCGAAACGGTGTGGCAGGACGGGCCGCTCACGGTGGCCGCCAGAACGGGTGCCATTTGCTACCTGGACGAGGTGGTAGAAGCACGGCAGGACACGGTGGTGGTCATTCATCCACTCACCGACTACCGGCGCCTGCTGCCAGTGGAGAAAACCGGCGAGCTCATCGCGGCCGCCCCGGGCTTTCAACTGGTGGTGTCGTACAACCCCGGCTATCAACACGTCCTCAAGGATCTCAAGCCCAGCACACGCCAGCGTTTCGTCGCGCTGGAATTTGATTTCCCGCCCGCAGAGCGTGAAGTGGAAATTGTGCAGCACGAGAGCGGTGTGGATCGGGCGACGGCGCACCAGCTTGTCACGCTGGGGGTGCAGCTTCGCCGGCTTCGTGACCGAGGGCTGGCCGAGGTGCCCAGCACGCGGTTGCTGGTGGCAACTGCGCGTCTCATTGCCGGCGGCATTGCGCCCAAGACTGCTTGCCGAGTCGGGCTCATTGCCCCGTTGTCGGACGACGCCGAGTTGGTGGCGGCCATGCACGACCTTGTGAATCTGACGCTGGCCGGCTGATGTCCGAGCCGGAAGACGTAATCCTGGACGGCGCTCGGCACGCGACGCTGTTCGCGCAGCGGCTGTGGCGCCGTCGCGCGAATGGGCTGGAGCCAGCGACGCTCCGCTTGGTGGATGTACGCGGACGGCTCGAGCTGTTCATCGGAGCGGCGTTTGGCACCTCGCTGACGCTGACCGTGGCTCAGCCACCTGCGCTGCCGAACTGGTTTGGTCGCTTGGGGCGCGGAGTGCCACGACATCTGGTTGAGCGCCGCACGCTCGCCCTCACGGACGGAGAACGCGTGTACCTGCCGCGTACTCTGCCAGATGGCGGTGCAACTGGCGAGACAGCGGGTCAAGGGTTGGTTGCCTATCGGTTGCTGGCGTCCCAGGCCGCGGCGCGCGCCGTGCGTGGCACGCCCGACTACTTGCCGAAGAACGAGCTCGTCCGCGACCTATATCTCCTTCAGGAAGGAGCCGCCGTCGATCACCAGCTCGGTACGGCGCTTCCCGGGATGCTTGAAGCATTGTGTTTAGCGCGTGCCGCGGCGCGTGCGCTGCGCCCGCGTGCGAAGTTGCTGACGCCACAGGAAGCGGCCGTAGAATACGAGTTGGATGCAGTGCTCGCCGCGCATCCACTGGCCGGGAGGCCTTCCAAGTCTCCAGCGTCATCGCTGGCGTGGGCTGAGGCCACGGCCCAGCGCATCCGTGAATTGGGTGGGGTCTATCGCGGAGTGCAGGCCGTCTGGTTCTGGGGGCGGGTGGTTGGGCGGCCGGTCTCGCGCACCACCTCGGCGCGTTCGGCCGACGCCTCAGACATTGGAGCGGCTCAGCCGCGCACCACCCGTTTGGACCGGCGGCCGGACGTGCGGCAGGCGGCCGATGATGAAGACGACGAGGGTGTCGGCATGTGGATGGTGCAACTCGACGACCCGCAGGAGCACGTCGAGGATCCCATGGGGTTGCAGCGTCCGACCGACCGCGACGATCAGGTCGATCCGGACGACCTCGCCGACTCGTTGTCGGAGCTGCCGGAGGCCCGATTGGTGACGTCACCGGGGCAGAGCCGCGAAGTGCTCGCCAGCGATGATCCCCCACCGCGCGGGAGTGCCGAGATCAGCTTTGGCACGCGCGCGCGTGGCCTCGTGTATCCCGAGTGGGACTACCAGTTGGGCCGATACCATGAGCACGGGGCGGTCGTGCACGAGCACGTGCCGCCGCTGGGCGATGCGGCGTGGGCGGAACGCGTACTCGTTCGCAGGGCTGCTCTGCTCCACGAGGTGCGCCGACGATTCGAGCGACTCCGACCGCGTCGCCAGCGAATGGGGCGTCAATTGGACGGGCCGGAGGTCGACCTCGACGCGTTCGTAGATGCCTATGCCAGCGGCCGAGCCGGCTGTCCGGCCGACGACCGGTTGTACGAGGCGATCCGTCCCGCCCGTCGCGATGTGGCGATTGCACTGCTCGTGGATGTGAGCGGATCGACCGATAGTTGGGTGGCGGAAGATCTCCGCGTTGTGGACGTGGAGAAGGAGGCGCTTTTGCTGGTCTGTGATGCGCTGGATGCACTGGGCGATCCGTACACCATGCTGGCGTTTTCCGGAGAGAGTCCCGAGTGCGTGACCGTGCTGTCGCTCAAGAGCTTTGACGAGCGTACCGGTGACACGGTGCGGCGGCGCATCGCCGGCCTCGAGCCCGATCGGTATACGCGAATGGGTGCCGCGATTCGGCATGCCACTGCGCGGCTTATAACGAGGCCCGCTCGACACCGTCTTCTGTTGGTGCTCTCCGATGGTCGGCCCAATGACGTTGACCGCTACGAAGGGCCCTACGGTGTTGAGGATTCGCGCCAGGCCGTCGTTGAAGCGCGGCTGCAGGGAATGCACCCATTTTGCGTCACCGTAGACCGTCACGCGCCGGCGTACATGTCAAGGATCTTTGGAGCAGGCGGTTTTGCAGCACTGCATCACCCCGAGCATCTGCCGACCGTGCTGATTGACGTGTTGCGCCGGTTCGTAAAGGGATGAGCGGGAAAGCGAGTGAGCACGCCATGCGACTCGATCGTGTCAGCTGCACCGCCCCCGCAGCGCGATCTCGGACTGCAGATCCATCCACCAGAGAATATTTCTTAGCTGCGGATCAATAGCCGAACCTCGCCCGAATAGTCAGGGCGAGTGCGCCGCCAGCGGCGGCGCGACCAACAGCCGGCGGATTACTTGTGACGGAAAATGATACGACCGCGCGCCAGATCGTACGGCGACACTTCTACCGTCACTTTGTCGCCCGCCAAGATGCGAATGCGATACTTGCGCATCTTTCCAGCCACGGTGGCCAGCAACTCATGCCCGTTGTCAAGTCCGACGCGAAACATCGCGCTCGGCAGCACGTCGTTCACAACCCCTTCGAATTCGAGGGTTTCCTGCTTCATAGCAAACCTCAGTCGAGTGAAATAGACGCGACGGGCACGGCCGTCTCGTCATCATGCAAAGCGGCAAGTCGGCGCACCGAACGCTGGGCTAGCTCGACCGATGTCACGCCGGCCGCATCGGCAACACCAGAGCGCCACGCCCACGTGGCTTCGCTGTCGGCAGACGCGTGCAGCGCCTCTTCCCACAGAATGGTCGGTGCTACCACATCGCGTCGACGGGCAGTGTACTCCGTCGGCTCGCCCGCGCTCTTCGCAATCGTACCGCGCCACAGGATCAGCAGCAGTTCACCGTTGGCCGTACTCTCAGCGCCCTTTCGCAACCACACCATGGTCATCGCCACGGGTCCGAGCTGAACGATACACCGCTCGGGGGATTGCCGTATCAGCGGAGCAAAGACCGGTTTCTCACGGGCTGCCGCGCCAACATCTGACACAATAGCTGCAACAAGTCGTGCATATTCACGAGCAAAGGCGGCCTGGCCACGATGAGTGGCCAGAAACGCCTGAGATGGCGCGAAGTCACCGCGATCCGAAAACTCGTCTTGCGGTGACAACAGCGTCATGTATTGCTACCTCTTAGCGGCTCATGCGCGAAACGTTCTCGGCGGCCGGGCCCTTCTGGCCAGCAACCATGTCGAATTCAACCGTCTCGCCATCAACCAGCGTCTTGAAGCCGCTGCCCTGAATGGCCGAGTGGTGAACGAAACAATCCTTCTGTCCATCGGACGGCGTGATGAAGCCGAAACCCTTCGCGTCGTTGAACCACTTTACTGTGCCGGTCATGCGCATCGTAATGCTCCTAAAAAAGAAATGTACTGAAGTCGGAGCACGGCCCTGGGACCTGATGCAAAACGAAACCGACAACATGGTACTCGTGATCACCCTCACGACGGTCGTCATCACCCGATGACTGCGACACCAACAAAAAAAGCCCGCTCGCTTTAGCAGGCCCCCCGGTCGGAACTTGGTCACGCGACGAGCGCGTGTATCGCTGCAAGAACCATACACCGCCTGTGCGTCAAGGGCAAGCCGTTCACGATACACGTTTCCAACGGGTTTTCTTTCGGTGTATATTCGGCAAGAATTCGTACGGCGACGCGTATTGATTTGCAGCGTGGACGAGCGCCGATTGGGCGCGGCGACCGTGCGCGACGTCACCCATCGCGGGTCGCACGTGTAGCACCCGCCCTTCCCCAACGATATCGTTGCGGGGTGGACTACCGCACTGAGCTGTTGCAGGCACTTGGCGAAGGCTTCGTCATCGAGCGTGAGCTTGATGGCGCGGGCGCCTCGCAGGTCTTCGTGGCAAGGGAGCGGGCGCTCGGCCGTCAGGTGGTGGTCAAGATGCTTCCGAAGAGCTTGGCCAACGAGGTCAACAGGGAGCGCTTTCAACGCGAGATCGCCGTGGCTGCGCGCCTTCAGCATCCTCACCTCGTGCCGCTGCTGACGGCAGGCGTGATTGGCAGCGCTGGCATTCCGTGGTTCTCCATGCCGTTTGTCGAAGGAGAATCCCTTCGCGAACTGCTCACCAGACGCGGTGCCCTGCCGGTGCTCACCGCAGCGCGCCTTCTGCGGGAAATCGCATCGGCCTTGTCGTATGCACACGGGCGGGGGGTCGTCCACCGAGACATCAAGCCGGAGAATATCCTGCTCAGCGATGGCGTGGCGATGGTCACGGACTTCGGGGTGGCGATGGCCGTCGACACGGCCAGTGACACGCCGGTCGGTGTACGTCGGCGCCTCACGGCAGTCGGCGCGATCCTGGGGACGCCCGCCTATAGCGCGCCCGAGCAGATCTCATCGGCAGGGATGGTCGACCACCGTGCCGATGTGTATTCGCTGGGCTGCGTGGCCTACGAAATTCTCGGCGGTTCGTCGCCTTTTGCCGGGCGCAACTTACGGGACCTCCTCTACGCCCAGGTCAATGAGCGCCCCGCGCCGCTCGACCACGTCCGCCCGGGGCTGCCGCCGGCCATCGTGGCCGTGGTCATGCGCTGTCTTGAGAAAGACCCCGAACAGCGCCCGCAATCCGCCAGCCACATCGTCGCCGTGATCGACGGGCTGACCATCACCTCACTCAGCGAAACGGCTGAAAACCCGGCCGTCATCAGCGACCGGTTGCGCGCCACCACCGGCCTGCGAGCGCCCGGCCCCGCGGCGTTGTCGGCAGAGTCCCGACCGGGCCGTTCGCACCCCATCCTCATCGCGGTCGCACTCACTCTCGCGGCGATCGTCTCCATTGTCGCCTTCGTCGCTTTGCGGTAGGACAACGAAGGATGGCAGAGGATCGCACGAACTCGCCTTCCCTCCAGGCGCCTGACGCACGACATTCAAGGACTGGCGTTTTCTCTTGTTCCGCCCCTCCCTGCCTGCCATGCCAATCAGCCTGAAAGTCAACGGCACTGCCCGCACGCTCGACGTGCCCGGCGACATGCCTCTCCTGTGGGCGCTTCGCGATGAGCTCGACCTCAAAGGCACCAAATACGGGTGTGGCATTTCGCGCTGTGGGGCCTGCACCGTCCATGTGAATGGTGTGGCCACGCGCTCGTGCCAAACGCCAGTGTCGAAGGCCGTCGGCACCGAGATCACGACGATCGAAGGGCTCTCACCTGATGGTATGCACGCCGTGCAAAAAGCATGGGAAGAGCTTGACGTGCCGCAATGCGGGTACTGCCAAGCCGGGCAGATGATGGCGGCCGCCGCGCTGCTGGCCAGGACACCGAAGCCAACCGATGATCAGATCGATACGGCGATGAACACCAATCTCTGCCGCTGCGCCACGTACCTGCGCATCAAGAAGGCCATCCATCGTGCGGCCGATATCAAGGCTGGTATTGCAACACCGGTGACGGGCGGCGACGGTGTCGCGAAGCCCGGTTCCCCCGACACGCGCTGAGGAACCGACCATGACCACTCCATCACGCAGCACCCCACGCGACGCACGCAACACCAACGAATCTTCCAGCGGCGTGAATCGACGCGACTTTCTTCGGGTCAGTGCACTTGCCGGCGGCGGGTTGTTGCTCGCCAGCTACGCCGATCCGCTCGAAGCCGTACAGCGCTTGGGCGCCGCGCCCGTGCTCGCCGACCCGGCACTCAGCGCCTACGTGCGCATCACCCCCGATGGCATCGTGACGATCACGGCGAAGAATCCAGAGGTCGGACAAGGCATCCAGACAATGCTGCCGATGCTCATCGCCGAAGAGCTCGATGTCGATTGGGCCAACGTGCGCGTCGAACAAGCGATGCTCGACCCCACCAAGTTCGCGGCACAAACGGCAGGCGGGAGCACGGCAACGCCAACCAACTGGCTTCCCATGCGCCGCGTGGGCGCCGCCGGACGCGCCATGCTGGTCGCGGCGGCGGCGAAACAGTGGAACGTACCAGCGGCCGAGTTGGAGACCGAAAAAGGCGTGGTCAAACATCGCGCCAGCAATCGCACGGCCAGCTACGGATCGTTGGCCACCGCTGCAGCAACGATGCCAGCCCCTGATCTCAATGCCGTGCCGCTCAAAGATCCGAAGACCTTTCGGATCGTCGGTACGCGCACGAAAACGGTCAACATCAAGAACATTTTGACCGGCAAGCCGATCTTCGGCATTGACGTCTCGGTGCCGGGCATGAAGTACGCGACGTTTGTGAAGTGCCCGACGTACGCCGGCAAAGTGAAAACGGCAAACCTCGACGCGATCAAGGCGATGCCGGGCGTGACCCACGCGTTTGTCGTCGACGGCGGCACTGATCTGAACGGCTTGATGCCCGGTGTAGCCATCGTGGCGAACAGCTGGTGGCTTGCACAGCAGGCCCGCAAAAAACTGATCGTGACGTGGAACGAAGGTGCGACCGCTTCGCAGAGCAGCGTCGGATTCGCAGCGAAAGCGGCTGCACTCTCCATCGCGACACCGCAACGTTCGCTGCGCAAAGATGGTGATGTCGATGCTGCACTCGCCTCGGCTGCCAAGGTCGTCAAGGCGGAGTACGTCTATCCATTCATCGCGCACGCGCCCCTTGAGCCGCAGAACTGCACGGCGCATTTCAAAGACGGCATGTGCGAAATGTGGTCGCCCAGTCAGCTGCCCGAGAATGGTCGCGCGCTTGTCGCCACCACCCTTGGCATCAAACCTGAGCAGATCACCGTGCACATGGTGCGCGGTGGCGGTGGCTTTGGACGCCGCCTGTACAACGACTACATGGCCGAAGCCGCGTGGATCGCCAAAGAAACGGGTGTTCCGGTGAAGCTGCTGTGGACGCGCGAAGATGATATGCAGCACGATTTTTACCGGCCGGGTGGCTTTCACTACTTCTCCGGTGGTGTCGACGCCGCCGGAAAGCTGATCGCGTTCAAAGATCATTTTGTGAGCTACGGTGAGGGGCAACGTTTCGCGCCCAGCGCCGATCTCGGGCCCACCGAATTCCCGGCGCGCTACGTGCCGAATCTGTCGCTCGATTCGTCGGTCATGTCGCTCGGCGTGCCCACCGGCGCATTGCGCGCGCCGCGCAGCAATGCGATGTCGTTCGCGTTTCAAGGCTTCGTCGACGAACTCGCCGTCGTCGCCGGCAAAGATCCGTTGCAGTTCCGTATCGACCTGCTGAACAGCGAGCTGCCCGCACCGCCAGCACCAGCACCAGCCGCAGGTGCGCGACCACAGCAACCGCCCGCCGGTTTTGATTCCGCCCGCATGCGCGGCGTGTTGGAACAGCTCCGCGACGTCTCTGGCTGGGGAAAGACCACACTCCCCAAGGGCACCGGCATGGGTGTCGCGTTCTACTTCAGTCATCGCGGGTATTTCGCCGAAGTCGTGCAAGCTACGGTGACGAAAGCCGGCGCGCTCACGGTCGACAAAGTCTGGGCGGTCGGCGACGTTGGGAGTGAGATCATCAACCCGAACCACGCCGAACAACAAGTGCAGGGCGCCGTCATGGACGGCCTTTCGCAGGCCTTTGCGCAAGAGATCACGTTTGCGAACGGCGCCGCCGAGCAAGCCAACTTCAACACGTATCCGTTGCTGCGCATGCGGCAGGCGCCGCCGGTGGAGGTTCACTGGCGCAAAACTGATTTTGCACCGACGGGCATCGGTGAGCCTGCGCTTCCTCCGGTGATTCCGGCGCTGGTCAATGCGATCTACGCCGCAACGGGTAAGCGCATTCGGCAAATCCCACTCTCCAAAGTCGACCTCAAGTGGGCTTAACGTCGCATCTGCCTCAGTGACCTTTGCCATGCGAAGCTGATGACGAATCGCACCATCCCGACGTCCCCGTTCGCCGACCAGCGACCGGGGACGTCCGGCTTACGAAAGCGGACCGCCGTGTTCTCCGCGCCGCACTATCTGGAGAATTTTGTGCAGTCGCTGTTCGACGTGGCGGCGCTGCCGGTGGGCAGCACGCTGGTGGTCGGCGGCGATGGTCGCTACTTCAACCGCGAAGCCACCAGCACCATCATTCGCATGGCGGCCGCCAACGGTATCGGTCGTGTGATAACGGGGCGCAGTGGACTCCTGTCGACTCCTGCCGCGTCGCATCTGATACGCCTTGGAGCGCAGGGCGGCATGATCCTCTCCGCCAGCCACAACCCCGGCGGACCGGACGGCGACTTTGGCTTGAAATACAACGTCGCCAACGGCGGGCCAGCCCCGGAGTCGTTCACCAATGCCGTCGCAGATCGTGCTGCGATTCTTGACGCGTATCGTATCGCCGATCTCCCGCCGTTTGATCTCGACACGGTGGGCACGACAACACACGGGGCGTTCACGCTCGAAATCGTCGATCCCGTCACCGCATATGCGTCGCTGATGGAATCACTCTTTGATTTCGATGCGATCCGCGCCTTGTTCGCCGGTGGATTCCGCATGCGCTTTGACGCGATGCATGCGATCACCGGACCGTACGCCACGGAGATTCTCGAGCATCGTTTGGGCGCCGACACCGGCACGGTGATCAACAAGATTCCGCTCCCGGATTTCGGCGGCGGCCATCCCGATCCCAACCTCACGTACGCGCACGATCTCGTCGAAGAATTGTTTGGCGACGCTGCACCCGACTTTGGTGCTGCCTCCGATGGCGACGGCGATCGCAACATGATTCTCGGCCGTCAATTCTTCGTCACGCCGTCGGACAGCCTGGCGGTGCTCGCCGCCTCGGCGACGCTGGTGCCCGGCTATGCGCGCGGCCTCGCTGGCCTCGCCCGCTCGATGCCCACAAGTGCCGCTGTCGACGTCGTTGCCGAATCGCTGGGTATCCCCTGCTACGAAACACCAACGGGCTGGAAGTTCTTTGGCAACCTCCTCGACGCGGGCCGCATTACGCTGTGCGGCGAAGAAAGCTTTGGCACAGGATCCGACCACGTGCGCGAAAAAGATGGCCTGTGGGCCGTCCTCTTCTGGCTCAACATCGTTGCCGCGCGCTCACAATCCGTCGAAACGATTGTGCGTGAGCACTGGGCGATCTTCGGCCGCAACTACTATACGCGCTACGACTACGAAGGCGTGGCAAGCGATGCCGCCAACGGACTCATGGCGCACCTGCGCTCCGTCATGCCTTCGCTGGTCGGTCGCATCGTCGCCGACCGCACCGTGCACGCCACCGACGACTTTGCGTATCACGACCCGATTGACGGCTCAATGAGCACAGGACAAGGTCTTCGCATCCTGTTCACCGACGGCGCGCGCATCATTTTCCGTCTCTCCGGAACCGGCACGAGCGGAGCGACGATCAGGCTCTACATCGAATCGCGAGAAACGGAATCGACGCGCCTCGACCTCGACGTGCAAGCCGCGCTCGCGCCGCTGGTGCAGGCCGCGTTGGCGTTAAGCCAGATGGTCGAGCGCACGGGGCGTGCGGAAGCGACGGTCATTACCTGAGTCGGGCATAGGGGCAGGTGGTAGAGAGCACGGAACTGCAGTAGGAAGTATTTTTCGTGCAGTACCGGGTACGCCTGCTGCAGTACTGAGCACTTCAGCTGCAGCAAGCAGTAGCCGTTCCCGCACCCGCACCCGCACTGGCCGTTCCCGCACCCGCCGGGCAGTACCCGCACCCGCCGTGGCAGTGCCCCGCACCCGCCGTGGCAGTGCCCCGCACCCGCCGTGGCCGTTCCCGCACCCGCCGTGGCAGTGCCC
>Ga0105049_10000187_pt1 | contig 64006 bp, 41 predicted proteins | sample MAT06_FD_78087 | JGI IMG/M metagenome (GOLD analysis project Ga0105049, IMG submission 78087) | Freshwater microbial communities from Lake Fryxell liftoff mats and glacier meltwater in Antarctica - MAT-06 | ecosystem: Environmental > Aquatic > Freshwater > Ice > Liftoff microbial mat | place...
CGAACGGCTTGTAAGGAATGAGCGGCCAGGCACGAGCATCTCATCACGCCAGCGGCCTGATGACCTCGTGCCGGCCGCGCCCCGCGCACGAGCCGGAGCACCGGTCGATTGCACGCGTACCAACTTCCTCGGGCGGTGCCGTGACCCAATGCGAGCGGCGTGGTACCACTGAGGTGTGGGTGCGTCCGTCCGTTTCCTCCTCCCCAACGGGTCCGTTCATGTGCTGCCGCTCGGCGGAATCGTCGGGCGCTCGCCGTATAGCGCGGTGCATATCGACGACCCTGCGATCTCGGAGGCTCATGCGCTACTTTCGTGGCGCGGCGGGGAGCTACGCCTGATCGCGTTGCGCCGGCGTTTCGCTGTGCGGGGCCAGGCGGTCGAAGCGGTGAGACTCTTCGAGGGCGACGAGATCGAGCTTGCCCCGGGCTGGGCGATCGAGATCCTCGAGGTCACGTTGCCGCCGCATGTGCTCACGCTGGAAGGGGCAGGGCTACCGACGCAGCTCTTGCCCGACGTCGCCGCTCTCACGCTCGGCCCGCCGCCGACCTTGTCGACGCGCATCTCGCCGAGCGCGGACGCGACCCTTTGGCAGAGCTCGGAAATGCCGCCCCCCGGGGTACGCATCCGGAGCTCCGACGGCGGCGAGATAACCCCCGACTCCGATGGCAATTTCGCGCTCGGCGGACAACGCTTTCGTATCCTCGCGGTGCCCACGCGCTCCGTCGCTGACGCCGCGACTGGCCGTCCGAGTCAGCGCGAGGCGCTCTCCGTGACGCTCGACGGCGAGCTCGTGCGCATCGGGGACATCTCGCGGACTATCGAGTTCCAGGGGGTTCAGGGGCGGCTCCTACGCATCCTGACGGTCGAGCGCGTGGCGTGCGACTGGCCCACGCTGGCCAGTCGCGTGTGGACCGATCGCGCGGACTGGGATGCGCTCAGGAGCCGGCTCGACACGACCGTGAGCCGCATCCGGCAACGCCTGAAGTCGGTCGGCTTCGCCCCGGCGCTCCTGAGGAGCAACGGAGCCGGCGGCTTCCTGCTGGCCCTCGAAGAACGCGATCACGTGCTCGATACCGAGCTGGCGTCGCTGTGAGATCGCGCGAGGTCGATGGCTCGGCCGACCCCTGGCGCGATACGTTGGAAGAGCCATGGCGGGGCGGCGAGCCGATCGGTCCCGGCGTGATGCTCGGTGAGCGCTATCGCGTGTTGAATGTGGCCGGTCGTGGCGGCTTTGGAGAGGTGCTCGTCGCGTATGACGAGCGCCTCCGGCGCGAGGTCGCGATCAAGGTCGCGGCGGACAGCGGCGATGTCGCGCGCCTGGTGCGCGAGGCCGAGGTCACGGCGCACCTCGACCACCCAGGCATCGTCGCGGTGCACGACGTCGGTCACGACCCGTACGGCCGCCCCTGGTACGCGATGCGGGTCGTGCGCGGCAAGGCGTTCAGCGGGCACATCGCGGCGACACACGACCGGGCCGGTCGCGATCGGCTGCTGCACGTGCTCGCGGCCTCGGCCGAAGCGGTTGGGCACGCTCATCGGCGCGGCGTGGCGCACGGCGATCTGTCGCCCGCCAACATCATGGTCGGCGAGCATGGCGAGGTGCAGGTCATCGACTGGGGCCTGGCGGAGCGCTTGGATGTCAGCGCCGAGCACACGCACGGGCGTGCCGCCGGCACCGCGCGCTACATGAGCCCCGAGCGGCTCCTCGGGGGCAAGCCCGAGCGCGCGAGCGACGTCTTCGCGCTCGGTATGATGCTGCACGAGCTCGGCGTCGCACGACGCGAGGTGCTCGCGATAGCAGAGCACGCGACCGCGCGCGAGCCGGCGCGACGCTATTCCGATGCCGCCGCTTTCGCGCGCGATGTGACGCGCTTCTTCGAGGGCAAGACGGTCACGGCGCATGACTACCGCCTCGCCGATCACCTGGCACGCTTGTGGCGGGCGCGGCGAGCGGTGATGGTCACAGGGCTCGGCGGACTCGTGACGGTGGTGGTGATCGCTGTCCTGAGCATCACGGCGCTCATCGCCGAACGCGATGCGGCGGTGGTGGCGCGCGAAGATGCCCGCCAGCGGCTCGGCGACAACTTACGGGCGCGAGCGCTCGCGCTGGCCGAGCGCGGCGAGGGTGCCGAGGCGCTGACGTTGGCAAGAGAGGCTCAGGCGATCCACACGACGCCGGAGGCCCTCGGGGTCATCGCGGCGTACGAGGACGCCACGCAGTCGGGGCTCGTGGAGGTGACCGCGCTGCCCGCCTGCGCACGTCTCGGTCTCGACGCTCGAGCCCGCGGGCTTTGGTGCGACGAGGGCGGCGCGCTCGCCTGGTGGGCCGATGCGCGCGAGGCGTTGACGCGGCCGCCGCTGCGCTTCAGCGGGCACGTTCGCGACGTGGTGATGCTGGCCGAGCATGTGCTCGTGACGACGATGGATGATCGCCTCGTGGTGCTCGGGCGCGCCGATGGCCGTGAGCTGCCGCCGCTGACGACGGGCCATTTTTTTCGCCGCTTGCACCGCGGTCCCGACGACGCCACCGCGATCGCCTGGGAGGCCTATTACGTCGACGTGATTGCGCCGACCGCGAGCCCTGCGCACCGCCGCGTCAGCCTGTGCGATCGCGACCATCCGATCACGGCGCTGACGTGCGAGCGCGACGCGCATGGCGCGCTCGTGTGCGACGCGGCTTGCGAGGGCGGCGGGCTCGACGAGACCCGCTTCGGTGAGTCCGTCGCCGCGCCCGACGGCACCGCACGAGCGCCGCTGCCGAGCCTCCTCGACGGCGGCGACATCGCCGCGTTGGCATTGCGGCCTGGCAGCCTCGACCTGCTGGTGGGCTATCGGCGCGGGGGCGTGCGGCTCGTCGAGCGCGCGAGCGGGCGCACCCGCTGGCACCTCGCGAGCAGCGACGGCGTGCGCGCCATCGTGCTGTCGCGCGACGGCCGGCGTGCGATCGTGAGTGACGAGCTCGGTCGCCAGCGCCTGCTCTCGCTCGCTTCGGGTGATGTGCTGACGCCGCTGCCGCCAGGGCTCGCTCATCACGAAATGCTGCTGGTCGACCGCGACCTCGTCGCGCTCGGTACGACGCTGACGCGCTGGCGAAGCTTGGAGCGACCGAACGTTTTCCGAGCACCGCTCGGCATCAGCGCCATCGCGCTAACGGACGATGGCGCGCTCCTCGCGCGTGGCGATCGGCAATCGGTCCAGATCGTCGAGCCCCAAACCGGAACGACCATACGCGAGCTGGAGCTCGAAGGCCGCATGGTCAAGGCGCTTGCGTTCAGGCCCGGATCACACGACCTCGCGATCGCTGTCACCGAGGCGCCACGCGTCGTCGTCGTCAACGCCGACAGCGGCCAGCGCGAGGCCACGCTGGCGAGCCCATTCGGCCCGAGCGCGCTGGGTTTCCGTCGCGTCGGCTGGCTCGGGCCGGTGCTCGTCGCGGCGAGCTACGACGGGCTCCTCGTGACGCTCGCAAGCACCACCGGCGCGATCGCCTCCCACATCCTCCCGCAAGAGGTCGTCGACGCGAGCTTTGGCCGCGACGTCATGGTGTTCGTCGACCACGCAGGCGTCGTCTGGCGCTTCGATGGCGTGCACCCACCCGTCGCGCTCGCGCGGGTCGACAACGCCTCCGCCATCGTCATCGCGGATGACGGTAGCGCGCCCGTGGTCGCGCGCGACACGCAGATCGTGAGCCTCGAGGGCGCCCTGATCGTGGACCTCGGTGCGCCGATTGGAGAGTTCGTCGCGACGCCGAGCGCGGCGGGACGACCGCCGCTATGGGTTGCCGGCCTCGCGTCGGGCGGCGTCGTGGTGTTGGACCCGGCCGCGCCTGACAAGCCGCTATGGAAGTTCGCGGCGCACCGCGATCGGGTCGTCGCGCTGGCGATGGCGGCCGGCGCGCCGGACGTGCTCTGGTCGGCGGGCTGGGACGGGGTCGCGCGTCGCTATCGAATTCGACCGTCGGCTACGGTCCTACTCGAGCCGCCCGAGTGACCTGAAGTCAACGAGTGCTACGGGAGGCGCGCTACAGGCGGTCCACAACGCGCGCGTAAGAGCCACGTAAGAGCCTTTCGACATGCTACGGCCGGCCAGCGGGCTAACCTCACGTGAGGGTCACGCGGGTGACCCACGACTCTGGCTGCGCTTCATTGTCGTCACGCGTTGCAGCCCGCCACATCCACCCACCCCCGCGGAGACGTCATGACCCAGGCCGCTCAGCTCACGCCACGCGACCGGCAGCCGGTCCAGAGGCAGGACGATCCCAAGACGACCCCGCTCACGAGCGCGAACCCAGCCATCAAGGGTCAGCTGCGCGGCATGTCCTTCGCCGAAGGCGAGGCCGCGCTGACACCGGGCGGTGGCGATCCGGTGCAGCGCAAGTCGCCGGTGCAGAAGGACGACAAGACCAAGCCGGCGCAGCCGCACGACATCGACATCAAGCAGGGCACGCTCGAAAAGCTCGGCCAGGTCGAGTCGTTCGAGCAGGCCAACACGGTCGTCGGCCAGGTCCTCGACGCGATGGCGCCCACCCCGAGCAGCGGCTTCATGGGCGCCTTCGAGATCAAGATCTGCCCCCCGGGTGCCATCGGCTTCTACATGAACCTCGGCCTCGAAGGCACGGTCAAGCGCACGGCCGCCGGCAAGCTCGAGGTCGAAGGCAAGCTGGCGGTGACGGTCGGGGTCGGCGGTGGTGGCGAGCTCGACGCCGGCTGGCTCGGCAAGTACGGCGCCAAGTGGCACGTCGGCATTCGTGGCGCGCTCGGCGTGAAGGCCACCGGCAGCCACGGCGGCGAGTGCATGTCGCTCACCGGGTTGGCGATCAAGGACTGGATCGACGGCGTACCGGGTGGCAGCTACGTGTCGCCTTACCTCTTCGGCGAGACGTTCGAGGCCGACGTGCTGAAGGGCATGGGGGTCGAGGGAACGACTGACGAGGACTCGATCGAGTCGAGCATGGAAGGTGGCCTCGATGTCGGCGGCTCGTTAGAGATGGGTGAGCTCGCCAGCGGCGAAGCGCAGGGGTTCTACGGCGGGAAGTCGGTGACCAAGGTCGGCAAGGGCAAGGACGGCAAGAAGACGTCGCAGACCGAAGTCGGCTCCGCGGGCTTCGCCAAGTTCAACGCGAAAGTCGGCGAGCATTGGCACGGCGAGGGCGAGGTCCAGTTCTTCAACCCGTCCGGCCCGAAGAAGCCGTCGGTCGAGATCAAGGCCGAGGTGATGAGCCACGGCACGGCTGCCGCGGGGGTTGCGTTCGGCGCGAAGTCGGTCGCCGACCTCGTTTCGCCCGTCTGGGGTCTGCTCAAGGCGACCGGTGACCAGGACCTGCAGCAGGGCGCCAAGGACCTCGGTTCGTTGGTGCCCTGCGGAGCGATCTCGGGCGCGCTCGACGCGAGCCATCTCGTCAACTCGGGCTTCGAGATCATCCTCAAGTTCGAGGAGCTCAAGTTCAAAGAGTTCGCGCTCGAGGCAGTGCGCGGCATGGATAAAGAGCTCCACCTCGGCGTCGTCGAGGGCTCGCTCAAGGGCAAGACCACGCGCGCGCTCGCGCACGGGCACGCCCACGAAGACGGCAAAGAGCAGGGCGCCGGTCATTGACCCGGGCCACCAGGAGCACCCCCATGAACGTCCTCGATGCCGCCAGTTGCCCGTGGTGCACGTCGCCGCTCACCGCCCATGTCGAGCTGACCTCCGAGCGCGGCACCACCGTCGCCAACGACTGCCCAGTGTGCGGCAAGTACGTCATGCCGCCCGAAGTGCAGCCGCTGCTCCGCGATCTGGCGCCCGCTCGCTATTGGAACATTCGCGCCATGCTCGAATCGAACGCGCTGAACCCCGCGACCCCGTCGACCACGATCACGATCGCCCTCGCGCGCAGCCCCGGTAGCGCCCCCGAGGACTCTGAGAGAGAACGGTAAGACAGAATGCGACTCCACGTTTTACCGTGCGGATATGCTCGCACGGGTCATGCGGAGACCCGTCCGTCCGCTGCGTCATCGCTGGCTGCAACAAGTACCTCGTCATTCATTGCGTGGCCCCGGCCTGCGTTCCGAGCTGCGACAACCAGACCTGCAGCGACAACGGCTGCGGGCGGCTCGAAGAGCTGCCCCTCGGTCGCCAGTGGTGAGACATCGAGCACCGGCCGCAGCGCGATGTAGCCATCGAACTCGAAGACACCGGTGTCGCACGCCTTCAGCGACGCGAGCAGGCAATCGACCTCGACCTGGAAATCGCGTGCGATGTCCGCCTGGACCGTCGCCGCCTCCTCCGCGCCAAGGAGCGTCTCCGCCACGAGCGGCGCCACCCTCTCGGCCACGATCTAGGCTAAGGCACGCACACGTCGCGGCTGGCCCCACCCGTCGCCTCGCAGCGATAGCCGTTCGGACAATCCTGGCTCGACAGGCAGGCACGGTAGCAGCGGTCGGTGGCGCCGAAGACGCAGGCGCCCGCAAACGCGCAGTGGCTGTCGTCGCCACAGGTCGCAGCGCAGTAGCCCGCGCTGCCATCGATGAGGCAGGCACCGCCGGCACAGGTCGCGTCCCCGGTGCAGGTCGTGAGCGTGTTGCCGGCTGACGATCGGGTACACGCATAACGTCCCTGGCCGCTGTCCGAAACCGGGATCCCGAACGCGCAGGTGAGGCCCGCACCCGAATTGCAGGTCACGTCGGTCGGTCCGCTGCAGGCGGGACGGCACCAGGCCGCGCGCGGGTCGTCGCCTTCGGCCAGACAATGGGCGGCGCCGGGACAGGTGCGGCCACCGAGCGCGCATGGCTGGCTACACAGGCCGACGCGGCTCTCGGGGGTCACCTGGCAGAACTCGGCGCCATTGCAGTCGGTCGCGGTGCTCTCCGGAAAGCACGGCCAACCCGTCTGTGAGCAACGGCCTTCGCCGAGGATCTGGCATGACCCGCTCGTGCATTCGAAGTCCGACCGACAGCTGTCGCCGAGCGTCTTGCCCTCGACGCCCGAGATGCACACATCGACCGGGGTGCCGTTTGTCCCCGCCAGGACCCCGCAGCGCCGCTCGGCCCCGACCGTGCCGCCGCAGTCGCCATCGCCCGAGCACTTCAGGAGGCAGCTCGCGCGGCCGTCGACCTTGACGCAGCTCGCGCCCGAAGGACACGCAGCGACATCGCAGCCAAGCGTCGCGCAGTAGCCACCGGGGAACGCCGCAAGGCACGTCGCGTTGCCGGCGCAGTCGGTGGCGTCACCGCAGGCGGCACCCGTTGCGCCTGCGTTGCTGTCGACGCCCATGCACACACGCGCTGTCGTCGCGCCGTCCACGACTGTCTTGCACCTCTGTGCGGGCGCGCGGCAATCAGCGTCGCTCGTGCACAGGTCGACACAGAGGTGGTTGCTCGCGAACGCCAGACATCGGTCGCCCTCACCACAGGCTGCGCCCGTGTCGCAGTCGAGGCGGGTACAGTAGCCGCCGGTCCAGTCGAGACAGGTGCCGCCCGCGCAGTCCGCGTTCTTCACACAGGCGGCGCCAGTTGCGCGTGGGCCCTCGGTCTCGTTGACCGTCGTGTCGGACTGGGTGTCGGCAGGCTGGCTCGTTTCGCGAGTGTCGGGCGTGACTGTGGTGTCGGGCTCGAGGATGTCGGGCGCGACATCGGACGCACCCGTATCATTGGGCACCGTGTCGGGCTCAACGATGAGGCACTGGCTGCCGGACGGGATGGTCCCTGGTGGGCACTCGATGATTGTCACCGTGTCGCCACACGCTATGAACATCCATACAAAGAGCAGCATTGGTCGGAATCGTCGAACCATAGGGGAAGTCTAGCGTAATTGCCGCACCCAAAGAAGCCCTGTATCTTCCGCGCACCTCTGCGAATGGCCGACGCTGTCAGCCACTTTGCCGAGGGCCCCCCCACAAAGGCACGGGGCATGACCCGACCACTCCATTACTTCGCTGCCTCGTGCCTCGTCATCGCGCTCGCCGCCTGTGGCTCCAACGAGGGTGGCACCCTCGGGGATGCCAGTGGCGACAGTGCGTTGCCGCCGCAGCCGCTCGGCGCGACCTGCCGGGACGGGGGCGACTGCCTCTCGGGTGTGTGCCTGAAGTCGCAGTACGGCACGCCGTTCTGCTCGCGTGCCTGCCCGACCGCGTGGGAGCCCTGCCCAGCCGGCGACGATGCGGCCGCGGGCGCTGCGCTGTGCATCTCGTTCGAGGATCTACCGAGCCCGCAGGCACCCGCGTTCGAGGGCGACCTCGACCGCTTCTGCGTGCCGCGTTGCCAGGGACTCGATGCCTGTCGCGGCAACAACGCGGGGTGGGAGGCGTGCGACGTGCCGCGCTGGCTCGGCGATCCGCTGTTCCCATCGCTCGGCTCGGACAAGGTGTGCCAGTCGCCGTCGTTCCACGGCAAGGACCCGGTCGACCCGGGGCTCTGTGACTGGGAGAAGACGATAAACGTCGCCTACAACAACGAGGCTCAGCTCTGTCGCGCGTTCTGCGACTATATGGACCGCTGTAAGGAACTCGTCACCGGCGCGGACGTCCAGTGCTGCGAATGGGGTTGCTACAACCGCATCATCAGTGAGGACACCGTTCAGGACGCGTGGAAGGACGAGATCACCTGCCTCATCCAGACCCACGCAGCCTTCCCCGAACAGGGCCCACGCAACGCGTGCACCGAGCCACCGCGCGAGTGCGGCGACCCGACCGACCCGACTCCGCCCGCCGCCAAAGAGGCCACCCGATGAGCTCGACCCCGGACGAACCCTCGCCGGTGCCCGCGCCAGCGACCCCCACTCAGGCTGACACCGATCGCCGCACGGCGCTCGGTCGCATCGCGCTCGCAGCCGGCTGCGCGCTCGGAGCTGCGGCCCTGGTCGGCCCGGCGGGTGTCGCCCTGTCGCCGCTCCTGCGCCCGGCGGAGCCGTCCGGCGCCGCGAGCGACGGCTGGATGCGCGTCGCTCTGTTGTCGCGCTTCGTCGTCGGTGCGCTTCCGGCGCGCGTCGTATTGCGCAAGGATGTGCGTGACCAATGGCTCGTGCGCCGTGGGGAAACGCTCGGGGCCGTGCTCGTCGAGCGGCTCGCGGAGCGCGACTTCCGGGTGCTCTCGTCGGTGTGCCCACACCTCGGCTGCACTGTCGTCTGGCAGGAGGGCCAGGCGGGGGCCGAGCCTGTTGGGCAGTGGTTCTGCCCTTGTCACAAATCGGCGTTCGCCCGCGATGGCGCGCTCGTGCCCGCCCAGAGCGGTCCTCCCAACCCGTCGCCGCGCGCCCTCGATCCACTCGATTGGCGCATCGCTGGCGCCCAGCTCGAGGTGCGCTGGGTGCGCTTCCAGACTGGCGTGTCCGAACGCATTGCCGTCGGGAGATCGTGATGGCCCTAGGTCGACAGGTCCTCGACGGCGTCAGTGGCTTCTTCGAGCGGCGCGTTCAGGCCCATCCGCCCTCATTCGCCAAGAGCCTCGGCGTCGGTCTGCTGTTCGCGTTCGGCCTCCAGATCATCACCGGCGTGACGCTTGGGGCGACCTACGCGCCGACGACGACGGATGCCTGGGGCAGCCTCTACATCCTCGAGACGCGCACGCTCTTTGGCAGCTTCGTGCGCGGGCTGCATCACTTCGGCGCCTCGGCGGTCGTCATCCTGTCGGTCCTGCACATGACCCAGGTCGTCGTGAGCGGTGCCTACCAGCGTCCCCGCTCACGCAACTGGATCCTCGGCGTGGTGATGTTGTTCCTGGTGCTCGGCCTGGCGCTCACGGGCTACCTCCTACCGTGGGATCAGCATGGCTACTGGTCGACCCGCGTCGCGGTCGGTATCATCGGCGAGGCTCCGATGGGCGGCCTCCTGCAGACCCTCCTGCTCGGCGGTGACAGCTACGGCAACGCGACGCTGTCGCGCTTCTTCGCCCTGCACACCTATGTGCTACCGGGCGCGCTCGCGCTGCTCACGCTCTTCCACGTCGGCAGCTATCTCAAGCACGGCCCGCGCGTGCGCGAGCCTGCCGCTGGCAAGGCTGCCGTGGCTGGCGACCCCACCCCACCGACGGTTCCGGCGCGCACGTCGCTCCCATACTTTCCCTACCAGCTCGTGCGCGACGTTGTCGTGATGCTGCTCATCTTCGCGACGCTTGCGGCACTGGCGTTACTGGTCGGCGCACGCCTCGAGGCGCCGGCCGACCCGGCGAGTGACTTCGAGGCGCGGCCCGAGTGGTATTTCCTCTTCCTGTATCAACTGTTGCAGTTCTTCGAGGGACCACTGGTGCTGGTCGGTACGACCATCCTGCCGGCGCTGGCGGCGCTGTTCCTGATCGCTATCCCGTTCATCGATCGAAAGCGGCGCGAGCGCGGGCAAAGCTCGCCTTCGCCACTTGTGCGCTTCGGCTTCCTCGGTCTCTTGACGATCGTCGGTGGGCTTACGACGTACGCGATCGTAAACGATGCCACCGACGAACGGTTCCAGAAGTCGCGCGAGCGTTCGAACGAACTGGCGGCCCGCGCCATCGCGTTGGCCGACCTCGGCGGCGTCGACGGGCTCGGACGGGTCGTGCTCTTGAAGGGACTCGAACTCTACCATGACAAAGGTTGCGCGAGCTGCCACGAGGACCCGAAGGTCGCCGCCCCGCGCCTGAAGGGCTACGGCACGGTCGAGCGCGGCGCTGCCTTCATCGCGAACCCCGATAGCGAGCGCTTCTTCAAAGGTACGCCGTTCGAGGGTGAGATGCCGGCAAGTGGCCTCGCCCCCGAGGACAACCTCGCGCTGGCCGCCTGGCTCATGCACAAGGAGGCACCGGCCGACCGAATCGATCGCGCACGCAAGCTGTTCATCTCGCAGGACTGCACCATCTGCCACAACGACCCCGAAGCGGGCGTGCGCCACAAGGCCTACGACCCTAAGCTCCCGGGTCCGGACCTCGAGGGCTGGCAGTCCTACGAATGGACCCGCGGTCTCCTCCGCGACGCTACCCATCCGAGCTACTTCGGGGACGTGCTGACCGATGCCGCGAAGCTCTCCAAGGCGATGCCCCCCTACCCCGACCTCACGCCTGACGAGCTCGACCTCTTGACGACCTGGCTACTCGCCGGGGCTCCAGAGTCGAAGCTCTAGCCTAGCAGCGTTTCGGGGAAACTCGCTAGAGCGAGCTTCTCCCGAGCTTCTAGCCACTGGATCCGTTTGCGTCGCTCACTCGAAACGGCTGCACTGGCGGCCGCCGCGCCGGTGGCGCGGTAGCAGCAGTTCGTGACAATGTCGCTCCGCTCCATTTTCCCGAACGCTGCTAGACAGTATCGCGTGGGTCAGACCCGGCGCCGACGGGCCGCGGCGAACAGCACCAGGAGCCCACCGAGTCCGGTCGCGATCCCACCGAGGCCAGCGCCGCCCGAACAGCCGAGCGTCTGGAGCTCCTCGTCGGCGGTGAAGTCCTCTTCCTCCATGCCAGGATCGAACGCACCTTCACCCGCGGAGCCAGGCGACGACCCGAAGCTCGGCGTCTCGCAATAGAGGACCGACTTCGCGACCGGGATACAGCGCCAGTCGGCGGGCAACGCAGCCACGTTCTCGACACGGATCGCTTTGGCGCAGCGCACCTGCCCGTCGGGCATCACCACGCAGCGCGTATCCGAACTCTCGGCCTCGAACATCGCGGCGCGCTGCCCTTCGGACGTCGGCTTCTTCTGGAAGAAGACCTCGGGGCACGGCTTGCCGACGGTGACGATGATGCCTGCCTGCGCGGAGGCGCCAACGCCGATGACCGCGGACAGGATGACGATGGAACGAACGAAGAGACGCGAAGGCATGATTCAGCTCTCGCCTTGTCGGTGGAGGGATGCGGGCAGGACCGCGAAGGCCGCCGCACCATGCTTGGGCAAACCGGCCGGGGCCGCAACAGCCCCCGTGCCGTTGCCGGAACCAGAGCCGGAACTCAGAGACTCGAGGAAACGCTCGAAGAGCTCGCCGATCTCGACGGCCACTTCGGGATCCGCGCGCATCTCGGCCACCCATAGGTAGGCTGAGCGCGTATCGGGGGCGAGGCTCTTGGCCGTGGCGGCCGACTTGAGCACCCGCAGGAGTTGGTCACGGAAGCCGCGACCGTCATAAGGCTGCACCGGCGCGCTGCCCGCATCGGGGCTGTCGGCCGTCGCAAAGAACAGCGAGAAGCGCTCGCTGCGGTCGCTCTCAGGGCGATTCGCGAGCGACACGACCGCCGGGAAGAGCTCGGTCTCAGCCTTGACGATCAACGCCTCGAGCGAGGCCGGCCCGCCGAGACCCAGCCGCGCCCGCCCCGCCAGTGGCGGCGCCGCGCCATCCTGCAGGCGGCGCAACACGAGGTCACGCAGGTAGCTAGACATGCCTTCGCGCCGTTCGTAAAAGGCAGGCACGAGCTTGTACGCCTCGGCCCCATCGACCAGCGGCGTGAGCGTCACGAGCCCATGCTGCGACAGCAGCTTCATGCGCTTGGCCACATTCGTAGCGGTCGTCGACAGGGTGCGCGCGGCGGCTTCGACGGTCGTCGGCCCCGAGCCCACAGCGAGCAGCAGCTCCCACTCGTCGCGCACCAGCTCCCACGCGAGCTCGTCGCGAACGTGGGTCGGCTGCACGAGCAACGGCTGCGCGCTCGCCGTGGCATCCGCTGCCGCGACGTTCCTCGTAGAGGCCAACGCCATCAATCAGGTCTCCCGCTGAAAGACGCGGTTGTAGAACGCCCACGCGACGCTCTTGGTCGGGCGCATGAAGCCTTCTTCGCCGAAGTAGCGGCGGAAGTCGGCCTGGGTCGATGCCTGCGTCAGGAGCCACATCGCGGCGCGCTGCACGTCCTCGGCCTTGGTCATGATGTTGCGGTAGCTCCGGGGCACACCGCTCACGCTCTCGACCACTTCGCGCAGGACCTCGACCTCGCGCTTGAGGAGCTCGACCGGCACGCCATGAACATCGGCCAGCTGCTGGATGAGCGTGCTCTGCCCGTTGAGTTCGGGGGCGTCGAACTGGCTCGCGACGAGGGCCGCGTCGTGGCGCCGACGAGCCTCTTCAGTCTGGCCGAAGGTGCGCTCGAGGTAGGGGCGCACATGCTCGCTCATCAGCTTGAGCGGCAGCTCCCCATCGGCCAGCGACTCGAACACGACGTCGCGCACCACGTCACGGAGGCGGCGAACGCTCGCGAGGTTCGTCTCGCGTACGGCCTCGGCGAGGTCGGCTTTGGCCTGGCGCGAGAAGCCCTGGCACTCACCGACGACCTGATCGTCGACGAGCGCCTGGTAGAAGTGATCGACCAGCTCCCAGATGTCTTCTTCGCGCTCGTGCAGCGGCTTGATGCGGATCGATGTAGCGGGGCGGCTGTCGAGCGCGCCCTCGCCGAGGTCCTTGTCGCTCATCGCGAGCAGGAGCGCCTCGGAGCCGCGGTCGCGCAGCACCCGTGCGGCCTGGATACGACGCTCGGGATCGAGGTCGCCGAAGCGCTCGAGCACCACGGTGCCACCCTGAGCCGCGTCGATCGCCCGGTGGATCGCCTGGTCGATGCGCGCGTGCGGCCAACCCTGCGGCTCGTCGCAGCGCAGCGATGTCACCAGATCCGACCGACCGAGGGCCGCCCGGGCCACCTCGTGAGCGGCCCGCACGACCTTGTGCTTGCCGGTGCCGGGGGCGCCGATCACCTCCACCGCATCGTGCCCCTGGCGCAGCACGACCTTCGCCTTCAGGTCCCGAACCATTCGCTCCCGCAGCCGTTGGCCAACGATGCCGGCCCTGTCGAGGGCACCGACGACCAGGCTATCGAGCGAGCCGTCGTTGAACGACGCTTGCGCTCTGGGGGTCTGGGTGGTGTCGAGCATGCAACCTCCTCAACCTGCTAACGACCTTCAGTGCCGCGACGGACCGCGACCACCACCTGACCGGAGCCAGGCGGACGGCGCAATGTGCCCAAGAGCAAACTAGAACTCAAGCAGCAGGCCCACAAGTTCGCTCCGCGGAACCCGGGAACACCGCTTGTCATCGGCCTCCGAAGCGCGAGGACCGCGATTCCGAACCACCACGGTGGTCAGATTACGTGCGTTCGTGAAGAAATGCGCAGCCATCATCCTGCCGCGGCCATGCGCCGCTCGAGGATCTCCCGAACCGCGGCCTCTAGCCCTTCTATTGTATCGTCGTTGGCGACGACTTCGTCGGCGAGCGCCCAGGTCGCGCGCAGCTGCTGCGTGCTCGGGTCGGTCGAGGTCGTCTCGCGTTCCTCGAGCGCCGAGAACTGCTCGAAGGTCGTCGGGTCCCCTTGGCGCCCACGCGCCACCAGGCGTTCGAAGCGCACGCGCGGGTCGGCATCGACCCCGATCATGAAGAACCCGGGGATCGTGCGCAGGACCTCGACCTCGGCTGGGTTTCGAATCGAGTCGACGATGTGTGGCTGGCCATCCTGGATGCGCCCGAGGATGCGCATCGCCAGGGCGGCTGGCCCGTCCGCGCGCCGGAGCGAGTTGCCGGCTTCGGTCAGCGCCTCGCGACTCTCGGCGACGCCGCGCGACTTGAGTTCCTCGCGGATCACATCCGAGAGGGAGTGATAGCGATACCCGAGGCGCCTCAGAAGGTCGGCGACCGTGCCCTTGCCCGCGGCGAACTTGCCTGTCAGCCCGATGATCATCCTGCGTCCTTTGAGCGATCCCGTCCGGCCCCGATAGCACGAAGCGCCCAGCAGCGACGCCCGATCGCGCATCGTGGGTCGTTCCACCCACTGCTTGCCGCCGTTGGAGGCTGTCGTTACGCTCTCCCGATGCTCGCACAACCCAGTCACTTCTTCGCCTTTCCCCACTTGACCGCGGGTCGCCGGGGCTGGGTCGCGACACAGGTGAAACGCCTCGCCGAGGAGCTGCAGATGGGCCCCCTCGCCGCCCGGTGCGACGAGATCATCACGGTCGAACGCGGCCTGTACAATGAAGTGATGGGCTGGTCGATGGTCGCTGCCAATGTCGAAGGCTCGGCCATGTCGCAGGCACTCGTCGCGGCCGATCAGCGTCGGGACGGGTTGCTCAGCGCGTTTGAAGCGCACCTCGAAGGGCTCATCGCGCTGCCCAATGCTCTCGAATCGCGTCCGGCCGAGATTATTTTGAAGCGCCTCATGCCGAGCGGTTCTTCCGCCATCCTCACGCTCAGCTGGCCCGACGTTTCGGCGCTTGTCGACGCGATGGTGCACGATCTCAAGATGGAGCTGCACGCGGACGTCGTCGCCGCCAACCTCGAGAGCTGGGCCTCTGCGCTGGAGAGCGAGAACGCGACCTTCAACGCCCACTTCTCCACCACCGCCGGCGACCGCCAGGTCGCGTGGACCTCGCTCCGCACCGCGGATAATGCGGCTCACGAGCGCTTCCTGGAGCTGGTCGCGTTCATCCTCGACTTGACCCGAGGCCCCGGCCAGGGCGAGCTGCGCGAGCGCCTCCTGGCGCCGGTCGTGGCCCAGCAGCGCGAGCTGAAAGAGCTCCTCCGCGGCGGCCGGCCCGTGCCGCAGATCGATCCCGACGACGGCCTCGGCCGGTCCGAGCCTTGACAATACAGGGCCCGCTCAACATAGTTGCCAGCGGTCGGGGTCCCGGTGCATCAGGAGCTACAGACGTGACAGCGGTAACTCGTGTCAGCGACAACGGCAAAGTCGACAAGGACGCCCATGGGTGCCCGGCCTGCCCCCACACTGCGACCGGCATGATCATCGGTGGATCACCCGACGTTTTCGTCAACTCGCTGCCCTCGGCGCGCGTTGACGACATGGGCATCCACGCGGCCTGCTGCGGACCCAATATGTACACGGCGACCAAGGGCTCCGGCACTGTCTTCGTCAACGGCAAGGGCATCCATCGCAAGGATGATGACCAAGCCCACTGCGGCGGCAAGGGCAAGTCGATCGCCGGTTCCAGCGACGTGTTCGCCGGCGATTGAGCGGGTCGCTGCAGTCTCTCGTGATTCAGCTCAACGGTCGTGCGATCACGAAGTAGTACGGGTTGTCGAACTCCAGGTCGGGGTCGAGCCGTGCGCGCACAGCTGCAATGAGCCGTTCGCTCTCGCCCCTGCGCTCGACAGGCAGCATGCCGTTCCGGACGACCGGCAGCGACAACCAGTCGAGGTACTCCGACGCCGGCCAGGGCCGGTTCCAGAGCTGGAAGTCGATGTCGGTGAAGGCCGAGAGGTCGAGCGCATCGCGCATCGCATCGAGGTCGCCGAGCGCCGGGTCCATCGACAACGGGGTGGCCGTTGCCGCGTCGAGCCCGAGCTCCGCACGCGCCGCTTGCAGCGCATGGGCCAGCTGCTCTACGGGTGATGCCGTCAGGTGTTGGCTGTAGCCCAGGAAAGCGGCGGGGATGCTGAATGCGAACAGGCCCTCGGGCGCCAGCGCTCCGCGGATGCGCCCGAGGTCACGCTTGATGTCCGGGCTCAGCCAGAGCGCGGAGTTGCACACGATACATGCGAGTGGCCCGCTGCCGAGTGCCTCGTAGACGAGCTGTTCCGCGGTGCCGACCTGAAAGCTCGCCCGCGGATCAGTCACGCTCGCACGGGCCCGCTCGATCTGTCGTTCGGACGGGTCGACTCCGAAGACACGCCCCTCGGGTCCGAGCCGGGCGAGCACCGCCGAGGTGGTCGTGCCGCTGCCCGAGCCGAGGTCGCCGACCCGCTGTGCACCGCCGATGCCGGCACGCTCCACGAGCTCACGCGACGTATCCTCGTAGAGGCGGCTGCGTGCGCCAAACGAGGCGTAGGCGTCGACCTGGTCCGGCTCGTTCCATTCCATGACCGTATCGACCGACGCACTCGGATCTTCTCGGAGCTGCTGCGTGCTCGCGAAGGCCGGCGCGATCGGAGGCGGCGCGTGCTCGGGCTTGTGGAAGACGAGGATGAGTTCACTCGCCAGCGCTCGGACGATGTGCTCGCGCGAGATGCCAGCCGCGACCAGACGATCGACACGCACCGGCTCACTGAGCTTGGCGAGCAGCTCGCCGAGCTCGGGCGTGAGCGGCGCCAGGATCGGCCCCTTCCGGCCTGGACCGACCAGACAGTACTCGACCGCTGTCGCCGCCCGCGGACGCAGCGTGCGCTGACCCCCGACCGGCCGCTCGAGCAGCTCCGCGAGCCAGCGCGCGTTGAACGACAACGGCAGGTACGACAGATAGGGGTTCGGCATCGCCACGAGCGAACTCAGCTCGGCATCGTCCGTCAGCACGTTCCACGAAAGGCGGTAGCGCCAACGCTGATCGAGGTTGCCGCTGCCATCGGGCGGCCCCCAGTAGTGGCTCGCGAAGTCCAGCCAGCCGATGAACGCCTCGGCGCTGAACTCGATCACTCCCTCCCGCGCCGCCGCATCGGCCCGGTCGCGCAGCTCGACTGTGAGGTTCGCGCTGCGTGTGCCGTCGACAGTCGCCAGCGCCAGCGCCGGCAGGGATTCCAACGCGACCCCAATCACGCGCTGGTAACCGTAGGCGCGCCGGACCAATGCCTCGGCGCGCGCGCCCTTGCTCACCGAGGGCTCGCGGGCGATGTCGTTCGTCGGCGCATAACCCAGCGCCAAGAGGTCCTGGGCGCCTGGGCCACCCGCCACGGGCGGCGGCACGTCGTGCGCCGCGCGCGCGAGCACCTCGGCGACCATCCCGTCGGGGTCCGAAGCCGCGCCGCTGCGCAAGGCGGAAAGCGCATCGGAGAGCGACACCATGAGCTGCGCGAAGCCGTCGCACGGCCGCTCGCGCAGTGCCGCGAGATGGCAGATGCGCTGGCCGAGGTCGGTCAGGACGCGGGCCGCGCGCTCACGCCCGACATCGGCTCGCAGCACGCAAGGCTCCACGAGGGCGCGCAGCACGTTGGAGCAGCGCAGGTCGAAGACCGCGTGATTGGTGGCGTAATCGACGTCGGGCACGAGGCAGTGCTCGACCCAGCGGGCGAAGCTCGGCGATGAGAGTCGTCGATAGTGGACCTTGGCGTACTCGCAGGCCTCGCCAAAGCCGAGCGAACGTTGCTCCGGCTCGAGCAGTTGTCCGTGGGTCATGCCGAACTGGTAGGCGAACGCCTCGTAGCGCATGACGCCGATGCCGTTTTCGGCGACGGCCAGGGCCCGGGCGGAGCGCAGGCGTTCGAGGCGCACCGCGGGATCGCGCGCGCCGTGCTCCATCTCGACATACGCGGCCGCTTCCTGGCCCTGGAGGTTGCTGAGGTCGACCCGTGGCGTGCCGTCGCCCAGGCGACCAAGCTCGGCCAGCCAGTACCAATGGAATGCCGCGAGCGCCTCGCTGAGGCGCGTCATGTGCATCACATCCCACTCGGTGAGACGCGGCCAGGTGCCAAAGCCGACGAGCGTGTGCACGAGACCGTGGCTCCACCACTTCGGCGCCAGGTTCGGTTGAAAGTCGCCGGCCGGGCAGTCCTGCGCGAACGGCCACAAGAGGCGCGCTTCGAAGGTCTCGCCGCGGACCCGGGTCGCGTAATACGAGGCGCCGAACTCGGGGTGGATCCAGCTCGGGTGCGGCGGGAGGAACGCGCGCTCGAGCCGGTTGAATGCGACGATCCCGCGGTCGCGCGCCAGGAGGCCGACGTGGTGCATGTACGGGGTCGTGGTGAGCCCCTGCACCGCGAAGCGATGATGGCTCGCGAGCGCCATGACCTGCGCATCGTCGCGCTGGGCGTCGATAAACTCGCCCTGGGCGATGAGGTGACCCGGGGTCAGCGCCCCCACCCGCTCATCGAGAAAGACCGGGCGCTGGGGCGCGCCAGGGAGAGCGTCGCGCATCGGGGAGTCGCTTGCTGACTGCATTCTAGCCCTTGATGGAGGGGGGAGACGATGCTAGTCTAAACCAGCTGCCTTGGGTAGGGGTCGGTAGCACGCGACCACCCGTCTGGGTCGTAGAGGAGACTCGTTCCATGCCGAGCATTGAATCCCTTCCGAGCAAGCAGTTGTGCGAGGTGTATTTCACGTACGTCTGCAAGAAGACCTTGCCGGACAAGTGGAAGCTCCCGCTATCGATCGAAGGCATCGACCAGTACGCCAAGTACTCAGGCGGGCCGGGCATGACGGACTTCCTGATCCACATCAAGGGTCTCATGCCGGTGCCCTCGCCCTACATCTGGGAAGCCTCGACGCACGAGCTGCATGGCGACACCGCGAAGGACATCGGGAAGCAGGTCAAGGAGTTCTGCGAGAAGGCGCTCGACAAGTTCAAGCAGGCCCATGACATGGCCCGGATGCAGGCCAAGTTCAAGGACTGGAAGATCCTTTCGCCGTGCGCCATCGGCCCGCCCGGCTGCCTCGAATTCCCCAAGCTGAAGGACCAGGCGCCATTCTCGAGCTGGGAATCCTCCGAGAAGGAAGACAACGCCAAGGCCTACGCCAAGGCGGTCGTCGAGGGGCTGAGCGAGCAGTTCGACAAGTGGGCCGGCAAGGTCATGTGCCCGGGCCTGCCGCTCTATCCGGCGTTCATCGTCTATCCGGGCCCGATGGCCCCGCCGACGCCGTGCATCCCGATGCCGCTCCTGCTCTATCCCTCGGCGATGATGGCCGAGGTCACGCAGCCGAAGCTCAAGGACGCCATGGTCGCCAAGCTCGCGTCGAAGGTGAAGGACGAGGACGGGGCGAAGCTGCACGTCGCCATCTTCGACAGCATCGCGTTTCCTATCTCGCTCAACTTCCTGCTTTGGACGGTCATGCAGCAGGTCATGAATGTGATGGGCAAGGGCCCCGTGCCGACCTTCGCTCCGCCCTACATGCCCATGGGCCCGGTCCTCAACGGCGACATCATTTCGGTCCCGGGTCACCTCGCGGCGTGATGTCACACTGACAACGCCGTCGGTCGACAGCACTACCGGCCGGCCGAAGCAAGTCCGGCCGCGCCAGTGCAAGTCGTTGCTGCCTGAGCATGCTCGGCGAAACCAGTGCCAGTCGTGCGGCCGAGTAAGCTCGGCCGACGCCTTCGTCACTTACCCTTCTTACCCCCGCCCTTGCCGTCCTTGTCCGGCGGGTCGACCGCCAGGATCTCGCCGGTCTCGGGGTCACGAATGATGCCGAGCTCATCGTCGGCCATCTCGCGCGCCTGGGCCTTCAGGACCTTCTCGCGAAGCTTGCCGGCCGCCTCGGCCTTGGCCTTCTGCTCGTCGATGAAGACCTGCTTGTCGTCGCGAATCGACTTGTCCCACTCGTCGTGCACGATCTGGCGATCCTCGTCCTGGTCGAACACGAGCGCGTCGTTGACGTCGTCCTTGCGCTCGCCTTTGCCGCCGCGCGTGCGCTTGAACTGCGCCTTGTACTGCTCGTCGATGTCCTTTCCGTCGAAGGCGTCCTCGTCGCGTTCGCCATCGCTGGCGCCCGTGACCTTCAAGCCCTCTTTGCGCTTCATCTCGAGCCAGCCGTCCTGGTCGACCTCGATGACCGCGACCTTGCGAAACGACTTGACCGCCATCTCCTCGAAACTCTTGAGCTTGTAGAACCCGCGCCACACGATCTCGACGGCCGGCTTCTTTGGCTCATCGAGATCGAAGAGGACCTGGTCGATGCGCATCGACACCGGCTCGGGCCCCTGGCTCATGTCCAGCGTGACCGTCGGGTGGATGCCGGGCAGCTTGAAGAAGAGGTTGCCTTCAGGCGTGAGGTTCGTGAAGTACACGCTCTCGTCCCCGCGAAGCTCCTTCACCTGCAGCTTCGGATGGGCCTCCTGGAAGGCCAGCGGCTGCATGACAGGAATCTCCTGCTTGTCGATGCTCTCGATGCTCGCCTTGTCGTCCGGATCCTCCTCGTCGAACCCCTCCTTGGCCTTCTCCTTCATCTTCTTGGCTGTCTCGACATCCCACGGGTACGCGCCGAAGTAGCGCAGACGCGGGTAGGAGCCCAATGCGTAAGTGCCCCAACCCGCTGGAGTCCTTAGCTTGTCGAGGCTGAACTCGGTCATCTCGACGATGTAGCCTTCCGGCTGGAGGAGGTCGTCGGGGTCCTCGATATTCGGCAACGGCACCTTGTCGACGGCTTCCTCGACGTGCGACACGACGAAGCCCTTGCCGCCGAAGTTGGAGGGATATGGGATCGCGGGGACCTCGCTGTCCTCGAGCTTCTTCTTCGTCTTCTCGACCTTGATGTTCGTGTACTTCGCGGCCCAGCCATCGTCGCTGAGCTTCAGGTCGCCGAACTCGGTCGCGCGATCGCGCAGTGTGCCCTCCTCGTCCTTGAGCTTTCGCGCCTCGGCCTTTGCGCGCGTGTCGAGCACGTCCTTGAACTCGTCGTCGAGGTTCAGCTTCGAGATGTCGAGCATCGAGGTAGCGCCGTCGGTGCCAGAGAAGAACTTGGCGTTCGGGTCCTCTTCCTTGGGAGCCTCGTCCGCGTCCTTCTTCCCGTCCTTCTTCTTCGCGGCCTCGGCCGCCGCATCGGCCGCCTTCAACGCGTCCGCCTCCGCGGCGGTGTCCGGCATGTCCTGGCCCAGACGCAGCGCGGACACGATCTTCATGCCGTCGTCGGCAGCTTCCGCCGCCGCGAGCTTCTTGGCGGTCGCGTCGTCGAGCTTCTGCTCCCCGCTCTCCTCCCCGAACGCCTTGGCCGCGAGCTTGGCTGCCTTCTCGTCCTTGGGCTTGGGCTTGTCTTCCGGCTTCTTGTTCTTGGCCTCTTCCTCTTTCTTCAGCGCTTCGAGGATCTCCTTCTTCTTCTCGCGCCGCTCCTCGACGACCTCGCCGACCACGGCAGCCTCCTCCGCCATCGCCTGGACGTCGGGCGTCATCAGGATTTTGGCCGAGCCGCCAAACGCGTGCTCGTAGCGCAGCGGCAACTTGTCGATCGGCTCGGGCTCCGAGAAGTCCGGGTCAGGCCAGATCCAAGCTTCGCCCTTGGCGACGTCCTCCGCCGTGAGCCATTTGACGGGCGGATACCAGATGAGGTGCCGGTTGCCGAAGATGCGCAGACGGCTCGTCACGACGTTCGGGATGCGCATCTCGACGTCGAATTGCGGCACCGGTTTGCCACCCGGAGCGAGCGCCGTACCGCGCACGATGATGTCGACCTTCGGCTTCTCGATGGCGATCTCGGACGGATGCCGATAGCTCACCAGTGGCGGCTCGGCGTCGTCGTAGGGCTCCTGGGTGATGGCCACCGGCGAGGTCGCCGCGGGTGTGCAAGTCGCGCTCATCATGTCGACGTCGAAGCGACGCTTTACAACGACGACGATGCCATGTTGACCGCTCACGCGACGCCCAGGCAACCAGAAGCCCTGCCAACCGTGCTGCTCGAAATCGGCCATGTTACGAGTCCCCTCGGGGTGGCTCCCGAACGCCTGGGAGGCCGCGATTATCGGCATCGCGGGTGCGAAGTCAAGGTGGCCCGTTCGCCCACGTTCGCCCACCGCTTCCGTGCTCGCGGGGTTCGCGGCATCATGTGCGTCAATGACGGCATCGAACATCCCTGACTTCCTCCACGCCGAGCTCCAGGGCGGTTGGCAGGACGCGTTGGACGACCTCGAGTTCGAGGACCGTCGCTTCCAAGGGGCGGCCGCCGCGCCGAACATCCCACCGGTGTTCGCCCCGCTACTCGCACGCGCGCTCGCGGTCTGCGACAGCGCCGAGCGCCAGGTCCTGCTCGAGCATCACACGCGCACTCTGCAGCGCCTCCGTGCCGGCGTCGTCGCGTGCTCCGACGAACCGCAGCGCATGCTCCTGCACACGCCGCTCGACCTCGCTGTGATGCCGCGGCTCGCCGCCGCGCTCGACGGCTTCTTCAGTCTCCTCGCCGAGGTCGGTGTGCCGTCAGAGGTGGCCCTCGGCGCCCGCAACGCGCACGCGCTCGTCGCCGCGCGACCGACGCTCGCGGCGCTCTTCGCGGGCGCCTACTACGGCGGCTACGGCCCACCGCTCTACCTCGGGCCAAACGACCTCGCGGCACTAGGACGGGAGCTCGCCGCCGGCGACCCGGTGCTCGCCGTCATCGACCGGCGGCTACCCGGCCCGCTCGTGCACGAGCTCTCGCACTTCGGACGCTCACGTCACGCACTCGCCTCGCCCTATCTCGACGAGTGCGTCGCTGCGTACATCGGCACGCTCGCCTATCCCGCGCTCGCGCTGCCCGGCCCCGGCGACGACGCCGCGATGTACATGGCCGCCTGGTTCACCCAGGTCGGCGCTCACCTGTCGCGCCTCACCGGTCGCGACGCCCTCATCCGTGCCCACGCTGGCGTCATCCCGTGGAGCGACGTCCTGCCCGCCGGGCTCTTGCCTGTGCTCGAACGCCTCGCCTGGGACCAGTGGCTCGAGCGTCGCGGTCCGTCCTTCCTCGGCCACACTGACCAGCCCGACCCCTGGATCAAGGCCTTCTGGCTCGCCGCCGCCGGCCGACTCCCGGACGACGTGAGCCTTGGCGAGCTCGCGCGCTGGCCATGGGCCGACCTCCCGCGCGGCGCCTGGACCGACGCCGATGCCGCCTTGCTCGCCTGGGGCCGCGCTGCCCTCGCCACCAAGCCGCGGCTCACGCCTGAAGGCGCTTGGCGCGTCGACGCGCGTCCGTGCGAGACGACGATCGACGGCAGCGGCCGCATCGTGCGCAGCGGGCCACCCTACCCGCGCGAGTTCACGCCATTGCACGTCCTCGCACCCCCTGGCGCGACCAGCGCAACCTGAGTAGAGCTTCCGGCGGCAACTGGAGTATGCTCGCCGCATGGCCAAGATGCTCCTGATCCTCCCCCACCTGCAGCAGCGTATGGGCTCGCCCTACCTCGGGCAGCAATACATCGCGGCCTCGCTGCTCGAGGCGGGGCATCAGGTCCAGTGCCTCGACCTCGCAGCGCTCCTGTGGCGCGGCAGCGAAGACGACGCCGTCGAGAAGGTGCGTCGCTTCGACCCCGATATCATCGGCATGACCCTCTTCACCTACAACGCGCTCGCGGGCTATCGCCTGCTTGCCCGCTTGCGTTCTGAAGGCCTCGGCCGCCTCTACGTCGCGGGGGGGCCGCACCCGACCGTGCTACCCGACGAGGTGCTTGCCCACGGCTTCGACGTCGCCGTCTCGGGCGAAGGCGAGAAGGTCATCGTCGCCATCGCAAGCGCCGTCGACCAGCCGCGCGATCTGCTCAGCTCGATAATCGATCGCGTGCGCCACATCCCTGGCTGCCACACGACCGCGGGCGCCGGCCCAGCCCAGGGCTTCATCGACGATCTCGACTCGCTGCCCTTCCCGCACACGAGCTATCCGACGTTCGATGCCAGCGCCTACTCGCCGCTTGGACGCATCGTCGCGGGCGGCATGATGACGTCGCGGGGCTGCCCCGCGCGCTGCACCTTCTGCGCAAACTACGTGACCGGGCGCGGCTACCGGTTCCGCTCGACCGAGCACATCATCGCCGAGATGCTCTCGCTCTCGCACGCGACCGAGATCACCAACTTCCCCTTCTGGGACGATGCCTTCACCGCGCGCCGCCCCCGCCTCCAGGCGCTCTGCAAGGCGATCCTCGAAACGCCCGAGCTCGAAGGCGCGACCTGGACCTGCATCACGCCGGGCAACATGGTGCGCGACTTCGACCTCGTCATGATGCGCGAAGCCGGCTGTGTCGCCGTCAACTTCGGCCTCGAGAGCGGCGACTACAACATCTTGAAAGTCATCCAGAAAGGCCAGCGTCCCGAGCAGGTGAAGGCGTCGGTGAAGGCGGCCCGTGCCGTCGGCATGACGACCATCGTCAACTTCATGTTCGGCTTCCCTGAAGAAGGTGTGACCGAGCTCCAACACACGCTCGACCTCATGAACGAGCTCGCGTCCTACACCGACTTCTTCAATAATCGCGGCGTGTTGGTGCCGTTTCCTGGCACTGCCATCTACGACCAGCACGTGCGCAACTTCGACATCGCCGGCTGGTGGCTCGACCCCAAGAGGGTCGGCGACGAGCCCGACCTCTTCGCGCTGGGAGCCAACGAGGCCCAGACCGCGCTCGAGGTCGACCCGACCCTCGCGCTCGATTTCTTCCGCTACCCGACCGACGTGCGCGACAAGATCGCCGAGTGCGTGCGCTTCAAGGCGCAGCACAACCAGGCCACCATTCGCGCCATGACTCAACGCTACGCCGCGTGAACTCGCGCGACCGGGAGGAGCGCGCCCGACCTTGGCGAACCGGAGCGGGGCATCGATCCTCGCTCCGACGCTACTCGCAGAGCCCGAGCACGAACGAGTTCGCGCGCGGCTCCGACACGCCGCAGGTCCGAACGGCCTTCCCTTTGGTGGGGTCGTCGGCCGAAACTTCTTCGTCGACGCACTTGAAGAGCAGATCCGACAAGAGGGTCGAGAGCTGGTTGTAGTCGCCCTTCATCGGCACGAACAGACGCATGCGCCCGGGGTGCGCGTCGAGCCACGTCTTGAGGGCCGTGAGGTCGGCCATCGTGCCGAGGTTGGCGGTGTCGCCGTAGATGCGCTCGGCCGTCTTCTCGTCGAAGGTGACCTGGGCCGCGCGGATTTGGCCCTGCTTGAGCTCGATGTCGAACTCGTCCTTTTTGCCAGCGGGCGGGTCGCCGACGCGACCGACGACCAGGCACGATGTCGCGGCCCCGTCCTCCTTGAACTTGTAGCCCATGTTCGGCGAGTCGTCCGCGGCCGGGATGCGCACCTTCACGGCGGCGAGACGCATCGACTCATCGACGCGACGACGACCGACGAGGAACACGTCCTTGACGCCCCCCGCTTCGCCGAGCTTCGCCGGGAACAGCTTGATCGTCGTGAACAGCGTCGCGACGCTGGTCGAGCCGGCCATCTCCAAGACGACGCGCTGGTAGTCGATCCGGTTGCCCGGCTTGTCCTTGAGGTCGGTCAGGAGCTTCGCGATGTCGGCCCCGAGCGTCGCGGGGATTGACCCCGTCCACTTCTCGGCGACCTTCACCTCGGCGTCGGTCGTCACGGTCACGCCGGTCGCCTCCGCGAACACGAAACGCACCCCACTGCGCCCGCCGATGGCGGCCGTCGTCGAGGGCAGGACGAGGTCCTCCTTGAACGCGAGCGGGGTCGTAATCGCGGCCTGGATGGCGTCCGCGAAGCGCTTGGCGACGTCATCGAAAATCTTCGCCCGCTCGGTCTTCGCGTGATAGCCCTTGGCCCAGCCGAGCATCACCTCGAGGAAGCCACGGTCGACCAGCGCCGACCGGTATTCGTGAGGGACGCCTTTGCACTTGTCCTTGAGGCTCCCGTGCAGGAAGCAGAGGCGCGACACGTAGTCGCTCGACCCTTCGCCCTGGCGCCGCGAGATCCCGAACGCGATGCCATAGGCCGGGTGCATCGCATCCCAGGCGGCCGAGCGGTCACTGAGGTTCGAGAGCTGGAGATAGCTCGCCGCGTGCACAAACCACTGGTCGAAGCGCGCCTCGTCGCCAAACGGCGGCTCGACGAACTCCCAGCCCTTCGCGGTCTTCGTCTTCTCATCGGCCTCGGAGTGTGCACGCGACGTGGCCGTCTCGAAGTTTTCGATCGAAGTCATGTAGCGAGACAGCGTCGTCGTGCCGGTCCAGAACTCGCCAGCGTCCTTCAGGTAGCCGGAGCCGACCTGGGCGGCTGACTCCGCCGGCGTGCCCTTGGCCCCGACGGTCGCGCCCTGCAACGGCTTGGCGCTGTTCGCGAGCGTGTTCAAGGCGAGCGCATCGGGGCGCGTCGCGCCATTCTTGCGCCACAGCATCATCGGGTGGCTGTCGCCATCGAACTTGGCGTCGGCGGCCGGCAGTGAGGCGGCCATCGCCTGGTTGCGCGCAACCTCGACCGCGTACACGGCTTCCTTTGCGTTCTTGTAGCGCTTGTCCCGTGCCTCGTAGAGCTTCGCCTGGAGCCCGGTATCGCACGCCTGCGTCAGCGGCGCGGTCGCAATGACCAGCACGGCCGGAAGCAGGCGCTTCCAAAACGAGAAGGGGCCTTCGCAGGATGGCGAAGCCTGGACTCGAAGGCCTTCAGAAGACAGGGCGATACGAAGCGACATCGACAACTCCGGCTGGCAAAGCCAAGGAGCCCGGGAATATCGACGTGACCCCAAGCGAAGTCAAGCTCGTCTTGCGGCCCCGAAGCGGCTCGTGGCGTTGCTACCGCGGGCGCAACTGAGCTATCCTCTCGTCCGCTTCGCTGTGCCTTCCAAGGACACGACACTTCTTGCAGAGCCACGCCGTCACCGCCGAGTTCCTCTGTCCCGAATGCGAACGCGTGTTCGTCAGTGGTGACGAGCGTTGTCCGTACGATGGGACCCGGCTCGTCAACCTTGGCGCCGGCCTCGCTGCCGGCACCGTGATCGACCAGCGCTACACCATCAAGCGCCTGCTCGGCAAAGGTGGCATGGGCTCGGTCTACGTCGCCCGTCAGCACTCGATGGATCGCGACGTCGCCATCAAGATCATGCATCACCGCGCTGACGGTAACCATGCATCGGTACAGCGCTTCTTCTGGGAGGTGCGGGCTGCGCGGCGCCTCCAGAACCAGCATACGATCACCGTCTTCGACTTCGGCCAGACCGAACGTGGCAGCCTCTACCTCGCGATGGAGCTCCTCAAGGGCACGACGCTCGGACATCGCCTATCAATAGATACGCGCTTGTCCCCCGCCATCGCCGCCCGGGTCGCCACGCAGGTCTGTCGCAGCCTCGAAGAGGCGCATGGCCACGGCATCATCCACCGCGACCTGAAGCCCGAGAACATCTTCCTGTCGTTCCGCAGCGGCCAGGCCGACTTCGTCAAGGTCCTCGACTTCGGCGTCGCGAAGTTCCTCGACCCCGACGGCGGAATCCCGCTGACACAGACCGGCACAGTCTTTGGTACGCCTCGCTACATGAGCCCCGAACAGGCCAACAGCGAGCCCGTCGACGCCCGCTCGGACCTCTATGCGCTCGGCATCCTCATGTACGAGATGATCGCTGGCCAGGTCCCGTTCGCCGAGGACAACCCGCTCGAGCTCCTCTACAAGCACGTGCATACGAAGCCCATGCCCTTGGCCGAGGCCGCCCCCTGGGCAGATGCGGAACCACGGCTCTCACGCCTCGTCGACCAGCTCCTTGCCAAGCGGCGCGAGGATCGGCCGACGTCCGCGCAACTCGTGCGGGCCGAGCTCGAAGCGATCCTCCAAGCGATGCCGGACGCTGGCCCACCGATGGAGGTCGCAGCCCAGGATATCCCGCCGATCCCATTCACGAACTTGACCGGTTCGAACCCGGTGGTCGCGAACCCCATGAACGAGACCCGTGAGGCGATCGAAGGCGCGAGCCCGCTGCGTACCGTGGTCCCGACGCCCTCGCTCGGCATGCGTGGTCTCAGGAAGGACGGCAGTGGTGGCGTGCGCCTCGTCGGCCGGCGGCCGGAGCAGCAACGGGGGCGCAAGTGCCTCGATGACGCCCTGCGCAATGGGAGTTCGAAGTTCCTCTGGATCGCCGGCGAGACGGGTCTTGGGAAACGGCGCTACACCCGATGGCTTGGCGAGATCGCCCAGAAGGATCTGCGTGCATCGGTCGCGCGCGGTCTGAGCATCGGCGGAATCCACAGTGGTCTCGCAGAGATGCGTGCCGCGTTCGACGATCTGCTCGGCACCAACCTACTCGAGCGCGCGGCCCTGCGCGAACGCATCGAGGAGCATCCTGCGTTCTCCGACCGCATCGAGCGCGACCTCATCGACGCGCTGGTCGCGTTCCTGCGCCCGTCGATCGCGGGCACTCCGGGTGTCACCGGCGTGTCCGCGTCGCCCCCAGGAGCTACCGCGGCAGGTGAAGGGGGCAACGCCGAATTGCGCGGCTTCGTTGACCCGCTCATCGATGAGAACTCCCGCCGCCATCTGTTCTCGGCGTTGCATCGGCTGCTGTTGCGCCTCGCAAAGATCCAGCCGCTGATGGTCGACTTCGGCCTCCTCAACAACACCGATCCGAACACGGTGCGGTTCCTCGAGTACCTTGCGGCGATGTTGCCGCAGACCCCGAGTAAGCTCGTACTGGTGGTGCGGGTGGATACCGGCAATGTGCGACGTCATCAGGTCCTGCGCGGCGTGCAGGAGCTGGTCGGTTGGCGCGGCGGCCACGACACGGGCATGCATGAGTTCGTGTCGCTGCAGCGGCTCGACGGCGCCGACTTCCTCGAGTTCGCGCAGACGATCGGTCGCGGCTTCGGGCATCTCGCGCCGTATCTGCTCTACCTGTCCGGCGGCAACCCGGCCGACGCGGCCGAGCTGGTCGAGGCGATCGAACAGAACCCCGAGCACCTGCGCATGGCTCGCACCTGGAACCCGATCGGCCAGCGCGTCATCCTCGCGAACCTGCCATCGACGATCATCGACCGGGGCGAGCGCGTGTTGCTCGCGGCGACCGACAAGATAGGCGACTCGAAAGACGCGCAGGCGGTACTGCGGCACGCGGCACTGCTCGGCGTAAACGTCGATGTCGACGTGCTCGAGAAGGCGCTCGAGCGAAGCGAGCGGATCGAGGTGCTCGAAGTGGTCGAGCAGACGCTGGAGACCCTGGTCGCCAGCGGGTGCATGCACGAAGACAAGGGTTCAGGCAAGTTGCGCTTTGATTCCGGGGTCGTACGGGAGTTGATCCTGTCACAAATCCGAAGCCCGCGCACACTCAAGAAGTTGCACGCGGTGATCGCCGAGACGATCGAGACTTTGTCCGACCGCGAGTCGCGCACGGTCGAGCTTGCCAACCATTGGGAGGCCGCCGACGAGTACGCCAAGGCGCTCGACTATCGCCTCGTCGCGTGTCGCCGTGCGCGCATCGCCAACCACAAAGACGAGGCGCTCCAGGCGTACCTGATGGCGCTCGAGACGCACGCCCGCCTGGGCCCGAGCGCGCGGGGCGACGCGGCCGAGCGTGAGATCCTGTTGGAGCTCGGCAAGCTACGCTTCGAGCTCGGCAGCTTCGAGCAGGCGGCCGAGAGCTTCCGCGCGCTGGTCGAGCGCGCGACCACACGAAACGAGCAGCGACTCGTCGCGGACGCTGAGCTCGGGCTGGCAGAAGTGCAGGATGCGCTTGCCGAATACGGGGCCGCGTCCGAGCTCCTGAAGTCGGCGGCCGACCGCTTCCGCAAGCTCAACCTGCCAGTCGACGCGGCACGCTGCGAGCTGCGGCGCGCGGCGAGCCTCGAGCGGCGTGGTCAGTCCAAGGCCGCGCGCGATGGCTACGAGGCAGCGCGCAAGGTGTTTGCGCAACATCAGGACTCACGCGGCCTGGCCGATGCGTATCACGCGCTCGGCCTGCTCTCGTTGCACGAGGGTGACGCGGCCGAGGCGCTGCGCCAGCTGCGGCGGGCGGTCGACATGCATCGGCAGCTCGCGACCGGCCTGCCGCACGGCAAGGTGTTGTACGACCTGGCGGTGGCCGCGGCCGAACGGCGCGAGTACGTGTTGGCGCTCGACGCGGCGACCAAGGCGCTCGAGATCTTCGATAAGGAGTCCTTCCTTACGGGCGTGAGCCAATGCCTCGGCATGGTTGCGCGGGTGCTCCTGAACCAGCATCGGCCGGCCGAAGCGCGCCCGTTCTTCGAGCGCGCGTTGCGGATCCGCGAAGACCTCGGCGACCGTCGTGGCGTTGGCGAAGCGGTCGCGGCGCTGGCGCACATCGCCCTTGTGTTGGACCAGCCCGACCGCGCGCTCGAGCTGGCGCGACGGGCCCGCGAGATCTACGCGGGCGTGGGTGAGTTCGTCGGTGCTGCGAGCGCCTTGCGCACGATGGGTGTCGCCGAGAGCGCGCTCCGGCGCTTCGAGAGCGCGCTCACGCATCTGCGCGACGCGGTTGCGACCTATCGCGGGCTCGGCAAGAAGGACGCGGAGCTGTGCGTCATCCTCGAGAGCCTCGCCGACTGCCAGGAGTCGATGGCCCTGCAGAAGGATGCACGCGAGACGCTGGTCGAAGCGCTCGGGGTCGCCAAGGAGCTGCAGCTCGCCTACCAGGTCTCGCACCTCGAAGCGCGACTACGCGCGGGGCTGCACTGACGTAGTAACGTGACGACTGCACGGACCGCGAGGCAGGTCTGGCATCGATGTCCGGGGTGGCGACTTCCTGCACACTCGTGAGTGAGAGCCCCCAACCGCGCCGACTTTCGTCGCGCCGCGACGCGCCGCGTCATTGCTCGCTTCCGCGATACGCCTCACAAGATGCATTGGCTGGCACGCACATTGCTGACGATATCCGCGTACGTTCCCCCCGCAGGGAGCGTTCTCGGCCGGCCTCCCAAGGGAGACCGTTCTACCGGGAAACCAAGAGCTCCATCGCCCCCCGAAAGGAGTGACGGCCTTCGGGCGACGATGGAGCTCACCTTACCCTAGCTAGTGGACCCCCGAGCCGCCTGGCTCGGCGGCCCAGGCTCTGTGGTTCACGGCTTGGCCGGACCCTTGGTCGCTGCCAGGTACGCGATGATGAGCGTGGCATCGGGCGCGCTGATGCCTGCCTCGTTCTCGCTGTTCATGCGATGCACGAGGTCCTTCCAGTAGGCCTCGCTCTTCGGTGCCACTTTGTCCGTGTCCGACAGCTCATGGCAGGCGGAGCACTGCTTCTCGTAGGTCGCTTGCGCCTTGGAGAGTGTGGCTGGCACCGACAGGTCGAGCGCGGCCGCAGCTGCGAATTCCGCGGCGGGCGTAGGTTGGCCCGTGGCGCTGGCTTCAGGGGCTCCGGACTTCTCCTGCGAGGCCCGCTTCATGCGCACGGACTGCTGGATGTCGGGGGTAATCGCGACCAGGTAGGCCGTCACCGGGGCGAGGTCCGCCTCGCGCAGGGGACGTTGGATCTGCGGCTTCTCGGCCATGCGCCAGACCACGTCGCGCCAGCCCTCGGGCGTATAGGGCCGGCGCAAGATGGTGCGGAGATCGTGGCACACCACACACTGGTTGGTCAGCACCTCGCGCCCGTGCTCGAGCCCGGCCGAGGTCAGCAGCTCCGAGGTCGGCCGGCCGAGATCGATCGGCGCAAGGAGGCGCGCGACCCGCTCGAGGTTCGCCGGCGTCTCGGCGCTGCCGAAGTCGTGAGCCCGCAGCGCATAGGGCACTGACAGAAACGACAAAAGCAGCGTGCACAACATAATGGTCGCGCCGATCATCGGCAGGGCTTTGCCGAAGTGCTGAAACCATCGAATGATCGCTATCTTGGTGACCAACAGGAAGCCGATGGTGATGCCCATGCACGCGTGGATGATGGTCCGTGCCGGCAGCTCGACCTGGTATTCCCAGAGGCGCGGCACCATCTGCACCATCATTATCGCGTAGATGACCACGAAGGTCGCGCCGACGATGCGGTGCAGGTTGGTCAGGCTACGCGGCGCGGTCGACCTGCCATGGGGGTCGGGCCCGCCCGGGTCGGGCGCCATCGGGAAGCGCCAGAGCCAGGCCTGGAGTAGAGTCGCGGCAATGCCCAGCCCAAGGAACGCGATGCCGAGCCACATCGAAACGGTCGCACCCATGTCACTTCCATCGGGTCCCGGGACGGCCTGCACAGAACGAGACGAGCCCTGCGACAAAAACGACGAAAGCTGTCGTCGGGCCTCAGGAGCAGTGCCAAGATGGCAACACAGGTCGGACGCCCGGACAAGAGCCCCACTGGGGTGAGTCAGCGGCGCGCCGGACGATGGGACAATAAGACGATGAAACGGGGTGACGTCGATGCGACACGTGCTGGTCGGGGCTGGGGCGGTAGGGATCGCCTACGGTTGGTATCTCGCGGCGAGTGGGCACGACGTCGCCTATCGCGTGAAGGACAAGCATGCGGCCGAGCTCCGGCTCGGGACGAACGTCTATTTCCCGAAGCGGCGCGGGGTGCGTGAGCCGTTGCGCTTCGAAGCCGATGGGCAAGCTGGGGGCTACGAGGTCCTGACGAGCGACGACGAGGTGCGCGCGAAGGGCTGCGACGTGGCGTGGCTCTGCATGTCGTCGACGGCGCTGCGCGGCCCATGGCTCGAGCCGTTCCTGGCAGCGCTCGGGCCGACGACGACGCTCGTGATGTTGACGCCCGGGGCGGAGGACCGCGCCTACCTGGCCGATCGTTTCCCCGCGCAGCGCATCGTTGCCGGCCTCATCACGCTGGTCGCGTGGCAGACCCCGCTCCCCGGGGAGGCTCCCCACCCGCCCGGGATTGCGATCTGGTTTCCGCCGTTCGCGAAGCTGCCGTTCCGCGGCAACCCGCCGCTCGCCAAGGCGGTCGTCGCGGCGCTCAACGGCAAGGACCGGGTCGCCAAGTTCGCGGGCGCCGAGATCCGCGACGGCGGCTCGATCGCGAGCGGCATCCTGACGAGCCACATCGCCGCGCTCGAAGGCGCCGGCTGGACGTTCGCGGGCCTACGTAAGAGCACCTTCGCAAAGCTCGCGTCGGAGGCTTCGCGCGAGGCGATGGGGGTGCTCGCGGCGTTGCAGGGCAAGCGGCCACCGCTCCTGAGGGTGCTCGTTCGGCCGTGGACGGTGCTGCCCGCGTTGCGTTTCGCGGCGTGGCGCATGCCCTACGACTTCGAGGTCTACCTGCGCTACCACTTCACCAAGCTGCGCGATCAAACCGCCTTCTCGATGAGCGAGCAGGTGCGGCTCGGCAGCGCGCGAGGCCTGCCGGTCGTGGCGATCGATGCGCTGCGTCAGGCGGTGTTTGGGACCTGATCGGCCAGGACCTCGCGCGCGGCGGCTTCGAAGATGTGGCCCAGAGCAACGGGCGCGTCGACGTGCAGCCAGTGTCCGGCGTCCGGGATCACGTGGGCCCCGAGGTGATCGAGGCGCGCGCTGTCGTCTGCGCTGAAGCGGTTGCTGCGTTCGCCGCGCACACCATGGACGCGCAGGCCCGGACGGGGGGATGCGACGACCGGCCAGAGGTCGAGCCGGGCATAGTCGGCAACCAGCTCACGCACCACCGCGAGGTCGAACTTCCAGCGGTAGCCGGTCTCTGCCGAGCCACGAATGTTGGTGGTCATCCACTGCGCGAGCGCATCGGAAAGGCCGCGCGCACGGATCGCCGCGGCGACTTGGGCGCGTCCCGTGAGCGGCTCGGGCAGGGACTCGATAACGCTGAATACATTGGCGATTTCGTCAATGCCAGCGAGCTTCCCGCGGCCGTCGGAGAGCTCCGCGGGCCCCGGCGGCGTATCGAGGAACCAGGCAGCGCGGGTCGCGAGGCTGTGCTCTTGCGCGAACGCGAGCGCGACCTTGCCGCCGAAGCTGTGGCCGATGACGAGTTCGACGGTCGCGCCGAGAACGTTCGCGAGCCGCGCCAGATCAGCCGCGCAGGCAGCGACCGTGTTCGGCGGCGGCGCCCGCGTGAGCGCCGATTCGCCATGCGCGCGCAGGTCGACCAGCACCCAACGCAAGCGCGCCGCGGTGGGCGAGCTGTCGACCAGGCGGCGCACGAAGCTCCGCCAGTTGGCGGCGCTGCCGAGGATCCCGTGAAGTACTACGGCGGTGCCAGAGGCGCCCCCGGAGCTCGCCGTTCCGCCCGCTGTGACCTCGATGTAGGAAGGCACGAAGCCAGGCGCGGCGTTCACTTCGAGGCAGCGTCGCCCGAGATCGTGGTCGCCGCGTCTGCGTCCGTGGCCGCTGCGATCGTCGCGCCGACCTGCGTTGCGGCGCGGCCAGTCGCCCCCTGAAGGAGGTTCGAGACCTGCGTCACGAAGCGCATCGGGTCATCGAGATGGCTGCCCTCGGTGAGCACCGCCTGAGCGTAGAGCACCTCGATCCAGCCTTCGAGCTCGGGATGGGATGGGCTCTTCTCCGCGACCTGGGCGATCGCCTGGATGATCGGGTGCGCGGTGTTGACCTCGAGCACACGTCGCACGCCCTGCCAGCTCGGCTGGCTCGCCTTCAGGAGCCGCTCCATGTGGGCATGCACGCCACCTTCGGGCACGACCAGGCACACAGCCGACGTCGTGAGGCGCGACGACTCCTTCACCTCGGACACGCGGTCAGCCAGGACCTCGGTGAAGCGGATGAGCAGGGCCGCAGCCTTGGCCTTGTCGTCCGATGCGAGCTTGTCCTCGCCTTCGGCCTTGACGGGCTCGAGGTCGAGGTCGGCCTTCATCGCCGAGACGAGCGGCAGCTCGTCGAACTCGCCGAGCCCCTGAATCGCCCACTCGTCGATGGGATCGGTCAGCAGCAGGACCTCGTAGCCGCGTGACAATAGCGCCTCGAGATGCGGGCTCGAGGCGGCCCCGCGCTCCGACTCGGCGATGATGTAGTAGATCGCCTTCTGCCCTTCCGGCATGCGCGCCTTGTAGTCGGCCAGGGTGACGTATTCGCCCCCAGCGCCTGCGACGCTACCCCCGGCCGCTCGCCCTGGCTCGCCCCGGGGGTGGATTTCGCCCCCAGCGCCCTTTGAGCGGGTGCTCTTCCAGCGCGCGAGCTCGGCGATCTTCTGCTTGTGCTCGGGGCTCGTGTGCATGCCCTCCTTCAGGACCGCGCCGTAGGCTTTCCAGAACGTCAGGAAGTCGTCGGGCTTCTCGCTCGCGAGCGTCGCGAGCATGTCGAGCGCCTTCTTCGCCACCTGCTTCTGGATGAGCCGCACGACCTTCGAGTCCTGCAATATCTCACGCGACACGTTCAGCGGTAGGTCGTCACTATCGACGATCCCGCGCACGAACCGGAGGAAGCTCGGGATGAGTTCCTTTACGTCGTCCATGATGAAGACGCGCTTCACGTAGAGGCGGATGCCGTGGCGCTGATCGGGCGAGTACATGTCGAACGGCGGCTTGCGCGGCACAAACAGGATGCCGCTGAAGAGCTGCGTGCCTTCGACCTTGAAGTGCTGGTGCGCCAGCGGCGCTTCGAAGTCGTGGCTGAAGTGCCGGTAGAACTCATCGTACTCTTCGGTCTTCACCTCCGAGGGCGAGCGCTGCCAGAGCGCCGTCGCGCGGTTGACCTGCTCCCACTCATACGTGCGCTCGGGCGTCTGCCCCTCTTCGCTCGCCTTCGACCAACGCTCCTGAAGGAGCTTGATCGGGTGCGAGATGTAGTCCGAGTAGCGGGTGATGAGCTCACGCAAGCGCCAGGTCGAAAGGTACTCCGCCTTGTCCTCACGCACGTGCAGCGTCAACGCGGTGCCATGCACCTCGCGCTCAGCCGGCTCGAGTGTAAACGCGTCCTCGCCCGTCGAGGTCCAGCGCCAGGCGGCAACGGAACCCGTATCGCCTGCAGCTGCCGCTGCGCGCGAGACAACCTCGACCTTGTCGGCGATGAGATAGGCCGAATAGAAGCCTACGCCGAACTGACCGATGAGCTGCACGTCGGCCTTCTTCGACTCCTCGAGCGCGTGCAGGAACGCTCGCGAGCCCGAATGGGCGACGGTGCCGAGGTTCTTCTTGAGCTCGTCATGGCTCATGCCGATGCCGAAGTCCTCGATCGTTATCGTCTTTGCGGCCTCGTCGACGCGCACGCGGATCTCCAGAGGCTGCCCCTGCACGAGCGACGGGTCGGTCAGCGCCTGGAAGCGCAGCTTGTCGAGCGCGTCGGACGCGTTCGAGATGAGCTCGCGCAGGAATATCTCGGGGTTCGAGTAGAGCGAATTGATGACGAGGCGGAGGACCTGGCTGACCTCGGCCTCGAAGCGGTGCTGCTCGACTTCGCTGGACATCGTCTGATCCTGTTTGTGCGGGGTGGCGCCTCGGACATCGTATCGCCTGCGGCTGCCGTTGCCGCCGTATCGTCGGCGGCTGCCGTTGCCCTGGCCGCGCCCGCGTTCATACTCACGGGGGGTGCCCTGTCAATGCCCCAACAGGAGACGAGCCATGACCGCCCCCGCCAAAAGTGTGCTGCCCCACCCCGAAGCCGCGACGCTGCTCGTGGTCGACATCCAGGAACGGCTCCTGCCAGCGATGCCCGCCGATGAGCAGGCGAGCGTCGTCAAGGCCAGCGTCAATCTGGTGGCCCTGTTCGCCGAGCGCGGTGCCAGTACGATCTTCTCGGAGCAGTACCCGCGTGGCCTCGGCGCCACCGTCGCACCGCTCGCGGCCGAGCTCGCACTCGCGCCGAACGCGAAGCGCATCGAGAAGCTGACGTTCTCGGTCTGCCAGGACCCCGCTTGGGCGGAGGCCGGCGCGCTCGGCGATGTCGTGCTGGTCGGCATGGAGGCGCACGTGTGTGTGCTCCTGACGGGGCTCGATCTGCTGGCGCGGGGCCATCGCGTATTCGTGCCGCAGGATGCCGTCGCCTCGCGCTCGCCACGCAACCGCGACAACGGGCTTCTACTGCTAGCGGCTCACGGGGCGGTGATCGTCAACAGCGAGACGCTCGTCTTCCACGCGCTCGGGCGCGCAGGCGGCGACGCATTCAAGCGCTTCTCGGCGCGCATCAAGTAGCGGCGCGCGCGTTGCCGGTGCCGTCGCAGGCGCTGCATGCGAGGCGGCCACCGCTCTTGCAGAGGCCGCATGGCACGCGCCCACGCCCACCCTCACAGGCGCAGGGTGCGGGCACTTCACCGCGCCCGCGACAGGTCGGGCAACGGCGGCTGTCGATGCGGCGCAAGGTGCCGTGCGCGGTGCAACCCGGGTCGGGGCAGGTCACCATCACGATGCCACGTCCCTGGCAGGCGCTGCATGCAACATCACCCGCACCGTTGCAGCCGGGGCACCGCACCGTGCCTTCACCGAGGCACACCGGACAGGCGCAACGCAGCAGTGCACGGAGCGCGTCCGCCGCAGCGAGACGCGCGCCGACGTGGCGATAGACGGGCGCCCGATCCAGCTTCGCCATTCCCTGGGCGACCTCCGAGTCGCCGCGGCCGAGCGCCACCTCTTCGAGCCACAACGCCAGGTGCTCCACGCGGAAGATCGCAATGAGGCCGAGTCGCTGCGGCAACGCATCGGCTGGCAGGTCCTCGATCAATGCGTCGAGCCGGTCGGCGATCTCAGGCGGCGCGGTCGGCGAGCGATGCAGCCCGAGCCATGGCTCGAGACCTTCCATCGTCAGCGTCTGCGCCCGCCCGATCGCCTCGCACAGCGCCGCGGTCGTCGGCAGAAGACCGTGTGTCGTGAGCCCGTCGCGCGCCGCCTGGGCCACCCGGTACTCGGGATCGACCGCGAGCGAGATCAGGCGATCGACCGCGCCCTGTAAGTCGACGCGCCAGTGCCCAAGGGCCAGCGCCGCGCCCTGCCGTGACTCCCACCAGCTCTCGACCATCAGCTCGCCGATGACGCCGGCTCCGCGTGGACCAAACGTTCCGAGCGTGCGTGCGACGAGGTCACGGTCCTCCTGAAAGGCGCTCTGCAGTCCACGGGCGACCTCCTCGGCGGCCGCCGGTGAGCCGATCCAGGCAAGGCTCTGCAACGCCGCGCGGCGCACGTCGTCGTCGTCCTCCAGGACCAGCCGACCGAGTGCCTTTAGCGCGATGGGGTCCTGTTTGCGTTCGAGCGCCTGGGCGATGGCCTCGCGCGCACGCCAACTCCAGGTCGGCGGGTGGCTGGTCCCGCTCGTGTCGGTCTCGAGCTGGTGCGCCAGCTCGGTGCTCCCAATGGCCTTCAGCTCCCGCACGAAGCGAGCGCGATGCGGGTTGGCCTGCCACGTGTGATCGATCGCCCGCAACACCGACTCGACACCCCGTGGCGCTGCGACGGCGGTCGCGATGTCCATCCGTGCCGCCGCGATGACACCCACCTCTTCCGGCGTCGGCATGAAGCCGCGTTCGCCGACGACCTCGTTCAACGCGTCGAGCACCTCGGCGCGAAACACATGGCCACCGAGGCCCAACGCGAAGACCAGCGTGGCCGGTTCGATCGACTCGGGGGGCGCCGTCTCGCAGACCTCTCGGATGCGGCGCGACGCAAGTGCCTGCAGCGTCGTCTCGCGCGCGGTCGACGGCGTCCAGCCACGCTGCGCCAGCGCTTCGACCGCGGCCAACCGCACATCCTCGTCCGGGTCTTCGAGAACCGCGACCAGCACGCTGGTCGCCTCGGGCGCTTGCAACGTCGCGAGCACATCACACGCGGCCCGTCGTCGCTTCCAGCTGCCTCGCGCGATGGTCCTGCGGATCCCGTTGAGCGCCGCGGGACCAGCCTCGCGCGCCCGCTCGATCGTATCGCGCAGGTCCTCGGTCGCGCGGAACAGGAGCGCATGCCCCGCGATCTCGTCACCCGAAGGCCCGCTCCCCGTGAGTTCGTGCAGTGCCCCGATCGCCGCAGCACGCGCGCCATCTTGAGTGTCCGAGAGCGCGGCGGTGCGTAGGGCGAATACCACCTCGCTCGCCCGCCGGCGCGCGATGGCGCGTGCGGCACCGGCCCGCGCCGAGGGGTAGTAGCGCGTCTCGAGCGCCTGCATGAGCTGCATCGCCTGCTCGGGCCCAGCGATCGAACAGTAGTCGTCGACCGCGTCGTCATCGGCCCACTTCAGGCGACGACGATAGATCTCAGCCAGCGGCTCGGCCATCGCGCGCGCGCCGAGCTCGCGCAGCGCCGCCGCAACCGTGCCTTCGAGCGCCCGATAGCGGCGCGCCGCGTCCACCAAGCGGGGACCATCGGACTGGCCACCGATCCGACCTATCGCCTCGACGATCGACCGCCGCAGCGGTGCATTCGGGATCTCCAGCGCTTGCAGCAACGACTCGCGCGCGGGGCTACGTCTGTCGAGCGGTACACAGGTCGCGAGTTCGACGATGCGCTCGCTCTCGCCCGCCCACAATGCGGCCCGTAGCCGGTCGAGGTCATCCCGGGCGAGCGCCGCCGGCGGCAGGCTCACGACCTCGGCGCTGCCCTCTGCCTCGCTCGGTGTCGCCGTACGGGGAGCAATGCTCTGCGCCAACGCGCGGCGCACTGCCACATCGGGGTGGTCACTCCAGGCGCGCCCCAGAGCCGTCTTGAACTCGTTTGGCAGCGCGTCGCCCAGGCGCGAAATCAGTTGCAGTACCATCAACAGCACGGGCGGCGACCGCTCGCGCAACAGATCCGTCGCGGGCTGAAGCGCGTTGGACGACATCGTGGCGACGTCGTCGCCCTCGCGTGACGGGAACAGCGTGTCCTTCAGGTGGGCCCGCGCCACCGCGGCGCGCGTGGCCGGCGGCCGACTCGCAAGCTCGCGCCGGGCGACCGCAATGAGCTCGGTCTGGATGCGCACGGGCAACCCAACGAGGAACGCGACGCCCGCATCCGCATCGCTGACGAAGGTGAGCGCGCCGAGCAGCGGCTCGAGCAGCGACGTCGTCCACTCGCGCTCGACACTGTCGTCCATAGGTGACAGCGCGGGTCGGGCGTAAGCCGCGCGACACAGGATCGTCGCCGCATTGAGCGTCGCCGTCCCCCAACGCGTGGGCTCGATGACCGCCCCGCACGCGAGCCTCACGACAGTCGCAAAGCCGTGCTGGAAGTTACCTTCGCCAAGGCCGAACAGCAGCGACAACGCTAGCGTGTCACTCTCCGTGCCGGTCGGTCCCTTGCCTGCGCCCGCAAACACGTCGCGCAAGGTCGCCCGCGCCCCTGGGTCGCCCTCCCGCGCGGCCTCGCCGACCGCGATCGCGAGCGCTGTCTCCTCGTGTCGGACAAGGGCCTCGGCGGAATCGAGACCGAGCGGCAGCCGCCCCGACAAGGCGATCGCGGCCGCGAGCAGATAGCGCCGCTCCGCGCTCTCGCCGAGCCGTGCCGCGATCGATGCAGACGCTGTCAGCCGTTGCGATTCGAGCGTCGCGTAGAGTCCGTCGACCCAACGCGCGTCCGTGTCGTTGCGGGCCAGCGCACGCATGACCCCAGACGCCCCCTGCCCGAGCACCGCCATGCGGCCGAGCACCGCCTCCAGCGCTACCCCGGTCGCGATGGCGCGGCTCGCGTCGAGCACCACCGCGGCCATCGTCCGGAGCTTGGGCGGCAACGATTCCAAGGCCCGGTCGACCGCTGCGACCGACGGCCGCACGACGTCCTCTGGCGTCTCGTCGTCGAATCGTTCGGTCTGCGGCCCGCCACTGCTGCCCGCATCGAAGGCCCGCGCGGCAGACTCGGTCTGTGGCGTCGGCTCAGCGAAGAGCGGCCACACCGCGCCGCCGACGCGCGTCAACAGCTCGGGCAGCTCGACCGCGTCCGGCCCAAGACTGGCCACGCGATCAGTCGGTGGGTGGGCGGTGTCCATCGACTCCGATCGACCACGGATGACGGCCGGCCGTCAAATCGTCCGCCCGTGTGACGCGCCGCAAGATGACGCGTCAGCCCGCGGCCGCGGCTGCAGCGGGCGCTGCACCTGGGGCCGCCTCGCCGCGCACGAGGCGCGACGCGATGACATCCTCGTCGAAGCGCACACCGTTCAAGCGAACGCACAGGAGGAACGCCGTACGCTCGTACTTGCTCAGCATGTCGTCGATGATCGGGTGCGCCTTCTCGGGCGCGATCCGCTCGATCGCCTCGACGTCCTCGTTGATGGCGCGCACGTGCATCACGATGTCGCGGTACATCTGCGCGTGGGCTTCGTTCCAGTGGATGATGAGGAGGTTCGCGAAGAGATCGTGACCGGGATCGGTGAACACTTCCTTCTGAGCGATCTGCTTCAAGCGACCACGACCGATCGCTTCCGGGCGGTAACCCTTGAAGTAGCGGAAGTAGAACCCCTTGTCCGCCTTCGCGATCTCGCCGATGAGGCGCTTCGGGTTCACGTGGCGGAGGATGTCGTCGAAGTGGTCGGCGACCGACCGGAGGGCTTGAATCGGCATGTCGTCTCCAGGCTCGCAGCGTTAGCAGCCGAGCGGCGGCGGGAGAGTCCTCGAAAGTGTCCCCGCTTTCAAGCGCAAGATGTACGCGAACGGCTGTTCACGCATCGGACCGGGCAGCGCCGACGAGGTTCGCTAGCGCGTGCCCGCCCGCGCGCGGACCTTGCGCGTGGCCTTGCGCGTGGTCAGTCGGCAGACGGTATCACGTGGCTCACGGGAGCCAGCACGCGCTCGACGAGCCCCGGTGCGACATGTGCAAAGGGCCGGTGTTCGATCGCGCGAGCCATGCCCGCCAACTCTCGAACGCACGCATCGAGCGCGCCCGTGCTGCGCAGGATCTGGAGCGCCTCTTCGATCATGGCGGCGGTCGTGTCGCCACGAGGGGCGCGGACTATCGCCATCAGCCGTTGCCGCGCCGCCATCGGGGCATGCGTCGCGGCCCAGGCGACCGGCCACGAGATCTTGCCCTCGGCGAGATCGGTCGCCGGCACCTCGCGCCCCTTGTCCCCGACCAGATCGAGCAGGTCGTCCTGCAGCTGGAAGAAGACGCCCAACTCACCGCCGAGGCGCTGCATCGCGTCGCTGTCCGCATCGTTGAGCCCCGCCACCCGTGCGCCTCCGAGGAAGCAAGCACCGAACAAGGCGCCGGTCTTGCCATCGGCCATGCGCCTCCACTTCTCGGGCGTCGGGCGCGCGTCCTCGTGCAGCTCGAACTCGAGCGCCTGCCCCTCGACGATCCGCAGGATCGACAGGTTTACATCGGCGATGATGCGCTCGCCGAACGGTGACTTCAGCACCTGGGCGATTCCCAGCAACAGCAGTGCGGTGCCGACGTTGACCGCCTGCGGCATGCCGTAGCGCGACCACACGGTCGGCAGCCCGCGTCGCTGCGTATCGCCGTCCTGGAGGTCATCGTGCACGAGCGTGCCGTTGTGGACGAGCTCGAACGCGACCCCGAGATCGAGCGCGGCGTGTCCATCCCCACCAAGGTTGTGGGCGAGCCAGGCCGGCAAAAGCGCACGTAGCCGCTTGCCACCGGTATCGAGGTGGTAGCGCGCGGCATCGAACAACACACCGTCGCCCGCCACCGCGACCCGCAGCCGCCGCTCGAGCTCGGCCCCGTGGAGGTCGCGCGCTTCTTCGAAGGACTGCAGTCGCTTGGGCACATCTTCGGGAGACATTGTCGTAGTCCCACGAAGCGTCACGCTTCGTCCCCTACACGCGTGCCATGCCCACCGAGCTCGAGCGTGAGTTGCTGGAAGCCGAACTCGTTGCAGGCAAGCGCCACCCGCTCGAGGCACGCCGGATCGTCACTGAGTGCCCAGGCGCAGTCGCCACCCCCCGCACCAGAGGTGCGCGCGATCGCACCGCCATCCTCGATAGCCCCCAGCAGCTGACACTGGCCGCCGGCCAGGATCCCCAGCTCACCGATGCGGTCCATCATCGCGAGCTCCTCCTGGACTTGCGAAGCCGCATCGAGGATGCGCGTGATGTCGCCTTCCAGGAAGGCTTGGATGAACGCCTCGGTCTCCGCCGCGAGCGGCTCGATGCAGGCGTCGTAGCTCGCCTCGTCCTCTTCTCGCCATGACTGCATGCGCGCGAGCTGCTCGCTCGTATCGGCGCCACGGCCGGTGCGAAAGACCATCGCATGTAGCCCGATGGGCCACTTCACCTGCTCGACCCGCGCCGGCACAGCGCCCTGGCCGGGATGGAAGAGGGCTATCCCACCCTGCAGGGCTGTCGCCACGTCGTAGCCACTGCCGCGTCCACCCTGCGCGGCGCGATGAGCCGCAATCGCTATCTCGAGATCGGGTGCGCCGCTCGCGCCGGAAATCTTCCACAGGCCCGAGAACGCCGCAGCACACAGCGCCGCCGACCCTCCCAGGCCAGGCTTGTTCGGTCCCTCACCGAGCTCGCTCGTCACGGTGATGCGCCCGCCCGAAGGGATCCCAGGCAGGCGCGCTATCACCTCGGCCAGCACCGGCACCGACTTCAACGGCGCATCACGAAGTCCAAGGGCCGCCGACGTCACGAGCCACGTGCGCCGCGATTCGGGCACGATCTCGACGTGCATGCGGCGGTCGACCGCGACCGCGAGGGCCGCCACCCCGCGCTCGACGACGACATACTCGCCAGCGAGCATGAGCTTGCCTGGCGCGCTTGCGCGGATGGACGCGGTGGACAGCGTAGTGGCTGTTACTGCGCTCACCGGCCGACCTCGCCGTGTCCCGCTGGCTGCTGCATGGGTTCGATTTTCACCTGGATCCCCGCTCCGGGGGATGACGTGACGATTTGGACTACTTCGGGGACGACCGCCAACCGCTCAGCGATCATCCGAGCGTCCCTGGGGTGACAGAATACCTTCACGTTGGGCCCCGCGTCGAGTGTCGCCCCGCAGACACAACCTTCCGCCTTCAAGGCTGCGACAAGGCCGAGCACGGCGACCGAAGCCGGCAACCAATAGAAGACCGGGGGATCGGCCCCCATGGCTGACGCATGCATGCGCCACGTCGAGCGTTCCATCGCTGCCATCAGGCGCGGAAAGTCTCGTTCTTTCAAGGCGTTCAGGGCGTCGTCGAACGTCGCGTGGGCCTGCTGCACCCAGCCCGAGAAGAAGGGCGAGGTGCGCATCGTGTGGTTCATCGCGTCACGCGAGCCGATGGACTTTCGTCCCTTGCCGATGACCGCGATCACGACCGCGACCGGCAGGTGCTCGGGTGGGGCGACGGGCGTCGCGCGCCGTCCTTCCCACGCGACCCAGCCACCATAGATGCTGCGGGAAGCGCTGCCCGACCCGATGCGCGCAAGCTCCGAGAGGAGCGGGGCATCGCGCTCGGGAGTGAGCCCGGCACACCCGCCCGCGGCCGCTGCCAGCGCGGCCATCCCAGAAGCCGAGCTGGCAAGTCCGGCCGCCGTCGGAACGAAGTTCCGCGATTCAACGCGAAACGCCGAGGCGAGATCGCACCGGCGCCGCAGCGCATCCAAGAGCAGGACCGCCCGCCGCAGCTCTTCGCCTTCGAGCGCGCGGTCGTCGAGGATCACCTGGTCCTGCTCGAGCTCGGGCGCGAAGCGTGCGCGCGTCTCGGTATAGAGGTCGGCAAGCGTCAGCGACAAGCTTGGCACCGCCGGCAGGTTGGCGTCGTCCAGCACCGCTGTCGCTGACAGCTTGTCGGCGGCCGTAGCCGCAGGCGAAGCAGGGTCCGCGGCCGGGCTTGCAACCTTACCCCAGTACTTGATCAACGCGATGTTCACGTTCGCGCGGGCCAAGACCCATCGATCCAGCACGAGCTCGGGCCCGGACATACGCACTACCCTTCGCGCCCGAGGCGCCCGCCATTGCGGCGTGTCACGACGCCGGGTGGACCGATCACGTCGACCGCTCCAGCCAAGTAGAGCGCAGCCGTGAGATCTGATCCAACGGGCGCGGTCGCAATCACTGCGCCGCCGAGCCCGGCTCCCGTCAGCTTGGCCCCAAAGGCGCCCGCCTCGCGCGCGCTGGCGACGAGCTTCTCGAGCGCGCCATTGCTCACCCCGAGGCGCGCGAGGCGAGCGTGAGCCGCATCCAACAGCTGTCCTATCCGGCGCAGCGCGGCGTCATCGGGTGCCGTGAGCAGGATCTCCGCGAGCGCGTGCACGGCACCGTTGGATTCAGTCGCCGCGGCTTCGTAAGCAGGCAGATTGGCCGCGCGCTCTTGTGCGACCCGCGCCACCGCCTCGCGCGTCGACCCAGCACGCGGCACGATCGCCAGCCACCAGGGCTGGGTCGCAAGCCACGCCGGGTCGCACGCAAGCGTCGTCACATTGCCGGCCTCGAACAGAATCGGCCGCTCGAGGCTCACGACCGCGCCATCGACCCCGCTCGGCCGCCCGTGCGCGAGGTGCTCCAGCGCGTGAACGAGCCCCTGCACAAGGTCGTCCTGCGCGCCCAGCGCCCGGACCAGCGCCGCCGCAAGCGACGCCGAGCCCCCTAGCCCGGCCGCAATCGGCAGGTCACCTGTGACCACGACATCGATAAGCGACGCGTTGATGCGCCATCCGCGCAGGACGAGCTCGGCAAGCATCGCGTGCAAGGCCCGCCCGAGTGCGCCGTGATCGATAGCGCCGACAAGCCCCGAGGTTTCGATGCGGCCACTGCCGGGCGCCATCCGAATCGTCAGCGAGCGGGTGAGTAGCGGCAGCGCGATGGCGGCAGCGCCGTGCACCGCGAAGTGCTCTCCAAGCAAGATCACCTTGCCGAAGGCCGTTCCGACCCGCTCGCCGGGATTGTTCATCATCTCAACTGCAGCCCGTCGTGCTCCCGCACGTCGCGCACTTGAGGCACGTCCCGTTACGGACGAGCGTCATGTGCCCGCACTCCGGGCACGCGTCGCCCTCGTAGCCCTTCATGCGCGCGATCGACACGGCGCTGTCGCGGCTCACGATCGTCTGGAGCCCACCGCCCACCGCGACCGCCTTGGCACTCACGACCTTCGTCGCCGGCCGCGCGTGCGGCCCGGTCGTCGTGCCGACGCGAACCCCGTGGGGCTGCGACAGGTCGAGCCGCTCCGAGCGCGGCGCGATGCCATTGCGCGATCCCCGATCGGCCTGCGCGGCGTGGGCCTCGCCATGCGCCTCGTGGCCAGCCTGCGCCTCGTGGATGGCGCCGATGAGCGGCTCGCCGACGTCATCGACCCCGGGACCATGCGCGAGGTCGGACGGCTTCACCTGTGCCAGCTCGTGCCGGTCGAGGTAGGTCACCGCCAGCTCGCGGAAGATGTAGTCGACGATCGAGGTGGTCATCTTGATGTAGGGGTTGCCCTGCACGATGCCGTTGGGCTCGAAGCGCGTGAACAGGAACGCGTCGACATACTTCTCGAGCGGCACGCCGTGCTGAAGGCCGAGCGACACGGCGATAGCAAAGCAGTTCATCATGCTCCGGAAGGCGGCACCCTCCTTGTGCATGTCGAGGAAGATCTCGCCGAGCGTGCCGTCCTCGTATTCTCCCGTGCGCAGGTACACGTTGTGGCCGCCGATGACCGCCTTCTGGGTGTAGCCCGCGCGCCGGAACGGCAGGCGACGGCGGCGCGCGATGTAGTGCTCGGCCAGCTTCTCGGCCTGTTCGACAGCACTCATCGGTGCCGCGGCCTGGACCACCGGCTGGACCGCCTCGGCCTCGGCCGCGGGGGGATCGTCTTCGACCATCGCCGCCAGCGGCTGCGACAGCTTGGACCCGTCGCGGTAGAGCGCGTTGGCCTTGATGCCGAGCTTCCAGCTCAGCATGTAGGCGCGCTTGACCTCGTCGACCGTCGCCTCGTTCGGCAGGTTGATCGTCTTGGAGATAGCCCCCGAGAGGAACGGCTGTGCCACCGACATCATGCGGATGTGTGCGTCGGCCGCGATGAAGCGCGTCCCGTAACGGCCGCACTTGCTCGCACAGTCGAAGACCGCCAGGTGCTGCGGCTTCAGGTGCGGTGCGCCCTCGACCGTCATGCGCCCGCAGATGTGGTCACTGGCAGCGCGGATCTGGGCCTTGTCGAACCCGAGCGCTGTCAACAGATCGAAGCCCGGCTGGTCGATCTGCTCCTTGCTCATGCCCATGACGCCCATCAAGAACGCGTCGCCAACGACCCAGCGATTGAACGCGAACTGCAGCTCGAAGGCGCGCTCGAGCTCACCTTCCAGGCGCTCGAGCACGTCGGTCGTGAAGCCCTTCTCGGCGAGCGTCTCGCGGTTGATGAAGGGGGCGCCGGTCAGGCGGCCGGTGCCGCGGCAGTGGGCGACGATCTCCTCGGTCTGGGTCTGGTTATAGCCAAGCCGCACGAGCGCCTCGGGCACGCATTGGTTGATGATGCGGAAGTAGCCGCCACCCGCCAGCTTCTTGAACTTCACGAGCGCGAAGTCCGGCTCGATGCCGGTCGTGTCGCAGTCCATGACGAGACCGATCGTGCCGGTCGGCGCGATGACCGTGACCTGGGCATTGCGATAGCCGTGCTGCTCGCCGAGCTTCAGCGCGTCGTCCCAGGCCCGGCGCGCGGCCGTGAGCAGGCTCAACTGCGAATGGCGCGGGTCGAGCCCGACCGGCATGATCGAGAGTCCCTCGTACTCCCCGTCCTTGGCGTTGTACGCGGCGCGCCGGTGGTTGCGCATGACGCGCAGCATCGCGTCCCGGTTCTTCGCATAGCCCGGGAACGGGCCAAGCTCTTTGGCCATCTCGGCCGAGGTCGCGTAGGCGACGCCGGTCATGATGGCGCTGATGGCGCCGCAGATGGCCCTGCCCTCCTCCGAGTCGTAGGGGATCCCCTGCACCATCAGGAGGCTGCCGACGTTCGCGTAGCCAAGGCCGAGGGTGCGGAACTCGTACGAGAGCTCGGCTATCCGACGCGACGGGAACTGCGCCATCGCGACCGAGATCTCGAGCACCACCGTCCAGAGGCGCACCGAGTGGCTGTAGGCCTCGACGTCGAAGCCACCGTCCGGCTTACGGAATTTGAGAAGATTGGCCGACGCGAGATTGCACGCCGTGTCGTCCAGGAACATGTACTCCGAGCACGGATTGCTCGCGTTGATGCGACCGCTCGCAGGGCAGGTGTGCCACTCGTTGATGGTCGTATCGAACTGCACGCCCGGGTCGGCGCAGCTCCACGCGGCGAACGCGATCTCGTCCCACAGCTCGCCCGCGCGCAGGGTCTTGGCGACCTTCTTGTCGGTGCGGCGCACGAGATCCCACGAGCCGTTCGTCTCGACGGCGCGCATGAACGTGTTGGTCACGCGCACCGAGTTGTTCGAGTTCTGGCCGCTGACCGTGAAGTACGCCTCCGAGTCCCAGTGGGTGTCGTAGACCGGGAAGTGCACCTCTTTGACGCCCTGGTCGCCGAGCTGGACGACCCGCTGGATGTAGTTCTCGCTCAGGCCGACCGCGCGCGCCTCGCGGATCGCCTTGGCCAGCGCCGGATTCGCGCGGACCTTGGCGCTCTCGCCGTTCATGCCCTTCTTCTTCGCGTCGACGATGGTCACAAGAATCGCGTTGAGGTGCTTGTTGTAGAGCTGGGAGCCGAGCACCAGCGCCGCGACCTTCTGCTCCTCGTTGACCTTCCAGCCGACGTAGGCCTCGATGTCCGGGTGGTCGACGTCGAGCACGACCATCTTCGCCGCGCGCCGCGTCGTGCCACCCGACTTGATGGCACCGGCCGCGCGGTCGCCGATCTTCAGGAAGCTCATGAGGCCGCTCGAGCGACCGCCACCCGAGAGCCGCTCGCCTTCGCCGCGCAGCGCCGAGAAGTTCGTGCCGGTGCCCGAGCCATACTTGAAGAGGCGCGCCTCGCGCACCCACAGGTCCATGATGCCGCCCTCGTTGACGAGGTCGTCATCTATCGACTGGATGAAGCACGCGTGCGGCTGCGGGCGCATGTAGGCGGTCTCGCTCGGCCTGGCGACAGCGTTTGCGGTGTCCTTGCCGATCCCGTCGTCGACGTACCAGTGCCCCTGGGCCGGACCATCGATCCCATAGGCCCAGTGCAGCCCGGTGTTGAACCACTGCGGCGAATTCGGCGCGACCATCTGGTCGGCGAGCATGTAGCAGTGCTCGTCGAAGAAGGCGCGCGCGTCGGCCTCGCTATCGAAGTAGCCATACTTCCAGCCCCAGTAGGTCCAGCATCCAGCGAGCCGCTTGAACACCTCGCGCGAGTCGCTCTCGCCGACCGTGCGCTGCTTGTCGGCGAGCCCGGCGAGGGCTTCGCTGTCCGCCACCGAGCGGTGCAGCCAGGTCGGCACGCCTTCTTCCTCGACCGCCTTCAGCCGCGCCGGCACGCCGGCCTTCCGGAAGTACTTCTGCGCCAGCACGTCGACGGCGACCTGGCTCCAGCCAGTCGGCACGGTGACCGCGGGCGCCTCGAACACGACCGAGCCATCGGGGTTCGCGATCTTCGAGCTGCGCTCGGTGAAGGTCAGCGAGGCGAAGGGGTCACGGCCAACCTCAGTGAAACGACGGGGGATTTTCATCGAGTGCCTCCATAGATAGAGCGCTGGCCGCGACGTCGCGCGGCCCTGGAAAACAGATCTCGACGCAGCGTCGGTCACGCCAACGCGACACGTCTTCTGGTTGTTCGAGCCCCCGTGCGAGGCCTCACGAAGTGAGGAGGCGCACGCGAATTCTCATGCGGCGGAACAGAGTCGGGACCGCTGCAGTCACGGCGCTGAGGTCAAGTAAGATGACCTTCGACATTTTGGACGCGGAGTAAGTCCACCCGAAGCGAGGACTCTGCGCGCTCACTGCCCGGGTTCGGCGATCCCGGGTGCGACCTTCATCATCAAGCAATCCAACTCAACCATCGGCGACCACCCTGTCGCTGCATCAGCGCATCGACAAGGCCACACTCCAACCAGTCTTCCGACCCGTCCAGAAAATCGATCCCTCTGACCACAAGGGAGCGTGCTTCGAACGCGCCGCCGCCACTAGATGTAGCGCCATATATGGGCACCCAGCCGGTGGCGGAGTGCGGTTGTGACATACCCCGGGCCCGGTTGCCTCCCCTCCTCCGCACTTTTTTTGTAACGCGCTTGAATTGCGACGGTTTCATCCGGTGTGAAGGCTCGCACGCGAGCGGCCGAAGACCCGGAACAGTCCCGTAAGTCGCGTGTTTTGCGCCGCGATCCGGACTCGCGATCGCGCTCCGGCCGCGATGTCGGATCGCCGTAGGGACCGTGCAGATTGACGTGCCCACCGAGGCAGGTGGACGGGGACTGTGCGTTCGCTCCGAGCGAGGGAGCCTTCGCGAATGAATGTCGGGCCACAACGTGGCATGAAGGCTGGCATGTTCTGGAGGGAAGAGCTTTGGCCGAGCAGAAGAAGGACAAGGGCGAGACGGTCGTGGCGACGAACCGCAAGGCCCGCCATCAGTTCGAGATCCTCGAGACGTGGGAGGCCGGCCTCGTGCTGGTCGGCAGCGAGGTCAAGTCGCTGCGCGCCGGCACCGTCACGATCGGCGATGGCTACGTCATCGATCATGGGGCGGACGAGCTGTGGCTCGTCAACGTGCACATCCACGAGTACCCGCAGGCCAATCGCCAGAACCACGAACCGATGCGCCGCAGGAAGCTGCTGCTCCACAAGCACGAGCTCGCCGCGATCTTGCGCGAGCTGCGCGAGAAGCAGCGGACGGTCGTGCCGCTGCGCTTCTACTTCAAGGGCGGGCGCTGCAAGGTCGAGATCGGCACCGCCATCGGCAAGAAGCTGCACGACAAGCGCGAGGACCTGAAAGAGCGGGATGCCAAGCGCGACCTCGCGCGCGCCAAAAGCCAACGGGATGACGACTGACGCAGCTGCGTGGCGGCGTTCGCAAACGATTTGCGGAGGCCCTATGCGGACTGCTAGAAACAACGCAGGACAAGGAGTTGCGGGATGTCGACAGCATTGGGTCGTGAGGGTTCGAGGGGCTGGTCAACGGCAGCCTGCCTGGCGGTACTCGCAGTGATGATTGGCTTGCTGAGCGTTTCGGCACGCGCGGCGACGGTTCTGAAGATCGACGTCGCCGAAGCGACGCGCCTCTCGGAGTGGGTCGTTCGCGCCCGCGTGCTGTCGCTCGCATCGCTCGATCTGCGGAGCAGCGGTGGGTCGATCTACACCGAGGTCTCGCTCTCGATCGACGCGGTCTACCGCGGCCAGAAGGTTCCCAAGACCTACGTGATGCGGCTCCTCGGCGGCGTCGGCAACGACGGCATCGCGCTCTCGGTCCCCGGTATGCCCGAGTTCAAGCCGGGCGACGACGTGGTCCTGTTCATGGAGAAGGTCGGCGTCGGGCATGTACCTTGCGGTCTCGGCCAGGGGGTGTGGCACGTCGCTCCTGGCGTGCTCGCTCAGCCGGTCGTGTATCGCAGCCTCGATGGGCTCGCCATTGTCGCCCGGGGTGCGGACGGCAAGCTCACCGAGGAGCGGGTCGCGCCGGCTCAGGGCGTGAAGCTCCTGGCCCAGCTCGTGCGCGAGATCAAGGCCGTCATCCCCTGAGCGTCAGTCGGGGTTGACCACGTCCGCCTCGAGGGTCGCCAGTTCGATCGGCCAGTTGCGCCCTTCCTCCATGAGGCGGCGCGCGCTCTCTGGAGGTAGCGGCGGGGCGAAGTAGAAGCCCTGTCCGGCCGTGCAGCCCAGTTCGCGCAGCGCGCTCAGCTGAGTCGCGGTCTCGATGCCTTCGGCTATGACGGCGGCGCCGATCCGCTGCGACAGCGCGACGATCGTCTGCACGATGTCGGGCATTCGCTTGCCGTCGAGTGCCATTACAAAGGTGCGATCGAGCTTTATGCGGTCGGCCGGGAACTGGTGGAGATAGCTGAGCGAGCTGTAGCCCGTGCCGAAGTCGTCGATGTAGAGCCCGATACCGTTGCGTCGCAGTGTGTCGAGCGCCTCGATCACGGCCGGCGTTGGAGCGATGAGGACCGACTCGGTGAGCTCGAGCTTGAGGCTCGACGTCGGTAGCTCGTGGCGTGCAAGCGCGGTCGTCACGCGCTCGACGATCTGGCCGTTGATCGAGCGCGCGCTGACGTTCACGCTGACATACAGCGACGGGATGAGATGGACCCACTCGGCGATGCGGCCGACGGCATCATCGAGGACCCGATCGAGCACGCGATCGATGAGCCCCTGAGCCTCGGCGAGCGGGATGAACTCGGCCGGGCTGATGATGTTGCCCGCCGACGAGAGGAGCCGCGCGAGCGCCTCGAAGCCCTCGATGGCGCCGGTGCTGAGGTTGATGATCGGCTGGTAGTGGACCGTCAGCCCGTCGCCATCGAGCCCCTTGCGCAGCTCCGTCTCGACCCGCAGGCGGCGCATCGCCGAGTCGCGCATCGCCTGGTCGAACATGCGCTGACGACCCGGTCCCATGCGCTTGGCGTGATACATCGCGGTGTCGGCGTCGCGCAGGATGTCGAGCGGATCGAGGTATTCGCTGCTCGAGAACGCGATGCCGACCGATGTCGATATCTGCGCGTGGTGGCCGGCGACTTCCACGTTGCCGTGCACCACGCTGCGTAAGCGCATCGCCACACGCTCGGCATCGTCGGGGCTCTCGACCGGCTCGAGCAGCACCGTGAACTCGTCGCCGCCGATGCGCGCGACGGTGTCGCCGGGTCGCGCGCTGCCGAGGAGACGCCGCGCCACGACCGCCAGCATCGCATCGCCGGCGTGATGGCCGAGCGAGTCGTTGATGAGCTTGAAGTCGTCGATGTCGAGGTAGACCACCGCGAAGCGATAGCGCGGGTTCCGGCGCGCACGCGCGGTGCAGTGCGCGAGTCGGTCGAGGAACAGCGCACGGTTGGGCAACCCGGTGAGCGCGTCGTGGAATGCGGTATGCGCGAGGCGCTCCTGCATGGAGTGATGCACCGTCACATCCTGCACCGCCCCGGCGAGCACGCGTCCATCGGCCAGGTCGACCGCCCGCGCGTGGACCTCAATCCAACGCCACTCGCCCACCTGGCGGATGCGGTAGTGGCGCCGTAGGTTCACCTGCTCGCCGCTTCTCACGCGCTCGAGGCCATGCAGGAGACCGCCCAGGTCCTCGGGATGGATGCGTTCGAACCAGGTGTGTGGGCCGTCGAAGGTGCCCGCCTGGAGCCCGAACGACTCGGTCCACGACTCGGAGAACCACGCTTCGCTCGGCTGGTCGCCGACCCCTTGGCGCCACGTCCACAAGCAGGTGCCGGACGCGGAGCCGAGCAGCTGCCGTAGCCGCACGTCGTGCGTGCGCAAGGTGTCCCTGCGATGGCGCAGACCGAACATCAGCCAGGCGCACAGCCCGGCCAACACGCCAATGCCGAGGCCCGCGACCAGGGCTCCGCCGAAGGCGCTCGACCCGCCAACGAGTTGGAAGACGAGCAACCCGATGCCACCCGCCAGCAGGCCAACGGCGATCGAGACGATCGGCGCACGCCCCCCAGGCCCCGGCATCGGCGTCGGCAGAGGTGGCCCATCGAGCACATGCACTGCCGGTGACGCGAGCACGCCAACAGCGTCGGTTCGCTTGAAGTCGACATCCGACTCGGCAGGGGCTCCGCTCATGCCGCCGCCTCCGTTACGACGGCCTCATACACGGGCAGGTGCACCGTGATGCGGCTACCGAGCTCGTGCTCTGGCTCGACCGAGATCGTGCCGCCGCGCGTCAGTACGATGCGCCGCGCAAGCGCCAGCTCGAGCGCCGAGTTGACGTCCACATCGGGTGAGTGGAACGGAAAGAAGAGCCGTTCGATCTGGTTCGCCGTAAGCGACGGTCCCTCGTCACGGATGACAATCGACAGCGTCCTCGCAGCCGGGGCGCCTGCCGACACCGAGCCGGCTGCTGCGCCCTGCCGGTTGTGCATCGTCTGGACGAAGATGTTGCGCCCGATGGGCGTGACGGCGATCGCGCGATCGAGCAGCGGGCGCACGACCGCCGCGAGTTCGTCTTCCGTGATGATCGCCTGTACGGAGGCCAGCAGCTCGACATGCAGGCTCTTGCCGAGCGGCAGGTCTTCACTCGCCGAGGCCGCGAGGGTCCTGAGCGCATCGTCGATCGCAACTGGCGCCAATACCGGCTTCGATCCGACCGTGGTCAGGTCGCGTAGGCTACCCACCATGGCGGCGACGTCGCTCACGCTCTCGCGGTAGCGCGCCAGGACGTCCCCGCTCGGGACGACGTTTTCGCCGAGCGCGGTCTGGACCGACAACAACGCACCGATCGTTGCCTGGAGTTGTTCGAGCAGACCGCTCGCCATGAAGACCATCGCCTCGTCGTTGTGGGTCGTCTCGGACTCGCGGATCCGCTGCTGCCGGGATAGCAGCGCGTCGACCGCAGCCAGCAGCTCCTCACTGCGGAAAGGCTTGGCGAGGTAGGTGTCGGCCCCGCCCGCGTGACCTTCGACACGATCGGCCGAGCTGCCGCGGGCGGTCAGGAAGATCAAAGGGATCTTGGCGCCCTCGGGGTCCTGACGCAGGCGTCGGGCCATCTCGAAGCCGTCCATCTCCGGCATCATGACGTCACTGACGATGAGGTCGGGGCGTCGCTCGAGCGACATGCGCAGGCCATCCTTGCCGTTCTGCGCCGAGAGCACATTGAAGTCGTACGCGAGCAGTGCCACGAGGAACCGGATCATGTCCGGGTTGTCCTCGACGACCAGGATCGTTGGCGCGTCTCCGCGATGATGCGGGCGGGGCGCGACGCGTCGTTCGGTCGCGTCGTCGATCCCCTGCAGGCGATAGCTCTTCGCATTGCGGATGGCCTGGTGCCACTCGGGCAGGCCCTGGGGCTCGGCGCTGGCCGGGGTCGCGCGGACCGCCATCGGCTCACAGGCAGCTGGTAGGTTCGCGGACAGCCAGATGTGCATCGTCGTGCCCCGGCCGAGCGTGCTCTCCGCCCAGACACGCCCGCCGTGCAGCTCGGTAATCTCTTTGACGAGCGCGAGCCCGATGCCGGTCCCACCCGTCGACCGCGTGCTACCGCTGTCTGCTTGATAGAAGCGATCGAAGACGCGCGGAAGGTTCGACTCCGAGATGCCAATACCATCGTCGCTGATCGAAAGTTGCCAGCCGCTGTCTAGGGCACGGACCGTGAGCCCGATCTTCCCGCCACGATTGACGAATTTAGCCGCATTGCCGAACACGTTGAGGAGGATGCGCTCGAGCATGGTCTGGTCGACCTCGATCATCGCCGGCGTCGTCGGTACGTCGACGCTGATCGTTATCAACTTGCGCGCGGCAAGCTCTTCCACGTCTTGCACGAACGTCCGCACGAGGTCAGCGAGATCGAGACGCTGAATGTGCAGCTTCAGGCTCGCGGCCTCGGCCCGCGTCAGCGATAGAATGTCATCGACCAACCGCAAGAGCCGCAGCGCGTTGCGCTGTGCCAGCTGGAGGCGTTCACGCTGGCCCGCCGAGATCGGCTCGCGCGCGCTCTCGAGCATTGCCTCGAGGGGCGCCACGATCAGCGTCAGTGGCGTGCGCAGCTCGTGCGAGATGTTCGAGAAGAATCGGGTCTTCGCTGTATCCAGCGCGGTCAGGCGATCGTTGGCCTTTGCGAGCGCGGCACGGCTGGTGAAGTCACTGAGTTTGTTGCGCTTGATAACGCGCTCGACGACGCTTGCGACTACGCCCGTCAGTCCAAGCAGGCCATTGTGGGAGATGATCTGAGCCAGCGACCCCTGCCGGTCGCCGAGAAACAGGACAATGTTGTAGTTCGCGAGGATGAACACGACCGTCAGGAGCCCATCCCACCTCCCCCACGGGAAAGGGAGCAACGCGTAGGCGAACATCACGATGTGCAACGCCTCGTGATAAACGCTATCGCCGCCGCCAGTGATGTACGTGAGCAGCGTGATCTCGAACGCGATAACTTGGCAGGCAACCAGCGACGAAGGTCGTGCGAAGCGCTTGGGCCAGTCGCCGATGAACGTGGCCCCGAAAGCGATCATGAAGACAACGCACGCGCCTATCCGCAGATAGAGCGCAGCATAGAACTCGGCACCGGATACGAGAAACGCATCTACGGGCGCGATCACCACCGACCCAATCGTCCCGAGCAGGAGGACAAGCCTCAACGTCGCAGGCGAACCATTACGGAGTTCCTGGTTGAAGCCCGCGTTTATCTCGGCTGTCTGGGCTAGGGTTTCTGACACGTGACCACGATTGCCTGCGGAGGGGTTCCGAACCCCCAATCGATCGAGATGTTGACGAAGCCACGGCGCGCGACCGCGGCCGTCAGTGCTTCCGGAGAGTAGAAGCGGAACAGGCCTTCCTCTTCAAGGCGGTAGAGCTCGGCTGCATGGTCGAGGAAACGACGCGCGACATTAGCAAGCAATGTCCTGGTCTTCACGGGGTCTGCGCCCACCGGCAGCTCGCTTTCGGGGAGCTGCTCGAGTCTATTGACGAGGTCGAGGTACATCCGAGAGCTGTCCGAGTCCTGAACCACAGAGGAAACCACCATCACTCCACCAGGGCGCAGAACACGCCACGCTTCCGCCAGCGTATCCTCGGGATGCGTCAGGTACGAGAGCACGAAGCTCATCGTCACCGCGTCAACCGAGCCATCTGGGAACGGTAGACCAAGGCTGCCATCGAGCAGCGAAGGTGGCAAGACGCCGAGCGACGAACGCGCTACTTCAGGCGCCATCCGGCCCCGCACGAACTTGGCGATCGTGTTGAGATCCTTGAGTAGTCGGGCCGGCGCAGCGGCGAGCTTGGTCCTCCGGGTGAACGCGTCGACGTCGATATCGTTGCCGACCAGGAGGCCATGGAGGTCGTCGCCGTCGTGCTCGAGGATCTGGAGAAGCATGCTGCGCTGAACGCTTGGGACCCGATCCGCGAGCGTCAGCGCGTTTGGCAGGTCACCGCGCGTCAGGCGCTTGACCGCCAACAGCGGCGAGCCTTCGAGGTCCACGACCTCTGACCTGAAACGCGCCTCTGCGTCGGCGCCCAACTTACTCCGGGTGACGCTCAACGCTTCACGCACGAGGTCTGTCGCGATGACCCTCGCACCCCGTTCCCAGAGTCGTCGTGTAAGGTTGCCCGTGCCCGCTCCGAGTTCTAGCACCAGCGGCGGGTCGTTGATCGGGTATCCGGGAGGGAAGCTGGTCAATGTCAGTCGAGCGTGGGTGTCAAGGATCTGCACGTACTCCGGCAGATACTCCATGATGTCGAAGCCGCCGTCGATGAGGTAGTTCCGCCACCACTCAGCACGGTCCGTAATCACGGCGCGGCGCGTCTGCTTCCACTCCGATTCGGCCTTCACAGCGAGCTTACCGACAGAAGGCGCAAACGACGGCATGTCGTTGCCATGCAACTTCCGCCAGATGCGCTGTGTGACTCGAATGAACTGGGTGATCGCCTCCTCACCCGTTCGCGGGATATGGCCGCCATCGACGTCGATGATCTCGCGCCTCCCGCTCGCAGGAACCCGCATCAGAGCTTCGACCTGGCGAGGATTCACAAACGCGTCGTGCTTGCCGCGCAGCCATACGACATCGGCCTGCACCTTCGCCATCTCGGCGCGGCCGCTTTCGAGGTAGCCAATCCCGTGCGCGTGCAGGTCGCGCCAGAAGTGGTCGCCGTCGTTGAGCACGCCGTTGAGGGTGATGACACCGACCTTCTCGCCGCGCATGAAGTAGCTGTGGAAGTCGATGTTGCCCGAGGCATTCTTCACGAGGTCGACCGCGTCCGCAGCACCCATGTAGGAAAACCAGAGGCTCACGTCGCCGGCCTCCGGCATCGTCATGACGTGGCGCACGCCAATGGATGCGACACTGGCCGAGACGATCACGATGTTCGTCGGGTCGACGAAGGGGTTGTTCTTGGCCCATGCAAGCGCCGCGAGCGTGTCTTGCACAATACCGCTCACCGTGAAGTGCATGCACGCCAGTCCGTCGGCCTGGCAATCGGGGTCCTTGCCCGACTCGCCAAGGTTGTTCGTGCCGTCGATGCGCAAGACCGCGATGTCAGCGTTCTGCCGCTGGAAGCCCTCGACGATGGTGCCAGCGAGGAAGCTCAGTTGTTCCTTCCGCCCTCCAAAGCCTGGAATCACGATGACCAGCGGCGCCGAGATGCAATCGTCGTCTTCGTTCGTGCGGTCGAGGATGCCGACGATCGGAAGGCCTCCGCTGCGGACCATCACCCGCCGCGACGACGAAGACACGCCTACGCCGAGGCGCTCGCGACCGCGGTGAAGCACCACCGAAAACGCGTTCTTGCAGCGCTCGAGCAAACGCCCGATGGGGGTCTTCGCACGCACGCGGACTGCGATGCCCCGCTCGCGTCCTAGCCGGGCGGCGCCGAGCGCAACCCCGACCCGCAACCAGGCGCCATCGGCATCGTCCATTCGAACCAGGTTGCGTACCTCCGCGACCGTCAGTGCCTGCGCCCGGCCGTCGACCACCACGGCCGCGCCGTCCAACGGCGAGCCAGGGGTGAAGAGGGCGCCCATCGGGGCACGGAACGAGAGACCATCGTCGGACATGTCGACGAGCGGCAGTTCGACGTCGGCGCCCTTCTGCCAAGGGTTGGGCCAGCGGATAATGGAGCCCTGGGGTGCCTTCAAGCGGCCGTGAATGCGCCGTTCCGAGAAGACGACGAGGTCTGGCATGGCGCACCGCAAGACCGAGCCGCCGACTGACTGCACATGCAACGCAAACGAGTAGGAAACGAATTGCAGGGTGAGCAGGGCATAGATGTCTTCACCCGCCGAGAGCGAACTCATGCCTTCGGAGCTGAAGACGAGCCCGTCCCGGTCGACCGCCATCAACCGGGCGTAGTCACGTGCGATGCGCTCCGGCGGTATCAAGGTCGCGATCGCGCCGCTGGCCTTGATCTCGCCCATCAAGCCACGAATGCGCTCGGGGTTGCGGATCGGCTCCACACGCGCGCTCGCTTCGAGGAGCTGCTCGACTTGGCGGCGGCTGCCCGCGACTGAAGTGTGGTCAATGACCCAGTGTCGCAGGCGACGGCTCGCGTCCTTGGTGAGGTCGCGCAAGCGAAGCCCCATTCCTTCTGGGGTTTTGCGCACGACTTCGGCACGCACGACGAGCGGCGTGCGTGGGTCGATCTCGATGCTCAGCGGCAACACAGCCCCGAGGTCGAATGGTTCACGCGTCTCGATGAAGATGCCCTGAAGGCTCAGGTCGCGGGTGATGCCGAGGGGAGCGCTGCGCCCCTTCTGCGAGACGGCGAGGCGAACTGGGATGCGGTTGATGCGCCGGCTCTCGTCCCGCCTTGGTGACGTCAGATCGGTGTCGCTAAAAGGCGTTCCACCCTGGAACTCGTTTTCGCTCATCTGGCCTCCTCCGCACGCTCGCTCGATACCGACGGGCGGCATCGTAACCTCGCCCCTCCCGAGGTCAAACAATCGAAGGCTCGTTCAACGAACGAGCGGCTGACCGAAGTAACCATCCGTTGGTCAAGGAAGGGGATGTCCCTCCCCCAATGGCCCATCGGTAAGTTGCTGCCGAACCTTCAGACATGTTACCGGCTCCGCCGGAGGCGTGAAACATGGCGGCGACCGTGATCGATGGGAAGGCCGCTGCCGAGGCGGTGAAGGGCGAAGTGCGCAGTCGGATTGCGCACCTCGCGCAGCGCGGTGTCGTGCCCGGCCTGGCCATTGTACTGGTCGGTCACCACCCGCCAAGCGAGATCTACGTAAAGAAGAAACTCGAAGCGTGTCGGCGGGTCGGCCTGCGGGCAACGTTGCAGCGCTTCGACATCGACGTCGACGCGTCGCGGCTGCACGGGCACATCGCGATGCTCAACGCGGATGCCGCAGTGCACGGGATCCTCGTGCAGCTGCCGTTGCCGCCGCACCTCGATCAGAAGGCGACGATCGATCGGGTCGACCCCGAGAAGGACGTCGACGGCCTGCACCCCCTGAACATCGGCTGCCTCCAGACCGGCCGCGCGGGCTTCATCCCGTGCACACCGTTGGGCGTGATGCGGCTCCTCGCGCATTATGGGGTGGCGCCACGCGGCAAGCATGCGGTCGTGCTCGGGCGAAGTGCCATCGTCGGCCGGCCGATGTCGTGGCTCCTTCTGCGCGCCCACGCAACCGTGACCACCTGCCATCGACACACGCATGACACGGCCGGCCACGCGGCCCGCGCCGACATCCTGGTGTCGGCGGTCGGCAAGCCCGGGCTCGTCACCGGCGACTGGGTGAAGCCCGGCGCGGTCGTCATCGACGTCGGCATCAACCGGCTGGCGGATGGTCGGGTGGTCGGTGACTGCGACTTCGAGAGCGTGCGCGAAAAGGCGAGCCTGGTGTCGCCCGTGCCGGGCGGCGTCGGCCCCATGACGGTTGCGATGCTGCTCGCCAACGTGGTGAGTGCCGCCGAACGGCGCCTGGCGCTTGGCGCGTAGGCGGTGGCCGGCGCCTCCCAAGCTCCACCACGCGCCGTGAAGCCGCTCGCGAGCGCTGGGGCGCTACCAGGGCGGCTGCTTTCGCCTCTTCAGGGACGGCTCGTGTTGGCGGCGGTCCTCGTCGGCGTGCTCGGGGCCGGCACGGCGGTGATCGTGCGCGGCGCGCTCGAACTCGGGCTCGAGGCGATCTACGGGGTTCAGGATGTGGTGGTGGGCATCGGCTCGCTCGAGCTGCCGCTGCGGGTGCTGTTTCCGGCGCTGGGTGGGTTGCTCGGCGGTGGCGTCGCCTGGCTCTTCGCGCGGCGTGGTGCTCAGGGGGTCGCCGACGTGATGGAGGCGGTGGCGCTCGGCCGGGGCCGGCCACGCCTGCGTCACGCGCTCGGACCGGCGCTGGGCTCGGTGCTGGCGGCGCTCGGAGGTGGCTCGCTCGGACGCGAGGGGCCGCTCATCCAGCTCGGGGCGGCGGCCGGTGATCTGGTGGCGCATCCGCCCGAGCAGCTGAAGCTCCTGCGCTTGCCGCGCCTGCCACAGTTCACCGAACGCGAGAAGCGCGCGCTGGTCGCGGCCGGCACCGCGGCCGGGTTCGCGGCAGCCTACAATACGCCGTTGGCGGCGATCCTGTTCGTGCTCGAAGTGATGCTCGGGGTCGTGACGCTCGACGTGCTCATCCCGGTCGTGCTCGCGACCGCGGTCGGCACGATGCTCACGCGCACACTCGCGGGTGGAGGCCCCATCTATGGCGTGCGCGAGTTCGCGTTCGGGTCCGGCGCGGAGCTCTTCGCGTTCGCCCTGCTCGGGCTCATCGCGGCCCTGGCGGGCGTCGGGTTCACGCGCCTCCTCGGCTTTGGTGAGGCGCTGTTCCTGCGCGTGAAGCTTGCGCGGCCATGGCGGGCAGCGCTCGGCGGGCTCGTCGTCGGTGGCATCGCATGCTTCATGCCGGCGGTCGCTGGCAACGGCTATGAACCGATCCACTGGATCCTCGATGGCCGCCTGCCGTTCCTGTTGCTCATCGGCCTCGCGCTCGCGAAGGCGGTCGCGACGACCGCGTCCGTCACCTCGGGCAGCCCGGGCGGTGTCTTCACACCGACAATGTTGATCGGCGCCTCGCTGGGCGGCGCGTTCGCGCTTTTATTGGTGTCGACCGGCCTCGCGCAGGACGCGTCGCTCGGGGGCTACGCGCTGGTCGGCATGGCGGCCACGCTGACCGCGACGACGCACGCGCCCTTGATGGCGACCGTCCTCGCGTTCGAACTCTCCGGGGACTACGCGATCGTGTTGCCGCTGCTCATCGGGACGGGCTTCGCGACGCTGCTCGCGCGACGTCTCTCGCCCGATTCGATCTACACGGCCGAGCTGCGACGTCGCGGTGCGCCCGCTCAGGTGTCGCTTGGCGAGCGGGTCGCACGCAACGTGAAGGCGCGCGACGTGATGGAGCCGGTGCCGGCCCAGGTGGCGGCCGACACGCCGCTCGCCGATGCGCTCGAACGGCTCGCCGAAGGTCGTGGCCGTCTCCTCTATGTGGTCGACGATGGCCCGCTGCGCGCGATCTCACTCACTGCCGCGAAGACGTTCTGGCGCGGGCTCATGCGCGGGGTGCCGCTGCCGCCGGGCGCCACCGCGGGCGACATCGCGCGTGGCGTGGTCGCGGCGATCCCCGACGACTCGCTGGTGAGCCTTGGCGAGAAGCTGTTCGCGGTCGACTGGGGTGAGCTGCCGGTCGTCGATCCGAAGCGGCCGCAGGTGCCGCTCGGCGTGGTAACGCGGCGCGCGCTGCTCGGTGCGTTCGATCGTGAACTCTTGCAGCGGGACGCTTTGATGACGCAGTTCGTCAACCAGGACGGCGATGGGGATCGCCGCACTGACTACCTCGAGCTGCCGGATGGCCATCGCGCGGCGATCATCCCGGCACCGGCCTGGCTCGTGAACCGGGCGCCTGACCTGGCGTTCTTGCGGGGGCGCTACGGCGTCACGTTGATCGCAGTCAGAAAGGACGCAGGCGACAATGCACCGCCGCGCTGGCACGACCCCGACCCCGATCTGATCATCGGCCTGAACGACAAGCTCATGTTGGTCGCGACGGAGCAGGAGCTGCTGCGCCTCCAGACCCCTCCGGATTGAGATCAGGTTAGCCGTTTCCGGGCGTTGCGAGCGGGTGTATCGTCCTGGGGGTTGCCCGGGTCGAGTGGGCCGCCACCCCGACGCTGCTTCGAGGGCCGCACGCATGCATGAACGTCATCAACAGTACCTGGCACACCTGGCGCAGCGCGCGGATGATGCCGTAACGAAACACGGGCTCCAGGGCGTCAAAGCCGAGGTCGTGCTCGTGCTCGACGTGTCGAAGTCGATGTACGCGATGTACAAGTCGAACATGGTCGCGGAGCTGGCGACGAGGCTCCTGGCGCTCTCGCTCGAGTTCGATGACGACGGCGTCATCCCCGCGTACGCGTTCGGCGATACCTGCCGCCACCTCGGCGACCTCACCGTCAGGGACTTTGCGGGTTGGATCGAGCGCGAGGTGATCCGCACCGGCAACGACTTCCAGAATGGCTGCATGTATGCGCCGGTGATCCACGAAGTGTGCAGCTACTTCTTCCCCGAGGACTGGCACCGGCCGACGGCCGAGGTGCGGGTCGGGCGCATCTTCAAGAAGAGAAAGACGGTCTATCCGACGTTGTCGGTTCCGCGCGTGAACCCGGTCTACGCGCTCTTTGTGACGAGTGGTGACTGCCAAGACAAGATCGCTACGACCGATGCCGTGCGTCGCTCGAGCCGGCTACCGATCTTCTGGCAGTTCATCGGGCTCCAGTCGGGCAAGGGCGCGCCGACGAAGTTCACGTTCCTGGAAAAGCTCGACACCCTCGGCAACACCCACGTCGATAACGCCGGCTTCTTCGAGGTGAGCGACACGCGCAACGACACCGTGTTGTTCGAAGGCATGTGCAAAGAGTTCCCGAGCTATCTCGCCTTGCCGAAGGTGGCGGAGATGCTCGCGCCCGCCGAGGCCGGTGGCCTCGCGACCAAGGGCGCGCGCGGCGATGTCGAGGTGTCGCACAGCGCCGACACCGCCTCGCGTATGCCAGCGTTCGATCCCGAGGCCGGACCGCCGGCGAGCCAGCTCGACGCGATCATGCGTGAACGGCGGGCAGCCGCGGCGGCGCGGGCGGCATCCAAGCGCAGTGAGAAGTCGCGGGTCGACATGGCGGCTCGGGACGAGCTCGTCGAGCCGACATCAACCCTGCCCTCGCAAGCAAGCCGCACGATAAAGGCCGCCAACGCGACCCGGGCGCAGGCACTCTTGAGCGAGGCCCGCAAAGCGGCGCGTGAGGCGTCCAAGGTGGTCCCTGCCATGAGCACTCCCGCGACCAGCGCGGCCGAGGCGGAAGCCGCGGCGCGACGCGAGCGGCGCAACCGCCTCGAGACGCAGCGCCAGCCGTTGCCAGAGAAGATCGAGGAGGCCCAGGTCCAGCTCGCCCGCCAGGTCGAACGCACCGTCATCCGATCGTCCGCCGAGGCAGGTGGCGACAACGAGGCGGAGGCGCCTGCAATCGATACGAACGACGCGCTGCGTTGGGACTCGAGCACGCGCAGCGTGCCGGCTGTGACCCAGGAAGAGAGCACGCGGACCGTCACGGCGATCTCGCAAGAGGACCAGACGCGCATGGTGCAGACGGTCGAACCCGACGACGATGAAGA
>Ga0105049_10000189_pt1 | contig 63674 bp, 58 predicted proteins | sample MAT06_FD_78087 | JGI IMG/M metagenome (GOLD analysis project Ga0105049, IMG submission 78087) | Freshwater microbial communities from Lake Fryxell liftoff mats and glacier meltwater in Antarctica - MAT-06 | ecosystem: Environmental > Aquatic > Freshwater > Ice > Liftoff microbial mat | place...
AACCTTCTTAAAACTGTATCAGGCATCTGATTTGCTTCAAATATAACCTGTGTTGGTTTCGTAGAAATTTCGTTAAGTTCCTCTTGCGAATCTGAATGGCTAATTATATCCATAACAATAGTGTTTGTGCAAAGATAAAGGTGGATTCAACCCGCTAATGCAATTTTTTGATCTTCCGAAATTAGTTTATTGAGGGCAAGTTTGGGTGTTTTATAGCCCAGAGTTTCTCTTGGCCTTCCATTCAGAGCTTCCTGAACCCATTCGAGTCTGTCAGCTTTCATATCCGTGAAGTCTGTTCCTTTAGGAAAGAACTGCCTAATCAGCCCATGTGTGTTTTCGTCGGTTCCCCTCTGCCATGGACTGTGTGGATCACAGAGAAACACTTTCATTCCTGTGGAGATTGTGAACTTTGTATGATCAGCCATTTCCTTTTCACGATCATAAGTCAATGTTTTTCGCAGACTTTCGGGGAGCTCTCGAAGTTTCTTTGCGAAGGCCTTACGTGCTGTCTTGGCGTCTTTCGCTTCTAATTTGACCAAGAGTAAGTATCGCGTTTGACGCTCGACAATTGTTCCAATGGCCGAGGTGTGATCTGTGTCCATAATCGCGTCTCCCCCCCAATAACCTAGAACCGTACGATCAGCCACTTCCGCTGGACGTTGGTCTATGGAAATCATATTACGGATTACGCCGCGCTTTTCGGTCAAGCCCTTTCGATTCTGTCGCCGAGGCTTTCTCTGCCGCAAGCAAGTGAACACCCAGACGGAGGTTTTGTAATGCTCGGAAAAGGCAAAGAAGATACTGATGGCGATATTTCTAGCACGGACTTTCTTCTGAAGGTAGATGAAAAAGGAAATGAAGAATGGTACCAGACCTACTTTCCTCCAGAGGCGGATTATCACACAGAATCAGTCTACGACCTCGAAATGACCCCTGACGGTGGGATGGCGTTTGTAGGTAATTATTTTTCCTATGATTCAGAGAACTTCGTCACTTGGATAGTGAAACCCGATGCCTGCGGTGAATTGGTGTTCAATCGCTGTGGTCCGCAAGTGGTGGTGGAGAAGGTAATCGATAATGACTCGTCACTGCGGGTTTATCCCAATCCAGCCGAAGAGAGTGTACAAGTTAATTGTAGGAATGAGGCCGCATTCCTTGAGTTGTACAATGCTGTAGGTCAACTTGAATAGCGGCATTCTCTGATGCATTGGCAAACTGCCGCTGTGCTCGATCTGAGCTCATTGCCTAGTGGAATGTACTTTGTCAAATCGTTCGATGATTGTGCGCGCTCGATCGGAGCGTCTGTGGTAGTCAAGCAATAAAGGAATGGCGATGGACGCTGCATAGGCTGCTGCGAAGTTGGACTTCTAGGCGGTTGGACTGTAAGACATCTCGACTTTTGGACTTCGAGTTTAGTCTTAGATTAGTTGGGTTGATTTACCGCACCAGCCCGGCAAACTTCTTCGATGCCACCGCACAATGCGCAGTAGTCCATTCAACCAGCGCTATTTTTTCATGCACCTACAGCGTATTGAACGATTGCCAAGTTGAAGCCTCCAAACCTACCATCAAAACCACCTCACAGTCCAACCGTCTAACTGTCCAGCAGTCTTACAGTCCAACCGTCCATCAGTCCTATCTTTGCCTCCCAAATTAAAATAGACGAATGATTCAGATTACTCTCCCGGATGGCTCCAATCGTAAGGTAGCCGCGGGGACAACCGCCCTCGAAATCGCTCAGAGCATCTCCGAAGGCCTCGCACGAAATGTCCTCGCCGCCGAAGTAAACGGGGAGGTGATTGACTCCACCCGCCCCATCAGCGCGGATGCGACACTCAAACTGCTTACGTGGAACGATGACCTAGGAAAAAATACCCTTTGGCATTCTTCTGCTCACCTGATGGCCGAAGCGCTTGAAGCGCTTTACCCAGGCGTGAAACTCGCTATCGGACCACCCATCGAAAACGGATTTTATTACGACGTTGATTTTGGCGGACGTGAATTCTCTCAAGAGGATTTTACGAAGGTTGAAAAACTCATGCTTGATCTGGCTCGCCAGAAGAATGCATTCGTTCGGAAAGAAGTGTCGAAGGCGGATGCCCTCGCTTATTTCACCGAGAAAAATGACCCGTATAAATTGGAATTAATCAACGACCTGCAAGACGGATCGATCACATTTTATACCCAAGGAAATTTCACGGACCTTTGTCGCGGACCGCACATTCCGAATACTGGATTCATCAAAGCCGCCAAGCTGCTCAACGTGGCAGGTGCTTACTGGCGCGGGGATGAGAAGAATAAAATGCTCACCCGTGTATACGCGATCACGTTTCCGAAGCAATCCGAACTCGACGAGTACATGGTGCAAGTGGAAGAAGCAAAAAAGCGCGATCACCGCAAGCTCGGCAAAGAGCTCGGACTTTTTCATTTTTCCCAAAAAGTAGGGTCGGGCTTACCGCTCTGGCTGCCAAAAGGCGCCGATTTGCGTGGTCGTTTGCAGGCTTTCTTGCAAGTGGCTCAGAAGAAAGCGGGCTACCTGCAGGTGATCACTCCGCATATTGGCAGCAAGGATTTGTATGTGACCAGCGGACACTGGGAGAAATACGGCAAGGACAGTTTCCAGCCAATCAAGACTCCACAAGAAGGCGAAGAGTATATGCTCAAGCCGATGAACTGTCCGCATCACTGCGAGATATTTAAAAGCGAGCCTCACTCTTACCGCGATTTGCCGTTGCGATTGGCGGAATTCGGCACTGTTTACCGCTACGAGCAAACCGGCGAATTGCATGGACTGACTCGCGTGCGCGGGTTTACGCAGGATGATGCCCATATTTTCTGCACCAATGACCAGGTAAAGGACGAGGTGGGCAAGGTGATCGATTTGGTGCTATACATTTTCAAGACGCTCGATTTTCGGACCTTCTCGGCGCAGGTTTCTCTGCGTGATCCGAACAACCGGGAGAAGTATATAGGATCAGATGAAAACTGGGAGAAGGCAGAGAAGGCTATTCAGGAAGTGGCGGATGAAAAGGGGTTGAAAACCGTGGTGGAGCTGGGCGAAGCGGCCTTTTATGGTCCGAAGCTCGACTTTATGGTGCGCGATGCGATAGGCAGGAAGTGGCAATTGGGTACGGTGCAGATCGACTACAATTTGCCGGAGCGATTTGAGCTAGAGTACACAGGAGCTGACAATCAGAAACACCGTCCGGTGATGATTCACCGGGCGCCCTTCGGTTCCATGGAGCGGTTTGTGGCGATCCTGATTGAGCACTGTGCCGGACAGTTCCCGCTTTGGCTTACTCCGGAGCAGGTTCGCATCCTTCCGGTGAGCGAGAAGTACAATGAATATGCGAAAAGCGTGGCTGTGAAGCTAGAAAATTACGATATTCGCGCCTCCGTTGACGAAACCAACGAAAAAGTGGGTAAGAAAATCCGCGAAGCAGAGATGGCGAAAGTGCCTTATATGCTTGTAGTCGGAGAGGAAGAAGCGAGTGTGGGGACCATTTCTGCTCGAAAGCGGGGAGAAGGTGATCTCGGCACTTTTGCTGTGGAGGCATTCGCTGCGAAGGTCACGGAAGAGGTTAAACAATTGCTGTCGGCATAGGCAGCACATGCAATAAAGAAACAAAAACAACGGAGGTCACATTATAAAGAGAGAAATGCGGGGCCGCAGGAGCTTGGAGCCTGAGCACCGGATCAATGGTAAAATCACTGCGCCTGAAGTCAGGTTGGTAGGTGAGAATATTGAACAAGGCGTTTATTCCAGAGACGAGGCTATTCGTATGGCTCAGGAACTGGACCTTGAGCTCGTTGAGATTTCGGGAAGTGCTGTGCCGCCAGTCTGCAGGATCGTGGATTATAAAAAATTCCTTTACGATCAGAAGAAGAAGCAGAAGGAGATGAAGGCCAAGCAGGTGAATGTGACGGTGAAGGAGATTCGTTTTGGTCCCAACACCGATGAGCATGACTTCAATTTCAAATTGAAACATGCCCTCGAGTTTTTGAAAGAAGGAAGTAAAGTGCGGGCGTATGTGTTTTTCAAAGGAAGATCGATTGTGTTCAAGGAGCGCGGTGAGATTCTTTTGCTGAAGTTCATCCAAGAATTGGCGGATCACGGAGTACCGGAGTTGCTGCCGAAGTTGGAAGGAAAGAAGATGTTTGTGATGATTGCCCCTAAGAAAAAGTAATTCACTGTATAAAACCATAAATCAAAATGCCAAAAGCGAAGACTAAATCAGGCGCCAAAAAGCGATTCAGGCTGACAGGTACTGGTAAGATCAAGCACAAGAAGGCGTACAAACGTCACATTTTGACCAAGAAGTCGACCAAACGGAAGCGTAACTTGGGCAAAGATGCGATAGTGCACCCTTCAGATGTGAAATCAATCAAGGCTCAGTTGCTTGTTCCTTGAGGCCTCCGGCCAAATTAAAAAGCAACGGTATGTTTAACCCGATAGGAGGTTTTTAAGTCTACACCAGACGCCTTCGATCAAAAAACAAAAAAAAGAAATGCCAAGAAGTAAAAATGCAGTCGCCTCCCGAGCCCGGAGGAAGAAGATTCTCAAACTGGCCAAAGGTTATTTCGGTTCACGTAAAAACGTGTACACCGTAGCCAAGAACTCTGTAGAAAAAGCATTGTGCTATGCGTACATCGGTCGCAAGCTCCGCAAGCGGAATTTCCGTTCATTGTGGATTGCGCGTATCAACGCAGGCGCACGTCAGCACGGTATGTCTTACTCAGAATTCATGGGTAAGGTGCACAAGCATGGCGTAGAGCTCAATCGCAAAGTGCTCGCCGACCTCGCTATGAACCACCCTGATGCGTTCAAAGCAGTAGCAGAGCGTGTGAAATAAAAAATGTATTCGCAGTGAATAAAGAAGGGCTTCCGGAAACGGGAGCCCTTTTTTTCAGCATAGACAGGAAGGCACAGGGAGGCTCCTGGAGAAATTGCGTGATGTTTTTAATTCAAACTCAAAGAAGCCGAGGATCAGAGTTCATAGGAGGTGAAATTTCTTTGCTTGCTTTGCGCTTCTCTGCGCAATCTGCGTTCCATTTTTTTTCACCACTAAGAAATTCCTCCGTTTTACCTCTTTTTCCTCAGCGTACGTTTCAACCGCCGCGCAGCGGCATTTCCCCCCCCACAGAGAAACATCCCTATAGATTCATGAGGGATATTTTGTGCTGCTCCATGGCACTGTGGTGAAGTATTTATTCTATCACCACACTCACCGTCTGCACCACACCATCTTCTCCCACTAATGAAAGCAGATTCATACCCGCGAGAAAATGGACGCATCCAGCATATAGGTATTGCCGCAACCTATTTGTCTTCCTTACCTTTCGGCCATGATATTTCACGTCAATAAAACTGTTCGCCCTTGGCTTATGAGCGTGGCTTTCGCCATGTTCGCGCCTGCATTTGTTTTTTCACAAGAACAGGAAGTAACCGATACACTCAAAGAGGAAGGCACCTTCCGATTCAGTCCGGGCTACGAACCCAAGTCGACCGAATTCGATGATGAGTTTCCAAAAGATGCCGTGTGGTTCAATGCGGATTTTCCGCTTAACTATCAGGCATTTGTCAATAAAGGATTGCTCGTGGTCGTGTGGCACCCGTCATGCATCGATGCACTTTCGTTTGTGCAGCGCGCGCAAGAATTCGTTACTAGGAATCCCTACATCCAGATGATTAGCGTGGTACCGGGAAATAAGGAGTATCCCTTTACCGGACAAGAGATTCGCGAGTTTATACAAGTGAGTGGAATCAATCATCCCGTGGCGGTGGTGAATGATCTTTCTACCTTTAAATCGATCGATTCGGCGCACCTGCCGTGGGCCATGCTTTACCAAAAAAGTAAAACACCGGAATTGAAAGTGAATAGCCCGAGTGCTTTGTTGGAAGTACAAAAGATGATGGAACAATGGATGACAGACACGGCGATACTCAATTCGTTTTCGCCGTGGCAAGCCAAGCCTACCATGGACCCGATGCGCTTTGCTGATCCGGTGATCGAATTGCCTGTGGCCTTGAGTTCAAGTTCAGGTGGGGAAGTAATCGTGCTCGAACCAGCCCATCACAAGGCTATCATTGTTTCCGGGGATGGCACCGGACGCATGAGTTTTGGGAATGGCCTACCCGGATATGCGGATGGAACAGGATTTAATACGCAGTTGCGCAATCCCACCGGCGCGGCGTTCAGCGCGTCAAGCGGAGAAGTGTATATCGCTGATCCCGGAAATCACCGCATAAGGGTGGGCGATGCCACCAACTTTTTAATGTACACATTGCTTGGAAATGGCAAGAGTTCGGAAGCGCGACTGGACAGTGTGAAAGGCGCATTGACTTCAGTCGGCTTGCCCATCGACGTCGAGTTGATCGGTAAAAAATTATATGTGCTGAGTGCCGCGAGTAATCAACTGATAGAAGTGGAACCGGTGCTCGGCTATGGTAAGGCAGTGGTTGATTTTCCAATGGATCGGTGGGTGGACAATTGCCGCGTGTACGCAATGAAAATAGCTCCGGCTTCGAAAGGGCTGTATGTGGTCATGTCGGATGGCTCCGTGTGGGAGTGCTTGCGCGGCGAGTCGGGTGGAGCAAAGACATGGGCCTCTAAGGAAATCTACCGTCCTGCCGATCGCATGAAAGGGGCCACTGCAGTGTGCGAATACAAAGGAAAAGTATTTGCCACACTCGGTCGCATGAATGCGGTGGGCACTCTTCAGAAGGGTGAGATGAAAGTGTTTTCTGGAAATGGAGAGCGCGGTTGGGCAGATGGTTCAGCAAAAGATGCGAAGTACAATCAACCATCAGATATCACGGTGTTGAACGGTCGATTGCTTGTAGCCGATTACGGAAATCATCTATTGCGTTCGCTGCATCCCAAAAAGGCTACAGTGCGCACCATCGGATTTGAACCTACGTTTGAAATGATCAACACTGGTGATGCCTTGGCTACTGGTGATCAAGTGTATTTGGAACCACTCATTGTAAATGATGGGGAGAATTCCTTTGAAGTGAAGATCGATTTACAAGGCTGGGCGATGGTTCCGGGAACCCGCAACGAAGTTCATTCAGAAGTGTATGGAGGCATCGGATTGGAGAGCGAAGAACTCAGCGAGCCATCGTTCCGTTGCTCGTTTTCCCCCGAGGCCAACGAAGGTTTTGTACAGTTTGAAATCTATCTCACGCTGCGCTCACCTGAGTGTCCGGAGTTAGTGGTACACAAGAAAACGCTGCTTGCCTTTGAGGTACAAATTATTCCAGGCGAAGCATCTGCACATGAATTGCTTTACGTGCCCAAGATATTGCCACAGTAGCCGACTGACGACATAGAGAGAGCTGCGCATGTATGTGTGCCGCTTTTTTTTTGTTTAAAAAAAACACTATTGTCCGAGCACCCGATTGAGTGCTATTGCTGCTTCGGTGTAGTCGGGCTTGAGGGCGAGAGCCTTTCGATAATCTTGCTCCGCTTCAACTTTTTTCCCTAGACTTTCATTGCACAATCCGCGGTTGTAAAAGGCCTGGTAATAGGTAGGATTGAGTTGTGTGGCCTTGGTGAATTCATTCGCAGCTGTGGCATAATTGCCTCTGTATTCTAGCTCGATAAACCCTTTGTTGAACCAGGCAGGAGCAAACAGACTATCAATTTCAAGGATTGAATTGTAGCAGCTATGTGCTTCATCGTAACGGGCAGCTTGGCGGAAGCCTGTTTCCTGCAAGAACATCGCTTTGTTATACCACGCTTCGATGCTACGGGGTTTTACTTCGATGGCAGCGCTGTAGTATTCGCGGGCAAGATCATGTTTGCGCGCGGCATACAACAGACCTATTTCGATGTAGGCATCGTAGAAATTAGGATCAAGTTCGATCGCCGTTTGGTAGGAAGAGGCAGATAGCGTGGTATCTCCTTTTTCCTTGTACAATCGTCCTTTCAGGTAATAGGGCTGCGCGAGAAGATCGTTTTGACGGAGTACATTGTTGATGTGATCCATGGCCACAGTGAAGTTGCCGAGTGTAATGTCGATTTCAGATTTCTTCAGCAAGCATTCGATCTCATCGGGCTGTATGCTCAAGCATTTCTTGTAGGTATCGTATGCGCTGCGCACATCCTGCAGCAGCCAGTGCAATTGTCCTTTTAGCACATAGATGGCGCCTTGGGTGCTGTCAGTTTCCAGCGCGCGGTTGATGTCGCGAAAAGCCTCGGTATAGTTGTCTATTTCGCTGAAATACTTTGCGCGATCTAGGTAGTTCTGGAAATTGTTGGGATCGGCCGCAATCCGTCGGTTGATGGCGCTCAGCGTGGAGTCTGGAGCGAGCACATCGGTGCCCTGACCTGTTTTGCCGGATACAGTAGGATCTTCATCGCAAGCGGCCATGCTAAGGGCGAGTGCGAGGAGGAGAAGTGGGAAAAAGCGAAATGAGTTCGACATATCGGGTGAAGTATAGCCAAAAAAACCCGCCGGGAAATGTCCGGCGGGTTGCAAAAATGGTCAATAATCTCACGCGGTCACCTTGGGAGCGATGGCTTCTTTCACTTTTCCTTCAATTTCGGCCATCAATTCTGGGTTGTCGTCGAGCAATTGCTTCACGGCATCTCGGCCCTGACCGAGTTTGGTATCAGTATAGCTGAACCATGAACCACTTTTCTTAATCACTCCGTAATCCACACCCATGTCGATGAGCTCGCCCACACGGCTGATGCCTTTTCCATAAATGATATCGAATTCAGTTTGGCGGAAAGGAGGAGCCACTTTATTCTTCACCACTTTCACTTTGGTGCGGTTACCTACTACGACTTCGCCGTCTTTGATCTGTTGGGTGCGACGGATATCAATGCGTACAGTGGCGTAAAACTTGAGGGCATTGCCGCCGGTGGTTGTCTCTGGATTGCCGAACATCACACCGATTTTTTCACGAAGCTGATTGATAAAGATGCAGCAGCACTTGGTTTTGCTAATGGTGGAGGTCAGTTTGCGAAGCGCCTTTGACATGAGTCGGGCTTGCACACCCACACTTGAATCGCCCATTTCACCTTCAATCTCCGAACGCGGAGTAAGGGCGGCTACGGAGTCGATCACGATGAGATCGATGGCACCCGAGCGGATGAGGTTTTCGGCAATTTCCAGACCCTGCTCGCCATGGTCAGGCTGAGAGATCAGTAGGTTTTCAGTATCCACGCCGAGGGCTTCTGCGTAGAATCGGTCAAAGGCATGCTCTGCATCGATTACCGCACAAATACCACCTTGCTTTTGACATTCAGCTATGGCGTGAATGGCGAGTGTGGTTTTACCGGAAGACTCGGGTCCATATATCTCAATGATGCGCCCTTTTGGGAAGCCTCCTATTCCAAGTGCGATGTCCAGTCCGATAGAACCAGAGGGAATCACTTCGAGTTGTTCGATTGCGCCATCTCCGAGTTTCATTACGGCACCTTTGCCATACGTTTTCTCGATTTTGTCCATTGCAAGTTGCAATGACTTAAGTTTTTCTTTGTTTACATCTGTTGCCATGGTGGTGGGTGTTAAATTTTATGCTAAAGTATTTAGTAATCTCGTAACCTATTTACGAAGTGGAAAAAAAGGTTATCAGACCAGCGGTGTTATTTACTTTGAGGCTTGTATAAGTCTTTCATAACCAGATAGAAGGCAAGATATACTGCCGTGAAAATGGATGCGTAAATAATTGATCGGTTGTCGCCCTGATACTCAAAATCGCCAGTTCCGAACCTCATAAATCGGAGATAGAGACGATGCGAGATGAACCAACTCAGTCCGAAAATGAACGGAGTCAGAAGGAGATAGATCAGGGTGAACCGTTTGCTCATAAAGGTGACTTTCTTTCAGCTAAATTGCGGTAGTTTACGTTCCACGTTGGGAATAAATTATGCTGACTTATGAGAAATCAACTTGCCTCGCTTATTGTTCTTTTGGCCTTTCCTGCCTTGCTTTCCGCACAGCGCAATAATATTATTAAGCTGGATTTGCATGCGCCGATATTCCGGACAGGCATAGTTACCTACGAGCGGGTAGCCAATGAGAATGTGTCGTTTCTGTTGAGTGTGTTGTATTCGGACAAAACACAGGAGATGAGCAATTCGGACTACCTCACCCGAATAGCTGTCACGCCTGAATTCAGATACTACCTTCAGGATTTTGCAGCACCACGTGGATTTTTTGTGGGAGGCTATTTGCGCTATCAGTGGATGCGTTCGGAGCAATTGAGCTATGGATATGACTCCTCGACAGGTCTGAGCTATTCCACAGGATACACCTCTAAGGAGATTTCCACCTTTGGATTGGGTATCAACGTAGGAATTCAGGAAGTGTTTAAAGATCGGATTGCGGTAGAATTATTTATCGGTCCGCTTTGGAATTCGGGCGATGAGCAACGCGACCTGAGTGATCCTACCTCGACTGAACCAAATGAGCGTTTCAAACCTTATGTCGGTTATTTCATGCGTACAGGGGTCAACGTCGGGATTGCATTCTAACTTTCTTATCGGTTCCCGAAAATGGAGGAGCCTATTCGAACCATCGTGCTTCCTTCCTCTACGGCTGATTTCCAATCGCCACTCATGCCCATTGAAATTTCTCGAAATGCAGCATCGTTTTGGAAGCAGGTAGACTTAAGATGGCTGAAGACTTTTTTCAGCTCGCGGAATTCATCTTTTACCTGTTGTTTATTTTCAGTAAATGAAGCCATTCCCATCACGCCGATGATCGGCGCATGTGGGTAGAATGCAGGTGAGTTTTCCTGTAAAAATGAATCTATTTGATCGGACTTAAGTCCGAATTTGGAATCTTCTTGCGCGATATGAATCTGCAGCAGACAAGGGATTGTGCGCTGATTGTTGACTGCCTGCTTTTCAATTTCTTTCCATAGCGAAGCACTCTCCAATCCGTGAATGCAATGCACAAAAGAGGCGATACTTTTCACCTTATTACTTTGCAAGTGTCCGATAAAATGCCAGTGGATGTCGGATGGAAGAAGCGGTTGTTTCTCAACCATCTCCTGCACATAGTTTTCTCCGAAATGACGCTGCCCTGCCTCGTAGGCAGCGCGAATGTCTTCAAGGGGTTTGGTTTTGGATACGGCGATCAGCTTCACCTCCGACGGAATTGCCTCACGGAGCGTGGCCAGTTGATTGCCGATTGCACTCATGCCAGCTCGTGAATAAGCAGTCCGCTGCGCAGTTTGGGTTCCACCCAGGTGCTTTTGGGAGGCATGCATTTGCCGTGATCTGCAAATGATTTGAGTTCATCTCCCGATACGGGAAACAGTGCAAACCCCGCTGCAAATTTTCCTTTTTCTACTTCCAACTGAAGTGCGTGAAGTCCGCGTGGTCCTTCCATGAATGCGATGCGCTTGTCTTTGCGCAAATCGCCAATGCCCAGAATTGGTTGCAGCACGATATCCGTCAAAAGATCTGAATCCAACTCATCACCTGCCTCTCGGATTACTAGCGAGTACCAATTTTTGCCCAGCGTGAGAGCGAATTCTCCTTTACGCGCGGGCGTGTGTTCAGCCTCACAGTGGATAATTTCAAAATGCACTCTGAGTTTATTCAAAAACTCTTCGCTACTGAGTCCGTTGAGGTCTTTCACCAGCCTGTTGAATTCATAAATCCTCACGGTGGATTCATCCAGGATAAACGCCATGAAATAGTTTGCGGGATGGTCTGGTGAATCGATTTTCCCTGAAGCGATCCACTTCGAATAGAGCGCTGCACTGGAAGCGGTGCGGTGATGTCCGTCGGCGATGTATAAATGCGGAGTGCGCTCAAAATGCGCTTCAATAGCGCGGATATCTTCATCCAGATCTACCACCCAAAGTTGATGGCGGACTTTATTGGTGGTGCTGAAATCGTATTCAGAGCGATGATCCGTATAGCGGCTAAAGAACGATTGCAATGACGCGCTGTCTTCACTCATCAAAAGCACAGGTTCGGCATTGATACCGGTGGTTTCCAGGTAATGCGTGAAGGTAGCTTCGCGTTTGGCGAGTGTGTGTTCGTGAATTTTTATTTTCCCTTCTAGGTAATCCTGAACAGCCACAGCGGCCATGATTCCGGTAAAGGGGTGTCCGTTTTTGGTTTGACGGTAGATGTAAAAACAGGGCTTGTTTTCGCGGAAGAAAATACCGTCTTGTTTAAACTCTTCATAGCGCTCGCGAACCATTTTAAAGCGCGCTTCGCCTTCTGCTTTGTGGATTTTCTTACTTCCGAGATCCGGATGAATTATATGCAGATAGGTAAATGGATTGTCTTTGAGTTTGTCTCTCAAATCTTTCATAGAATAAAATACATAAGAGCGCGATGCCACGAGGTGTACCTTATCTCTGGTGGGGCGAACAGCAGCAAACGGGCGAACGACTGTCATCAGAATGTTTTAGCTGAATCAGACAGTGACACCCATTATGCGACATACGTTCTCGGCTATTTCCAAACCGATGCGCTCCTGGGCTTCAGCCGTGGAAGCGCCGATGTGGGGAGTCGCGATCACCTTCGGATGTGCGAGCAGTGCGGCGTTGGGAGTAGGCTCGCCTACGAATACGTCGAGACACGCACTGCGCACCTGACCGCTGTCGAGGGCGGCGATCAGCGCTTGTTCGTCGATTACACCGCCGCGGCTTGTATTGATTAGAATCACCCCTTTTTTGGTGCGGCTGAGTTCCGCCGCTCCGAGCACTGCAGCCCCGTTGGGTTGTTTCGGTACATGTAAACTGATAAAGTCAGAGGTCGAAATAATTTCTTCGAACGAAGCGTAATTCACCGGTACCTGAACCGGTTCTTGTCCGAAGATAGGAATTGCAAAGTGGGTTTTTTTCTGAGTCAAGTCGCTGACAATGACTTTCATTCCGCATCCGATGCCGTAAGCTGCGAGAGCCTGTCCGATGCGGCCAAAGCCAATAATACCAAGTGTTTTTCCAGCGATTTCTGACCCTTTGCTGTATTGTTTTTTGAGTGTGGCAAATTGCGAGACGCCGTTTGAAGGCATTTTGTTGCCGGCATCATATACGCTTCGCACTGCGGCAAACATTAAAGCAATTACTAATTCAGCCACGCTTTGGCTGCTGCTGGCGGGAGTATTGAATACTTCGATGCCTTTGCTGCGCGCGTATTCTGCATCGATGTTGTCGATGCCCACGCCGCCGCGTCCTACAAAGCGAAGACCCGGACAAGCATCGATGAGCTCCTTGCGAACAGTTGTTGCACTGCGCACTAGGAGGCCGATGTAGTTTTCGCGATTGATTACTTCTGCAAGTTGATCTTGAGCAACTGCCTCAGTTTCTACGTTGAAACCTGCTGCTTCGAGAGCCGCTCTACCGGCTGCGTCTATTCCGTCGTTAGCGAGTATGTTCATCCTTTGGTACGTTCAAATTCGTTCATTACTTCAGTAAGTACTTTCACACTTTCGATTGGCAGTGCGTTGTACATCGACGCGCGATAGCCACCAACGTTGCGATGACCTTTGATTCCGCTAATTCCTGCTGCCTTCCACATTTCATCAAACGCCGCTGCGAGTGAATCGTCCGCGAGGTTGAATGTGGCATTCATCCACGAACGATCATTCGGTACGCTATGTCCTTTAAACAGATCGTTGCGATCCAGCTCAGCGTAAAAGAGTTCTTTTTTGGCGCGATTGCGCTGTTCCATTCCGGCAAGGCCGCCGTTTTTCTGAATCCAACGAAGCGTGAGCATGCTGGTGTACACCGCAAATACGGCCGGTGTATTCGACATGCTATCCTTTGCGATGTGATTTTTTAGATCGAGGTAGGTGGGAAGTTTCCGACCGCTTTTGCCCAACAATTCTGGATCGACGATGTAAAGGACTGCACCTGCAGGACCCATATTTTTCTGCGCTCCGGCGTAGATCAATCCAAATTTTGAGGCATCAAAATCTTTGGAGAAAATATCCGAGCTCATGTCGCACACCATTGGAATGGGTGAATCAGGAAACTGTTGGAATTGTGTGCCGAAGATGGTGTTGTTTGAGGTGAAATGGAAGTAGTCTGCGTCGGTTGGAATGACAAACTCCGGGATATAGGAATGGTTTTTATCCGAAGAATCACCAATTACTTCCACGTTTCCTGTGATGCGTGCATCTTTGATAGCGCCTTCAGCCCATACACCAGTATTGACATAGGCGGCTTTACCCGCGGTGCTTAGCAGGTTTTGAGCAATGGTGTGAAAAGCAAGCGTAGCACCGCCTTGAAGAAAAAGGACTTCATAGCGAGCAGGGAGACGCAGGAGATCTTTCACCAGTTGACGAGCTTCACTCATCACAGCTTCGAAGTTTTTAGAGCGATGGCTGATCTCTATTAGAGAGAGGTCCATTCCATCGAAAGAGCGCACTGCATCTGCGGCCTGAATAATTACTTCTTCTGGAAGAATGCTCGGGCCGGCGCTGAAATTGTGAATTTTGGTCATTCGTACAAAAGGTTAATTCGCGCGCGAAGTTACGGGCACAGGTTGGGCTGTACAAAAGAAGTTTCGGGAGAATTACTGGATTATGCTACGCGCCTTTTCCTTGTTTTTTTCAAGAAAAAAGTCATCAAGCACCGACTGAATGTGATCGGTATCGAAGATGTGTCCCTGGGCGGCTTGCAGCACTTTGAGCTTGCTGTCTTCAATTTCAAGAATGGCAAGCATGTAGCGCAACTGATCCACGCGTACACAACTAAGCATCAGGAAATTCTTCATTTTTTCGACCTTTTTCATTTCGAAAGTAGTGGCCTCGATGTGGCGCTTGAGTGCTTCGAATTCGCTCTCTGTCGCGGGGTTTTCGCAGCCGACAGATCCAGTGTAGGATTCCACTTTCACTATTACGAGGCTATCGCTCACTTCACCTGAATTCAATCCGTTGAGAGGCACTGGGGAAAAACTGACTTCTGAATTGAGGGTAAAGCGCCATGTGCCTTTCACTTCGCGCAATTCGAAGTGGTGGTCCAGTTTGTCTTTCAGGGTAAGTATTTGTTTGTGTTGAGTTCCATTTGCAAAAGAGAGAAGAATTTCGCGCTTTCCTGGAGCAAGTCCGGGAATGGTCAGTTCAGAAAGAGGTAGTGAATTCACTTCATTGCCGTCGATGGAGCATCTGAAAGCAAGCGAGTCGTTGGCCTGAAGCGTCAGTTTGGATTGAGCAAAAGTTGAAACGAAGGCGCACATCGCGGCGAGCAGCATCAAGTATTTCATGGGTTGGTTCAACAGGTGAGAGATATTCGGTTTCATTGAAAAAATCGGGCCATGCCGTTTAGGAATTATCCATTCGACGAATAAGTGGCAGGGAGCGAATGCGGGCGGGCAAAAATCGGATCAGGTTCATTTCTCCTTTTCCCAGAAGAAAGGGAGCGCGCAAGAGAATGAAGATGGCCAACATGAAAGCCATTAAAGAGCCTGCGGTGAGTACAGCGAGATGGGGTAATTCGAAATAGCGAAGTCCAAAGGATAGGGGAAACCCCGTGAGGAGAATACTCATACCGATTATCCAACCGGGAAGGGTGGATTTGAGTTGGGACTTCATGGAAGAGCCGATGAGTTTTTTGCAAAGCGACATCGACATTACCAAGTGGATTGCAGTGGTAAGCGAGATCGCTGCTGCTACCCAGATCATGCCGTAAGTGGCTCCGATTATTACCCCAACAATCATCAGTGTGAGATAGACAGCCTTTACCCAACTACCCTGAAAGGTGGCGTCGCGTGCGCGAAGCAGAGAGTCAGCTATTCGACTGAGCGTTCGAAAAATTACGGCAGAGAGCAATACCTGTAAAATAGGTATGGCCCCTGCATATTGATCTCCGAGATAGAGCAAAATGATTTCGGGTGCAAAACAAATTGCGAAGCAAACTATTGGAATAATAGCAAGTCCGAGAAAATGATTGGCGATGAGAATGGATTTTTTTAATCGGGCTGTGTCGTCTTGCATGGCTGCCATACCGCTGAACATGACATTATCGGAGAGTTTTCCCATGATTGTGATGGGAAGAGAAACGAGGTAGGCACTTCGTTCATACAGTCCCGATCGACGCAATGATTCGTTGAGGTCCGCACCGGCTGCTTTTGCAGCAAACAAGGGTGTGAGTGTGACGTCCACTTTTGTGGCAGCGTAATTCAATGCATTAAATAATGTGCTGCCCGCGCCGTAGCGGATGAGTTCGCGGGTGTACGAACCTTTCCAGGAAAGAGGAATACGCACAGGATGAAGAATCCAGTAGGCGATTGTCATTATGGTATTTTGCGCAAAGAGAGCCCACACATAAGCCCACACGCCATAACCCGAGTACGCGAGGGCTAGACCGATGATCAAATTTCCTCCAATGATGCTGATCATTCCCGCGGTGAAAAAACGCTTGAAGGCGAGTTCCTTGATCATCAGGCTGCGCGGCACTACGCCGATTGCGGAGATCAGAAAGCTTGTGCTGACCACCCGAATAATGTCGGTCAGTCCAGCCATTCCATAAAGAGTTTCAAACCATGGCGCCAGAAAAAAGAAGAGAAGAGTAAAGGCAATTCCCATCAGCAGGGCAGTGTAAAAGGCGCCACTGAGATGCTGGGGATGAATTTCTTTTCGTTGTACAAGTGCAGGCCCAATTCCGACCTGCGAAAAGATTTCTGCGAAGCCCATCAGTCCGAGTACTACACCCATCACCGCAAAGTCGCCGGGCACGAGCATGCGCGCAAGAATGCCGGTGTATACGAGTTGAATGAGCACCTGAAAAACCACCGTGAAGGTGTTCCAAGAAAGTCCGTGTGTGATTTTACTTCGGGTGCTCATGAAGATGAATACCTACAAAGATGACCGTTGCATGAGGTTGTTTTTCAAAGGGAATGACGAATCGTTAACAGACCTATCTTTAATTTGTCAAAATTCAAATGAGCCCATGCGACTTCGAATAATCTGGATACTGCTGCTGTGTGCGGCGTTAGCGCCATCGTGCAAGAACAAGGAGGCGTTGACAGAATCTGCTTCACCCTCTCGAAAAGGACGGAAGATGTTGATTGGGGTGGAAATAACTGCGATCCGTGTTTCCGCGGTGCCGAGGTACAGTCCAACGGGCGAGCAGTGGGATCCGTGGGCGCCATTATCACAAAACCCAGATGTTTACGTTCGGCTATCGCAGTTTGACAACATCATTTTTTCGAGTGAAGTGAAAGAGGATGTTCTATTTGACGCTTCGTTGGAGTATTTGGGGGGCTTGCCTTTTTTCATGCAGGCATATACCAGTCCGCTGCTCGTGGAGGTATTTGATCAGGATGGATTAACTGGCGACGACAACATGGGATATTTCACGGTCAGCCTCATGGATTTTGAGAAGAAGAAAGCTGTGGTGCTGAAGAATTCGACAACCGCACTCCAGGTTGAAATGAATCTAGTTTGGAAATATAAAGAATAAAAAACCCCCGCTTTTGGCGGGGGTTTTTAAAAAAGTTTGATTCCGATTATCGGGCGATACCTACAGCACGTTTCTCACGGATTACAGTAATTCGCACTTGACCTGGGTAGGTCATTTCAGTTTCAATTCGGCTCGCGAGTTGCACCGCAAGAGCATCAGCCTGATCGTCGGTAACGCGATCAGCTTCCACCATCACACGCAATTCACGACCTGCCTGAATAGCAAATGATTTTGACACGCCAGGATATTCCAGTGCAATGTTTTCAAGGTCACGCAGACGCTGAATGTACGCTTCCACCACTTCGCGGCGTGCACCAGGGCGCGCTCCGCTGATGGCATCGCACACCTGAATAATCGGTGCGAGGAGGGTCTTCATTTCCACTTCATCGTGGAGAGCACCGATTGCGTTGCAGATATCTGGCTTCTCGCCATATTTCTCCGCGATTTTCATACCCAGCACTGCGTGCGGCAATTCGCTTTCATCGTCGGGCACTTTGCCGATATCGTGAAGGAGTCCAGCCCGCTTGGCGGCTTTGGTATTCAGGCCTAATTCACTTGCCATGGTGGCGCAGAGGTTGGCCACTTCGCGCGAGTGTTGCAGCAGATTTTGTCCGTAGGAAGAGCGGTATTTCATCCGACCTACCATGCGCACGAGTTCGCTGTGCAATCCGTGAATTCCGAGGTCGATACAGGTGCGCTTACCTGTTTCCATAATTTCCTCATCGATGTTTTTGCTCACTTTGGCCACCACTTCTTCGATGCGTGCTGGGTGGATACGACCATCCGTCACGAGCTGGTGCAACGATAGGCGTGCGATTTCGCGGCGTACCGGATCGAAGCAGGAAAGTACGATAGCTTCAGGAGTGTCATCTACGATGATTTCTACACCTGTCGCAGCTTCGAGGGCACGGATATTTCGGCCTTCACGACCGATGATCCGACCTTTGATTTCGTCGTTATCGATGTTGAATACCGAGACGCTGTTTTCTACGGCATGTTCAACGGCAGTGCGTTGGATGGTTTGGATGACGATTTTCTTTGCTTCCTGATTGGCTTTCAGTTTAGCTTCGTCTACGATGGATTGAATCTGTGAGGCGGCCATGTTGCGGGCATCCTCTTTCAATTGTTCCATCAAGGTGGTGCGGGCCTGATCGGCCGACATTTTGGCAATGTCTTCGAGAAGGGTAACTGATTTCTGGTGAGACTTTTCGAGGTCGCCTTGTTTTTTCTGATTGTGTTCAGTCAGTCTGGCAAGGTTGTCCTTCTGACCATCCATATCTTTCTCCTTCTTTTTCGAATGCTCTATCTGCTGAGCCAGCTCGCGTTCCTTGTTGCGGAGGCGGTCTTCACTTTGCTTGAGCTTGTTGTTGCGATCCAGCACGTCACGTTCGTGCTGCGATTTGAGCTCGAGAAATTTCTCTTTGGCCTGAAGAATTTTTTTCTCCTTGAGAGTTTCTCCTTCTTTGGTCGCTTCAGCGAGGATACTCTCTTTTTTCTTATTCAGCACATTGTTGAATATGAACCAGGTGATTCCACCACCGACGAGTACTCCTGCTACCACTGCGACCACAATAAACATGGGTTCTTGCATGATGATAGTATGTATTTAAAACGTTCAACTTCGCCAATCCGGAACGGAATCCGATGGCTTTGGGTTTTACATCTGGATTTTCCGGATGGGCAGAGGAGGGGTGTGGGAAAAAAGAATCAGGCGAGGAACGAGTCCACCAAATTTTCCAGCGTGGAAAGTTGTGGGCTCATATCTACAGGCACTTCTACGCGTTCGATCACCTTTTCGACGATCGTTTTTGTTTCGACTTTTGGTGCAGAGGCCTGCTTGGAGGCGAGCTGCAGGGCAGCCATTGCCAAGAGGTCCTGCTTGTCTTTGACGGCGTAGTTCTTTTGGAATAATGCAATGCTCTCTTCAATCTGGCTTTCAGCTTGCCGGATTAGCGATTCTTCGGACGGATGCACAGTCAGCGGATAACTCCGGCCTGCGATCTGAACTTTAAGTGATGTTTCGCTCATCGTATATTAGGTGTTGAGCAATGCGATGCATTCGTCTATTTCCCGGACCAGTTCATTGATCCTCTGCCGTGTTGCATATCGGAAATCTTCCTGAGCAACGGGCTGCAATGAACTAGTTTGTTCCAGTTCGCGGTTCTTTTCAGCAATTTCATCTATCTGCACCAGGAGCTCCTTGTTGATTTTGTACAGGGATGCCAACTCTCCCCTGGATTTCAGCATTTGCTGTTCCAGATCGCGCTTCGACTCACCCAGTCGGGTAATCTTTGCCTCGATTCGGGCCAATATCTCGTTGTGCTCCATAGAGTTACTTACTGGTCATTCCACCGCGGGAACAAGCCAAAGGTACAAACCTTTTCAATTGTTCCTAAAACCCTTTTTTCCTGTTGTTTTTGTTGAAAATACAGAATCTAAGTGGCGGCAGGATCGGGCACGAACCTTGAACTTCGCGATTGGCGCATTGAGCCGAATAATCTTGAAGAATTTTCTTTCCATATCTCCGTCGGGCAAGCTGAGGTTAGCTGTGTTGTCTTTAGTCCTGCTCTGCTTCGGATTTTTGGTGGGGATGTCCACCCCTGAATCTGAGTCGTATGCTTTTGAGGAAGGAATTGGCGAGCGGTCCGACACCGTATTGGTGCCCACCTATCCAACGGATTATTTTCAATCTCCGCTGGATGTGCCTCTTTATCTATCGGGCAGTTTTGGCGAATTGCGCACCAATCATTTCCATGCCGGGCTAGATATTAAAACCAAGCAACAGGAAGGATTGAAAGTGTATTCAGTGGCGGATGGATATATTTCTCGCATCAAAGTTTCGCATGTTGGCTATGGATACGCACTCTATGTAGATCATCCCAATGGTTACACCACAGTATATGGTCACCTGCAAAAATACGGCGACAAGATTTTAGAGTTTGTAAAAGCGGAGCAGTACAAGCAGCGAAAATTTGGAGTGGACGTATTTCCAAGTCCTACAGATTTGCCAGTTCTGAAGGGAGAAGTAATTGCACTTTCTGGAAATTCAGGGGCAAGTGGTGGGCCGCATCTTCACTTTGAAGTGCGCGAAACGAAAAGCGAAAAGGTGCTTAACCCACTTCTGTTCGGTTTTGAGATTAAGGATAAAATACGCCCATCGGTGTCCCGTGTTTGGATTGTTCCTTTGAGCGACTCTACGCGGGTTAACACAGGAACCGTTCCGCTGTCGTTTGAAACCATTGCTGCTGCAGGCGGGATGTCCTTAAAAACCACCACGCCGCCAACTGTATATGGCGATGTGGGTTTTGCAATCCATACGAGTGATTTGTTGGATGGCAATTCGAATCGCTGTGGGATCTATCGCATCGAATTGTTTGTGGATGGTCTGCAGGTCTATGGCCAACGAATGGATCGCCTTGATTTCACTACCAACCGTGCGATGAATGCACATACGATTTATGAGCGGTTTAAAAAAGATAGAAGTCAGTTGCACGGGTCCTATCGCTTGCCGGGAAATCCACTGGACATCTATGATAATTTGGTGAATGATGGAATCGTGACATTTAATGATGGCAAGTTGCACGAGCTTGAATACAGGGTGCTCGATTATGAGGAGAATCTCACCGTGGTAAAGTTCAAAGTGCAATCAGGAAAGCCTGGGAAAGCCATCGCAGGAGGCACTAAGCCATCCCTTGCATTTTTCGATTGGGAGAAGGATAATGTCTACGAAGCAGAAGATATTCGTATCACTATTCCTGCATTCTCTCTTTATGAAAATGTAAATTTGACTATTGACCGAAGCAAGAAAATCACGGGGGCACTTACTCCAACCTACCTGATTGTTTCACCTTATGAGCCACTCCATTCGCCATACACCTTAGCGATACGAGCAGATCATATAAAGCCGACATTGCACAATAAATTGATCATCGCACGATACGATCCGGAAAAGGATCGGATTTATTCAGAGGGTGGGAATATGGAAAATGGATTTGTGATTGCTCAGCCTCTTTATCTTGGTTATTTCGGTGTGCTGGCTGATACAGTGGATCCTTCAATTTCATCCATTGATTTCAGTGCGCAGATGAAAGCAAAGAGTTCATTTTCCTTCAAGATTTCGGATTGGCTTAGTGGAGTGAGTGAGTTTATTCCAACGATTGACGGCGAGTGGGTGTTGATGGAGTATGATGGCAAGAATAGTCGACTTACCTGTTACTACGATTCAAAGCGAATGACGCGAGGCGAGCATCAGTTTATGCTCCGAGTGATCGATGGAGTGGGCAATGAAAAGGCTTACAAGAGCAAGTTCGTGTGGTAGATCAAACGAAATCCGACTCATCCATGTTGAGCCAGGTCAAGGTTGAGCGGAAGAAAATGTTTTCAAGATCACGTTGAGGCAGATTCATTTCTTCAATAAATTTTCCAATCTCCAGATCTCCGAGAGGAAACGGATAGTCCGTTCCAAGGGATACTTTTTCCGAACCTTGTTTGCCGAGAATATACTGGAGTAATTCAGGATCATGCGTGGCACTATCCACCCAAAAATGCCCGATGTATTCAGAAGGAGGAACGCCATTATCTACAGCCACGAGGTCCGGACGACAATTGAATCCGTGTTGGATGCGTCCAATGGTGGGGATGAATGATCCTCCTGCGTGTGCAAAGTTGAATCGTAGTTTAGGGAAGCGCTCCATCACTCCGGAAAATATGAGAGAGCAAATGGCGCGGGTTGTTTCGGCTGGCATGCCCACTAGCCAAGGAAGCCAATATTTCTTCATATCCTCTTGTCCCATCATTTCCCACGGGTGCACAAGAATGCACATGTCCAGTTGCTCGCACGCGGCCCAGAGGGGATTGAAAAAAGGCTCACTCAGATTTTTTCCATTGATGTTTGACCCAATCTGAATACCACGCAATCCCAATTCTTTGCAGCGCACCAACTCTGATATGGCCATTTCCATGTCTTGCATGGGAAGCGTTCCTAATCCGACGTAGTTTTTTGGATATTGCCGCACGACTTCACTAATGTGATCATTCAGAAAGCGTGCGACTTCATTTCCATCATTGGGTTTGGCCCAATATGCGAAGAGCACGGGAATGGTGCATACTACTTGTACTTGGGTGTTGAACTTCGTGTATTCTTCAATGCGAAGCGCGGGATCCCAACAGTTGGCAGCTATTTCACGAAAAAATTTCTCGCCCTGCATCATGCGGGCAAATCCCGGTTTATGATGATCGAGGTGAATGAAAGAGCCGTATCCGAATCGCTTGGACCAGTCTGGGATGGACTCAGGCATTATGTGCGTATGCATGTCGATTTTGAGCACGGGTAGAAATTATTGGTGGTGCAAATCTAAGGCCTGTGTATGCAGGAGTTGATCAAGGCGCTTGTTTGCGCACAGTAGAAAGGTCGAGCATATTGACTCCATTGGTAGAAAGGCCGGAGATGTCTTTGCGAATAAAGTGAGAAACCTGATCGTGAAAGAGAGGAATTACGGGCATCTCGTTCATTACTATTGTTTCCAGCATGCGGTACTGAAGGGTGCGAATTGAATCGTTGGCTTCCTGAATGGCGAGTGAATAAATTCGGTCGAATTCTGGATTGGAGTAATGCGTATAATTCGGTCCAGCCGGAGCAAAGTTGGGAGTGGTAAATACGGCCAGGAAATTTTCAGGATCGGCATAGTCGGCAAGCCAACTTTTTCGAAAAGCGGCGACTTGACATTTAGCTGTGGCCTCTCGGAATGCGGCGGGCTGCATCACTTGTATGCGAGCGGGCACTCCAATTTTTTCCCATTGATGCTGGATGAATTCCATCAAGTCAGTATAATCCGAGGTGGTGGCGAGAATGATTTCGGGGATGCCTTTGCCACTTGGATATCCTGCTTCGCTGAGGAGAATGGCTGCCGAATCGGGCTGATAGCGGAGAGCAGAATTTGAATCAAGATTTTTATTCCACAAAGAAGGCGGCACGAAACCGCGAGCTGGAACAACTGAATTATTGCGCAGATAGCGCACCATTTCACGGATGTTAATGGACATGGCTAAGGCCCGACGCACCCGCACATCGAGCAATGCAGAGCGAGCTGCTACATCTGTTTTGGGATCCACAACGATACCCAGATAATCTGTTTTGATAAATGGAGCGCGCTGGAAGAGGATGAGATCTGAATAGGCTTCGGCCAACTCGCCTTCCGGCGTGAGCAGTTCGTCCTTAAAAGCGGGATGTATTCCACTCATGAAGTCGTATTTGCCTTGGAGTAAGCCCTGAAATTCGACACTTACATCTTTTACAAAATCAATTTTTACGGCATCTAGATACGGCAGTTGGGTTCCTTCCTCATCGTGTTTCCAGAAATGATTGAAGCGGTGAAGTACCAGAGCCACATTCTCATACCAGAATGCAAATTGAAAAGGTCCGGTCCCCACTGGATGGCTTCTGAAATCTGCCCCGTAATGCTCCACCACTTCCTTCGGCAGCACGCTGGCGTACTGGGTAGATAGCATTCCGAGAAAAGGTTGAAAGGGTTTTTTGAGGGTGATGAGAAGTGTCAACTCATTCTCCGCAGAAAAGGCCATTCCGCCGGTTTGATCTACATGGGCAAAGATCCATTGTCCGGATGAGGCAACTTCCGGATTAAGAATGCGATTGAAGCTCCAAACAAAATCTTGAGCAGTGACTTTTCGCGCTTTGGGAGAATCGAAGAGTGGCGATTCGTGAAAATAGACGGAGTCTCGCAGATAGAAACGGTAACGCATGCCGTCAGGAGAAATTTCCCAGGCGCGTGCGATACAAGGAATGATTTCCAGTTGATCATTGAGCTCAACAAGTCCATCGAAAAGTTGATTGGTGATCCACATTTGCTCGAGCTCGCGAGCGAAGGCTGGATCGAGAGAGGAGATCCCCGCATTTTCATTGTATCGGAAAACGTTCGTTTCGTTCGCTTTAGGAGATTTACATGAGGCGAGCAAAAACATACCTATATATATAGGCAGAAGTTTGAGGAGAGCGGGTGTTCCATGAACCGGATGGTGCATGGGTCAAAGGTAAGTAGCGTGGGTTAGCAGATCAGCCTTTGTCGATGCCCAAAGTCTTGCGCAAAGTGGCTGCACCTTCTGGGGGATAAAACCGATCTGGTTTTTGAGTGCCGTCTTCGAGGTACCGTTTCCATATGCCAGAGCGGACGCCTCGGTCATATTGTCCGAGGCTTTCCGTTTTTCCATTAGGAAAGAAAAAGGTAAAGGTGCCGTCTTCCAGGTAGGATTCGCCCCAAGAGATAAAGTACCCCGTCATGATGGGCGTGTTGTTTGAGGTCAACACTTGTCCGAAATACGAACCATTCGGCTGAGCTTTAAGTTGCACACGGTAAGTGGCGAGTTCTTCTTTTGTGCGTTGAAGTCCTTGGTCAAGGAAAACCATCTGAGCAGTCAGATAGGAATGGGAGCACACAGTAAAAATCAAGATGAAAATTAAGCGGAGTCGGCGCATGTGTAAAATAGGTTGACAAGCTGTTACGGCAAAACCTACTGAAAGGTTATCGTCCAAGGATTGATTTCTTTGATTGATCTTTGCAGCCATGAACACACGCTTCTTAATCCGAAATCGTTTTATCGCAGTTCTTATTGTGATCGTCTTGGTGGCTGTATCCTGCAAAACGAATCGTCCGATTTCGAGAGATACTTCTTGGACCATTTTGTTTTACAACGTGGAAAATTTATTTGATACGACGGACGATCCGAATACGTCGGATGAAGATTTCACGCCGAGCGGCAAGTTGCAGTGGACGAGTGAACGCCTCGAAACGAAATTGGAACGGATCGGTGAGGTTGTTGCTAAAGGGAGTCCTTCATTACCAGCGTTAATAGGTATGTGCGAAGTAGAAAATCGTGCAGTGCTAGAGATGTTGGTGGCATCAAACCGGTTGGTTGCGGCGGACTATCAGATTGTTCACAGGGATAGTCCTGACGAACGAGGCATTGATGTAGCACTGCTCTATCGCCCGGATCAGTTTCAGGTCTCCGAGCAAGAGTGGATTGAGGTGAAGCTTTCGAAAGAAGGAGATCCGAATACGCGTGATATACTTTATGTAAAAGGAAAATTGGGCGGAGAGGAAGTTCATGTATTTGTAAATCACTGGCCATCGCGAGGTGGGGGAGAGGATGTAACGGATGTGTTTCGTCGGGAGGCCGCACAGAAATTGAGCGATAAGATTACAGCCATTCAGTCGGCGAATTCATCGGCGAAGATTATATGCATGGGCGACTTCAATGATTATCCGTCAAATGGAAGTCAGCGTGAAGTTCTCAAGTCAGGAATTGATAAGACGAGTGTGTTGTGCAATCTTATGGCGGATGATGAGTTGCGTGGGGAGGGCTCTTATTGGTATAAGGGAAGTTGGGGGCCGTTGGATCAGTTCATTGTTTCTTGGTCGCTGTTGGATTCGACAAAAGGGTTGGGTACCTCAATGGAAAGTGCTACCACATACCGAGAAGATTACCTGATGTTTACCGATAACCAGAATCAGCAGCGTCCAAATCGCACGTATGCGGGAGAGAAATATGTAAACGGCTACAGCGATCACCTGCCGATCTTCCTTCAGTTGCAGCGCCGCTGATCACTTGCGTTTTCCGAGCCATCCGAGTATTTGTGGATCGGCGATAGTCCATTTGTTATCTACCATATTAAGCGCAACGCGGATTCGGGAGGGTGCGTGAGGTCCTGGATTTTGTTGAACAATTTCCACTTCTTGATCGGATGTTATCAATGCGATCACGGCGATGTGACCGAATGGATTCCATACGTTTCCTTTCCAGATTACGAGGTCGTTGGATTGAGGCAGAGTGTTGCTCCCGTTTGTGAACTGCATGAGATTGCGAGCCTTGTTGTATTTCCCATCACTCAGGTTAAGATTGAAAAAATCCTTGGCGTGTCCGTACGAGTCTGGCATTTTATGATGGAGGTATTCATAGTAGTATCGCTTCGCGAATTCGACGCACTGGTACTTTAGGCCGAGGTTGTATCCATCCTTGCTGAGGTTTCTTCCAGCAGTATGGTTTACTGATCCGTTGTAATACACCTTTACTCCATGGAGTGAATCAATGGCTTCACCGATTTGGGGGGCGCTCAGGATCATCATATATCCGACTGCTCCTGTGGGATGCCTTTTGAAGGTGAATGCGCCGATCAATGCAACACAGAGTGAAAGCAGGAGGAAAAGTGCTATTCGTTTCATGAAGTAAAAATAAAAAACCCCCACGATGTGGGGGTTTTTAAACGTGAACCGTTTAAGGTCTTCTTAGTTTGAAGAAGGAGCAGGAGCTGCTGCTTTCTTAGTAGCTGCTTTTTTAGTAGCTTTTTTCGGGGCTGCTTTCTTAGTAGCTGCTTTCTTAGTAGCTGCTTTTTTGGTAGCTTTCTTCGGAGCTGCTTTTTTAGTAGCTTTCTTTGGAGCTGCTTTCTTCGCAGCCTTCTTGGTAGCCTTCTTAGGAGCTGCCTTCTTAGCTACTTTCTTTGTAGCCTTCTTAGCTACTGCTTTCTTAGCTACTGCTTTTTTAGCCACTTTCTTAGTAGCCTTCTTAGCTACTTTTTTGGTAGCTTTTTTCGCTGCCTTCTTAGGAGCTGCTTTTTTCGCTGCCTTCTTCACAGCCTTTGGAGCTGCATTTGACTTTGACTTTGTTTTCATTTTAGTAACGGTTGATTTGTTTGCTACTGTTGGGACCAGAAGTTCCTCTTACGAGATCCTGGATTTGGTTTTTAAAAAAACAATGCGTACAACTTCACTTTTCCGTCACTTTGCACTTCGAGGGCTGGGGCTGGTAATTTGATGAAGCTTAAAACTCTCGCTGTAATCTTCATCCATTTTTTTGGCCACTTAACTTGATTCAAATCTGCATCAAATGAGACGTAGTATTCACGTGCGCGTCGGAAATTATTAACATCGTAATCGTTCATTTCACCGCGTGTCATTCCTGTTGCACCATAACCAATTGCAACATTCAACCACTTCGGGAAAGCCGCGTCATCCGCGAGAAATCGTGATACGTTAGCAGAGCACCAATATGTTTGTGCATTGTAGTCCTTAAATAAGCGTTGTTGAAAATTACGACCAAGTATGCTTGGATTCCATTTTGCAAATTCACTTTGTGAGTAAGAGAATTTGATTTGCATGCGTTGTTCGTTCCAAATTTTTTGTTGACCAATGAAGAGAGAAGTTCCTGCAATATTTGCCGCCATATCACCCCATGAAAATCCCCATTCTGCAGAACGACCATCCATTATTTCAATTCCGGTCATGAATAGCAATCCCGCACTACTACCAGCGTACAGCGATGTGTTCTCATTGAACCCGGCCCACTTAAACGCATCGTATCCGGCGAATGAAAGTTGATAACACGTGAATGAATGTCCCACCTTATCCATTTGCAACCATTCTCGATTATCGTTGAACGAATGAAGAGGACTACGCGGATAATCCGCATACCAAAGTTCATTCAGTGAAATAAGTGATGCCGTTCCTAAGGCAGTCATGGAAGATGCAAGAATGATCTTTCGACTGGAGTTGTGCGCTATGCTGTCTTGTGTCGTCCCTTGGTGATAGAGCAACACAACAGCAGCGAGCGTATGCAATGTCAACTTGAGGTATGTAGTAATTTTTCTCAAATGAAACCCTTGGTGTAAATATTCGTATCAATCACTCTCTATTCTGAAATGTGATATTACAACAAAGTGAAGTAATCAGCGGAGTGCTTTCTGGTTTCAAGGAAATCAAGGGCATTCGTTTTCTGCGCATCATGTGTCTAATAGGCATTGGTGGGAGTTTGGTTTTTGGATCAGGGCTAATTTTTTTGGTCTCTAACCAGAAGGAGTTGATCTGGGATAGGGGGCTTATTCTGGCTCTCTGTGTGATTGGCTATATCTGGGGAGGCATGCCGGATCTGCATAAGAAGGGGTACAGCATGTATGTCTATGTGCTATTCTATTTGTTCTCTATTCAGACCATTGTCGGAGTCTATCTAAACGATTTTCATCCGGCTCACATTGTCGTCTCGATTATCACCTTGCAAATGATTAGTCTATCTTTTCGCCTCAGAACGGATGCACTCGTCTATCTCGGAATTTGCGTCGGCATTTTTCTGATTGCACTCCTTTACAATGTTAATTTGAATTTTCGGGAATCTACCCTTACTCTTTTCATTGTGATGATGTGCGCCGGGTGCAACCTGATTCTCATTTGGTTCAAGACTGATTTCATAGATAACTTGAAGTTGAACCGCGATTTGCTGAGGTCTTTAGTAAATAAGACCGAGAACTCCATATTTGTGACTAGTACTACCGGGATCATTTTGGATTGCAATTCACGTGCATCCGAAATGTTTGGCTATGCTCGGGATGAAATGGTCAATTTTGATTTTAGAATGCTACGGATACATTCCTTGAAGGAAGAGGAAATCATTGGTGGACTCGGAGCCCTAGAGCGAAATAAATTTTGGAATTCTGAAACCGAATTGCGCAGACAGGACGGCTCTTCGTTTCATTCCTTTCTCTCTATTGCTATGGTTCAGCGAAAAGAACAGCGCTTCTTTGTGTATCGGGTGAGGGACAATAGTGCAGTTAAAACGTTTGAAACAGAGTTGCTTCTCGCGAAGGAGAATGCCGAAAGTGCATCAGCGTCGCGCGGACAATTCCTGGCCACGATGAGTCATGAAATCCGAACACCCCTCAACGGAGTTATCGGAATGGCTAGTTTGCTCGATCAAACCGATCTTGATGTTCGTCAAAAAGAATATGTGGATACCATCCAAAAGAGCAGTCAAAGTTTGATGGTACTAATCAATGACATTCTGGATTATTCCAAAATGGATAATGGACGATTGGCTCTTCAAGCAGAGGAGACGCATGTGCCTGATGCGGTATATGAGGTGTGTGATCTTCTTCGATCGCACTCCGAGGTGAAAGGCGTGCGTCTGGAATTAAGCGTCGATCCTGACATTCCGCAGTGGGTGCAAACTGACGTTTCACGTTTGAAGCAGGTGTTGCTCAATCTCGTGGGCAATGCCATCAAATTTACTGATCGCGGATTTGTGAAAGTAGAATGCCGGGTTGCAAGTTTGTATCTGGATCAGGTCAGTTTACGCTTTTCTGTCCGTGATTCCGGAATAGGAGTTCCAATTGATAAACAAAATTTACTCTTTAAGCCTTTTTCACAAATTGCAGTAGATGGAGGTAAGAAGTACGGTGGTACTGGTCTTGGCCTCGCCATATCTCGCCAAATTGTAGACCTTCTTGGAGGTGAAATGCAATTGGATAGTCAAGAGGGAAAAGGCGCCGAGTTCTCATTTACGATTCAGGCAAAGGTGATGCAACGACTGGCGCGTCCAGAGGCAACGGGCTCCGCTCAGGATATGCTTCAGGAACATTCTGAGAAATTGTCTAGCTTGAAGATTCTAATTGCAGAAGACAATCTGATTAATCAGAACGTACTCTTGTATATGTTAGAAACGATCGGTCTAAAGGCGGATGTCGTTTCTAACGGAAAGGAAGTAATCCGTCAAATGGCTTTGAAGCGATACGATATAATATATATGGATGTGCAAATGCCAGAAATGGACGGTGTTCTTGCCACAGCTTGGATCAGGGCGCATAGCAAGTACCAACCGTATATAATATGTATGACTGCAAATTCTTTCGGAGAGGAAAAGGAGCGATGCATCGGTGCCGGCATGGATGAGTTTATCCCGAAGCCATTTGATCTTGGGAAAATCCTGCAGTCGCTTCGAAAATGGATTCTGGCCTGTACTGGCGATTCGGAAAGGGCCGCGTGACTTTCGGATCTCAAATGACAAGGATCACTTAATCCTGAACTAACCTAACCCATCTAAAGGTTGTGATCATTAGCAACTTAGGTTAAATTTGCGCCACTTAAGTCCATGTTCGATACAATAGGATTCCAGCGTAAACTATTCATCTCATTTGGGATTCTCTTGCTATTTGTGTTCGGTGCAATTACGTTGGTGGTATATGCCAGTAAGATCAACGGAATTTACTCCTCCCGAATTTCGGTATCAATTCGTCAGAAGGCAATATCGGCAGATGCGCTCCGCATTATGTATGATGTGCGCGACAAGCAGATGGCCAATACTGAAACTGTAACGGAAATAGAGCGGCTCTCAAAATTACTTACGAAGTGGGAAAACGCTCAGCGGGGTTTACTCAATGGAAGTGCCTTGTATGGCGCTGAGAGCCAGAACAGCGTTAAGGTACAGGAATTGCTTCTTTTGGCATCTACCCCTTTTATCGCAATGCGCGATGAGCTGCACGTCGCAATTGAAGAAGAAGGAGGAGTAAGGAGAGTGAATTTTGATGAAATGGGAGGGTATCTCGACGCGTATACAGATCAGATGGATTTAGTTACTGGACAGTTCATCTCTGAAAGCACTCAATCCTTTCGGTCGTTGGTGATCGCCAGTTTCGCTTTGGCAGGAATAGCTCTGTTGGCCTTCTTTATCATCTATCGAAAGGTCTTGCGGCCTAGCGCCGATCGGATCATTGAAGTGGCGGATGAATTGCAGCAAATGGAAAGCGATCTTCAGCGAGCCAACCAAGTGAAGACGGAGTTTATGGCCAATATGAGTAATGAAATCCGAACTCCTCTGAACGGAGTAATTGGCATGGCGGAAGTACTGTCTTCGACCGACCTGAAAGTAGATCAGCGTGAGTTTGTGCGAAGCATTCAGAGCAATGCAATAAATCTGCTTGATTTGGTGAACGATATTCTCGACTATTCTCAGATTGAATCTGGCAAGCTTGAAATTCATCGGCAGCGATTTGTTCTTTCAGATTGTTTTGATCAGGTTGTCGATATAATGAAGCCATTGGCTAACCAGAAAAGTATAGAACTCATCAGTGATATTGATCCTAATTTACCTATTGAGCTTGTTCATGATGAGCGAAGAATCCGGCAAGTTATTCTTAACCTCGTCAACAATGCTGTGAAGTTCACCGATTATGGGGAAATCGTTTTGAAGGCGGAGTTGATCAATAAGGAGTCTGATTTCGTCCAGATAAAAGTCAGTGTCCGTGATACAGGGATTGGGATCGACTCGGCTAAGACTCCATTTTTGTTTCGATCATTTTCTCAGGCGGATTCTTCAGTGAGTAAAAAATATGGAGGCTCCGGATTGGGCCTTGCGATCTGCAAAAGTCTCATCACAGAGATGGGCGGGAAAATTTGGGTCGAGAGTCTACCCAGAAAGGGATCGGCGTTCTTTTTTACGCTGGTGGCAGAAACGTCGGGAGAGTCGCAGCAGGCCAAACTTGAGGGGTTAAGCGGCATGAAGGCTGTGGTGGTGGACGACAATAAAACCAACTTGAAAATTCTGGTGAAGCACCTTTCAAATTGGGGTGTTCAGGCCACACCTTTCAATAGCCCGGATTTGGTGAATGAGATTATTCCAGACTTGCGAAAATTCGACTTCTGTATTCTGGACATGCAGATGCCGGAAATGGACGGTGCGATGTTAGCGAAGCGCATTCGTGCCTCGCATAGTATGGAAGAGTTTCCCATCATTCTCTTGTCTTCTATTGGCCAGCATCTTGTAGATAGCACCGGAAACTTATTCAACGCTTATCTCACAAAGCCTGTGCGTCAAAGCCGATTATTGGATGTTATTGCGGATGTAATGAAAATTGGCGCTTTGCCAAACCAATCCAATAGTGAAACAGGCCGATTCGAAGGAGGTTTTTCGAATTCCCATCTCAAGGTGCTAATTGCGCACGACAATGAATTGACGCGAGCGGTTACGGAGAAGACCCTTAAATTGATGGGCTATCAGTTTGAAGTTGCTCATTCAGGAGAGGAAATTTTGGAGCAGTCGCGACGGGAGGAGTTTGATCTCATTATTCTCGACGTGGATTTGCCTGAAATGAGCGGAATCGAAACAATCAAAAGGATGAAGAAAATCGCAGGGAAGAATGATATGCCTGTGGTGATTGGCATTACCTCGAATGAGGAGTCAGATAAGAAAGTGTGTATTCAGGCAGGGATGACCGATTTGGTTTCACGCCCGCTGAGTACAGATGAACTTCAGAAAAGGATTCACTATTGGCTGGATGAGCCGGTAGAGTCTTGAGTGCGTTGGCTATACTCCTTATACCATTTGTGGTATTCGGTTGCATTTTTTAAATGATCTGAATAAGACGCAGTAAAAGAATGCTCGCCGATTGCTCCAGGTTTTGCACACATATATATAAAGGAGTGAGATTCTGCGTTGAGCACCGCATCAATAAAGTGCCCTTCTGTGAGAAATATAGGTCCTGGAGGAAGCCCCACATGCTGGTAGGTATTGTACCTTGAATCCACTTCTAGATCGGAATAAAACACTTGGCCCACATTTTCTTTTCCCATGGCAAAAACGACTGTGGGGTCAGCTTGAAGAGGCATCCCGATTTTGAGACGGTTGAGGTAAAGTCCAGCGATGCGCGGAGCTTCTTCTTGTTTCATCGCTTCACCTTTTACAATTGAGGCAAGCGTGTACGCTTCGCTGTGGGATAATCCGATGGCATCTGCTTCTGATTGGCGGTTTTCATTCCAGAACGCGTCATGCTCTGCGAGGAAAAAATTGAAAACCTGAGCGGGAGTATCCGTCCATTCCAAGGAATAGGTATTGACGATAAAATAGGTGGACAGATTCTCATAATTTGTGCCGATGGAGTCAATACGCATTGGATCGAGCAGCCAACGCGCAAAAGTGGCAGAATCAGCCTGAAGGTATTGCGACATTCGGCCAGCTAAGTGAGGAACATCACGGAGAAAATTTGTTTTCACTTGCACAGGCTCTTGAATTCCTTCTCCCAAAATCGTGATCAGTTCGCGATTGCCCATCCCTTTTTCAAGCCGATATCTTCCTGGCCGCAACATTGGCTCACTCATCCAGTTATGTGTCATCACAAATGTTCGGGATCGGCGAATAATTCCTTCGGTGCTAAGTTTTCGAATGACCATCTCAGTGGTTTGGTCGGCGGGTATGTAAAACAACTTTGAGTCATCTTCAAAGTGGGTGTTGGATGCACGCACGATCAGATACCATGCGGAACCTGCGCCGATCAAAAGAGCGACAATCAGAGAAACGAAGATGCGAGGCAGTTTTTTGTTCATGAAATGCGAGAGAGATTTTTTCTATAACGCAGCGCAGTGCGATTGTTGAATGATTCAACGCCTTCCTTTTTGAATCCCTGTCGCTCAAACAACCGAATACTCGGAATATTATCCGGAAAAATCAGGCATTCCACTTGCACTATTTCCATCGTTGAAGCAAGGTAGTCAAGTGTGGCTCTCAAGGCATCCGAAGCGTATCCCTTTCCCCGTTCTGTTTCATCTCCGATAAGTATTCCAATTCCTAGAATATTGGAGCCTTTGGGTGAAACAAATAAGTCGAGTGCTCCAAGTAAATGAAGCGAGTCTTTGGCGCAAATAGTCCAGCGCACTTGTCCATCTTCCTTAAGATTCCGACTGTTTCGAATAAAGTCCAGAATATCGTTGAGCTGAAAGGGGCCGGGAAAAGCAGTGAGCGACCAGAACGCGGGATTGTTTTCCCAACGAAGAATGGCGGGTCCGTCAACGGGCTGCACCGGACGAATTGTGGTAAGTTCACCATAAATCATTTCAGTAAGAGTCGGTTCCTAACAGCACAAGGGTGCAGGCGCGTTCAGTTTCGATATTATTCGATTGGGCGATTTGCTCTAATTCAGAGTTTTCGGTTCCGGGATTGAACAGAATTCGTTTGGGATGAAGGTTTATCAGATAGTCGTACCAGTCCTTTTGAAGCGAAGGATTGATGTAAAGAGTCACTGTGTCGACTCCCTCTATGTCCGGTCGGCCTTGAGTGATGGGCGTTTCACCTATCATTCCCGGGCGCAGGCCAAGAGCAATTACTTCGTGACCAGCCTGATTAAGCCGTTTGGTCGCTAAGTAGCTGTATCGCGCTGGATTCGGACTAGCGCCTAAAACAACCGTTTTTTTGCCCCCTGTATTTCCCATGCTGCAAATATCGCAAGGCCTGAGTGAGATGAATGCTTACTTTTGGGCTTCCTCGACCAAATGAATAATATGTTGCGTTTACTGGGAATTATCGTGCTGATGGCCATTGGATTCACTTCTTGTACGATCAATAAGAACCTGATGTTTAAAACAGACAGGGAGTACGAGTTTGATAAGCCGAACTATGATTCGACTAATTCCGAGTATCGAATAGCGCCCAATGATTTCATCACTGTGGACGTCTTTACCAATGCTGGTAGCCTCTTGCTCGAAACGACTACTACCTCGGCTGAGCGGGCCAGGTTGGTAGTCACTAGTGATTTTGTGTATCAGGTAGATACCCGGGGTGAAGTCACTCTTCCGGTCATCGGATTGCAGAATCTAACGGGTATGACCATTGTCGAAGCTCAGCTTTTTTTGGAGAAGGAATATACGGTTCAGTACAATAATCCATTTATTGTGATTCGAATTATCAATCGCCGTATCATGGTATTTCAAGGGGCTGGGGGAGAAGGAGTGGTTGTTCCTCTCATCAATCCCAATATCAGCGTGATTGAGGCCATTGTATTGGCAGGGGGACTAGCAGAGCGAGGCAATGCATCGAAGATTAAAATCATCCGCAGAGTTGGGGAGAAGCAGGAGGTATATCGCCTCGATTTATCGGTGATTGAAGGAATGAAGTATGCGGATATGCCGGTTCAGTCGGGAGATATAATCTATGTCGAGCCTACACCGGATGTCGCTGCCGAAGTGCTGCGCGATATGCAGCCAGTCTTTCAATTGATCACCAGTGTTGCATTGATATACTTGCTGATTACACGAAACTAGAGCCCTTCAAACTATGCTGGATCAGGGTGAGCAAGGGAGTGCCAGAAATTATAAAGAGCGGTTGACCAATGTGTCGAACGAATTCGATATTGGCCTCTTCCTATATATTATTCGCAAATCCCTGATATGGGTGGCCCTATGCTTCGCCGTGGCTCTTGTAGCGGCTTTTTTGAATCTTCGCTATACCCCACTTGTGTACCAGTCCAAGTCGGTCGTTCAACTCACTGAAGATGACAATGTGAACCGCATTCTGAATGTGGAGTCGTATATTGAAGAAAGTCAGGTAGAGGCCAAACTCGAACAGTTGCGTTCGAAATTGCTCATCAGTCGCACTCTTCAGCAGTTGCCTTTGCGCGTTTCTTACTTCGCTAAAGGTCAGATATTGACTAGCGAGCACTACTCTTTTTCTCCGTATAAAGTAGAACTTCTCGAGTTGTTGAACCCTGCAATTCAGGACTCTCCTATAGCGATACAGTTTTCGGACTCCGAACACTTTTCGGTGACCGTGAGCGGTATTAACTATCCAGGCTTAACAACTCGGGAACGATTTGAAACCGCTGATTTCAAAGCCATCGTGACAGTGGAGGACCCGGAAGAGCTGATGCGAAATGGTGATGAGTATGAATTGTTTTTCCGAGTCAACAGCCTTCAGTCGCTGACCAACCGATTTTATGAAAATCTGGATGTCCGGATATTGAATAATACGGCGAAGACGATTGAAATTTCTTACCGCGACAATAACCCTTATCTCGCGAGGGACTTTGTGCGGGCACATGCCAATGAGTTTATCACATTTGACCTTGAGAAACGACAAAAGAGCGATGATAATGTATTGAGCTTTCTCGATACGCAGATCGATACCGTGTTCGACCGTTTGCGCAGTTCGGAGGTACGACTCAACGCCTACAAACAAGAGAATAGAATCACCAACCTCGAGGATGTGGGCGACGCCTACCTCGAGCGATTGAACAATTATGAGTCTCAACTGGTGACCCTTCAACTCGAGCTGCGCTTGCTTGAAGAAGTAGAGAAGCTCACTGGCCGTAACACCACCGAAATAGAGGTGTACAATCTAATTCCGCTTATTGCGGGCAGCCAATATGAGACTGCGCTTTCAAAACTTTTGGATAAACTTTATGTGTTGCTTTCCGACAAACAAGTGGCACTTTATTCAGTGACTGCGGAAAGCGAAAAGATCAAGTCGATCAATTATCAGATCGACATTCAAAAGAATATTATCATGCAGAGTATTTCTGCATTGCGCGATCAGATTCGCACCAAGGAGTCGGAACTCAAACTCAAGATCGGTCAAACGGAAGGCACCTACTACAGAATTCCTCAAAAGGAGTTGGAGTATGCGCGTTTGCAGCGACTATTTACCATCAATGAGAAGTACTACACACTCCTGCTGGAAAAAGCGATAGAGTATCAGATTTCAAAAGAGGGATTCGTATCAAATAATCAGATACTCGAAGAGGCTCGTGTGCCTTCATCCCCTATTTCGCCCAAGCGGAAAATGGTTTGGATTAGCTTCCTGTTGGGAGGATTTATTTTGGGCTTCATGATCGTGGCCATTCGATACCTGCTGCATAATCACATCACCTCGCTCAATGAGATTGTAAAAATTTCTGATGCTAGTCTATCCACTCTCGGTGTAGTGCCTAGCTTTAAGGAGAACATTCCTGTTTCCATGCTGATCGTGGATCGCAATCCGCGGTCATTAATCGCCGAATCATTCCGAGCAATTCGCACCAATTTACAGTTTATCAGCCCTGAGCCTGGGCCGAAGGTGATTTCTGTCACGTCGACCATTTCGGGTGAGGGAAAGACCTTTGTGGCGCTCAACCTTGCGGGCATTATCGCGTTTAGTGGAAAGAAAGTAGTGGTGTGCGATCTCGATATGCGTAAGCCGAAAATTCACCGTGGTTTTGATGTGGAAAATTCGGAAGGAATGAGTACTCTCCTAATTGGGCGCAGTTCGCTCGACGCAGCCATCCGCTCTAGCAAATTGGAAAATCTGGATTTCATCACTGCCGGACCCATTCCTCCTAATCCCTCGGAGTTGATCATCAGTAGTACCATGGATTCAATCCTCGTTGAATTGAAGAAGCGTTACGATGTGGTCATACTCGATACACCGCCCGTAGGGTTGGTTACTGACGCAGTTCCTTTGCTTCAAAAAGCCGATTATCCGATCTATATTTTCCGTTCGGATTATTCACGGAAGCACTTTGTGCAAGTAGCCGATAAGCTCGTCAACGAAAACAACATACAGGTGTCAGTGATTCTGAATGGAGTGAATCTCGATCGCGCTAAATACAGTCGTCGATACAGTTATGGCTACGGATATGGTTACGGTTATTCCTCTGGGGATGGTTATTACGATGATCAGAAGAAGAAAAAAAAGCGTTCTTTAATCCAACGTATTTTTAGAATTCGCCAGTGAAGATTGAAACCACCTCATTTAAAGATTTGCTCCTTATCCAACAGGAAGTGCATGGCGACGATCGTGGATGGTTTATCGAGTTATTCAACGAAGCGCAATTTCGGATTCAAACCGGACTGAACATGACCTTTGTACAAGATAACGAGAGCTTGTCTCAGCGGGATGTGGTGCGCGGACTTCACTTTCAGATTTCACCCAAAGCGCAAGCAAAACTGATTCGGGTAAGTCGTGGCTCGGTGCTAGATGTGGTTGTTGATTTGCGCCGAACCCAGCCTACCTACGGAAAGCATTTCGCCATTGTGTTAAGTGCTGAAAATCATACACAGTTGTTTGTCCCCGAAGGTTTTGCCCATGGTTTTGCGGTACTCGAAGATCATACACTTTTTTCGTATAAATGCACCAACTACTTCAGTCGGGAGCATGAGCGCGGGATTCGCTGGGATGATCCCGCACTCGGAATTCACTGGAACATTGATCGCCCGATTCTCTCAGAGAGAGATCGTTCAGCCCCTCTGCTGGCTGATTTGGCCGATGGATTTTTCTTCTGACGCCATGTTTTGGCCTCGATTCATACTCACTCTTATCGCGTTTGTTTTTTTTATCGTGGTGTATCGCCTCATCCTTCGGGTGTTTAAAAATATAGGAGTGAAAGGCAAACAGATGGATCGTTCCAACCGATGGGGTGCTTCATCCAAATCAACGGCAGGTGGACTAGGTTTTATGCTGGCATTTCTCGTCGGATGGCTTGGAAAGGATTTGCCACATTTTCATTTTCAGCCTTCTGATTGGATGCTCCTCGCAGGTGGAGCAGTGGCTTTTTCCACAGGACTTTGGGATGATTTGCGCAGACTTTCGCCGTTGCCGAAGATGCTCGGACAATTGATTGCAGGCATCCTGCTTGTTGCTTCTGGGCTTGATCCAGTGTGCGATCAACCGATCCTCAATGCATTGATTCAACTAGTACTGATTGTGGGCATGATGAATTCCATCAACATGCTGGACAATATGGATGGTGTCGCTACCATTGCTGCGCTGGCTGTGTGCGTATGGTTCATTGGTTCGACCGATGCTTTGCCAGCCATCGTGATGAGCGGTTGTTTGTTTGCCTTTCTGATCTACAATCGTCACCCTTCTGTCATGTTCATGGGTGATTCCGGCAGCCTGCTTTTAGGATATGTTATGGCGACTTTTTTTCTTCGGAATGGAGTCCCGGGCGAAGCTGTTTTCGCAGGATTTTATCCCAGTACGCTGATACTGGTGCTGGCACTTTTTGCGCTGCCTCTGGCCGATTCATTGGTGGTTTTCATCAACCGTATTTCACATGGTATTTCACCCATGAGAGGGGGAAGAGATCACTCTACTCATAATCTGGTGTATGCGGGTTTTTCGGAGCAATCAGTTACTGTTCTCTTTATTCTTATAGCTGCGGCTGAGGTTGGTGCAGCAGGCTGGTTCAGTCATTTTCGTCAGGAAGATCCAAGTGTCCACCTGACATGGTTAATGGTTCTTCCGACGCTTGTTCTTTTCGGAATGTTATTTCTCGTTCTTTGGATACTTTCACGCTATAACTTGCGTAGAGGAAAGTACTCCTACTCGAAATGAAAAACACCCGAATCTATTTAATTTCTGCTTCTGCGGGAGCTCTCGCTGCAGTGATCGCAATGATACTTTTCGGGTTCATGGATCGCAAAGAGCCCGATGCCGAAGCGAATTCTCAATATGCCCGTCAGATCACGGAGAAGTACCGAGTGTTTTCTCTTCCAATGCCTGAGAATATCAATTTCGCAGGAGAGCAGGTACCCTTGACCGAGTGGGATGTGAGAGAGCGTATGGATCGCGAGCTACTCGTGAATACCTATTGGCAGTCGAACACATTACTTGCGATCAAACGCGCACACCGATGGTTCCCAGTGATTGAGCCAATTCTTGAGAAAAACGGAGTACCCGATGATTTCAAGTACCTGGCAGTGATCGAAAGCAGCCTCACCATGGCCGTTTCCCCTTCCGGGGCGGTTGGTTTCTGGCAGTTTCTCGATGCCACCGGAAAGCAATATGGTCTTGAAATCAATGAAGATATCGATGAGCGGTATCATGTCGAAAAAAGCACTGAAGCCGCATGTAAGTATCTCAAAGAATCGTATACACGCTTCGGATCATGGACTATGGCAGCCGGCTCATACAACATGGGACAGAATGGATTGAGCAAGCAAGTAGAACGTCAGGGCGTGAACGAATACTGGAAGTTGTTGCTCAATGAAGAAACCTCGCGCTACGTATTCCGCATGCTGGCGGTAAAAGAAATTCTGAGTAATCCAGACCAATATGGTTTCGTGATTCGCCCTGCCGACCTGTATGAGCAACTCTCCTTTCGTGAAGTAGCGGTTGACACTTCAATTACCGACTTCACGCAATTCGCTCGAGGGTACGGTATTTCCTACAAAGATTTGAAACTCTATAATCCATGGTTGCGGCAGGCTTCGTTGAAGAATAAGACAGGCAAGGAGTATCAAGTCAAGATTCCCGCTTAAGGTCTATTCAAAATGAAACGCGATGGAAGAGAGCCGTCGGGTAGGCTGTCCATCGATGACTTCTTCGCGAATCATTTTTACGGCTGAAGGATTTTCCATCACTTCGTCCATCGCTCTGATGGCTCCTGCAGGTACTTGATTGTGATGAAGTAGCTTCATCCATTCTGAGCGTTCTTTTGTGACGAAACGCTTTTCCAATAGAGTGTAAAGTTCAGAGCGATTCATCACGCGGTTTTGATTGGAAACAAAGCGCGACTCCGAAGGAAGTGAGGGAAATTCCAACACATTACAAAGTTCTAAAAACTGTCGCTCGCTACCTATTGCAAGCACCAATTGCTTTCCATCCGCGCAAGTGAATGTTTCGCCATACGGAGCAATGTTGGGGTGCAATGATCCAGACGCTTTCGGAATGAATCCTGTCATGAGAAAATTGCTCGCCTGATTGGAAAGCGCTGCGAGTCCAGATTCTTCAAGGGAAACAACAACCTCAGCCCCTTTTCCGGATCGTATCCGGTTAACAATCGCGCAGAGCAGACCCTCTTTGAGTTGGTGTGCGGCGAGCACATCGATTAGTGCTACGGGCATTTTCACTGGTCCGGAATCTGACGTGCCATTCATATACATGTAACCGGTTTCAGCTTGCAAAACCACATCATAGGCAATTCGACTTTCATCACTTGAAAATCCTTTTATTCTTCCGTGAATCAGTGTTGGATAAAGAGCGACAAGAGTTTGAGAATCGAGGTTGAATTTTTCGAGGTCTCCTTGCTTGAAATTACTCAAAAGAATATCTGCAGTTTGAAGCAGTTGATCTAGTTCGCCCCGTCCTGTCGGATCGGAAATGTCGATCCATTTGTACGTCTTGCCATAATTAATTGAAGCGAAGTACGCAGACACACTGGAGTTGGAATCTTCGGAAGGCAATTTCCAGTTGCGGGTGACATCCCCATGCGTTCGTGGGTTTTCAATCTTCACGACTTCCGCACCCATTTCGGCGAAGAACATTCCGACGCTTGGACCAGCAAGCACGGTGGAGATATCTACGATTTTAAATCCGGAAAAAAGAGATTGCATACCTCAAAAGTACGCTTACCCTTCGCGCAGAGCAGCCTTATACACTGAAAGACATCGCTCGCGAGCTTCTGCATGAGGCACAATTGGACCGGGGTAGGCGGGGGTGCCAAATTCAGGGATCCATTTGCGGATGTATCGAAATTCCTTATCGAATTTTTCCTGTTGACTGGTGGGGTTAAATACCCGGAAGTAAGGCGCCGCATCACACCCCGAACCTGCGGACCATTGCCATCCTCCTACGTTGCTGGACAGTTCAAAATCAAGCAGCTTCTCTGCGAAATACCGTTCCCCCAGACGCCAGTCGATCAGCAAGTGCTTCGTCAGAAAACTGGCTGTCACCATCCGGACCCGGTTGTGCATGAATCCCGTGGCATTCAGTTCGCGCATGCCTGCATCCACCATCGGATATCCCGTTTTCCCGAGACACCATTTTTCAAAACCATCCGAATCGTTTCGCCATGGAATCCGATCGTAGGCAGGTTTGAACGCATGATCTACGGAGCTTGGAAAGTGGTATAGAATCATTTGATAGAACTCACGCCAGATAAGTTCATTGAGCCATTTTTCGCTGGTTCGTTGTGCAATGCTGGCCAACGCCCGAATGCTTACCGTTCCAAAACGAAGGTGTAAGCTGAGGCACGTTGTGCCGCGCACCGAAGGAATATCCCGCGTTTCTTCGTAGTGTCGAATGATTTCTTCCTGAGCAATTCGTTCAGGAAATTCTATCTCACTTTCACGGAAATTCATGTCAGCCAAGGAAGGTGTAGCTTCTCCTTTCCACCTTAAGAGATGCGACAAGTTGTTTGAAGTGGGATAAGGCTTGAGGTAAAAATCAGTGAGACGCTGTTTCCATTTTCGACTATAAGGAGTGAAGACAGTATACGGTTTTCCATCATCCTTCATAATTTCTGATTTCTCAAAAATAACCTGATCTTTTTTACCTGAAAACGGAATTCCTTTGGACTCGAAAAACGAAAAGATGTGCTGATCACGCTCGCGGGCATAAGGCTCATAGTCGCGGTTCGCCCACACCTGTTTAACCTCAAATAGCGTGGTGAGCTCTTCGAAGGCGTCTATTGGAGTCATGTACCTCACAAACAGATCTCCGCCAGTTTGGTTAAGCTCAGCGCGAAGCCGAGTTATCTCACGATGAATGAATGTGACGCGTGCATCACATCGGTCGTTAAGCACGTCGAGAATGTGTGGGTCAAAGATGAAAACGGGAACTACCGGAAAACCAGATCGTAATGCTGCCCACAAAGCAGCATTGTCTTCAACACGTAAATCTCGGCGAAACCAAAACAGCGACACAGCTTGACGTGCCATGTGTTACTTCAGTAGGTTATTGAGAGCTTCTTGTAAAGAAGGGTGGCGAAAACCAAATCCGGATTTCACCAGTCGAGTTGAATTGAGGCGTTGAGAAGCGAGCACCATGGAGCCCATTTCACCGAACAAAAGCTTAAGCGCAAATGCCGGCACGGAAGGAAGAAAGAAGGGTTTCTTTAAAACAGAAGCAAGGGCTTTCGAAAATTCCTCATTGGTCGTCGGTTCGGGTGCTACCACATTGTAAACTCCCTTCGCGTCTTCAGTTTCGATACAATGGACTATGGCTTGCGCCAAATCCTCAATATGGATCCAACTCATCCATTGCTTGCCTCCACCGACTGAAGCCCCGAGTCCCTTTTGAAATAGAGGAATCATCTGCCCCAAAGCGGCTTCTTTTGCGTCTAGCACTACTCCGATGCGAACGATTACCCGGCGAACAGAGGTCGCCTCCAGAGGTAAGCTACATTCTTCCCAGTTGCGGCATAAATCAGCTAGAAATCCGGAACCATTCGGGGCACTTTCATCCTGCCATTCTGGAGAGGAATTGTAATAGCCGGATGCGCTGGCACTGAGAAAGACTGATGGCGGGCTTGCGGAGGCTAGAATGGATTTCACCAAAAGATCGGTAGCGTCGATGCGGCTGCAAATCATCCGGTCTTTGTTGCCTTGTGTCCATCGATTGGCTACAGAAAAACCAGCCAGATTGATCACGGCGTCAGCCCATTCGATTTCGTTGGCTTTGATTTCCCGCAGTGCAGGATTCCAGTATGAGTGGCGAAGACCATTTTCCCAAGTGCTATCGAGTTCTTTTCTGGTGGTCAAATTGGCCACCTGATGTCCCCTCGATTGCAAAATGGGGATAATCGCACGGCCGACCAGTCCAGTTCCTCCGCTGACAAGAATTTTCATGATTGATTAACAAGTTTAGTAAACCGATGTTTTGAGGTTCCTGATTTGACAGTGCTAACTTGCAACCGAAATGAGAAAAAGGCTACGTTTTACTGAGAATCTTTTATGCGCGCTGCTCCTGAATATATGCGCATATACGCACATAAGTGCGCAGACGCCCTGCGTGGATGGGTTTGCAGGGATATACCCTTGCCATAATGTAGACTTCATTGAACACCTCCCACCTGCCGAATATGGCGGCGGAAACACCAATGAGGTGTGGGGATGGACCGATCCGCTCGATCAGACAGAATATGTATTGCTGGGTAAAACAACGGGTGTCGCTTTCATCTCCATTGCAGATCCGCTGAATCCAATCTATTTGGGTACTCTGCCTCCTCACACTTCAAATTCCACCTGGCGCACACTGCGCACTTACAGCAATTATCTTTTTATAGGGAGCGAAGCAAATGGGCATGGTTTGCAGGTCTTTGACCTCACCCGTCTTCGAGACGTGGATAGCCCGCCCGCAGCATTTACAGAAGATGCGTGGTACGGCGGTTTTGGTCGCTGCCATACCCTAGTAATCGAAGAACAAAGTGGAATGTTATACGCATGCGGCACCAATACGTTTGGCGGCGGATTGCACATCGTGGACATTACTAATCCATTGGAGCCTGTTCTTGCCGGGGCGTATGACCAGGATGGCTACACACACGAAGCACAGGTAGTTGTCTACGATGGTCCGGATACAGATTATGCAGGGCATGTAATCGTATTCTGCTACAACGGAAACAACACCGCAGATTTGACTATTGTGGACGCCACCGACCCGCTAGACGCAACTACTGTATCGATCACGCCATATCCTCAAAGTGCGTATTGCCATCAAGGTTGGCTCACTCCTGATAAGCGCTTCTTGCTTATGGATGATGAACTCGATGAGTTCAATGGGATTTTTCAGGCAACACGCACCCTTATCTGGAACGTGGAAGACCTCGATAATCCGGTGTTCATGGATAATTTTATGGGCACTACTCCAGCGATTGATCACAACCAGATCATCATGGGTAATCTGTCCTATCAAAGCAATTACACAGCGGGTTTGCGATTGATTGATGTCAGCGATATTGAAAATGCCAATCTATCAGAAGTTGGCTATTTCGATCACTATGTTGCAAACAACAATCCCACCTTCAATGGTCAATGGATGAGTTATCCTTTTTTTGAAAGCGGTGTAGTGCCGTTGACCGATATCTCAGGAGGACTTTTTTTGGTGGAGGTGAATTTTACACGACTAAGTACTGATGTTTTATACGGCTGTGCAGACGGGGAAATGGCAGTAGACATGACCGTATCGGAAGGATTTACCGGACCGATCACTTTCGAAGCAGCGGGATTGCCTGCAGGGGTGAATGCCAGTTTTTCTCAACAGGGCATTCCAGCGCCTGGGATCGTCACGCTTACCTTGAGCAATTTGGAAAATGCACCAACCTCTTTTGAGGTAGACGTAATTGCTCAGGGAGGTTTTTTTACTTATTCCCGCATAGTTCAATGCGTGATAAATCCATTTCTCACATGGTATGAAGATGTGGATGGCGACGGCTACGGCGTTGAGAATGCTTCGATTTTGGCATGCGATCAACCGCTTGGATATGCCTCGGAATCGGGTGATTGTGCGCCAGATAATCCGACAATTCATCCTAATGCCGACGGCACTGGAGATGAGGTAGACAACAATTGCAACGGTACGATCGATGAAAGTGAAAGTGGATTTTGTGCCGACGTGAATGGCGATGGGGTAGTCACAGTAGTGGATGTCCTTCTCATAAATGCAGGTCTCGGTTGTCTTCAGGATTGTCCGGCAGACCTGAATGACGATGGACTAGTGTCTGTTATCGATCTCCTGCTGGTGATTGCAGACTTCGGAGATATCTGTGATTAATCCTCCCGTGTAGATTCCAGTTGCTGGCGCTCGTACATCGCGGCGTAAAGACCATTCTTTGAAAGGAGTTCTTCGTGGGTTCCTTCTTCTGCAAGTCGTCCATGATCTAACACGAGTATGAGGTGGGCATTTCGAATGCTCGAGATTCGATGAGCAATGACGAGTGTTGTTTTTCCTTCTCGGAATTGTTGCAAACTGGATAAAATGGTTTCTTCCGTATCGGTATCTACCGCACTGAGACAATCATCAAACACCAAGACTGGGGCGTTTTTCAGCAGCGCACGGGCGATGGAAACACGCTGCTTTTGACCGCCACTTAGATTGATTCCGCGCTCACCTAGTCGTGTATCATATCCCTTTGAAAAAGAGAGAATGGATTCGTGTATATCGGCCATTTTTGCCGCTGCTTTGATCGATTCTTCGCTTGCCTGCTCTACTCCGAAGGCAATGTTGTTGCGCACGGTATCTGAAAAGAGGAATACATCTTGAGGCACGAAGCCGGTTTGCGCGCGAAGCTCAGATAGATCGAGAGAGGTCAGAGCCTGACCATTAATCCGAACAGAACCGTGGTCGGGGTCTACCATTCGCAAAAGTAGATTGGCTACTGTCGTTTTACCGCTTCCCGTGCGACCAACCAAGGCCACAGTCTCTCCTTGAGGAATGCGAAATGAAACGGCATCGAGTGCCTTTACACCTGTTTCAGGATAAGTAAACGTGACCTTATCGAATACAATATCGCCTTGCTCAAAGGGAATAGCATGATCCGGATTTTCGATGGAGGGTTTTTCTTCCAGAAATTCATTGATACGCTGTTGACTTGCTTCAGCTTTTTGAACGAGACTTGTGACCCAGCCCACACTTGCAAATGGCCACGTAAGTTGGATGACATAAAATACAAATTGCACAATTACGCCATAGCTAAGAGTGCCGGCAATCACTTTTTGAGAGCCCACATAAATGGTGAGAATAGTGCTCAGTCCAACGAGCAACACAATGACCGGCATAAACAACGCATCGGCACGAACCAGTTCCAACTGTTTCTGCTTGTACACGTCGCTGGCTTCAGTAAATTGATGAATGGTATGCGTCTCTCGTCCGTATGCGCGCAGCAGCCGAATGCCACTAACGCTCTCCTGAACCATGGATGAAAGCTCAGATTGGCGACGTTGTACCTTTTCTGTGCGGCGATTGATAATTGTGCTCACATAGAATATGGCCAGTCCCATAAATGGAAGTGGCGACAATGTGTAGAGCGTTAGTTCGCTGTCGATGTTCCACATGACAACGATGCACATGATCACCAGTACAATCAGGTTGATGGTGTACATCACGGCTGGGCCAAGATACATGCGCACACGGTTGACGTCTTCACTTATTCGGTTCATCAGATCACCGGTTCGATTGCGGCGGTAAAACGACATATCGAGCTTTTGATAGTGCGCGTAAATCTGATTTTTGAGATCAAACTCAATGTACCGCGACATCACAATAATGGTCTGTCGCTGGAAGAAAAGGAAAATGCCTTTCAGCACATAGAAGATGAGATAGCCAATGGCCAACCAGAGTCCTATTTTGGTGACTGTAGCAGCAAATCCGGATGGCGTTATTTCGATGGTCTCCATCGGAGTGCCGAACCAAGAAAAGAAGGTGGAAATACTGGAAGGGGCAGGAAGACTTACCTGCGCATTTTCTCCAGAAAAAGATTCCCGTGCACTCAATGCTTGAGCCAGAAAGTCGATTCCTTCACCGATGAGCACAGGGGCGTATACATTAAAGACGTTCGAAAGCATGATGAAGAGGATGCCCAGAAAGAATCTTCCCCGGTACTTCCAGAAATAAGGATTGAGGCGAGAGAGGTGTTTCAAAGGTTTGGTCAAAACTCAAAGTTCCAGGTCACGCTGGGTAGTACCGGAAATAAACTGACTTGATACGCTTTGATTTCAAGTGTTCCATCAGCTACTGTTCCATTATTTCCAAAATAGATGAAGTAGGGATTCATTCGATTGTAAAGATTGTACACCGAGAAGTTCCAGTTGCTGGAGAATTTTCTGGGGCGCTCAATAATTTCACCCGTTTCTTTATCTCTCTTCTGCTTCATTTTTTTCGGATAGAGCGTGGCCGAAACGTCCGCACGGTGGTAAGGAGCCATACGGAAACTGTTGCGCGCTCCATAAACGTCAACGACTCGGCCTTCCACAATATAGCGCTCCAAAGGAAGCGTGATTGCATTGCCCGAGGCGTACACAAACACGAATCCTAGATCGAGACGCTCAGATACCTTGTAACTAAGCACTAGGCTTGCATCGTGTCGGCGATCCCAGCGAGCTGGAAAGGGCGTGCCTCCATTTACTTCTTGGAATGTTCGTTCGGTTTTTGAAAGGGTGTAGCCAATCCAACCATTGAGATCGCCAACCCTTTTCTTGATGAACAACTCTAATCCGTAGCTCTCTCCCGAGCCAAATACAAGGAGATTATCGATGTTGTCGTTGATGGTTTGTTCGGGTTGCGCGCCTTCGCGATACTCCGATTGATTTTGCATCGTCTTGTAATAGATCTCCACACTCGTCTCCCATTTATTCTGGTCGAAATTCCTGAAGTAACCAACACTTACTTGATCGCCAATTTGAGGTTTAGTAATGTCAGTGCTTGGCAGCCACACGTCGGTTGGTAGTGAAGATGGCGAAAGGCTGGTAAGGTGGATGTATTGGTAGTTGTGCATGTATCCAGCTTTGACACTAGAATTTTTATTCAACGTATAGCGAAGATTGATGCGTGGCTCGAAGCCAATGTAGTCGGCTACTTTTTCGCCATTCCCGTATGAAGTGACCTGCGGCAGAGGAGGCTGTCCAAGCAAACTCTCCTCTTCGGGCTTAGTGTAGCGGTTGAACGGACCTACGTGAAGGAAGTAGGATACGCGCATACCCGCATTGATTCGAAGTCGTTCGTTGACGTCAAACTCATCCTGCACGTATACAGCGGATTCATGAGAAAGCAAACGGGTTTGTTCCCCTAGATCAAATTGGGTTTCTCCGCTGCTCGCGTATGTATTGTTCGGTGTAAATTCATGGAAGGTATAGTCCACGCCCCACGTCAGGTGATGAAGGTGATTGGGGAAATAACTCCACTGAACTTTCGCTCCCCAATCGCGGATGCCGCTTTTTAATCCGAAGGTGAACTGCTCTTGCGTTCCTTCAAAAGCGAATTTGTAATCTGTAAAAGTGAGAATTGTGTTCATGAAGAGCTTATCGTTCAGAATGCGATTCCAGCGCACTGTAGCGGTTGCATTTCCCCAAGGAATACGTGTAGAGAATCCGGCATCTTCATTTTTGAAAGTGAATACATCTCTACCCAAGTAGCCGCTTACAAAAAGTTGATCCCGATCGGAAAGTCGGTAGTTGACTTTCGCGTTGAGATCATAAAAATAATAGCCTGATCCGGCGAAGTTGCTCTCGGGATTGATAAAAGGTTTGAGCAGCACATCGATATACGTTCGCCTGCCCGAAATAATGAACGATGAAGTGTCTTTTTTGATCGGGCCTTCCACCGTAAACCGTGAAGCTATCGTCCCGATTCCACCGGCTCCGTGATACTCACGTGCATTTCCTTCTTTCAGATTTACAACGAGCACTGAAGCGAGGCGACCGCCATAGCTGGCAGGCACACCACCCTTGGTGAGTTCGATGTTCTTTACCGCATCCGCATTGAAAACGGAAAAGAACCCGAAGAGGTGTGAGGCGTTGTACACCGCAGCATTATCAAGAAGAATTAGATTTTGATCAATTCCACCTCCACGCACGTAGAAGCCAGCATTTCCTTCACCCGAACTTTGAACGCCTGGCAGGAGCGTAATGGTTTTTAGAATATCAACTTCCCCGAAAAGCACCGGAAGTTTTTTGATCTGATCCATCTCTAGTTGAATCTTACCAATATCCGTACTCTGGGTATTTTGCCGGCCTTCCGCCTCAATCACCACCGTCGCTTGCTCATACACTCTGGTTTGAAGTTCAATATCGATGCGCGTATCTTTTTGGAGATCCACAGTCATTACCTTGGTGACAAAGCCGGTGAGTTGAAATTCAATTTCGTGAGAGCCTTGAGGAAGAGTCAGCGAGTAGAAGCCGTAGAGATTGGTGGAAGTTCCGCGATTGATTTCTTTTACAGCCACCACTGCGCCTATAAGCGTTTCACCGGAAGAGGCATCCTTGATAACTCCATTCACGGTGTATTTTTCCTGTGCAACGAGACAGATCGAAATCAGAAGGAAAAGTGCAGAGAATAGAAATCGGATGGAATGGCTCATAAAATCGCTGCAGTCAGGGCGCAAAAGTAAACAGCTACCTGTCTGCAGGGTTCATTTCTGCCAAAGGCTTAACGCGGAAAGGTGCAAAGAATGGTTAACAGATTTTTTTTGAGACCGACTTCTGTGCACAGATGATCCCTCTAATTTCGCGCCTCATTTGAGTTACATGCAGTCGTTTAGAATATTCAGTTTAATCTTGGTAGGGTTGACTTCGAGCAGTCAGATGGTGCTGCGCGCCCAGATTGGACCGAAAGTGGCGCATGCCTCTCGCTGCGAAATTCCACCCAAATTGGATGGTATTCTCGATGAGCCGTGTTGGTTCATTGCCTCGCCAGCTAATGAATTTACCTGTTTTAGTCCGAAGCCTGGCACACCCATGCCGATGGAGACGGAGGTGCGCATCGTTTATTCAGACGAGTCGTTGTACATCGGAATCACCAATTTTGATCCGTTTCCCGACAGTATTCTTACCCAGCTTGCCGGACGGGATAATAACGGCAACAGCGACTACTGCGGCTTTTCCATCAATTCATACGGCGATGGAATCAATGGATTCACCTTCGCCGTTTCTCCGCTCGGGGAGCAATATGATGCGCGACTTGTGGGCGGCGGCACAGAAGATGAATCCTGGAATGCAGTCTGGGACTGCCACACACGAATCAACCCCGATGGCTGGGTAGCAGAATTTCAAATTCCCTATGCAGCACTTCGCTTTCCGGAAGCAGAGGAACAATTTTGGGATATCAATTTTGTTCGAGAAATACGTCGGAGTCGCTTCAAAGGCTATTGGAATGAGGTCAAGCCGAATGGTCCACCTATTTTGGCTCAAATGGGTATCCTTGATGGGATTTCGGGAATCGTTCCTCCGAAGCGGTTGTTTTTCTATCCCTATTTATCCAGTTATGTGAATCATGTCGAACAGGCGAATGGTCCTGCAACCTCCTCGCTCAGTTACAATGGCGGACTGGATATGAAGTTGGGACTGAATGATGCGTTTACGTTGGATGCCACGCTGATTCCGGACTTTGGGCAAACGATTTCGGATCAGCTCATTCTTAATCTGACTCCGTTTGAAATTCAATTTCAGGACAACCGGCAGTTTTTTATCGAAGGCACTGAGCTGTTTTCCAAAGGAGATATTTTTTACTCACGTAGAATAGGCGGATTGCCATCAGGTTATTTTTCCGTGTTTGATCAACTCGGCGAGGGTGAAACGGTCAAATCCAATCCCCAGGAAACCCAATTGATCAATGCGGTAAAGATCAGCGGAAGGAACAAAAATGGACTGGGCATCGGCGTGTTTAACGCAGTGAGTAGCACAGCGGAAGCCGTGATCGAAAGGGCGGATGGATCCACACGAAGAGTGACCACAGCGCCACTCACCAATTCCAATGTGTTGGTTCTTGATCAGAACCTTCGTAACAACTCCTACTTCTCACTTACCAATACCAACGTGACCCGCGATGGAAATTTTGTGGATGCAAATGTTACCGCGATCGACTTTCAACTTAGGGATAAACGCAATGCGTACCGGCTGTCAGGCAATGGAGCTATTTCGCAGAAATTTGGCGGCGGCGTGCCGGATCGTCCGCTTGGATTTCGTCAGGAATTAGGAATAGCGAGAATCAGCGGCAACTGGCTTTGGAGCGCAACTCAACGCGTCATGAACGACCATTTTGACCCCAATGACCTTGGTTTTCTTCAGGCCAATAACCTGCAAGAAATTTATCTGACCACAGGCTACAGCATTTTTGAGCCTTTCGGAAAATTCAACAACCTCTGGAGCAATTTTGCCCTTAGCTACCAGAAACTCTACAATCCCAATGCGTTTACGGATTTGAACGTTTCGGGAAATGTGGGGCTGAATACGCGCAAATTTTTCACCTTCAATGTGAGTGGCGAGGCCCAGCCTGTGAGAGGATTTAATTATTTCGAGCCTCGGGTAAAAGGTCGGTATTTCCAGACTTTTCGCTACGGTCGAGCAGGTGGTTGGATCAGTACAGATTATCGCAAGCGTTTGGCTATCGATGCGAGTGTGTATGGAAGTGATTACGAGAATCAGGGAAGAAAGGTCTTTAACTGGCGCGTCTCGCCGCGTTTTCGGGTAAATGACCATCTGATGCTCGTGTATGTATACAGCCATCAAAATCACTTCGGAGATATAGGCTTCGCCACCATGGATGAGTCGGGTGAACCCATCTTCGGGACACGGGATGTGATTTCGCATACCAATGTGCTTACGACCACCTATGCGTTTAATCCATTCATGAACATTAACTGCCGAATTCGCCATTACTGGGGATACTCGGATTATTCAGCATTTCACAGTTTGGAGGAGAATGGCAGTATGGGACAAACCGACTTTCAGGGCTTTACTGACGAGAACGGAGACATCTCCCAAGCCGACCGCAGCTTCAATTCATTCACGGTGGATCTATTTTACCGGTGGAACTTTCGACCAGGCAGCGAACTCATTTTTGCCTGGAAAAACAGCATTACCGATGAAACCCGCGGACAAGCCATTCCATCCGGATTGGCTGAAGATGTGGATTTGGTTTTTCAGTTGCCGCAGGCCAATAGCCTAAGTCTCAGACTGACCTATTTCCTAGACTACCGAGTGCTTTCTGGCAAGCGGGGAGAGGCGATTACCCGGAATTCCCTAAATTAGAGGTGTAAACTTTCACGCTGTAAGAAAATGTGGGTTTCGGGAGCACCCGTGCAACCCCTGCGGAGCAAAACAGGTTTATCTATTTGGATGCAGGATATTCGGGAGATAATTGAGGGTTGTGTCCGTGGCGAAAAGCGCCATCAGGACGCTCTTTACAAGAGATTTTCCTCCCTGTTGTTTGGAATCTGCCTGCGGTACACCAAGAATAAGATGGAGGCGCAGGATGTGTTACAGGAGGTATTTGTGAAGGTGTTCAATCACATTCATTCCTACCACCACGATGGGAGTTTTGAGGGCTGGATGAGGCGGATCGCTGTGAATACATCGATTACCAATTACAGAAAGAACTTGAAACACGCCTATCAGGAAGATATAGATGTGGTAGTGGCTCACAACGAAGAGCCTATCCACATGGAGGATCTGGAGTTTACGGCAGAAGAAATGATGCTTTGCATCCAACGACTGCCAGCAGGATATAAAACGGTGTTTAACCTCTATGTGATAGAAGGTTTTATGCACAAGGAAATTGCAGATAAGTTGGGAATTGATGTCAATACGTCGAAGTCCCAATTGTCCAGAGCAAAATCTTACTTACAGAGAGAATTAAACGAATTAAGTAGAATTAAACAGAAAGAATGACGATGAGCGATGACATTTTCTTCAATAAGGTCCGCAGCACCATGGCCAACTACAGCCCAGATGTTCCCGGTTCCGTGTACAGTGGAATGCGCCGAAAGCTCTGGTTAAGTCACTTCGTACGCCTCGATATGACGCGCTTTAATGTGTGGTATATCCTCCTAATCGGCGGCCTCGCGGCTGGCTCGATGGCTACGATGAGTAACGCATCATCTGAGGCATTCAAAGCAACTACTTATCGAGTAGAACTAAATGGCAGCCCTTTGATGACTTGGGTTTCGCCAGAGTCAGACGATCAGATAGCCTCATCGACTGGTGCACCAGAATGTTCAAGTGCCTCACCGTCTGGCTTCTTAAAGACTTGCACGTTGCCCGAATCAACCGAACAGGTGATTCTCATCACTCCGCTTATTGCAGATGAGGATGCACCCGAGTCGATTGCGACGTCTCCAGAGCATAAGTCTGAATTGCTTCCTGCAACAGAAGTAATCAATGAAAAGCCTGCGACGAAAACTCCGAAAGGGCGCCCGCTAAAGGTGAATCGCCTTCACAATAAGAATTAACGAACCCCCGGTTATCTTAGCCCGGAAAACATTCCGGAAACAAAGTGAAACCAGGTGTGAAACCAAAAATAAAAAGCAACACAACTCTTGTTGTGTTGCTTTTTGCGTTTTTGCCGGGTATGCTGCATGCGAGTTTCTGGCCGCTAAGCGACACACTCATTCTGGATGGAGAAGTTGTATACATCGAACCGCATGATGTATTGGTAAACATGGATTCACTCAATCAGGTCATGGCCGACGACCACCGCGAATTGCCCAGAGCCCACTATTTCACCCTAGCGGTCTGCGGCGGACCGCATTTTGGATTCTCTTCCAGCATCGGAAAAAATGGAAATCAACTCATACTGGATCAGTTTACCGAGCAAGAAACCCGCCTGAACATTACTCCTACTTTGGCGTTGGAGGCGGCCTGGCAATGGACACCTCACCTTTCCGTTTCAGCGTCAATCGGAATAGAACAATGGACCTACCAGTGGCGCCAAATGGATGAGCGCACCCTTGCACCTGATGACGATCGATTTCGGTTCGAAAACAGGGGTGATGAGTTGTGGCAGTTTTTTACGCTGGAAGTAGGCCCCGGTTTTGAAGTCGATACAACGCAAGTCGGAATGCAACTCAATTCACGCACACGAACGCAGCTGGTTGCGCCCATTTCCTTCCGGTATATGCCCATTGCTTTTTCTCCCAAATCGAAATGGGTTCCATTTGTGGATCTCGGGGTGCAATTTGCTGCGTCTATGTCGGCATCAAGTCGGGTAGAGGGAAATGGATACTACCTAGCTGAAGACGGAAGCTATAGTTCATTTTTAATGAATGATGCGGAGCGAAAGCTTCCGTCCGCCCGTGTGATTTTTCAGGCCGGAGTATGGTGGTCATTTTCTCCACACTGGATGTTACAGGCCAAACTGTCTGGAGGAGTTACTTCACTTGTTCAGGCGCAAGATGAGGGATGGAAACTGACCACCCGCGGAGTAGTCTTCGGATTGGGTATCGGCAGAAGAATTTCTACCGGCCAGGCAACTTCGCGCATCAGATAAACATCCTGCTCATACCGGAATCAAGGTCATTCAGGCCCCGGGTGTTCTTTAAAGAGAAATTCTTACATTTATGTCCTTATATTCGTAAGCGCTTTGACATTTCCAACCATGCGAACGCCACTCACATTTATCGCCCTTTTGATCAGCGGATTTTCGTTCGCCCAATTGGTGAATGGTGGTTTTGAAACCTGCTCTTCCTATCCTTCAAGCACCGGCCAGTGGCAAGTCGTACAGGGTTGGAACAACGCAGGAAGTCTGGTCGCATCTCCTGATTACTTTCACTACAGTGCCTCGGCTGCTGCCGATATTCCGGAAACTCCAATGGCTATTGTGGAGGCTTTCGAAGGACAAGGAATAATGGGCTTAATCGCTTGCGGAAGGCAGTTTACCAATCTTCGCGAATACCTCACCGCGGCGTTTGAATCTCCCATGCAAATCGGAATGCGGTACCGCATTTCATTTCGCCTCACCAACGGTTACAAGACGGCAGTCAGCACCGGTGGTCTTGCCGTGGACCAGTTGGGCTTGTTTTTGTCCACTAGTCAGCCCATTCAAGATGCTCAACTTCCTTTATTAGCCGTTCCTCAATTGATTATTGACGATGTCTTTTTCTCTGAAGATTGGCAGCGCGTGTCATTTTCTTTTACTGCTGATCAGCCCTACCTCTATATGACGTTTGGCGTGTTTGGTACAGATGACGATAAGAACATTATCATCGCCGATGGCCTCGATCCTGTTTATGCCTATTACTTCTTCGACGACGTGCGCGTGGTCAAGAATCCAGATGATAATCGCCCGGATATTGATCCAATCGAACGCGAGCCTGAAGCTAGACTTCCCGACGGCACGTTCAACCCAGAGCCATTCTACGTGCCCAATAGCTTCACTCCAAACGGAGACGGTTTCAATGATACTTTTAAGCCAATAGGAGGCGCTGTCAGTGAATGGGAATTTGCAGTATTCAATAGCTGGGGCGAACGCGTGTTTTTCACCGAGGATGAATCCCAAGGCTGGAGTGGCCATTACAATTCAAAACGCGCCGACAACGGGGCGTATGTCTGGGAGGTGCGCTATTCTGTATTCGATGAGGAAGCAGGATGGCTTTTGAAAGATGAGCGCGGTGTCGTCACGCTCATCCGCTGATCGGCGTACTTTCGCCGAAGTATGTTTTCCTCAACAGAATTTTTACCCCTTTCTCTATCTCCTTTGGTGCGTGATTACCTTGCTGGAACACCGGCATTGGAATCATTTCACACCGGCATTCCATCGCTTGAAGGCATTCTCGCAAGCGCGTCAAATCGGACTTTTACCGCTTCGCAACGAAATCTGCTGGTGCACACTCTCCGCAAGCAGTATCAGAATCTTCCAGTTGCAGAGCCTGTGAGTCGAAATATTGAATTGCTTCTTCAGGAAAAAGTATTTACTGTTACAGCCGGTCATCAGCTCTGCCTTGCCACCGGACCATTGTTTGTGATCTATAAAATTCTTTCAGCCATCCGACTATGCGCCCAGATAAGTGAAGCGGATTGCACAGTGAAAATGGTTCCTGTCCTTTGGCTCGCCACTGAGGATCATGATTTCGAAGAAGTCAATCATGTATATGTACAGGGCAAGAAAATAGAATGGCAGCATGATTCCGGTGATGCCATCGGTCATCTCGATAATGTGGGCTTGCAGGAAGCAATTGAACAACTTATAACCTCTTTTCCAAATGTGCCGATGAGGCAAATAGTGGAGGATATGCTGCGTCGTTCTTCCGCTGAGATGCGATATGCCGATGGATTTCGAATGATCATTCATGAATTGTTTTCGTCGTTTGGACTGTTGATGATGGATGGCGACGATGCGGCATTGAAAGCCAGTTTCGCGCCATATATGCGAAGGGAACTTTTTGAAGAAATTGGCAATCAGTATGTTTCTAAAACATCTTCCGATCTCACTGCGCGTGGATATCCGGCGCAAGTCAATCCGCGATCGATTAATCTCTTTTACCTCTCCGAAGGAAAGAGAAGAAGAATTGAAAAAAACGCTCTGGGGAAATGGGCCATAGTCGATAGCGCGATTTCATTTACTTCAGAAGAACTGAATCTTCTTCTTGAAAATTCGCCGCAGTCCTTTAGTCCAAACGTGATCATTCGTCCGCTCTATCAGGAATGGGTGCTTCCCAATCTGGCATTTGTGGGCGGCCCAGGTGAGTTGAGTTATTGGCTGCAACTTCACACGCTGTTTGCCGCGATGTCCATTCCATTTCCAATTCTCGTTTTGCGTGACTCGGTGTTGCTGCTGCACAATCGCACACGACAGCGGATGGCGAAAATTCCTTTGTCGGTGTCGGAATTGACACGTGACCGTGCGCTACTTATCCGTGCCCTAGCTGATGAATCAGGTCTTTCTGATCTCGAACAGGAAAAGACATCGCTTACACAGATTTTCGAATCCATCGCGTCAAAAGCTAAAGCGATTGATGCCACTCTGGAAGGTACGGCCAAGGCAGAATTGCAAAAGCAACTTACCGCTCTAGATCAATTCTCAAAGCGCATGATGAAGGCATCAAAGCAGAAGGAGGAATTGCGGATTGGTCAGTTGGAGAAAATACTGGATGAACTGTTTCCGGAAGGTGGCCCTCAGGAGCGACACGACAATTTCTTCGATCACGCCATCCGCGCAGGAAAATGGTTTCATGAAGATTTGATTGATTTATTTAATCCGCTCGATGCCCGCCTGAAAGTCCTGACCTTCGAATAATCACCGCTTCCACTCGAGCCAGGACTGCAGAATAATAGCTGCGCTCACTTTGTCAAGATTTCCCTTTTTCATCCGGTCTTTTTTCTTCATGCCTCCAGCATAAAGTGCCTGAGCGGCTAGTTTGCTCGTGTACATTTCATCTACCCGCTCCACAGGAATTTGAGGAAATTGCGCACGCAGCTTATTCGCGAATTTTTCCTGTTCCAATGTAATGGCAGAGGCTTGTCCATCGAGATAGCGCGCTTCTCCGAGCACGAACACCGTGATTTTTTCTTTTGCTACCAGTAACGTGAGATGAGCAGCCAGCTTCGAGGTTTCCACCGTTTCCAATGGCGAGGCAATCATCATCAGGTTATCTGTGATGGCCAGACCGGTGCGTTTCATTCCGAAATCGATTCCGAGTGCTTTAGGCATAGTTGAAGGTTGGCACGGGCGCACTAACCGTATTTTTGGGCAAATTACGACCATGGATATTCAGACCGCAAAAGAACATGTGTTGCATGCCTGGGAACACCGGGATGCTCTTACTCACAAGGAAGTGAAAGAAGCAATCCGCTCCGTAGTGCAGCGTCTCGATCGCGGTGAGTTACGTGTGGCCGAGCCCGATGGGAGCGGCAACTGGATCGTCAACGAGTGGATCAAGAAAGCCGTGATCCTTTATTTTCCCATTCAGGAAATGAGTGTCATGGAAGTTGGGCCTTTCGAATTTCATGATAAAATTGCGCTCAAAACGGGATATAAAGATTTGGGTGTACGTGTGGTTCCGCATGCCATTGCGCGTCATGGCTCTTACCTGGCCAGCGGCGTGATCCTGATGCCATCCTATGTGAATATTGGTGCTTTTGTAGATAGCGGTACGATGGTCGACACGTGGGCCACTGTTGGCAGTTGTGCACAGATCGGCAAGCATGTGCATTTGAGCGGAGGAGTAGGTATTGGCGGAGTGCTCGAGCCTATTCAGGCAGCGCCTGTGATTATCGAAGATGGTGCATTCATTGGCTCACGCTGCATTGTAGTAGAAGGAGTAAGGGTGAGAAAAGAAGCGGTGCTGGGAGCCAACGTGGTGCTTACAGCGAGCACTAAAATTATTGATGTCACAGGACCGGAACCAATCACCGTAGTGGGCGAGGTTCCCGAACGTTCGGTGGTGATTCCGGGTACCTATGCCAAATCATTTCCTGCGGGCGAATACGGCGTGGGCTGTGCGCTGATTATTGGAAAGCGCAAGCCTAGCACTGATCTCAAGACCTCACTCAACGATGCCCTTCGCGAATTCAACGTGGCGGTCTGAGTACGATGAAGCAATCGTTTTTAATCATACAAACTGCCTTTATAGGTGATGTGATTCTCGCTACTGCGGTGATGGAGAAGTTGCATCGCGTTTACCCGGATGCAGCGATTGATGCGGTGGTGAGAAAGGGCAATGAAGATGTGCTCGCCGGACATCCGTTCATTCGCTCTCTTTTTGTGTGGAATAAAAAAGAAAAATACCGCGACCTGTGGCGTGTGATTCGTTTGATCCGCAAGCAACAGTATACTGCTGTGATTAACCTTCAGCGATTTACCGCATCGGGTGTGATGACAGTAGCCGCTCGAAGCGAACTAAAAATCGGTTTTGATAAAAATCCGATGGCGCGGTTTTTCACCCGCACATTCCCTCACGTAATTGGGGATGCAGCTCATCCCGAGGTGCACGAGATAGACAGATGCCTCGCACTTGTGGCTTCTTTTACCGATGCTCATCGCGACCTGCCTCGTATTTATCCTACAAAACAAGATGAGCAGTTCATTGCGAAATACCTGAATCAGACATTCGTGACACTTTCACCCGCATCCGTTTGGTTCACCAAGCAATGGCCAGAGCACAAATGGGTAGAGTTGATTCGCGCTCTGCCTGCAACTTATCGCATTTATTTATTGGGTGCTCCATCCGATGAAGCGATGTGTAATCGACTTGTGACTGAATCTGGGAGAAGTAAGGTGCTAGTGCTTGCGGGAACACTTTCTCTTAAGGCCTCAGCCGCGTTGATGAGCCATGCCACTATGAACTACACCAACGATAGCGCTCCGCTTCATTTGTGCAGCGCTATGAATGCGCCAGTCACCTCCATCTTTTGCAGTACCATTCCGGGATTTGGTTTCGGACCGCTTTCCTCTCAATCTTTCGTGGTTCAAACAGATGAACCGTTGTCATGCAGACCTTGCGGATTGCATGGACATCGGGCATGTCCGCAAGGACACTTTCGATGTACTGAAATTGCAATCGAAAAAGTACTCGCATCAATACCACTTCCCGCATGAAGTTCAGGACGGAAATAGATCCGGATGCGGCCAACTTTGAATTGCACTTGGGCCAAACCGTTGCGCTAATCGGCTCATGCTTTTCCGATCATATCGGTCGCATGCTCGGTCAGCATCGTTTCGAGGTTGTGCCATCCTCTCATGGCATCCTTTTTCACCCCTTAGCTATTGCTGGTGCCTTGGAAAGCACATTGGATCAAAGGGTAATCGATGGAGACGAACTTTATTTCCAAGATGGAAAACATTTAAGTCTTGCTCACCACAGTTCATTTTCGGGCACCGAAGCGGAGCAAGTGCTGAACCATATTCATGCAGCGCAGAAACTTTTTCTGGAGGGTCTCCAACGTTCTTCAGTGCTAGTTCTTACTCTCGGCACTTCCAGAGGGTGGGTGTGGAAGAAAACAGGCGTGGTGGTCGGCAATTGCCACAAGATTCCCGCGGTTCATTTTGATCGGGTACTTACTTCACATGCTGAAATTGTGGCGCGTTTTGAACCGCTCTTTGAAAGAATTCATACGGATTTTCCCCTGCTTAACATTGTGCTCACGGTATCACCCGTGCGTCATTGGCGAGAAGGTGCCTCGGCCAACCAGGTTTCGAAATCGCATCTGTTGATTGCGGCCGACGAACTCGCCGCGCAATTTCCCTTCGTTCATTATTTCCCGGCGTATGAGTTGTTTATGGATGACCTCCGTGACTACCGTTTTTATGAACGCGATATGATCCACCCGTCAGCAGAGGGCATTGAGTATGTGTGGGAGAAATTTCAGGGCTGGTGTATGAGTGAAAATTCTGTGCAAGCGCTTGCTCAAATAGCTCGACTAGCGCGGGTTGGCTCACACATTCCTTCGGCCGGGGGAGAATCATTGCATCAGAAATCCATTCGACTAGCCGAAGAAGAAATTCGACGATTGATCCGGTTGTCTCAAAATGAGATCAAATAAAAAAGCCACCTGAAGAGTGGCTTTTTAGTTGAGATAGATATTGGATCAATTGCACACGCCAAAGCACTGAGTTGCCCATGCGCCTTCGGCTTTGGTCATCCTGAATGAGGTGTACTTAGATGGATTCATAAAATTATCTTCACTCGCACCACCAAATTCTTGACCAGAGGTGAGGTCATGAATCATAAAGCTAATTCCAGTGAGATGACGGTCATTGTCAAATTGGGGCTGATAGCGGAACTCAAGTCCCACAGCCTGCAAATCCTGACGCATTTGAGCAAGGCTTTCGCGGGTAGTAGAGCCGTTGATAGTGACCTGCACTTGCTCGGCCGTCACGATGTTTTGCGCCATGGCGCTTCCACCCAGCAATAAAGCTCCGGTGATAAGAAGGGTCTGAATCAATTTCATAGGGGTCATTCTTTACAGTTACAAGACTACAAAATATTCCGTTCGGTTGTACGGCCAACTTGAAATGAGTGGAATCCGTTACTTTTGGGCAATTCTATGAGCCCAGCACCCTCCAAACAAGTCATCGAGCAAATCCGGAAGGATTTGTTCAGCACCGATGAAGCGACCCTGCTTCAGGCGCTTTCGCGCTGTAGTGCTGATGGCAACATCACCCTAATCGAACCGCTGATTCTTCTTTTTTTCAAATCACAGGAAGGCCAGGTGCGGGAAGAGGCGGCAGATATTTTGCGTTCAATCAAAGTGGCCAATGCCGAAGAGCCTTTCATGGAAGCACTTCTTAACCCAGAATATAAAGTTATCCGCAAGGACATTCTTTCGTTTATCTGGAACTCAGGATTGCAGCCGGTAGGATGGATCGCGGATATCACCCGTATCGCCGTGGAAGGTTCGCTGGAAGAGATCATTGAATGCCTCACTCTGGTTGAAAGCATGGATGATCTGTTTCCCGAGGAGCAAGTATTGGATAGTGTGCAGCTGGTGCGCGAATACTTGAACGAAGCGCCGATGAGTGAGAAGTCAAAATTGCTGGCCGCGTTTCTGGGATTGCTTGAGTCGCTTGAGCAGGATTAAGGTCTGCGCTCGAGCCAGCGATTGAGGACGAGGAGTGAGAAAAGGAGGTGGGTAAGCGAACTATCTGGGCGTCGTTCCCATCGGCTGATAAGTGACTTTATCCCATCCATCCGAAATAGTCCGGTATGTCGAAGCACCGACGAATCTGCAAGACCTTGGACTTCTTCGCTCAAGCGACTGCGCAGCCAGCTATCCAGGGGAATCTCAAAGCCTTTCTTTTCTTTTATAAGTGTGGAGCTAGGAAGCAGCGCCCCAAAGGCTTCACGAAGAATATGCTTGCCTATCCCTTGGTGTATTTTGTGATCGTCGTTCAACCCTCGCGCCCATTCCACCACGCGATGATCGAGAAAAGGGGATCGGATCTCGAGGGAGTGCGACATACTCATTAAATCCACTTTCACCAACATGTCGTTGGCCAATACAAGTTCTTGATCTGTGCGCAGGCAATCGGATAAAGTGTCCATTGATTTTTCGCCGATGAATGACTGCATGCGTTGGGATGAATCTTGAATTACGGACCTGTCCAGTATTTCACGCACATGATTTTCTCCACTAAATGAACTCCAGTAGAGGTATCGGTCTGCATTATTTAGACTCAAACCACGGGCGTACTTCCTTAGTTTGCGCACATTATTCGCAAGTTTACTCTGCCTTCCGGAGGGCAAGGCAGAAGATAGGGTGGCGGCCATTTGAATGAATGATTTATGCCATTCAGTGCTTTGGGTCGCGCGCATCAGAGCGAGATGTTTGCGGTATCCTCCAAAGATTTCGTCAGCGCCATCGCCGCTGAGAGCCACAGTTACATTTTGTTTCACCGCTTTGCTAAGCGCATTTACTGCTACCGCTGAGGCATCCGAAAAGGGTTCGTCCAGAGCAGTGATGGTGTCAGAAAAAGCGTCGAACAATTCTGCATCACGCACCGCAATGGATTCGTGGACACTTCCAATATGGCGCGCCACTCGCTCAGCATCTTCTCTCTCGTCAAGAAAAGGGGAATCAGGAAATGAAATGGAATAGGTTCGCAGCGTTTGAACGCTTTGAGCGGCCAGAGCAGCCACTATGGAGGAATCTAAACCGCCGCTGAGAAACGCGCCGAGTGGGACATCCGATATCAATCGCAGTTGCACAGCGTCCTGAAGCAGTTCCCGAAGTTGAATGGCTTCATGGCCGGCCTCAGGCGCAGTTACTGGAGATTCATACCACCTTCTTTGAATCATTTCGCCTTTCGTTATGCAGATCAATTGGCCGGGCTGAAGTTTGATATGATTTTTCCAGATGGAGTAAGGCGCTGGGATATAGGTGTATTGAAGGAAAGTAGCGACTGAGGCAGGATCAATTTCACTCTGCTCCGTGAGGTGCTGAAGAGCTTTGCCTTCTGATGCAAAGGCAATCTGATCGTCTGTTTGGAAATACCAGAGAGGCTTTTCTCCAAATCGATCCCGCACCACCAGAAGTTGTTCGGCTGTTGAATTCCAAAAGGCGAAAGCAAAAAATCCATTCAGGCGTGTCAGTCCGTTTTCTCCGAATTGGATCAACCAATGCAGCAGCACCTCGGTGTCGCTGTTCGATTGGAATTCGACACCGCGCTCACGAAGTTCATGTTGAAGTGCGCGGTAATTGAAAATTTCACCGTTAAATGCAATAGCATAGCTGTAAGATGGATCCCACATGGGTTGATTTCCAGCAGCACTGATGTCGATAATGGACAGGCGATTGTGTCCAAGTGTGAGGCCGCTGCTCTGTATCACGGCGCTGCGATCAGGTCCGCGGTGCCGCATCGAATGCAACGCATCATTTACACGACTCATGTCTTGTTCCAAAGAATGAGTTGGGGTGAGTCTAAGCAATCCAGCAATACCACACATGATCGAAACTGCGATAAGTAAATGCCTTGAAAAAGAAGTGTGTTTTTCCAGAAGGTGAATTTGATTTCACGTGCTGAAAATTCAGTGGGAAAGGTAGCAATGAAGCAATTGTTTCATTCT
>Ga0105049_10000194_pt1 | contig 62504 bp, 47 predicted proteins | sample MAT06_FD_78087 | JGI IMG/M metagenome (GOLD analysis project Ga0105049, IMG submission 78087) | Freshwater microbial communities from Lake Fryxell liftoff mats and glacier meltwater in Antarctica - MAT-06 | ecosystem: Environmental > Aquatic > Freshwater > Ice > Liftoff microbial mat | place...
GGAAGCCGGAGTATAGCCGCGTTTGAGCCGCAGGCGAAAGCGCGGTGTCTTCCGGCCCCGTTTTCGGGCTGCGCCCTCAAACGAGGCTACACGCACACAGCAAAACCTCCCACACGGCTCGGGAGCCCGCGCCACTTCCGCCCAATCACGTCAGGCTCCGCGCTCTCCGGCTATTCGACAGGCTCAGGCGGTCCTGAACGAAGTCGAACGGACGCGTCCTCCGCGTTAATTATATTATATCCCGCTTTGCGGCGGAGTTGAGCTCACCCTCATTCCTCGGGATCAGGATGACTGAGGCTACGGACGACAGGCTGCCGGCCTGCAGCAGGCTCGCGATGACAAGAAAGCTTATGCTGTTTGCCGGATTAACCGGATAATTGTGCGCATGGCCTGAAAAACCCTGCGCATCCGGCATGCGACGTGCTTTCTGTTGGGCGTAACACGCTCCAACATAAACGTAACACTCACCCCCTCCATGCACCTCCCTCGCCGGTTCACCTGTCTTGTCGTTCTCGCTCTCACTTCCTTGGCCTCGGTTCTCCGGGCCGCGCCGCTGAAAATCGCCTACAGTGACTGGCCGGGTTGGGTTGCTTGGCAGGTCGCTATCGAAAAAGGCTGGATCAAGCAGGCGGGCGTGGATGCGGAGTTTCTTTGGTTTGAATACGGTCCTTCGATGGAAGCCTTCTCTGGCGGCAAGGTCGATGCGGTCATGGTGACCAACGGCGATGCGCTGGTGACTGGTGCGGCCGGCCCAAAGAACGTTATCATCATGCTCACTGACTACAGCAACGGTAACGACATGATCATTGCCAAAGCGGGCATCAAGTCGGTCAAGGATTTGCAAGGTAAGAAAATCGGCATCGAGGTCGGCTTCGTCGAACATCTCATGCTGCTCAACGCCCTGAAGAAGGCCGGCCTGACCGAAGCCGATATCGAAATTGTCAACACGCCTACTGGTCAAACTCCTCAAGTCCTCGCCTCCGGTCAGGTTGATGCCATCGCTGCTTGGCAGCCCAACGCGGGTCAGGCCCTCAAGGCTCTTGCCGGTTCCACCGCGATCTACACCAGCGCCGATGAACCCGGACTCATCTACGATACGATCACGGTCTCCCCCCAAAGCCTCGCCCAACACCGCGCCGACTGGGTCAAATTAGTTTCCGTTTGGGACAAGGTGCTGGCCTACATCAGCAATCCGGAGACCAAGGCCGATGCCTTGAAAATCATGGCGGCCCGCACCGGTTCGACGCCGGAAGATTATGCGGCGTTCATCAGCGGCACCCGTTTCCTCTCGCTGGCCGAGAGTGCTGAAATCATTGCGAGCAAAGCCACGGGCTTCGGTTCACTGACTTCCTCCACCTCTGTGGCCAATGATTTCAACGTGAAGAATGCCGTCTATAAGGAATCTCAGGATGTCTCCGCCTACATCGATGCCAAGCTGACCGCCGAGGCTATCGCTCTAGGAAAGAAGTAATTCTCGCAACCTAGTCCGGCCCCGCCGGATTTAGTCTCATGCTATCATCTCGCTGGCTTACCGTGGGCAAAGAACCTGCGGCGAGCATCCGTTTTACGCTGACGGTTTTGTCTTTTCTGCTCCCCATCGCAGTCTGGGCGATCGTCAGCTACGTCCCGTGGATTTGGCATCCGCTTATCCGGGTGTCGTCCGCTGGCGACGTGGCGTGGTTTCAAACCGGCTTGCTGGTTGAACGCGTAGTTTTCGCGGAGGAAAATCTGAAAGTCGTGACCTCTGGCGGGCACGCTGCCGAGGGCGAGCGGGCTAATCCCGTTTTCCTGCCCGCACCGCACCAAGTGGCGCAGGCTTTCATCACGGCGTTTCAAACCAAGCCGATCCTCCGCGGCGATCGCTGGCTGCATGAAAGCCTTTGGTTAAGTATCAAGACGATCGTGCTCGGTTTCGTTTTCTCATCTTTGCTCGGCGTGCCCCTGGGCATTCTTTGCGGCGCTTATCCGCCGATCGCACGACTCACGGAACCGGTGATTGATTTCATCCGCTATATGCCGGCACCGGCTTTTGGCGCCCTGGCCGTGGCGGTGCTGGGGATTTTCGATGCCCCTAAAATGGCGATCATCGTGATCGGTACTTTTTTCCAGCAGGTTCTGGTTATCGGTAACACCGTGCGCCGTCACGAACCGGCTCTGGTCGAAGCGGCCCAAACACTCGGGGCCAACCGCCGTCAGTTATTACTCAGCGTCATCGTGCCGAGTTGTCTGGTCGATCTGTACAACGATCAACGCATCTTGCTCGGCTGGGCGTGGACTTACCTGATCGTGGCTGAAGTCGTGGGCGTGAGCAGCGGGATCACTTTTTTCATCAATCAACAGGCCAAGTACCGGAATTTCGAAAATGTCTACGCCGCGATTATCATGATCGGCCTCATCGGGCTCATGACCGATCAGGGGCTCGCGTTTATTGGCCGGCGACTTTTCCCCTGGCAACTCAATCCGCCCAGTCGTTTGGGACGGTTTCTGCGCTGGCTCTTCCCGCAAAAGGCGGTGGAAGCATGAACTCACCTGCGCCAACCACCGATTATCTCCGGCAATCGCTTGGCGTGACGGAACGCTTTCAGCGTCTCAAGGCACGCCCGGTTGTCCTCGAGATCGAAAAACTCGGCCGCCAATTCGCGGGCAAGAACGGCCCCGTGACCGCGCTCCGTGACCTCTCCCTCAAGATCCATCGTCGCGAATTGGTCTGCGTGATCGGTCCCTCAGGTTGCGGAAAATCCACGCTGATCCGCATCATCGCCGGTTTGGACGTGCCCACGTCCGGTCGCCTGTTGGTTGATGGCAAGGAATCGCGCGGCCCTTCCTCTGAACGCGGCATGGTTTTCCAAGGCTACACGCTCTTCCCATGGCTCACGGTGAAACGCAATGTCATGTTCGGGCTCCAAATGGGCGGGATGAGTCAGTTGGAAGCGGAAGGGAAGGCGCTGGAATGGCTGGCGCTGGTTGGTCTCTCGAAATTCGCGGACACCTATCCCGCCCAACTCTCTGGTGGCATGAAACAACGTGTCGCCATCGCCCGCGCGCTCGCGCCGAATCCGCGCGTGTTGCTGATGGACGAACCTTTCGGCGCCCTCGATGCGCAAACGCGTGCGCAAATGCAGGCGCACTTGCTCGAAATCTGGCGCAACGTCGACGTCACCATTCTCTTTATCACGCATGATCTGGATGAAGCCATCTATCTGGCTGATCGCATCATCGTGTTGAAGGCTCATCCGGGCGAGGTGCAGGAAGTGATCGAAGTGTCCGTGCCTCGCCCCCGCAGTGCCGAGCAGTTTAATTCACCCGAGTTTCTCGCCACCCGCCGCCGCTTGGAAGAACTCATCCATCCGCGCGTCGATTTAGTTCACGAAAAACTCCCGATCGTCCGGCTCACCCCGGTCGGCGATGACGTCGAATGATAATGCGATCCCATAGTTTGCCATTGGCTGACACCTCCCTGTCCCCCAAGTTGAGCGTAACTACTATGCCCCGCCGCCAACCCCTACTCGCCCGCTTCAGTGTTTCCCTGCCGTCCGATCTGCTCGACGAACTCGACGATATGGTCGTCCAACGCAAGCTCCCCAATCGCTCGCACGCCATTGCCGAGATGGCCCGGGAGCAGTTGACCGAGCACGCTCGCGAACTCGGCGCCAAGAGCATGGCCGGCACCATCAGCCTCGTGTACGATTACCGGAAGCGGAATCTCCAGCGCAAACTCGCCGATATCCAGCACCAGAATTACCTCATGGTCGTCACCTCGATGCATGTCTATCTGGAACACGATCAATCCCTGGAAGTGCTGCTCGTGCAGGGGCCGGCGCGCGAGCTCCGCCGCTTGGCCGACAAACTGGCCGCCTGCAAGGGCGTGAAGCATGCCAAACTCAGCCTCACCGCAACGGCGATGCCCCCGCTGCTCTGAGCTGTTGTATGCAACCGCAAACATCCACCCATTGTGATCAAACCAATGTGCTGGGTGTAGGACCGGCCCTTGGGGCCGTGCCGCGACCCGCGAAAATGGCACGGCCCCAAGCGCCGGCCCTGCAATAATCCCATGCGAATGATGATCATTATCAACTCTTGACGTAACACGAACAGACACAAACGTAACACCTCATCCGCATGGACCCCGTCATCAATAATGCTCCCGCCGCCGCGCTCTTCACGAAAACCCTGACCCATTCGGGTCTCTGGTCGGGGGTGGTCTCACGCGGCAAAACGCTCCGGCTCACCGCGCTGGAGGCCGGCGCCAATGTCGGTTTGCTCCTCTACAATGCCGACGTCCCGAGCGAGCGCTACAACCTGCCCGACACCCTCAAGGGCCAGCACATCTTTTATTTGCGCCATCCCTATTGTATTCATTCCGACATGGGCCGGATCCTCGCCTCCATCACCGCCGACTCCGTGGGTTGGCATGAGACTGTGTGTGGCGCGTCCGATGCCAAACTCGTCGCCGCCAAGTACGGCGAGAAAAATTATCAAAGCGCCCGGAATGATTACCACCGCAACGGCCGAGATTCCTTCCTCATTGAACTCACGAAGTGGGGTCTGGGTCAGCGCGATCTCGTGCCGAACTTGAATCTCTTCAGCAAAGTGGTCTCCGACGAGGCTGGTCGCCTGACGTTTGTCCCTGGCAATTCCAATGCCGGCGATTTCATCGAGCTGCGTTTCGAAATGGATACTCTGGTTGTGCTCAACACTTGCCAACATCCGCTCGATCCCGATCCGACTTATCACCCGCGTGACGTTCGCTTGGAAGTTTTCCGCCCCCAACCGCCTGTCGCCGACGATGCCTGCCGCCGATCCCGGCCCGAAAACGAACGCGCATTTATCAACACGGAAAATTATCACGCACTACGAGGGTAGGGCGGATTATCCCTAATCCGCCGCTCACCATTCCCGACGCGTTAGGGATATCGTGCCCTATCAAAAAATATTCACCTCCATGACCACCAGCACCCTTTCTCCTGCCGACGCGATCTATCGCCACGTCATTCCCGCCGGCGATCCGTGGACGTACGAGATCAAACACGGTCAAACGCTCCGCATCGTCGACGTGGAAGGCAACCAGGCCGCCGATACCCTTTTCTACGACGCAAACGATCCGGCCAACCGCTACAGCGCGTCCGACACGATCCAGCGTCAAGCCGCGCTCTACCTCAGCACCGGCACCAAGTTGATTTCCACGATGGGCGATGAGTTGCTCACCATCGTCGCCGACACCTGCGGCCGTCACGATACGCTCGGTGGCGCGTGTTCCCGCGAGAGTAACACCATGCGCTATTCACTCGACAAGGAATACATGCACGCCTGCCGCGACAGTTTTATCTGCGGCGTCCACGCGTGGCGGCCTGATCTCGGGAAGCGTGACATCACCTGCAATATTAATTTTTTCATGAACGTACCCGTCACCCCCGACGGCCGCCTCACTTTCGCCGACGGTGTCTCCGCTCCCGGCTATTACGTCGAGCTCCGCGCCGAACGCGACGTTGTCTGCGTCCTCTCCAACTGCCCCCAACTCAATAACCCCTGCAACGCCTACAATCCCACGCCGATTGAGGTCATGATTTGGGATGAGGCGGTAGTTGGTAATTAGTAATTGGTATTCCGGATAAAGACTTACGTATCATGAGTACCGAGAGAACGAAGATAAGCATTCCAAGCGGGCAGCAGCTCCTTCAGCACCCGTTGCAAGGGGGCTTTCTGTTCCTTCGTGAGCAATCGCCGTTTGTCGGCGCGTCGCAGAAAATGCCTGACCTCGTACAGCGAGCCGCGCGCGATGCGAATGAACCGTTGGATCACCTGGCGAGGCCCGTCCATACCCTTCCGCAATATTTGCCCCGACGCTGTCAGCCGCCCGCACGAGTTGATGACCAACTGTGGTTTTGGCGAAAGATTCCCAAAGAACCACCGCATCCCAAACCAGATCGGCCAACTCCTCGGCCATCGCATAGACTCTAAGATTTTCGAGCGCGAATTTTGCCACGGCCAACCGGCTACCACTCTCGCTGCCGTTTAGCGACCAATTACCAAATTCCAATTTCCAACTACTGCCTCGTTCCCCATGTTCACCAAAGTTCTCATTGCTAATCGCGGCGCTATCGCCTGTCGCGTCATCCGTACACTCCGCAAAATGGGCGTGCAGTCCGTCGCGGTTTACTCCGATGCCGATAAACATTCTCTCCACGTTCAGCAGGCCGACGAAGCTGTGCACATCGGCGCCGCGCCCGCCGCGCAGAGTTATCTCGACGGTGACAAAATTATCGCCGTCGCCAAATCCGTCGGCGCTCAGGCCATCCATCCCGGTTACGGTTTTCTCTCGGAGAATCCTGGTTTTTCCGACGCCTGCGCTGCCGCCGGCGTGATCTTCATCGGCCCGACCGGCGACCAGATGCGCATGTTCGGCTTGAAGCACGCCGCTCGCGCCATCGCGCAGCAGCACCACGTGCCGCTGCTGCCCGGTTCGGAGTTGCTCCGCGATGAGGACCACGCCCGCACCGAAGCCGCGCGCATCGGCTACCCCGTGATGTTGAAGAGCACCGCAGGTGGCGGTGGCATCGGCATGTCGCTCATCCGTAAACCGGCGGAACTTTCCGCTGCCTTCGCGGCTGTGGGTCGGCTCGCCAAAAATAATTTTAAAGAAGGCGGCATCTTTCTCGAGAAATTCGTCGAACACGCCCGCCACGTCGAGGTGCAGATTTTCGGCGATGGCAAAGGCCACGTCGTCGCCGTCGGCGAACGCGACTGCTCGGTCCAACGCCGGAACCAAAAGGTGATCGAGGAAACGCCCGCGCCCGGTCTCACTACCGCTCAACGCACCGGTTTACTCGAAACCGCCGCACGGCTCGGCGCTGCCGCCGGCTACCAAAACGCGGGAACCGTCGAATACGTTTATGACAATGATACGGGGGAATTTTATTTTCTAGAGGTAAATACGCGTCTCCAAGTCGAGCACGGCGTCACTGAGGAAGTCACGGGCGTCGATCTCGTGGAGTGGATGCTGCTCGCCGCCGCCGGCGAACTCGATCTCTCGAAATGGACCGCTGCTCCGCAGGGCGCATCGATCCAAGTCCGCGTGTACGCCGAGGATCCGGGCCAGAATTTCCAGCCCGCTGCCGGTACGCTCACCGATGTGCATTTCGCGCCGTCGGCGCGCAACGAAACCTGGGTGGAACGCGGCACGGAGGTTTCTGCTTTCTACGATCCGCTGCTTGCCAAGATTATTGTCAAAGGTCGGGATCGCACCGAGGCGCTCCATCGGCTCTCGGCCGCTCTCGCAGACACCCGGCTGCACGGCCTCGAAACCAATCTCGACTATCTGCGGCAGATCGTCGCGTCCGCCGGCTTTCATGCCGGCGGGGTGACCACAAAGTATCTCAGCAAGCTCCCGTACGCCGCTTCGACCGTCGATGTGCTCGAAGGCGGCACGCAGACCACCGTGCAGGATTATCCGGGCCGCCTCGGCTACTGGGATGTCGGCGTGCCTCCCTCCGGTCCGATGGACGGACGCTCCTTCCGGCTCGCGAATCGGCTCGTGGGAAATCCCGACACCGCCGCCGGTCTCGAAATCACCGTGCAAGGTCCGTCGCTGCGTTTCAACACCGCCGCCGTCATCGCGCTCACCGGCGCCAACATGCCGGCAACTCTCGATCACAAACCGGTCGCGTATCATCGCGCGGTTCGCGTCAAAGCCGGTCAAACGCTGCGCATCGGTGCCATCGATGGACCCGGTCTGCGTACCTACCTCGCGATCCGCCACGGTTTCGACGTGCCGGATTATCTCGGAAGCAAAGCGACGTTTACGCTTGGACTTTTCGGCGGACACGCTGGGCGCGCGCTTCGTCCCGGCGATGTCTTGCGGGTCAAACGCCACACGGCCGCTGGCGTGGCCGATGACGCGCCATTGCTGCGTGCGCCCGCGAGCGTGCTGCCCGTCCTCACGCGCGAATGGCAGATCGGCGTACTCTATGGCCCGCATGGCGCACCGGATTTTTTCACCGACGACGACATCACCGTGCTCTTCAACACGGACTACGAGGTGCACTACAACTCGGCCCGCACAGGAGTGCGGCTGATCGGTCCGAAGCCGCAATGGGCGCGGCGCGACGGCGGCGAGGCCGGCCTGCATCCGTCGAATATCCACGACAACGCCTACGCGATCGGCGCGATTGATTTCACGGGCGATATGCCGATCATCCTCGGCCCCGACGGCCCGAGCTGTGGCGGTTTCGTTTGTCCTGCCACCATCGTGCAAGGCGAACTTTGGAAAATCGGCCAGCTCAAGCCCGGCGATAAAGTCCGTTTTCACGTGCTCACGGCGGAGGACGCCCGCATTCTGGCCAACGCGCAGGATGCAGAGATCGAATCGCTGCAACCCGCGCGTAAATCCGGGGTAGGGCGAACCGGTCGCGCTTCTGCACTGACCGCCCCCCCGGTGAGCCGCGGCTCGTCTGGGACTTCTCGCCCTAACTTCCAACCGCCCGAGCCGGCGATTCTCCATGAGATTCCCGAGCGTCCTGATGCTCCGGCGGTCTGCTACCGCCGAGCCGGCGACTCCTATTTGTTGATCGAGTACGGCCCGCTCATGCTCGACATCGCGCTGCGCATGCGCGTGCACGCGTTGCAGACTTGGATTGAACGCCAGCATATTCCCGGACTGCTCGATCTCACACCGGGCATCCGCTCACTGCAGATTCACTTCGATTATCGCGCGCTACCGTTGGAGCGCCTGATGGAAATTCTCCTCCGTGCGGAGGCGGAATTACCGGATGTCGCCAGCATCGAGGTACCTTCGCGCATCGTGCATCTGCCGCTCTCGTGGGAGGACGAATCCACTCTCCTCGCGATCCGCAAATACATGCAGATCGTCCGCAAGGATGCGCCGTGGTGCCCGAGCAACATCGAATTTATCCGCCGCATCAACGGCCTCGAATCCGTCGACGAGGTGTATCGGATCGCCTTCGCAGCGAGCTATCTCGTGCTCGCGCTGGGCGACGTCTATCTTGGCGCACCGGTCGCCACGCCGGTCGATCCGCGCCATCGGCTCGTCACCACGAAATACAATCCCGCCCGCACGTGGACGCCCGAAAACGCCGTCGGCATCGGCGGCGCTTATCTTTGCATCTACGGCATGGAAGGCCCCGGCGGCTATCAATTCATCGGTCGCACTTGCCAGATGTGGAACCGCTACAAACAGACCGTCGAGTTCACCGACGGGAAACCGTGGTTGCTGCGGTTCTTTGATCAGATCCGTTTCTATCCGGTTTCAAATGCCGAGCTCGCGAAGTTCCGCGAAGATTTCCCGCAGGGCAAAGTGCAGCTCAAGATTGAGGAAACCACCTTTCGCCTGCGCGATTACCAGAAGTTTATCAAGACCGAGACCGAAACCATCACGGCCTTCAAGACCCACCAACAAGCCTCGTTCGAGGCTGAGCGGAAGCGTTGGGAAGAGAGTGGGCAGTTGAATTTCTCCGCCGAATCCGAATCCGCCGCCGCCGTGGATGAGCCGGCGATCCCCGCCGACTGCGTCGCCGTGCCGAGCCACATCCCGGGAAATATCTGGAAGATTCTCGTGACGCCAGGCGTGGCGGTGAAGGAAGGCGATCCGCTCGTGATTCTCGAATCGATGAAGATGGAGGTCACTATCATGGCGAGCCGGCCCGGCAAGATCCGTGAAGTGCGCTGCGTCGAAGGCCGCCCCGTGAACGCCGGCGAAACCCTCATCGTGATCGAAGCAGCCAAGGAAGTAATTGGTAGTTAGTAATTGGAATTCCGATAAATTCGCTGCGTCCAATTCCCAAATACTAACTACCAATTGCCAATTCCGCTTCCCATGCCTCTCTCCCTCGACCTCACCACGCTCCGCACGGCCTACACCGCCGGCACACTCACGCCGTCCGCGCTCATCGGTGAGATCTGGCAGCGCCTCGAGGCGCACGGCGATCCGGCGGTGTGGATTCACCGCCTGACGCGCGACGAATTACTCGCGCACGCACAACGAGTCGAGGCGCGCGGCCTCGCGACCCAGCCGCTCTACGGCGTGCCTTTTGCGATCAAGGATAACATCGATCTCGCCGGCGCGCCCACGACGGCGGCTTGCCCCGGGTTCGCCTATACGCCGGTCGAATCCGCTTTCGTCGTGCAACGCCTGCTCGATGCCGGGGCGATTCCCATTGGGAAAACCAATCTCGATCAATTCGCCACGGGCCTCGTCGGCGTGCGCTCGCCTTACGGCGTTCCGCGCAATCCGTTTCATCCGGAAATGATTCCGGGCGGTTCCAGCAGCGGCTCGGCGGTCGCGGTCGCGGCGGGACTCGTGAGCTTTGCCCTCGGCACCGACACTGCTGGTTCTGGGCGCGTGCCGGCTGCCTTTAATAATCTCGTCGGCCTCAAACCCACGAAGGGAGTCTTGAGTACTCGCGGCGTAGTGCCGGCGTGTCGCTCACTGGATTGCGTTTCGGTCTTTGCGTTTACCGTGGAGGACGCTTCGGCGGTCGCGGCGGTCGCGGGTGGCTTTGATGTGAGCGATCCGTTCGCGCGGTCCGCTCCGTCCGCGATTTTCGGAGCCGCATCCGCTGTGCCGACGAGTTTTCGCTTCGGCGTTCCGGCCGCTGAGCAGCTCGAATGGTTTGGCGACACGCTTTCGTCCGACTGTTTTGCCAGCGCGATTCGCACGCTGGAATCACTTGGCGGCACCAAGGTCGAAATTGACTTCACGCCGTTCCGCGATGCGGCGCGCCAGCTCTACGAAGGACCGTGGGTCGCTGAGCGTTGGTCCGCCCTGCGGGCTTTTCACGCGGAGCATGCCGACGCGATTTTTTTGATCACACGCAAAATCATCGAGAGCGGGGCGAAGTTGCTCGCGGTCGACGCCTTTGAAGCCAACTACAAACTCGCGACCCTGCGTCGCGCAGCAGACGCCACGTGGACCAAGGTGGACACGATGCTTCTTCCCACCGCGCCGACGATCTACACCCGGACTCAGGTGGAAGCGGATCCCATCACGCTCAACACTCGTCTCGGCACCTACACGAATTTCGCCAACCTGTTTGATACGGCCGCGCTCGCTGTGCCCACGGGCTTTCGTTCCGACGGCCTGCCATTCGGCGTCACACTTTTTGGTCCCGCTTGGAGTGATGCGCGACTGGCCGCGCTCGGCGGTGCGTTGCATCGTGCCACGTCGTCGAAGGCTGGTGCCACGGGGTTGGCGTTGCCAGCTGCACCACTTGCACCGTCAGCCAGCACCGGGGAAATCGCTCTCGCCGTCGTCGGTGCGCATCTGACTGGCCAGCCACTCAACGGCCAACTCACGACGCTCGGCGCCCGCTTGCTTCGCACCACGCACACGACAGACGCCTATCGGCTGCACGCGCTCGCCGGCACCGTCCCGCCCAAGCCTGGCCTGGTGCGCGGCGCACCGGGAAGCGGCGCAGCCATCGAGGTCGAAGTCTGGGCGCTCACGCCCGCAGCCTTCGGCACCTTCGTCGCCGCCATTCCGCCGCCGCTCGGCATCGGCACGCTGCAACTCACCGATGGCAGCACGGTCAAAGGATTCATCTGCGAACCGTCGGCCTTAGCCGGAGCCAAAGACATCACGTCCTTCGGCGGCTGGCGGGCATTTTTGAAAAGCGGCTAACTTTATTGCACGGGAGTTCCGGTAATGGCCGCCATAAAAATATCCTTAGCCCGCACGTTAGGATTGAGTCTGTAAATATTCGGGGCAAGTTCGCGGTAAACATGGCGCGACCTATCGGCATAGATCTTTTCGCAGGAGTGGGTGGGATGAGCTTGGGCTTTGAGCAAGCTGGTTTTGACGTGGTTGCGGCCGTCGAATACGACTCGATTCATGCTGCCGCACATTTGTTTAATTTTCCGAATTGCGCCGTCCTTGCGCGTTCCGTGGTCGGCTTAAGCGGTGCCACAATTCGGCGCGCGGCTGGAATTGGTAATCGTCGTGTGGATGTCGTTTTTGGAGGGGCACCTTGCCAAGGATTTTCGCTCATCGGCCAGCGGGTGTTTGATGACCCTCGCAATGCGCTTGTTCGCGAGTTCGTCCGGATCGTGCAGGAACTGGGCGCCAATTATTTCGTGTTCGAAAATGTCAAAGGACTGACGATGGGCCCGCATCGAAAATTTCTGGAAGAGTTGATCACCACGTTTCAGGAGATCGGTTATGATGTGCAAGCTCCGTGGCGTGTGCTCAACGCTGCGTCGTATGGCGCACCGCAAGATCGGGAGCGGCTTATTCTGCTGGGTGCCCGTCGCGGACTGCGGTTGCCTGATTATCCTTTGCCGACGACCTTGCACGCTGGTGGCAAGATGACTTCGGCTTCGTTGCCGGTCGGGCCGAGCTGTGCCGACGCGTTGGGGGATTTGCCCGATGCCGAGGAGTTCGACGAATTACTTGAGAGTGATTCGGTGAAGATGACGCGAGGTAACGATTTGTCGGACTACGGTGCGGAGATGCGCTGTGCGACTGGTGCGGCGTGGCACTTGGGTTATCGGCGGCGTTGGGATCAGGACCAATTGACGGCCAGTGCCAGATCTGAGCACACCGCAATTTCACGCCGACGTTTTGCCGCGACCATTCCGGGCAAAGTTGAACCTATCTCTCGCTTTTTTAAACTGCCTCCCAAGGGGGTGGCTAATACCTTGCGTGCGGGGTCGGATGCTGCTCGCGGGGCGTTCACGAGTCCGCGCCCCATTCACTACCTTTACCCGCGATGTGTGACGGTACGAGAAATGGCACGGTTGCACGGATTTCCCGATTGGTTTCGATTCCATGTGACCAAGTGGCATGGTGCTCGCCAGATCGGCAACGCGGTGCCGCCGCCACTGGCGCGCGCGATTGCGTCGGCTGTGCTCAAGGCAACTGGGGAACGGCCAGAGCGTCCTCGTGGTGTGATCGCACTCGGAGCAACACCTTTGCTCCACATGGATATGTCGGAAGCGTCGCGCTATTGGGGTATTCCGATTCCGATCAGCAATCGCGACCGGAAGAGCGGAACCCGCAAACGAAAACAGGAAGAAATTGAGGCGCTCTTTCAAAGAAAACTTTCCTATGCCTAAATTATCCCCGAAGGGAAACCGTTACCAAGTTCTGATCGAAAAAGTATTCTTCGATCATTTTAAATCAGGAGCGACAGAGGTTTTGTTTGAACGTTCCGAACTGATTGCTGCAGCTAAGAAACTCAAGATTGAGCTTCCCAAAAATCTTGGGGACGCGGTTTACTCAGTGCGTTATCGTACCCCCATGCCGGCCAGAATTTTGGCGACACAGCCCGACGGCCATGAGTGGATCATCGACGGGGTCGGCCGGTCACGGTACGCTTTCCGACTCTCCAAAGTGAGTCGGATCATCCCCAATCCCAGTCTCGTCACGATTAAAATTCCCGATGCGACGCCTGAAATTATCACAGCCTACGCGCTTTCTGATGAACAGGCGCTCTTGGCGAAAGTGCGCTACAATCGCTTGATTGACGTGTTTCTTGGCATCGCGGCCTACTCTATGCAAAGCCACTTGCGTACGACGGTGGGCACCATCGGCCAGATCGAAATCGACGAAGTTTATGTGGGGGTGGACCGGGTGGGGCGACAATTTGTGGTGCCGGTTCAGGCGAAGGGTGGGAATGATAAACTGTCGGCGGTGCAGGCGAGGCAGGACATTGGGTGTTGCGCTGAAAAATTTCCGGGACTGATTTGCCGGGCGATTTCAGCGCAGTTCATGGAGGGGGACTTGATCGCTTTGTTCGAACTCACTTTGCAGGACGGCGCAATCAAAGTGGCCGATGAGGCGCATTACCGGCTGGTCCCAGCCGATCAAATCTCCCGCGAGGAGTTGCAGGATTACGCGCGGAGAAAGAAGTGAATGGTGATACGCGCTGAGTAGCCGTCCGAATCAGCTTTCAAGATAGTCCGCCAATTCGTTGCGGAGTAATTCCACCAGCGCCGGGCTCATGAAAATATAATCGTCGGGGATGGGCCGCGTGATGAGGGGCTTGCCGGCGAGGTCCTCGGGGAAACGCTCCCGGAGGAGGTCGGCGTGTTTGCGTTCCAGGCAAAAGATTTGGTCGGCCCAGCCGAGATGGCAGGCGGTGACTTTGATGCGCGCACTGTCGGGGGTGCCGGCGGAACGAGCCTCGTAGGGCGGACGATTCTTGAACAACGCCTCCGCCGTGGGGCTGCGCCACTGATTTCGCGAACAGATAAAGAGGAGCTTGGTTTTCAACGGGATTGAAACGTGAGACACACGGAGGCGCGTCGCAAGCGACGGCCTTAGACAAGCAAAGAAAGCACGGAGCTCTCAGATCAACCCCAGCTTCATCTTTCCTTCCTCGGAAATCATCGACTGATTCCAGGGTGGTTCCCAGGTGATGCGGACGTCGGCGGCGGTGACGCCGGGGACTAAAAGAATTTTTCCTTTCGCATCTTCGGCGATGGCGGGACCCATGCCGCAGCCGGGTGCCGTGAGGGTCATCGCGACGTCGACCTTGTGGCCGCCTTCGTCGAGCTTCGCGACCTCCATGCTATAGACGAGACCGAGGTCCACGATGTTGACGGGTATCTCGGGATCGAAAACTTTGCGGAGTTGGTCCCAGACCGCCGTGGGATCGGGCGCACCGTCGGCGAGCGTGGAAGCCGAGACGGTTTGCTCCACGATTGTTTCACCAATCGCGTCGGCATCCTTGCCGTCGAGGCGAAAGAGCCCGGTCGAGGTCTGCACGGTATAGCTGCCGCCGAGCACTTGGTGGATGAAGACCGAGTCGCCTTTGAACAAAGTGTGTTTATCGCCGCTGGGAATTTGGGTAGCGGTGACTTCGCGGGAGAGAATGCGGTCGCGGTTGGCAGGGGGCATGGAAAGAAGCGAGGAGTGAGAAGCGAGGAGTGAGAAGACGGAACGTCGGAAAAAGGGCGGAGCGGCAGGGCGAAAGTTATGTGCGGGTATTTCGGAGACGCAAGTTTCTGTAATGCTCACTTCGCACTACTCGCTACTAATTCAGAATTTTTCGCGGATGATCGCGGAGAGCTGGTCGTGGAGCGGTTGGTTTTCGATTTTGCCGAGGACTTCCTCGAAGAATCCGAAGACGAGGAGTTCCTGGGCTTGGGCGGGTCTGATGCCGCGGGCTTGGAGATAAAATTCCTGCTCGCGGTCGATCCGGGCCGAGGTGGCGCCGTGGGAACAACGGACATCGTTGGCTTGGATTTCGAGGCCGGGAAGGGAATTGGCTTCGGCTTCGTCGGAGAGCATCAGGTTGCGGTTACTCTGGTAGGCGTCGGTTTTCTGGGCGTCGGGATCGACGACGATCAGACCGGAAAAAATCGTCTTCGACTGATCGAGCAGGGCGTTTTTGTAGAGGAGATTCGAGGTCGTGTTGGGTGCTTGGTGGATTTGCAACGTGCGTTGGTCGAATTCCTGGGTGCCATGGGCGACGGTGAGGGCGAGCATCTCCGAATGCGCGCCAGGCGCTTGCAACTGAGAGAAACTCTCGTGCCGGGCCTGACGCGCACCGGCGTGGAGATTGAGGGAAAGCACCTTGGCGTCGCGCCGGGCGATCGTGGCGTTGAACTGGAAGGAAAGTGTTTCGCGAGACCAGTCTTGCATCGCGATGTAGGTGAGCTGCGCGCCGTGACCGGCGTAGAGATCGTTGCCGCCGCAGGCGAATTGGGGGAGTTGAGAGTTGAGAGCTGAGCGTTGAGCGCTGGAGTTGAAGAAATCGGTGACGGTGACTTTGGCGTTTTCTTCGGCGACGACGAGCGTGTGCGGAAAGACCGCAGCTCCGGGGAGTTCGTTGACGTGAATCACTTTCAACGGGTCATCCACCTCGACGCCCTTGGGCACGTAGATGAAAGCGCCGTCTTCGAGGAAAGCTTCGTGCAGGGCGGCGAATTTATCGGAGCCGAGCTTCGAGGGTTGGGCGAGCAGATGGGCCTTCACGAGTGACTCGTGTTTCAGCAGGGCGTTTTGCAGCGTGTCGAAGATGACGCCGCGTTGGACGAGGTGGGCGGGATGTTGGTCCTGATAAACCACGCGGTTATTGCTGAAAACGAGAATGCCGGTCGAGGGATAGGGTGAAGCGGTCGCCGTGGTTTCGGCGGGCGGCTGTCCGACTGAAAAACCGTCGAGCGTGAGCGTCGAGATGTTGGAAAAGCGCCAGCCTTCGTTGGTGCGGGTCGGCAGGGGCAGCGAGGCGAAGCGCTCGTAAGCGGCGCGTTTGCGGTCGAGCCACCAAGCGGGCAAGTGCGCGCAGCGGGCGAGCGATTGCTCGAAGGCTTCGCGGGTGAAGGAGCCGGTGCTGTTGGAAACGTGAGTGGGAAGAATTGTCGGTGATGACATGGCTGCGGGCGGAAAAGACTGAAGGGCTGAAAGGCGGAATGGCTGAATTGGCGGACTGTAATTGAACGGCTGCCGGGCGTTTCAGCTCGTCAGCCTTTCAGTTTTTCAGTCCTTGGTGGGTCAGCCCACCGAGCCTTCCATTTCGAGGTCGATGAGGCGCTTGAGTTCGACGGAGTATTCCATTGGGAACTGGCGGGCGAGGTCGTTGATGAAACCGTTCACGGCGAGACTCATCGCCTGTGCCTCGGTGAGGCCGCGCTGCTGCATGTAGAAAATCATATCTTCGCTGACTTTCGAGACGCTGGCTTCGTGCTGCGTGGCGTTGCGGTCGCCTTTGACGGAGATGGCGGGATAGGTGTCGGTGCGGGAGTTGGTGTTGATCAGCAGTGCGTCGCACTCGGTGTTGTTTTTGCAACCTTTGAGATGCTTCGGGATGTGGACGACTCCGCGATAGGTGGAACGGCCTTGGCCGACGGAGATGGATTTGGCGATGATGTTGGACGTCGTGTTGTTGGCGGCGTGAACCATCTTGGCACCGGTGTCCTGGTGCTGGCCGTCGTTGGCGAGGGCGATGGAGAGGACTTCGCCGCGGGCGCGTTCGCCTTTGAGGACGACGCCGGGATATTTCATCGTGAGGCGGCTGCCGATGTTGCAGTCGATCCACTTGATCTCGGCGTCCTCGTGGGCGACGCCGCGTTTCGTGACGAGATTGAAAACGTTGTTGGCCCAGTTCTGGACGGTGATGTACTGGATCTTGGCGCCTTTGAGCGCGACGAGTTCGACGACCGCGCTGTGCAGCGTGGAGGTGGAGAATTTCGGCGCGGTGCAGCCTTCCATGTAGACAACCTCGGCGCCTTCGTCGGCGATGATGAGCGTGCGCTCGAATTGGCCGAAGTTTTCCGCGTTGATGCGGAAATAGGCTTGGAGCGGCTGCGCGACTTTTACGCCGGGCGGCACGTAGATGAACGAGCCGCCGGAGAACACGGCGCTGTTGAGGGCGGAGAATTTGTTGTCGCCGGTCGGGATGACCTTGCCGAAAAACTTGCGGAAAATCTCAGGATGTTCGCGCAGGCCTTCGGTGGAGTTGACGAAGATGACGCCTTGTTTCGCGACGATCTCTTTGATGTTCGAGTAGGCCGCTTCGGAGTCGAACTGAGCTTCGACGCCGGCGAGGAATTTGCGTTCCTGTTCGGGAATGCCGAGGCGCTCGAAGGTTTTCTTGATGTCGTCGGGCACCTCGTCCCACGTGCGTTTGGGTTTCTGGCCTTGGGAGAGGTAATAGCGGATCTTGCTGAAATCGATGTTCGCGAGATCCTTCGTGGCCCAGTGGGTGGGCATGGGTTTCGCGAGGAAAGTCTTTAGCGCCTTGAGGCGGAATTCGAGAATCCACGGTTCTTCTTTTTTCACCGAGCTGATGTAGCGGACGGTGTCTTCGCTCAGGCCGGTGCCGGCGTCGAAGGCGTAGTCGACTTTGTAGCTGAAGTTACCCGCGGCTTGGTCAATGCCGACGACGGGATTTTCCGTGGCGAGGGCGGGCGGGGCTTCGGCTTCGATTTCGGTGGGAGGTTTCATCGGAGGATCTGTGATTTGAAATTTGTAATTTGAGATACGCGGCGAGGCCGCGACTAGGCGTTGGCGGCGGCGAATTCTTTTTTCACCCAGTCGTAGCCTTTGGCTTCGAGTTCGAGGGCGAGGGACTTGTCGCCGCTCTTCACGAGGCGGCCGTCATGCATGACGTGCACGAAATCGGGCACGATGTAATCGAGCAGGCGTTGATAGTGCGTGATAAGCATGATGCCGAGCGGGCCCTTGCGCAGGGTGTTGACGCCGTCGGCAACGATGCGGAGCGCATCGATATCGAGGCCGGAATCGGTTTCGTCCATCAGAGAGATGCTTGGTTCGAGCATCGCCATCTGGAGGATTTCGCAGCGCTTCTTTTCGCCGCCGGAGAAACCTTCGTTGACGGAGCGGGAAGTGAACTTCCGGTCGATCTTCAGCAGGTCCATCTTGGCGTAGAGTTTTTTGTAGTAACCAGTGGCATCGAGTTCCTCGCCCTCGGCCATGCGGGCCTGCACGGCAGCGCGGAGGAAGTTGGCGATGGAGACGCCGGGGATTTCGCTGGGATATTGGAAGGCGAGGAAGAGGCCGCTGCGGGCGCGCTCGTCGGGCTGCATGACGAGGACGGATTTTCCGTCGAGCAGCACGTCACCTTGGGTGATCGTGTAATCCGGATGGCCGGCGATGGCCTTGGCGAGGGTGCTCTTGCCGGTGCCGTTCGGGCCCATGATGGCGTGAACTTCGCCTTGCTTGATCGTCAAGGTGAAGCCTTTGACAATGGGCTTGTCGCCGATGCTGATGTGGAGGTCTTTGATTTCTAGTTGGGACATGAGGAAGGAAAATAGTTGAGAGCGGAGAGTCTAGAGTTGAGCGCCAGCAAAGGCGTCAATTGGTGCCGTGGGGGTTGGTGGTGGCGCAGTCGCAGGCTTTCAGATTGGCGGGGCGGCGTTTGGTGGCGGCCGAGCCGCGGAAGGTCAGCTCGATTACATTGGCGTGGAAACCGTCGGGGAGGACGTCCTGCAGTTGCGTCAGGAGCTCGGGGGGCAGATCGACGTCATAGATTTGGCCCGTGGCTTGATCGTGAAAATGGGCGTGCTCGTGGAGATTGGGGCAATAGCGGGTAGGGGCGCGTTCGAGGTTTACCTGCCGGATGAGGTGGCATTGCACCAAGGTTTCGAGGCAGTTGTAGACGGTGGCGAGCGAGATGGTGGGCAACTGGGCTTTCACGCGGGCGAAGATTTCGTCGGCGGTGGGGTGGTCGCGTTTTTCGAGAATCACTTTGAAAACCACCTCGCGCTGGGGGGTCGGCCGGAGTCCGCTGGCGTTGAGCCTTTCGGACAGGGCGGCGGATTTTTTGGCGGAAGATTTCATGGGTCGGTTAGTGCAGACGGAATTAGAATAAGACCAGATTGCAACAAGGATTTAGAATCATTCTAAAGAAGCTGCGTCATAATCGGGGTAAGCCGGCCGCGCTTTCACCCGGTGGTTCAAGCGCGGCTACCAGACTGCAGAGTCGGGTAATCCCTTCCGCATTTCCGTGCGGAAGTTAGGTGAAGGTTGCGAAGGTGGGAGGGGTTTTATAGCCCGACTCTTCCGCCTTACCCGCCTTGTTCGGCCAGCCAGCGCTCGGCTTCGATCGCGGCTTGGCAACCCATGCCGGCGGCCGTGATCGCTTGGCGATAATGGTGATCCGCGCAATCGCCGGCGACGTACACGCCGGGCGTCTTCGTCTTCACTTGGCTGTGGCCGACCGGAACAAAATAACCTTGGTCGTCGGTGTCGACGGCGCTCGTGAAGGGGGCGGTGTTCGGCTCATGGCCGATGGCGACGAACACGCCTTTCACGGGCAGCACGGATTCGACGTTGGTCTTGATGTTTTTAATTTTCAGTCCGCTGACTGCGCCTTCCGCCACGCCTTCGATGGCGACGGGTATGCTGTCCCACACGCATTGGATTTTCGGATGCGAGGTGGCGCGATCCGCCATGATCTTCGAGGCGCGCAGCGAGTCGCGGCGGTGGACGAGATAAACTTTGCTGGCGAAACGCGTGAGGAACAACGCTTCCTCGGCCGCACTGTCGCCGCCGCCGATCACGACCACATCCATATTGCGATAGAACGCGCCGTCGCACGTCGCGCAGGTCGTCACACCCTTGCCGCCATAAAGTTCCTTTTCGCCGGGGACGCCGGTGAGGCGCGGCGAGGCACCGGTGGCGATGATGATGATCTTCGCCTTGATTTCGCGATCAGCGAGCTTGAGCGTGTACGGCCACTTCGACGTATCCATGCCTTGGACGGAGCCGCTTTCGTAGCGCGTGCCGAATTTCTCGGCCTGCTTGCGGAGATTTTGCATCAGTTGATAACCGTCGATGCCTTCGGGGAAGCCGGGAAAATTTTCCACTTCGGAGGTCGTGGTGAGCTGGCCACCGGGCAGCACACCTTCGAGGACGAGGGGCTGCAGGTTGGCGCGGCCGGTGTAGATGGCGGCGGTAAGGCCGGCGCAGCCGGTACCGACGATGACGACGTTTTCAACTTTTTCAGACATAGGAATGAAGGGCCCAACTGAGAGCAACATTTCGGCCAGTGCAACTCTGGAGATAAAAGACCGGAGTTCATTCTCTGTGGGGTTCGATACCGCGAAGTTGGTCTGAGACCGTGAAGCCTGTTGAATCGACTTCGGCTTGGTTGAGGTGGGAGCGGCTTGAGGTCGCGACGGTTTTGGAGTCGGCGGGTAAAAAACCTCTTACCAAAGAATGAGGTGATGATGCTGGGTTGGGACCAGGAGTGGTCTGGTGAAATGCCCGGGATATTTACTTTTCGGACACGGGTATTGGATTTCGAGGTGTTCAGGCGGTACAGCTCTCTGCGAATAACGTATAGGGGACTGACCGAGGTAGGTTAAACTTTTAAAGTCGGGATACCTTGTGCCGAAACAAGGTCTGTGGGAGTGTGTCCGATGACGGGCACGCCCTTTATCAACCCAATCGCCGAATCCGATGTTGTTCTTCAAACGCATCCTCCAAGTCGCCACGGGAAATAAGGCGTCGCGTGAAAAGCGACGCACCAACCGCTATGATCTTAATCCGGCGTTTCTTTTGCGCGCGGTGTTATGTCTGACCGGACGCGACAATTTTGGCAATTCGCTCCGGACGTCCGATAACAAAGGATGGGATTGGAAGGGGCAGCTGGTGAATTTTTCCAGCACGGGTGTCCGCATGGCCTTGCCCCCAGCTGCCTTGGCTGCGAAGGGGGATGACTGCCTCTTGAAGCTCTCGCTTGATCGTTATCAATTGGTCATTCCCTGCCGGGTCATGCATCTGAAAGAGCATCGTGATCATATGATCTTTGGGTTGGAGCTGAATTTAACCGACAGTCAGACGCGGCAGGCTTATCGACAGTTGGTTGATTTGGTGGCGTTGGGTTCTTCCCTTAAGCTGATGAAGAACAATCGGCCGGACGATACCGGATATCTCGTCGAGCAATATGGCAGCAAGGAGGACGCTCTGCTGACCATCTGGCGGGATGCTGGGCTGCAGATGGTCGCGGCGTTTGAACTGAGAGTGAAGGAATACTATATCCGTGGGACCTCGAAAAATCGTAAATTGAATTTTCTCGTGGCGGATGAATACAAGGTGCTGAAACCGGTGCCGGTCGCGATGAATCCCGAGATGCAACGGTTATTTCAGTGGATTATTCCTAATCTCACCGAGGCGGTGCCGGCAGATGTGCAGGAATTTTTGAAACTCCACGCTTAATGGGAGCGTGGTAGGACGCCGTGAGTGACGCCCCTGAGCGGTAAAGGCCCTGAACTTAATGCAGACATGCGCCAGAAGCGTTCTGCTAGTGATGCCGCGTTAACGAGAATTTATCGCGTCACGATGCTAACCTGCATCCTGATCCCGAGGAATTAGGGTGAGCTCAACTCCGTTGCGAATCGGGATAAAAGACAATGAATGCGGAGGACCGGAGCGCGCGGAGCCTCACGTGATTTCACCCCGCGTTATCCCTCGGCTGGGCTTGTTTCCCTTCGAGGAAATTCAGGCTGGCCGAGCCATAGCGCTTGGGCGACGGCTGGTGGTTAGTGGGCAACCTAGGTTTTCCCCCGGAGAATTGGCCCACGAATCGCACCAACGTCCCGAAAAATTTGGACTTTAGGTAGGGCGAACCCTCCGGGTGAGCCGCGGCTCAGCGGGACCATCCTTCGCCAAGGCTACGGCCCGGCAAGCGCTTCGCCCGACCAGCGGAATCCTGTTTCACTAATCAGATATTCAAGAGACGTTGGCCTCGTTGATGGCATACAGCGGATGGAATCAATGAGAAAACTTGTGATGCATTCGGGCTAAGAAACGTCCGGCTCGAACGTGGATATAAGTATGAAAGCATCCACCCTTGGCCTCCGGCGCTGCAGGAATGCCCGCATTGAGATCATTCATTTGATTGACGTTCGCTTCGTCCTCCTCGCTACGTTTGTTTTGTTTACCCTGGCACTCACTCGGATTCAGGCTGTGCCACTCGAACTTCCGCGTTCTGGCCCACCAGATCCAGCGGAACTCGTAAGGAGTCAAGTTTCCGGAGACGGCGGGCTTTACTGGAATAACCAAGAAATCAAAAGGGATGAACTGCCGCCTCGGGTCGCCGCCCTGATTGGGCAAAGCCACGATCCGAAAGTGGTGTTGGTTGGCGATAATAAAACCCGTTTTGGAGCGACGATCATGGTGCTCGACGAACTCCGAAAGGCCGGTATGAAAAAATATTCTGTAGTCACAAAAACTCAGCTCAGGGAAATCTAATTGGGTTCGGATCCATAAAACAGCGGGGCGGTGCGCCACTCAGGTCTAGGCCGGACCATCGCGAGCTCAGTCGTGGCCGTGCGCTAGCCCGTCACTTCAAACCCTTGTTCGCGACCGGAGAATATCTCGGTGTTCATTGCCCTATCGCTCTTGTAATCTGAGGACGCGGTGCTTGTGGGTAAATTAATCTGCGGGTGAAAATTTGGCTTCCCTGAGTGTCCGAACGCCCGAGGGCGTTCGAGTTTCCGGTTGATACGACTCTTGTTCAATTTAGCTCTAACGGGATATTGACCGGCGATGACTCATCCTTCTTTGATACGTTTCGCATGCCCACGACTTCGCGACGCACCAGCCGCTTTACTGAATCGCTCATTCGCGAGATGACTCGCGTCTCACTGCGCCACGGCGCCATCAATCTCTCGCAGGGTTTTCCCGACTACAATCCGCCACGCGAATTACTCGATGCGGCGAAGGCGGAGATGGAGACGGATCATCATCAGTACGCCATCACTTGGGGCGCGCCGCCGCTGAGACAGGCCTTGGCCGAGAAGCTGACGCGCTTCACCGGGATGGCGTGCGATCCCGAGCAAAATTTGATTATCACTTGCGGCGCGACCGAGGCGATGATGGTCGCGATTATGACGGTATGTGATCCGGGCGATAAAGTCGGGATGTTCTCGCCCTTCTATGAGAACTACAGCGCCGACGCGATTCTCACGGGTTGCCAGCCGGTGCATGTTATTCTCCAGCCACCGTTGTATACGTTCGATCCAGCGGAGCTGCGCCGGGTCTTTACGGATGGGCTCAAGGCCTTCGTGCTGTGCAATCCGTCCAATCCGTGCGGGAAAGTTTTCACCCGGGCGGAGCTGGAACAGATCGCGGCACTGGCCGAGGAGTTCGATGTCTGGATTATTACCGACGAAGTTTATGAGCACATCGTCTTCGCGCCGCACCAGCATGTGTATTTCTCGACGCTGCCCGGCATGGCGGAGCGCACGATCATGTGCAGTTCACTCTCGAAGACTTTTGCCATTACCGGCTGGCGACTCGGCTACGTCTTCGCCTCGCCCAAGGTCGTCGCGCAAGGGCGGAAAGTGCATGATTTTCTCACGGTCGGCGCCGCCGCGCCGTTGCAATACGCCGTGGTGGCCGGACTGAAGTTACCGCCCAGTTACTACGATCAACTCACGCGCGAGTACGCCGAGCGACGGGATATCTTTCTCGGTTATCTTGACCGCGTCGGGTTGGCCTACACGAAGCCGCAAGGCGCGTACTTCGTGATGATCGATGTGTCGCCGTTCGGCTACGCGAACGATATCGAATTCGCCCATTGGATGACGAAAGAGATCGGTGTCGCGCCGGTGCCGGGCTCGGTATTTTTCGCCGTGCCGGAGCATCGCTACATCCGCCTGAATTTTGCGAAGAAGCACGAGACGTTGCATGCGGCGGGTGAGCGGCTGCTGAAACTTAAACGAGGGTAGATCTTCAATGAAATCCTCCGTCGCTTCCTTCGTATTCTTCGCGAGAAATATTCCGAAGGGTATCTCGCGAAGGATGCGATGGGGACGAAGTGAAAGCCCAATAGCGAATCAACCGGGCTGGGTTCGCTTTTTCCGATGAGCAAAAACGTTCCACCCGGAATCCATACGATTCGCGGAATCATGGGCGTCTGTCATCTGTTGGTCGATGAACGAGGCGAAGCGGTGTTGCTCGACACCGGACTGGTTGGTGAGCCGTGGCAAATTGGCCTGCGGATGTCGCGCTTGGGACTAAAGTCATCTGCGATCAAGGGCATCTTGCTCACGCACGGTCATCTGGACCACGTCGGCAATCTCGCGTGGGCCAAACGCTGGTCGGGTGCGCCCGTTTACGCGCATCCGGCTGAGCAAGCGCACATCGACGGGAAGTCTCCGTACACGGGCGCAGCGCGGTGGTGTGGGCGGATGGAGCGGATGGGTTATGCGGTGCTGAATTACCGGCCGGTGCGGATCGACCAGTGCATCGCGGATGGGGATGAACTGCCGTTTTGGGGCGGGCTGCGCGTCGTTCACTTGCCCGGCCACACGGAAGGACACTGTGGTTTCTATAGTGAGAAACATCGCCTGCTGTTCAGCGGCGATTTGTTCGCCAGTTACTTTTTCAAGGTGCATCTGCCGCCACCCATTCTGAATTCGCGGCCGGAGTTGATTCAGGGGAGTTTGCGGAAAGCACTCGCGCTTGATGCGCAACTCATCGTGCCGCAGCACTACGATATCTTGGATGGTGAGCTGCATCGCCGGCGGTTTCACGCGCTGTGTGCGCGGAAATTGAAATAAGAAACGCGCTGCGGCCGAGCTTGGTTGTTGAATCGACGATGTCTTGACGGGTAGGGCGAATCCTCCGGATGAGCCGCTTCTCCAACGGCGTGGCAGGGACGCCTCGCCCTACCTGACGGCCAATGCCGCGCGCAAGGCACGAGCTTCGGCGAGGACCTCGCGGGCGGCGGTCAATGCAGGGGTGTTCGCGGGCGATGCCTCGCGGGACGGGGGCGTCCCGCCTCCAATTAAAACCTCATGATCGTCGGGGTCGCCGAGGCCGGCTTGCTTGAATTGGCGGAGGCGTTCGAGAATGAGGTCGCGGATTTCGTTGGCGTTATCGACGCTATGAAAAATCCCGGTGTGCAGGGAATCGCGCATTTTCCCGTCTTCGTGATTTTGGCCACCGCCGCCGCCGGCCGACTGGACGTGCACATCGGCGAGTTTGAGCAGTCGTTGGATGGGGTTTTGTTTGATCTCGACCTGTTGGATGTTGGCGAAGCTCATGGTCGACTCTTGCAACCGGATCAAGCCGGTGCGGATGCGCAGGCTGCGGTCGGTCACAATGTACCAGCGCACTTCGTAATCGAGGCGTCGCAGGGCATAGGTAAAGGGAATTTGCGCGAGGAAGACCGCGAAGGCGGTTAACTTGAAAACCCAAATCAGTGGGAAAGCCCAGCCGGGCAGGCGCAGGGCGAATTCAACCAAGGCCTGTTTGAAACCAGCCCAGCCGTGGATGCGGTTATTCGCTTTTTTCGGCTGTTTCTTTTTGGTGGGGACGGTCGATGGGTCGTTGGGGGTAAGAGCATTGGTCGGCGGGTTGGTCGACGTGGAGTCGGTGGTGCCTTTGGCGAACGACTCGGGGGTCAACGGTGGCAGCAGGCCGCGCGGCTGTTTTTGTTCGTGGGCGATTTGCTCCACGTCGAACAGAATCACCGCCCAAAAAATAATACCGGCAAGAACGAGTAATTGCGTGAAGCCCCAGCCCAGTAACCGCAGTGTCAGGTAATTTCGGCCAGCCCGAAACATCCTCACTGAACCTGCGGCGCCGCAGGGTGGCTCCGGATCGTGCGGGACGCGCATCACGAACAGGACTTGTTGGCGGAACCAGTTAAACATGGCCGGAATCTTTAGGGCGGACGGCGAGGGCGAGGCGGGTTTCGCGCAGTTCGTGGGCGACTTCACGGAGGGTGGCGGCGAGTTCGGCGTCGTGTGCAGCGCTGACGGCGGAAGTTGGGCTGCCACTATGGGCCGGGTCTTTCACTCCGCGCATTTTGGAATAGAGAAAGTCACGCACGGCTTCGTAATCCTTGAACCCTTCGAGCGTCATCTCGGCCCCGGCATTGCCGCTGGCGGTTTGGACAAGCACCTTGGCGAGACCGAGCCAGCGTTCGACGAGATTGGAGCGGATATGAATATCCTGGATGCGGGCGTAGTTGATGATGACTTGACGGCGGAAGAGGATGCCCCAGCTCATCGAGATGCCTTCCTCGGTGAACTTGTAGCGCATCGTATGATAGCGGAAATACGCTGGCAGAATCAGGAGAGGAAAAAGCGGCGGAACGATGAGGCAGCCCAGAATATAATATCGCCACAGATCGCGGTGGGGGCGTTCCAAAGCGAAAATGGTCGTCTCATTCGGGGGAGGATTCACGCGCTGGTGATGAAGCGAATAAGCGGGCACTACAATCATGGAAGGAGGAACAGCTCGAAAGCCGTTTGGGCGGATCGGTTCGCGAGCGTGCTCGGCTCGGAAAGATTAGGGATTTGAAAACTCTGCCCAACTGGTACTCGTTTCCGTCACGCGGACGCGCTCGACCCGCACGCCCGCTGGAATAGCATAGTCGCCTTGGTGGCTGGTCGTGGCGAGGCAGCGGGTGATTTCCTCGAAGACGGTCTGAGCCATGACTTCGCTGGTGGGATCTGTTTTCACGAAGGGAATGACGCGCGCACCGTGTTTCTCCAGATAGAAAGCGAAATTAGGATCATCGGTATTGAGGGCCAGCGCGTGATCCCAGGAATCAAGAAAAGTTTTCAACGCGAGCTTAACGGCTTTGAAGTCACAGACCATGTCGTTGGCGTCGAGCTGGTCGGCGACGAGCACCACTTCGATGCGGCGGCTGTGGCCGTGAGGAAAACGGCATTTTCCGGGATGTTTCGACAAGATGTGTCCGTTTTCGATTTCGAAAGATTTGCTGATGCGATACGTCATGGGAGGGCTCAGACTGTTTGGGAAAAACCGCCGGGTCTTTTGGTGAGATGAGCGTCGAAGCGCATGGCAATAATGCGGAGAAAGAGTCGGCCGAGGGCGGAAATTTCCAGCGAATGTTCACGGCGCAGGAGCAAGCCGTCGGCTTCGAGATCGGCCAGAGACGCGAGTTCGGTGGCGTACGACGTGGCAAAGTCGAGGCCGAGTCGGCGCGAGAGGCTGGCGTAGTCCAAGCCGCGACCGCACATGATGTCGGAAATGATGGAGCGGCGTTGACGATCATCGGTGGATAGTAGGTAGCCGCGTTCGACGGGGAGGCGGCCGGCTTCGAGTGCGGCGATATAATCGGGCAGCTCCTTATGGTTTTGATAGAACGAGCCGTCGGTTTGGGAAATGGAGGACATCCCGAACCCGTAGAGGGTGGCTCCGGCGCGCGTGGTGTAGCCTTGAAAATTACGGTGGAGAGTGCCATCGGCGAAGGCGATGGCGAGTTCGTCGTCTGGACGGGCAAAATGGTCCATGCCAATCTGCACATAGCCGGCGGCGGTGAGTTGGGCGACGGCCGTGGTCAGCATCGCGAGTTTGGCCTCAGTGGACGGGAGCTGCTCGCGATCATCGAAGATTTTTTGCGCGGGCTTGATCCAAGGAACGTGCGCGTAGCTGAAGACGGCGAGCCGGTCGGGATTGAGCGCGATAATTTCGTCGAGCGTCTTGGTGAACGTCTCGGGAGTTTGTAGCGGGAGACCGTAGATGAGATCTAGACTGACAGATTGAAAGCCGGCCTCGCGCAGCCAGGTGATGGCTTGGGCGGTTTGCTCGAGCGGTTGCCAACGGTGAACCGCAAGTTGGACTTGAGGATTGGTGTCCTGCACGCCGAGCGAGGCCCGGTTGCAGCCGAGCCGGCGAAAAGCATCGACGTGTTCCCGGGTCAGGCGGCGCGGATCAATCTCCACGGAGTTTTCCGAATCGGGAGAGAACTTGAAATACCGGTGGATGGCGGCGGCGAGACGGTCGATTTCTGCAGGAGGCAGGAAGGTCGGAGTGCCGCCGCCGAAATGGAGCTGGGTGACGGGGCGAACGGTGTTGAGGTGGGGCGCAGTGAGGGCGAGTTCCTTTTCCAGCCAACTGACGTACTCGCCGGCTGAAGCGAGACGCTTAGTGATGACGGTGGTGCAGCCGCAATACCAGCAGAGCGTTTCGCAAAACGGCAGATGGAAGTACAGGGACAGCGGCGACGTGTCGGATTTATTATCGAGGACGATCTCGGCACTGAGTTTGGCGCGGTCGATCGACTCCGAGAATTGCGGCGCGGTCGGGTAAGACGTGTAGCGCGGGCCGGGTACGTTATATTTTCGAACAAGCTCGATCGCTGGTTCGATAGGAACGGGAGAGGTGTAGCGTGGAGACACCATGAGAATGATAGCTTATCCAAATCGGAAGAAATCTACTGCGCAACAATTGCCTGATTTAGGGCGAGGGTTGTCGGTTCTTTGCATAGTAAATTTTTTTCACAGATAACACTGCTTACGTATCTCAAGGGGATGCCGACCTATGGTCGTTTATACTGAATTTCCTTATGAACTTAAGGGCGATAATGCTGAAAAATTCATCATACAACGTAGTGCTAATATGGGGCCTGAAAATCAGGAAACTATCCGAAATGAATCCATAAAAAACCCTAACTAGTTGGTATATATTAAAATGCGCAACGTTAATTATTTGACGGAATGTATTACATTGTGGGGTATTTCCCTAAATAGCCTGTATGGATATGTTTATGCACGGTAATGAGGTTTGTTTTGAATTTATGTCGGATTTGTTTACGAAAAATCTCGTGGCGAAGACTGCCTGAAATATTTGTCAATCTCTTGATTGATTATAATACATTGCACGGCAGTATATAACGAATGTAATTATGCGGGTAATCTGAATATGGCATGATGTTTGCATTATTTAACGCTTAGAATCGAAATATCAATTCACCTTCCACAAATCATATGAACTTAAAAACATTAATTCTCGCTCTTGCTACTGCCTCGATTGGGTTGACCCAAGCACTAGCGAATCCTCAGGTGCAGATGGGCACTTATAGTCCCGCCTCTGGCGGAAATTATCGTGCTAATCCGAATGCTGAACTCGAATGGGTTCTTGGTAACTATGTCGCAGGTAAGTCAACTGATGGCACCTATTTTGGCACGTTTTGCATCGAGAAAAATGAGTATTTCTCCAATGGGGGAACCTATGATGTCGCTTTGAATAATAGGGCGATTTCTGGTGGGGTGTCGTCGCCAACCGCCGGCTATGATATTATTTCTCAAGGGACAGCCTATCTCTATACGCAGTTTGCCACGGGCGCTTTGACTGCCTCTTATTATGGCAGTTCGACCAATGCGGCGAATCTTCAGGATTTGATTTGGTGGCTGGAGGGCGAGCAAGCCACCTTTGGCGCGGGCACATATAATTCACTGCTTCTTGCGCAGTTTGGTGCAAATTGGCAGATTGATGCGAAAACCGATTACACTGGGACTGCTGTTAAGGTAATGAATCTGACTTCCAATCAGGGGCGTACTAATAATCAAGATCAGCTGGTCTATGTCGGTGTGCCTGATGGCGGTGTCACGGCTATGTTGCTTGGTCTTGGTTTGATGGGGATCGCGTTTGCGAATCGCAAGACGCGCCGGGTCTAAATTTTAAATAAGCACTTGAGTCGAAGAGGCGGAACGAAAGTTCCGCCTCTTTTTATTCTTTAGATTCAGGTTTCTCGATGCCGAGTTTTTCCATAAGTTCATAGAAAGTGGGACGGCTAATTCCCAGATCCGTGGCGGCGGCGGTGATCTTCCCAGAGTTTCTCTTCAGGGCTTGGATCACCATTTCACGTTCAATTTTTTCTCGGGCTTCTTTGAGGGTCGTGCTTGGCGGGATGCTTCCTTCTTGGGTTAACTCCAAGTCTTGAGGGGTCACGCGCTTGCCTTCTGTCATAATGGCGGCGCGTCGAACCCGATTTTGGAGTTCCCTGACGTTGCCCGGCCAAGGGTATTGTCGGATAACGCGCAACGCATCCGAACCAAAGGTGAGTCCGGTTTTCCCGATTTCCAGGCAGATTCGCTGGAGAAATGATTGGGCGAGAAAGGTGATGTCTTCATCACGTTCGCGGAGGGGGGGCAGCAGCAGTTGCACCACGGCGATGCGGTAGAACAGGTCTTCGCGGAAAGTGCCTTGCTGCATGCCTTTTTTCAAATTGGCATTCGTGGCGGATACGATCCGAACATCGACTGTGATTTCTTGCCGACCGCCGACGCGTTCAAGGCGTTGCTCTTGGAGAAAGCGGAGCAATTTTACCTGAATGGACAGGGGGATTTCGCCGATTTCATCTAAAAATAAGGTGCCGCCATGGGCTGATTCGATTCGGCCTTTACGCATTTGGTGGGCCCCGGTGAATGCTCCTTTTTCGTGACCAAATAATTCGCTTTCCATCAAACTCTCGGGAATCGCACTGCAGTTGATCGCAATAAAAGGTTCATTTTTGCGTGGGCTTTTATGGTGAATCGCCTGAGCGACCATTTCTTTGCCGGTCCCGCTCTCGCCTAAAATTAATACCGGCGCGCTGGAGGGTGCGACCTTTCGGATAGTATCAAAGACTGTCTGCATCCGTAAATTCGTCCCCAAAATCCCTTCAAAGGTGTCGTGGTTGAGCTGCTGCTGTATTTGCTGGTACTCACGCTCTAGGTGGGCGACGTGAAAACACCGCTTGAGGAGCATTTTTAATTCATCCAGATCGGCAGGTTTGCCGATGATATCGTAAGCGCCGTTACCGACTGCGCGAAGGGCGATGTTTCTTTCCGATTGGCCGGTGATGATGACGATCTTGGCCTGCTTATCCAGAGCCAGGAGTTCGGATAGGGTGGCCAGACCTTCATCTGGGGTGGCGGGATTAGGTGGTAAACCCAAATCGAGTAACACCACCAAGGGATGGTTTGCTTGGAATTGATCACGCGCCTGGGCCCGATCACCTGCCATCACGATATCATACTCTTTGGCGAGAGCCCATTTCATCTGGGTGCGAATCTCTTCGTCGTCATCGACGATCAGCAATTTGGGTTTCATCAATTGTGGGTGGGGCGGAGGGGAAGAAATACCCGGAAAGTCGTGCCCTTTCCGGGAGCGCTTTCAACGGAAAATCGGCCACCATGAGCTTCCACGATCATCTTGCTCTGAAACATGCCAATGCCGAGGCCATTCTTTTTCGTCGTTTGAAAGGGACGAAATAGAGACTGGGCGATAAATTCCGGAGTCATCCCACAGCCGGTGTCGGTGACAGATATTATCGCCCAACCGCCCTTTTGGCTGGTTGCAATATCCAGTTGTCCCCTGGCGCCCATTGCTTCCCGGGCATTGAGCATCAGGTTCGTGACGACTTTCCCGATTTGCGTCTGATCCACGGGGACGAGGGGAAGTTCGGTCAACTGTTTTTTGACTTGGATTTCAGCGATATTTTCCAATCCACCCAGCACGTCGTTGATGATGCCATTCAAGTGGGTCGGGGTGGTTTGAAACTTCGATTCTTGTCGGAGCTGACTTAGCCTGCTGATCAGGTTGTTTATGTGCGCGACTGACTTGCCGACTCCGCGGAGGGCATCTTCGCGAAACGCCGGATCATCGAAATGATCTGGTAAATTGGTGAGCATCAAGTTGAGGGTGGTGGCCGCGTTTTTTAAATCGTGGACAAAAAATGTCGCCATAGCCTGAAAAGCTTCGTGTTCCCGGGTTTGGAGCAACCGTTGGGCCAAGCGTACATTCATCAGACCAGATGAGATGTGGGTTCCGATCGATTTGAGCAGATCCAAATCCTGCGTCGCGAAATTCGTCCCACCTACACGATCACCTAAAAGGATCACGGCTTGGAGTTTTCCTCCTGAGACGATGGGCAGGCAGATTCGCCGGCTCCCCTTGTGGAATTCATCAGGATGACATCGGCGTAAGGCCGCCGCCCAATCATCTGGGAGAAATTCTATTTCCCGTGGATCAGGATTATGGCTTAGGTGGTGAATGATAGCTGCGGCTTCGTTGGCATTGGGTACGGCCTCTGCGGCGTGATGACCTGAGACCGATGACGAAGCCACTAAGACCAACTCTTCGCGACGCTCTTCAACGATGAGCAGAGTGATCGAGAGGGCTTGGAAAATATCGGCCAGCAACTTGACGATCGCCCGGCAGTATTCCGTCTGTCCCACTTGTGCTGCGGTGCCTTGGGCAAATTGGTGCCAGATTGATTGATAGTCATGTAAGGGGCGTTGAAAATGTCGGCTGATAAAATGTCGCAGATTCAGTTGGACTCGATCTGATTGGAGCAAGACGGCCAGACCGACTAAAGCGACCAGTCCGAGGAGGGCTTTGAAGGAAAAGGCCGAATCCCCACCCAGATACGTCACGATTTTCGCAAACACACCGACGAAGACGAGATACACGCCGGCAATGAATACGGTGGCGGAACTCCGTAGAACAGAATCAGAGGGATAGACATCGAGTTCAAAATGACCGGCGCGAAAAAGCGAACGAAGCATGAGCAATCCGGCCAAGATTAATGCACCAGAATGAAGACTATCCAGCGATGAAACCATGCCGTTGAACAGCAGAGCTTGGCTGGCGGTGAATAGCCGGACAATGAACAGCAGGGCGACGCCCATGAGCATAAACTTGATGCGCCAACGCACTGTGCCGACCGAAGCCCGGTAAGTGCGCTCGAGATTCATCAGTATGAGTACGGCCGATATCAGGAGAAATATTTGTAGAATCAACCCGGCCCATCCGAGGATAAAAACCAGGGACGAACTCCTTTCGATAACGTTGACGGAGAGAATGAGCTGTTGGCGAAAGAGACTTACGCCTATGAGGGGGAGACCCAAGGCTAGGGTGAGAATCCAGCCCCATTGCTTAGGAAAATGACTGGCGTTTCCTCGTGCGTAACTGAGGCTGAAAAACAACCAGATACTCGGGAGGAGCGCGGTGCAGGCGAGTTGCCACGTCTGTCCTTGTAGTCGATCAGCCATGCTCGTCGACTGAGACTGTATTCCTTGCAGGACTCGTTCTGCGGTGAAGAGGATCATGCCGGCGACGAAAGCCCAACGGGCCGGGGAGCGGCGTGCTCGAAAAGCCGCGCCAGTGGCGAGAGCCATGCTCAGGATTGCACTTGTATAGGCTAGAAACGTATCCGCATTCATGGGGTTATTCCGGCGTCACGTTGTGGTATGTGCGAAATCCCCTTACAGGGCAAGCGAGCTAAGAGAAAAGCCAGCAGGCCTGAGCCATGGACCATGTCAGCGCAGTATGCTTGGCTGGGATGCGCCGAGTTGGCCGCTCATTTTAGTTCGGTGATGAGGCGATTCGCTTCGACGGCGGCTTCGTCCTTGAGGCCCAATGCAAGCGACCGTTGCAGCGTAGCCCGGGCTGACTTGTCCATGAGTTTATTTTGGGCGAGGCCGAGATAAAACGCTCGACGCGCATCTTCCCCCAGACGGGAGATGCTTTCTTTCAGCAAACTTGCGGCGCGATTGAAATCACCTTTTCGATAAGTCAAGATGCCGAGTGCTTGGGCAATTTCCGGATCATTGGGTAAAGCCTCCCGGGCTTGGATGGCCAGTTCGTACGCCTGAGGTTCCTGAGCTTCGGCGGCGGCGGCAAGCAGGGCGAGCGATTTTTTTGCCGGGATAAAATCGGGGAATTTTGCCAGCGCTTTCTCGTAGGCTTGTCGAGCGGCTGAGGGATTTAATTGCTTTTCTGCCGTGGCCCCAAAAGCCATGAGGGCGGGCACAAACGTTGGGTCATTTTTCAGTACTTGCGCAATTTTAGCCGAGCCTTCCGGGGTGGGCTGTGCCTTCAGCGCGATCATCTCCAAGTAGTTTGCGATTTCTACGGTGTCCGCGAATTCCGGTTTGGTTTGGAGGATACGGCGCATGGCCTCTTCTGCATCAGCGACGCGACCGATGCTATAGGCGGCTTTGGCCTGATCAAAGAGCACATTGAAGTCATCCGGCAGTTTGCGGGCGCTCTCTCGCAAAAGACTGGAGGCCCATTGGTACTCGCCCATTTGATAGGCGATCCGTCCGAGTTGATGAGCAACGGATGCATCGTCGGGGGCTTGCTTGCGGATGGCTTTGGCTAAATCGAGGGCTTGGTTGGTTTCATGACGGGCCAGATGAATTTGGATTATCCCCAAGGAGGCATTCACCGAAAGGGGATTGATCGCCAATGCGGCATTTAGGTTGGCTTGAGCTTGATCCAACTCACCGATTTTAATGAGAAATGAACCCAATTGAGTGAGTGCGACTATGTCGTTTTTTTGCGCGGTGATCGCTTGTTCGAGAGTCGTGCGCAACTCCCGTCCCGTGTGAGTCGCAATATTTTCCAGGAAGGTGAGGCGTTGGTTGATCAAACTATTTTCGGGCAATGCAGGATTTAGCCGCTGCGCCTGTTGGAGATTTATCCGCGCCAGTTCAGTTTCGCCCATCATGTAGTGGGCCATGCCGAGATGGAATTGGATCAGAGCCTCTTCGGGTAATTTGGTGGCACTTTCGAGTAAAAGGGTACGGGCTCGTTGATACTGGCCCTGTTGATAAAGAATCCACCCAAGGGTGTCGGCAATGTTGGGGTGTGTTGGGGCCAGCTCACGGGCCTGTTGGGCTAAGGTCAAGGCACGGTCATTATTGCTCAATTGCGCCGCATACAGATAAGCCAGATTGTTCAGGGCGGTAACAAATCTGGGTTCGATGGTTAGGACTTTCTCGTAGGCATCCCGGGCGGCCGGAAAATTATTTAGCTGCTCTTGCAGGAGAGCGATACGGATAAACAGGGAGGGATTTTTGGGAGTGGTGAGTGCGACCTGTTCAAGTTGGGCCAAGGCTTTTTGAGTTTGGTGCGTTTGGGTGTAGATTCCGGCCAATAAGTAATAGGCTGAGGTGGTATCCGGCTGCAGCTCGATTACTTTTAATAATTCCTTTTCGGCCTGAGAGAAGTTTTTTTCCGTCAGGTTGATTTTTGCGAGTAATAGGTAAGCGATGATTTTATCCGGCTGCTTCGCTTTCAAATCTTCCGCGCGAATTCGGGCGCCCGTGGGATTGCCTGCAATTAAATCCAAGTCGACCAGCAATTCGATCGCTGGACCGAAATCAGGAACCAATTCGAGCGCATGGGCCAAAATCTTGCGCGCTTCGGTATATTCTTTTTGTTGCCGAAGAATCAAGGCGATGGGGATGAGTAAATGGGCCTCTTTGGGGGAGGCTGCCGAGATTTCCTGATAGATGGTCAGTGCGGTGGGGAGGTCGCCCTGACTGACATTCGCTCTGGCCAGTAATAATTTGGCTGGTGGGTTGTCCGGACGCTGGGTCAATAGGGGTTTTAATGCCGCAATGGCGGCTCGGGCGTCGCCCTTTTTTAGATTTAGATCCGCTTGTAATATGATGGCTTCAAAATATGCGGGTGCGATTTCAATTGCTTGATGGAGGTTGGCGGAAGCTAGGCTTTCCTCGCCTTGGGCGAGATAGGCTTGGGCGAATAAATAGTAGAGTTCTGGGTTCTTGGGCTGGAGTCTTTTTATTTTGGCCAATTCTTGGAGAGTCTTGTCCGTTTCTCCCTTTATAAGGCGGAGGCGAGCACTGAGAAGCAGGGCGGGGATAAGGAAGGGATCACGGGTTATTATTTTTTCGGTTAGGGCGAGTGCTTGATCGTATTTCTTTTCCTTGATGCAAATATCGGCGAGCAGCATCATCGGTGGCAGGGTGTCTGGAATCAGGGCCGTGAGCTCATTAAGCAAACGCTTCGCTCCCTCGATGTCTCCAGTTTGAAGTTTGAAGCGGACGTAGCTCAACTTCATGGGCGAACGAACTGGAGCGTTTTGCCATGCGCTGGCGAACGCGGTTTCGGCCGACGGCAAATCGTTTTTGGCTAGAGATACCGCGCCGAGGGATGCGTTGACCGTGGCTGATTTTGGGTCGAGGGAATGCGCCTGGAGCAAAAGCGTCTCTCCTTCCGCGAGCTTGTGTTGACGAAGTTCCAGATTGGCCAGAGCGGTGAGGACGGGAGCGCTTTTTGCGGAGGAGAGTTTTTGAAGATAGTCTTTAACGGTTACTTGCTCATCGGGGGTCTGCGCGCTCTCGGCGAGGAGAAAGGGGGCTTCGGGGTGGTTGGGCTGATGATCAAGTATATAGTGGATTTCCGTACGGGCTTCACTGAACTTTTTTATGTTCAGAAAAAACACGGCAAGCTTGGAGCGTATTTCAAGATTTTCCGGCTGAAGTTCTCGGGCCTTGAATAAATAGGCTGGCGCGATGCTGAGGCGGCCTTGTTCAGCATAGATCATGGCTAGTTGGACGATCGCCCGGACATTCGCGGGATCCAATTTGATGGTGTTGAGGTATTCTACCTCAGCGCTGTTTAACGAACCGGCGTTGTAGTGAGTGTCCGCCCGAGTTAAGGCGCGCTCGATACTAGAATGACGTGAGCAACTTGTGCCGAGCAGGGCCGCAAGGGAAATGATGATACCACAGAGGAGTCGGGGCAGTGGAATGGGCATATCGAATTAACGGTGGGGGGGGATTGGGCGGTTTTCAGCCCGGTCGAACTTGAGCAATAATAATAGAAGCAGTGAGAAGGGGATGAGGGAGATGGCGAAGAATATCGGACCACCGTGACGATGGATATAGGAGTCGATCATTTCGGGACCGATGCGGACGCACAGCTCGCCGATGGTGGTTACTCGCAGCCCATTTCGGAGCAATGCGATCGGCAGCACAGACAAGGCGAGTACGGAGCGGCTCCAGTTGGACCGCAAGAGGAGTTGACCGGCGACCAGGCTGGTGATGAACAGGGCGAGGGTGGAGTGAATCCCGCTGCATTCGGGAGCTACCTGCATGTTGAAGCCGGGCAGGCGGAAAACCGTGCCTTCGCGAAATACCGGGGTGCCGATGATCTGAAAAAACGTTTGAGCCACTATGGAGGAGCCGTGTTGCAGCAAGGTTTCCACGCCGGCCTCTACGGCCAGCGGGAATGGGGCCAAGCAAAGGAGAAAGCCTAGCGGAAACGCGACGGCGCGCAGGGTGGCGCGGCTGAGCAACCAGCAGCAAATTCCCGTCAGGAACAGGACGAGCGCATAGACGGCCAAGGCGAGAGTGTCCTGAAGCTGCGGGGTGGGGGATGACTGCTCGATGAAATACCAGATGAAAAATCCGGTGCCGGCGGAAAATGCGATGATCGGCCAGAGCCGACCGAGGCGGATGCCCGACCATCCGAGCTGGGGACGCTTCAGCCAGACAAGATAAGCGCTGACGAAGGGAATTAAGATGACATGCGAATACAGTTCACTGCCCCAGGCGAAACGGACCAATTGATAGAGGGGCCAACTGAAGGTCAGAAATAGGACGAACAGAGCCCAGATAAAAATGCGGGAGCTGCCACGATGGCTTGTGGCAGTCATTGGCGGCGAGGGAGGATTATTCATGCAACGGAACGTGGTTTATGCGGTACGAGAGCTGAGCTCACCGACAATCAAGCTCGCGGTGCCAACTCCAGAAACAAGCAAACGGCCGCAGGGCTTTCTGGTGTCATACGGCTGCAAAGGTGAAATCTGTTTAATACCGGTAATCGACTTGGAAACCGACATAGCTGCCGGAAAATTTAATGGACGTGTCGCTGGAATTAACCGTCCGGTGCTGGTACAGGGCGGTGAGCCCTACTTTGCGGAACACGGTGGTACTGAACCGCAGATTGTAGAGATAGATTTTTTCGGTGCGGGCTGCCGCGGTGGAATTATCCGTCCTGACGTAGTTATTTTCCTCCTCCGCGTAGCCCGTGTGGAGATGGAGATATTGGAACAGCTGCTGATCGAGGATGATATTCCAGCGGAAATTTTTCGGGACCTGGCCCGATACGTAGGACGGCGAAATTTCGCTCACGGTGAGGAACGTGAGCTGGGTGTCCGTGAAGGGCCGATAAATGAGGGTCGAACTGTAAGTGGGGATAGTCAGATTTCTCGTGGGGGTAGAACGGATTTTCCGAAATTCAGATCCGCCCTGTACGTTCAAGGAAATTTTATCGGTGGGGCGCCAGGCGATTTGTAGTTGGGGACGCGTGTAGGACATGTCGGAACCTGGATTGACCTCACTGTAGCCGGTGTCAAAACTGACATTGGCGTTGATGCGGGGGGTGAAGATGTAGCTCAGTCGTTCGGAGATGAATTGGGTGCGGGTCGAGGGCACGGTGGCGGTGGCGGCCTGGTTGTTTATCGTCAGGACGTTTTGGCCAACGGTGCTGTCCAATTGCATACGCGGGCCGAAGCGATATGAGGCGGATACGCTGGTGTTATAACTTTTCTGTTCGGTTTGCCGGGCGGTCTGAACGAGAATATCGGCGCTTTTGGTGTATGTTTGTGTCAGCTGGAACTGCCAGTTGCCGTAACCGACCCGGCCGGTCAGACTGAGCAGATGGGACAAGTTGTCATTGAAATTCGCATTGGAATAAAGCGTTTCGGTGGGGCTGTAATCCAGAGACCAATGCGTGCCGAGGTTGAGCTGGATGCCGGCGGAAATAATTTGCATCGTGCTGGCTTTTTGGCCGGGGATAACGATGACGCCGTCACCGTAGAGTACGAGATAGGAAAACCGCGGGCGCAAAGCGATCTGACCCCATTGGATTGCCGGCGAAATGGTGGATGGGCTGACACTGGTTGATGGATCACTGGAATAGGGGATCGCTGCCGGGGGAGTTGGTGCGGGATCGCTGCCTAAGACCGATTGAGCGTGGGTGAGCAAAACTTGGGTGGTGGCGCCTACGGTTAGCAGTCCGATTTGGCAAATCGTGCGAAGTTTTGAGGTCATGGTAGGGGTGGTCTGAGGGGATAAGTTCATGTGGTTTGGGGATGCGGGAAGACCGCGCCACCCTAGGTGAAGGTGCGGGCGTCACAATCCAATTCGATTGGGTTGATGACCGGGAATCTGGTGCGGGGTTGCATCTGAATTCCTGATTGTTCTCGGTGGGGATTCGCGCAATCTCGGCCTATATGCCCACGCGCCGATCGCCCCATCCTCTAGCCAGACCGGGAGACGATGAAGCGCATGTCTGGACGGCGCTGATCTCCACCTGCCGCCCGCAACTTCCTTTTTTCGAACGCTTGTTATCGGAGGAGGAAAGAATGAAGGCGGCGCGTTTTGTCCGCCCGGAAGACCGCGCCCGCTCCATTGTGGCGCATGGACTCCTCCGGCAACTCTTGGGTGACTATTTGTCGGTGGAGCCGACGGGGTTGAATTTTAGGCAAAATGAATTGGGGAAACCCGCACTGGTTCCCTGCCCCGGTCAACCGGCGCTCTCCTTCAACCTGTCGCATTCCGGCGAGGTGATTCTTTTTGCCATGACCGCTGGTCGCCGGATTGGGGTGGATATAGAAGAGATTCGAAAAAATTCCGATTTCATGGAGGTGGCCAAGGGGCAGTTCTCCGAGCGGGAGTTTACGGCTTTGCAGGGCATGAGCGGGGCGGAACAAACCGACGCTTTTTTTCGCTGTTGGACGCGCAAGGAGGCTTACCTGAAAGCCCGGGGCGAGGGCTTGGGTTATCCTTTGAAAAACTTTTCGGTGTCGATCAGCCCCACGGCGCCGCCGGCGGTGGAGTGGGCGGCGGATGATCCGGCGGCGGCGGAGCGTTGGGCCGTCCGCGATCTGGCGGAGATACCGGGTTATGCGGGCGCGGTGGTTTGCGAAGGACGCGCGACGCGTTTTGTTTCGCGCCGTTGGCTTGCCGCTGGTGGTTAGGTCGCTAACTCGACGCCGGGATTCGGGTCAGGTGGGCGCACGGATCCGGGTCTGTGGATGGTTTTTCCGGTGGAGTAATTCTGACCGCCAAGGCTTCGGCGAGTTGTTGCACGAAGGGTTCAACCAGCATGGCATGAGGATTCATGGGTAACTCCACCACCTCCAGTCCGTCCATCGCGATGCCGTCCCAGCCCATCAGCGGATCGGGAAACGCGGCATAGTTTTTGATGGGTTTAAACAAGGTCATTTTCCCCGGGTAAGATTTGGGGCGATAGATGCCGACCGCATAATCGTTGATCGACTGGATATTTTGCAGGGCGACGTGTCCTTCGCTTTTGGCTTGGTCGCTGATTTGGCGTCCACGCTTATCGGATTGGAAAATGGCGGCTAACTCACCGTCCATGGCGACGCGGAATTTTTCCTTCACATAACTCATCATCTGGCCGGGGCGGAGCCGGGAGAAACTGCCGAGGTGGAATTTGAGGCGTTCGAGCTGGTCGTAGAGCCACCCGATTTGAACCGCCTTGGTGAAATTATAAGTGTCGAGCAGGGCGAGCAGGGCGACTTCCTCGCCTTGCTGCCGGAGGAGTCCGGCGATTTCCAGTGCGATGGTGCCGCCAAGGCAATAACCGCCGAGGTGGTACGGGCCTTGGGGTTGAAAGCGCCGGATCTCTTCCAAATAGGCAGTGGCCATTTCTGCCACCGTGGTGAGAGGCGTGGATTTGCCGTCCAGCCCGCGGGATTGGAGTCCGTAGAATGGATAATCATTGCCCAAGCGTGCGGCCAGATCGCGATAGAGGAGCACATTGCCGCCGGCGCCATGGACGCAGAAAAAGCGGGGCTTCGTGCCTTTGGGTTGGATGGGTACGATCGACGGCCAGTTGTCCGTTCCGGGTTCGACCAGGCCGAGATTGCCCGCGAGTCCGGCGATGGTCGGGGCATTGAACAACATGGCGAGCGGCAGGTGGCGGCCGAACGTTTTTTCGATCGCGGAAAAAACGGTGACGGCCAGCAGGGAATTGCCGCCGAGCTCAAAGAAATTATCGTTCCGGCCCACCGGGGTGACCTTTAAGATGCGCGACCATATCGCAGCGAGCTGTTGCTCAATCTCAGTTGCGGGCGGTTCATGGTTCGAGGTTAAAACGGTGTTCTCCTGCTGCGGTGCGGGGAGTGCCTTGCGGTCAACCTTGCCGTTGGGGGTCAGTGGAATGCTCTCGAGCGGGACAAAGACCGAGGGCAGCATGTAGTGGGGAATTTTGCCGCGAATATGATCCCGCAGATCTCCTGCACTCACCGTGACTCCCGGGCGCGTCGTATAATACGCGACCAGACGCTTGTCACCGGGTTGATCTTCGCGCGCGATCACCACGGCCTGCCGGACGGCGGAGTGGCTGGAAAGCACGGCTTCGATTTCGCCCAACTCGATGCGGAAGCCGCGGATTTTAATTTGGAAATCCAGCCGGCCTAAACACTCGATGCGGCCAGCGGAACTATAACGCGCCAGATCGCCCGTGCGGTAGAGTCGCGCGCCTGGCTTGAAGGGATGGGGAATGAATTTTTCGGCCGTGAGTTCGGGTCGGTTGAGATAGCCGCGCGCCATGCCGTCGCCCCCGATCATGAGTTCGCCGGCGACGCCGATCGGCATTGGCTGGAGCTGGGCATCCAGAATGTAGGTGTCCGTGTTCGCAATGGGCCGGCCGATACTGGTGTCGGAGGCGTCGGTGATATGTTGGCAGGTGGACCACACGGTCGTTTCTGTCGGGCCGTACATATTCCATAATTCCGCGCATCGCGGGATCAGTTGGCGGGCGAGATCGGCGGGCAGGGCTTCGCCGCCGCAGAGAACTTTCAACCCCGCTGTGCCCTGCCAGCCCGCGTCGAGCATGAGCCGCCAAGTCGCAGGGGTGGCTTGCATGACGGTGACTCCGTATTTTTTCACGGTCTCGAGCAGGGCTTGTCCGTCCGCCACGGTTTCCCACGGGACGATGACGATTTGGGCCCCGGTGGTCAGTGGGAGATGGATTTCGAGTTCGGAAATATCAAAGGACAGGGTGGTCACGGCGAGCAGCACATCATCGGCGGTCAACCCCGGCGTGCGTCGCATCGATTCGATGAAGTTGACGATGGCCCGATGCTCGATTTGCACGCCCTTCGGATTGCCGGTGGAGCCGCTTGTGTAGCGGACATAGGCGAGATTCTGCGCTGTCGCTTGGGCTCGGTCGGTTTTGGTTCCTGCGGCTGGCAACTCATCCATGAAGACCATGGCGGCCGACGTGGCTGGCAGGGAGACGCTGGGATTTTTCTGGGTGACGAGGATTTTCACTGCGGCGTCTTCGAGCATGAACGCAATCCGGTCAGCGGGGTAGGTCGGATCAATCGGGACGTAGGCGGCTCCCGCCTTCAAAACCCCGAGCACCGCGATCACCAGTTCCGGCGAGCGGTCCAGGCAAATTCCGATCAACACATCCGGCGCGGCCCCGGTTTGCGTGAGGTGCTGGGCTAGTTGGTCGGCTCGCTCATTGAGTTCACGATAAGTGAGCGTGCGCTGGCCAAAACTCAGCGCGACTTTGTCCGAATGCCGGGCGGCTTGCGCTTCGAAGAGCTGATGAATGCAGCGGTCGCGCGGATATTCCGTGACGGTGTGATTCCACTCCTGCAGGAGACATTGCCGTTCCGTTTCCGTCAGAATGGGCAGGCGTTCCAGGGGGCATCGCGGATTCGTGAGGACGGTTTCGATCAGGCCGCGCCACTGGTGCTGCCAGCGCTCGATGGTGGCAGGATCGAAGAGCGCGGTGTTGTATTCGCAATTTATCTGGAGGCCGTCGCCCACGGTGGCGACATAGACATTCAGATCAAAAATATTGTAAGCCTTGGGCTGAAACACGGCATGGGCTTTGAGATTTTCCATGGAGAAAATCTCTTCCGCCAAGGGGAGGAAGTTGAACATCACGCCCAGCAGCGGCATCCGGGATGGATCGCGCGGCAGGCGGAGTTTTTTGACCAGATTGCCGTAGGTGAAAAATTCGTGGTCGCGGGCATCGAGCAATTGCCGGCGCGCTTCGTCGAGGTGGGAGGTGAAGGATTTGTCCGCTGCCGGGGCGATGCGCACCGGGAGGAAGTGGACGCAGTGACCGACCAAGTTGCGGCTACCGCGACGATCCCGCAGGGCTTCCGAGATCTGTCCGGCCACGGGCACGCCGATCACCAGATCGGAGGAGCCGGTGAGCCGGTGCAGCCATGCGGTATAGACGGCAAAGAGGAAGTGAAAGGGCGTGCAGTTCAGTTGACCGCAGGATTCCCGGATGCGGCGGCAGAGTTGCGGATCGAGTAACGCGGTGGATTTGGCTGAGCGAAATGTTTTGGCTGCCGGATGCGGGCGGTCACCCGGCAAGTCTGCAGGTGAGGGGAGCTGGGTGAAGCGGTTCAGCCAGTATTTTTCCGCTTTGGCGCAGGCGTTGATCTGCTCGGGGGAGGTTTGCCAGGCGGCATATTCCCGGAATTGCATCGCGGGCGCGAGAGGCGCGATGGCCCCATCAACCCGGCAGCCATGGAGCTGGCCTAGTTCCCGCAGCAACACGCCGGAGGACCAGCCATCGACGACGATGTGATGATAGGAAAACAGCAGGACGTATTCAGTGGAATTTAAAATCAGCAGCCGCACCCGGAAAAGCGGACCGGTTTCCAAATTGAAAGGGGCGGAATCTTCCTGGACGGCAATTTGCTGCAACTGCGCCTCGCGTTCGTCGGGCGCGAGCTCGGTTAGATCGGTGACCGGGAGTTTAATGCCGCCGTCGGGCGCGATGTGCTGGAAGTCGCCATCGGGCGAGAAAGTCGTGCGCAACGCATCGTGACGATTCACGAGTGAGCGCAAATTTTCGTGCATTCTGGTGCGATCGAGCGAGCCGCGCAGACGGAGTACCACGACGTCATTGAACGCCTTGGAGGCGTCCGGGCTGTGGCGCGCGCCCAGCCAGATTTCCCGTTGTTCATCGGTTACGGGAATCCGCACCACGACGTTGACGGGCGCATCCGCGACCCGGAGGTCCCAAGGTGCGCCGGATTGCATCAAGCTGCTGGTGCTGGCCGTCGCCAGTTGTTCGGCGATATGCGCACCGGCTTTTTCCAGCGTGCCGAGGCTGTCGAGTAACAGGCGAAAACTGATCTTCACCCCGAAGCGAGAGCGGATGGCTTGGCTCACTTGGGTGAGCAAAAGTGAATCGAAACCCAATTCCAAAAACGAGGCCCGCTCATCGGGGATTTCAATCCCCGAAAGCTGAAACAGGATCGTCCGTAATTCAGCCGTAATGCCCACGTGGTCCTTCGGCGGTGGCGTGGTGCTGGCCGGAGCGACTGCGGCGGCGATTTCTTCGCTGGCGGAGGCAACGGTCGAGCTCACGGGGCCGTGATCAGAGAACTTGGCCGGCTCGACCCAATGGCGTTTTCGTTCGAAGGGATACGTGGGCAGGGCCACGCGCCGACGTGATTCGGTGGCGTAGAAATTTTTCCAGTCGATAGAAACCCCCGTGAGCCACAGCCGACCGAGCGCGGTGAGCATCGATTCGAGCTCAGGTTTTCCGCCATCCCACGTCGGCACCACCGTGGCATCTGCCGCCTTGGTGGTGAGTTGGCGGGCGAACTGGGTGAGCGATTGCCCCGGGCCGACTTCCAGCAGCACGGTGTTCGGCGTGGCGGCGACTTCCGTGAGCGCTTCCGTAAACAACACCGCTTGTCGGAGCTGGCGCGACCAATAACCGGCATCAGCCATGTCAGCCGCCGTCATCTCGCGGCCCGTGCAGGTGGAAATCCAGCGAAGCTGCGGGGCGTGCCGCGGCGTTTTCTCCACCAAGGCGGTGAAGGGGGCGACCACCGGTTCCATCATGGCCGAATGGAAAGCGTGGGAAGTGGTTAGCGGTTTGACGGCGATTTTTTTATCTTCGAGCGCCGCAGCCAACAAAGCGATGGCGTCAGGCGGGCCGGAGACGGTGCAAATTTTCGGACTGTTGTGGGCCGCGATGGAGAGGCCGGCGGGCAGCAGCGGTTCCACTTCGGTGGCCCCGAGGCGGACGGCGAGCATCGCGCCACTGGGTTGGGCTTGGATCAGTTTCGCGCGCGCGGCGAGGAGGGTGAGCGCGTCATCGAGCGTCAACGCTTTGGCCAGCACGGCGGCGACGTATTCGCCAATGCTGTGGCCGATTACGGCGACGGGTTTCACGCCCCACGATAGCCAGAGTTGGGCGAGCGCGTACTCGATCGTGAAAATGGCGGGCTGGGTGACGCGGGTTTCGTTGATCAGTGTTTCCGCCTCGGTCCGGTTCGCCTCGGGGGGATAAAGGATGGTGCGAAGATCGAGCCCGAGCAGGGGCGCGAGAAAGAGGGCGCAGCGATCCACCTCGGCGCGAAAGACGGGTTCTTGCTCGTAGAGCTCCCGGCCCATGCCGACGGATTGCGTGCCTTGGCCGGGGAAAAGAAAAACGACGGTGGGTTCGCGGGAAGTAGTCTGCCCGGTAGCAATAATTTTTGGATCGCGGGATTGAAGCCGCGCGATGGCGTCGGCGGGATGCGCCGCGACCACGGTGCGACGATGCGGGAAAGCGCGGCGGCCTTTTTTCAGGGTGAAGGCGACATCGCTCAACGAAATCTTCGGGTGCGCGGCGAGATGCGCGGCGAGATTGGCGGTGGCTTGGTCGAGCGCGTTGGCGGTTTTCGCCGAGAGCAGCAGCAGTTGCCATGGCCGGGACGGGCCGGAGGGCGCAGCGGGTGGCGCTTCCTCGACGATGGCGTGCGCATTGGTGCCGCCCACGCCGAAGGCACTGACGCCGGCGCGGCGCGGGCCGCCATTAATTCCCTGTTTCCACTCGATGGGTTTCGTGACTGGAAAAAAGGGACTGTTCGCGAAATCGATCTGGGGATTCGGCTTTTTAAAATGGAGCAGCGGGGGAATGAGGCCGTGTTGGAGTTGCAGCACGGTCTTGATCAATCCGGTGACGCCGGCGGCCGCATCGAGGTGGCCGATGTGAGTCTTGCCGGAACCGATGGCGCAATAGCCGTTGCCGTGCGCGCCGCCGGTGCGGAAGGCCTGCGTCAGCGCGGCGACTTCGATGGGATCGCCCAAGGGTGTGCCGGTGCCGTGCGCTTCGATGTAGGAAATGGAATCCGGATGAACGCCGGCGGCGGCTTGCGCGAAGCCGATGACGTCCGCTTGGCCGCGCACGCCCGGAGCGGCGTAACTGATTTTGCCCGCGCCATCGTTGTTCACGGCGCTGCCGGTGATGACGGCCAGCACGGTGTCGCCGTCCGCGACCGCATCGGCGAGGCGTTTGAGCAGGACGACACCCGCACCGTGCCCGAAGATCGTGCCGCGGGCATCGGCGTCGAAGGCACGGCAGGTGCCGTCGGGCGAAACCATGGCGTCCTCGGTGTAGAGGTAATCGCGTTTCTGGGGAAAACTGATGGAGACGCCGCCGGCCAGCGCCATGTCGGATTGGTAACTGAGCAGACTCGCGCAAGCCTGGGAAACGGCGACAAGTGAAGTGGAGCACGCGCACTGGATCGCCATGCTGGGGCCGCGGAGGTTGAGCCGGAACGAGACGCGTGTGGGGAGGAAATCCTTGTCGTTGCCGATCATCGTCTGGTACTCGCCCACTTGGAAGTTACCCGCGAAATTCGCATTAAAGCGTCGGTCCGCGCAGAGATTGTAGATCAGGTAAGTGTTCAGACTCAGACCGGCGTAGACGCCGATCATCCCGGGAAACGTGTCGGGATCGTGGCCGGCGCTTTCGAGGGCTTCCCACGCGCACTCGAGAAACAGCCGGTGCTGCGGGTCCATCAGCTCCGCCTCGCGGGGGGAAATACCGAAAAAGGCTGCGTCGAATTTATCCGCGTTTTCCAGTACGCCGCGGGCGCGCACGAATCTTTTTCCTTGGGCCAGGGCTTCGGGGGTCGCCACGGAATGCTCGAGTTCCGTCTTGGTGAATTGCGAAATCGTCCCGGTGCCGCTCACCAGATTTTTCCAGAATTCCTCGACATTGGCGGCGCCGGGAAAGCGGCCGGACATGCCGATGATGGCGATGCCTTCGAGGTTGGGTCGGGAGGAGGGGGATTCGCTCATGGGAAATTAGCGGGCGGCGGGCCGACGGCGATTAAGCGCTTCGCGTTGGCGGCGGGCGCGTTCCTGGTGGGCATCGGCGGTGTCGGCGTGATCCGGGGCGGCGTGGAGATGCGTCGCCAGCGTGCGGACGGTGATGTGTTCGAAGAGCGTGGCGATGGGAAATTCCCGGGCGATCAATTTTTGGAGTGCCGCGTGTACGCGGGTGAGGCCGAGGGAATCGCCGCCAAGTTCGAAGAAACGGTCGTCGAGCCCAATGGCATCGACGGGCAGCACGCGTAGCCAAATTTCGACGATCTGGCGTTCCCATAAATTGCGGGCTTCCGCGAAGGGCTGGGCGAGAAAGGGCCGGGCGCGCGTGGGGGCGGGGAGTGCTTGGCGATCAACCTTGCCGTTGGGGGAGAGGGGAATTTGGTCCAGCCACATGAACCAGGCGGGCACCATATAGTCGGGCAGCCGAGCGAGCAGGTGCGTGTGCAATTCGCCCACAGTGGCCGTACGGCCCTCGCGGGAACTGAGGTAGGCTACGAGGCGTTTGTCGCTGCCGGGCAATTCTTGGGCCGTCACCACGGCTTGCTTGATCGTGGGATGTTGGGCGAGGACGCTTTCGATTTCACCGAGTTCAATGCGGAAGCCGCGGAGTTTGACCTGGAAGTCGAGCCGGCCGAGATAATCGATGCTACCGTCGGGTAACCAGCGGGCGAGGTCGCCGGTTTTGTAGAGACGGGCCGCAGGATCGGAGGAAAAAGGATCGGGGATGAATTTCTCTGCGGTGAGTGCGGGACGGTTGTGATAACCCAAGCCGACTTGCACGCCACCGATGTGGAGTTCGCCCTCGGCGCCGACGGGGACTTCGCGCAGTTGCGCATTGAGGACGTACATTTGGGTGTTGGCGACCGGGCGGCCAATGGGCACGACGGGCGATTGGCTGGCGCGTTGGCAAGTCCAGTGGGTCACATCCACCGCCGCTTCCGTCGGGCCGTAGAGATTGTGCAGTTCGCACGGCAGACGGGAGAAAAACTTTTCCTGCAAATCGTGGGTGAGTGCCTCGCCGCTGCAAATCACATGGCGCAAGGAGGTGCAGGTGGCCGCGGCGGGCTCGGCGAGAAAAGTGCGCAGCATGGACGGCACGAAATGGATGACGCTCACCTGTTCGTCGTTGATGACTCGGGCGAGATAGGCGGCGTCCTGATGTCCGCCGGGTCGGGCGACCACGAGCCGGGCGCCGGCGAGGCTGGGCCAGAAAAATTCCCAGACGGACACATCAAAACTGAAAGGAGTTTTTTGCAGCACGGTGTCGGCGGGGGTGAGGCCGTAGCGATCTTGCATCCAACGGAGACGATTGCAGATGCCGCGATGGGAATTGAGCGCGCCCTTGGGCTTCCCGGTCGAACCCGAGGTATAAATCATGTAGGCGAGATCTGCGGACGTCGTGTGATCGGCGGGCGGCGTCGAGGGATGCGCGGCGATCGACGGCCAAGCGGTGTCGAGGCAGAACAGCTGCGCGGTGGTGGTGGGCAAAAGGCGTTTCACCGGTTCTTGGGTGAGGAGCAGTTTCACGCCGGAGTCGGCGAGCATGAACGCGATGCGTTCGGCGGGGTATTCGGGATCGATGGGTACGTAGGCACCACCGGCCTTGAGAATGCCGAACAGGCCCACGACCATTTCAATTGACCGAAAGGCGCTGATACCGACGAGCGTATTGGGTCCGACGCCGCGGGTGCGCAGTTCGTGCGCCAGTTGGTTGGCCCGTTGATCCAGTTCGCGATAGGTGAGGGTGGTCTCGCCGAATTTTAACGCGATCGCTTCAGGGGTTTGGCTGGCCTGCCGGGATGTGAGTTGATGCAGACGCTCGGCGGTCGGATAGGCGACCTGCGTTTGATTCCATTCAGTTGCTGGCAAAATAGCGGAAGCCTGACTCATGGCGGGCGAGAGGCATTCACGGGTGGTAGGCATGCGAGGGATACGTAATAATATGCTGCGAGAGATGACGATGAAGTCGGATGCCCGAGTTGCAAGCTGACTTCAGGTTTTCTTAGTCCAATGACCAATGGGGCGGGTGGGCCGCCGTCGGGTGCGAGAAGAATCGCGCTACTCGGGCAGGTGGATGGCCGGCCGTCGGGGTTGAAATTTGCGAATCAATTGACGCAGAATGCTGCTGGCGATCATGGGCGCACCTTGGATCATCAGGCGGGCGACCGGCAGAAATTGACGGGCGAGCAGCCCGTGAGATTATTTTCTTCCGGTGCGGATCAATCGTTTTTTAAAGGAAAATGCCGTGGTGATCGGCTGGTGCCTTTAACCGGTGGGGCCGCCGGATTGATTCACTCCAGACGCTTTTTCAGACGAAGACAGGTCCGCTCGATCAGATAATAGGAGGCGGTTGCGACCACGAGGCTGACCAGCAAACGCGCTGCCTCGGCCACCCAGAGCGGCAGGCCGACGGACGTCAGACGCTGCGGGCTCATGACTTTCAACACCGGCACATGCCAGATATAAAGTGAATAGGAGATTTTGCCCAACCAGACCAAGGCAGGCCAGCGGAGTAGTCGGGCCCAGAAGGTCTCGGGGTCACGCAAGAGGGAAAAAAGCAGAGTGGCGCTCGCCAGACTCACGAAGGTGAAACCAAGATAGTACGGCAAGGCTGAGCCGAATTGCACGGTGCACACGAGATAGGCGATGGCACCCACGCTAACGGTCCCGAGCAGGGAATAAGCCCAGTGACTGGCGCGCGATGTGGCAGGCTCGGGCGGTGCGGGGGCGTGTTGCAGACGTACGAGTGCGATAATCGCGCCCAAGAAAAGGCCGTCCAGACGCGTATCCGTGCCGAGGTAAGGGCGCAACCAGGTGACACCCTCGCTCCAGAGTGAAGCGCGCCAGCTGGTGGAGGCGACGACGATGCCGCCCGCGATTACGAGGAGGATTTTAAGCAGCGAGCTCCATTTCTCCGGTGTGGCGTGGCGTCGGGCGAGACCGGCTACAATCAGAGCCCAGAGAAGATAGAACTGGCCTTCGATGGCGAGCGACCAGGTGTGCGGCATGCCGCCGAACCAGCCCGCCGTATCGACCATCGATAACCAGTTGGCGTAGTAGAACAGCACGCTCGACGCGATGGAGAGCGCGCGGCCCACTCCTGTTTCCCGGTGAGCGACCAGAGTGAAAAACGTCGAGAAGGCGACCAGGCCGATCAGTGCGGGATAAAGCCGGATCATCCGGCGGTAGAAAAAAGTGCCCAGGGAAATACGGCCGGCATGAATATGTTCTTCGAGCAACAGCGTGGTGATGAGAAACCCGCTGAGGACAAAAAATACGTCCACGCCAAAAAAGCCGCCGGGCAGCCAATTCCATCCCAGATGGAAAATAACCACGACGGCCACGGCGATGCCGCGCAATCCGTCGAGACTCGATTGGTGCCCCAAGCGGGGGCGTGTACTGGTGGGAGCAGGCATGTTGAAAAGCGGGAGACTAGTGGGCGGGTTTGGTGAGGGGTGCCTGCGCCGGCGGATCAAACGTCAGCGCATACAAATAGCCCGCGGTGTTTTTCACGATCAGGAAGATGCCGCGCCGCGACAGCCACCAATGCGAACGAGGGAACGGTTCGGCCTGTCCGGCGATGCTGCCCACTCCGATCGGCTCGGGAAATACTTTGCGGTATTGCAGCGTGCTTTTGCGGGTGTGGATGCTTTTGGTGAAGACATCGAGGGAGTGGATGCCGGGGAATTCCTGCTGCTGCCACTGGCGTACCGCCAAAGCACTGGAGTAGGTCCGATGGGTTTCCACGTAGGGGACATTCAGCACCTGCACCAATCCGGGAGCAACGCCTTTTGCGGTCAAATAGCGGGCGGCACGATCAGCGGGGGTGATGGTTCCGCCCTCCTCGGCGGGTTCGTTGAGCGCGACACAAACGACCTTGCGATAGTTGCCCTGGCGGATGGCCGCCACCGCATCCCGTAACGTTGGCTCCACCGCATACCACGACTCGATGATTAAAATCTCGCCATTGATCGGTCGGTTTAAGGAGAGAAACTTTTCGATGGTGGCTGCATAGAGGAGCACGAGCACCGCGCCGGCCCCCAGAATAAACCAGCGCCCGTGTGGGCGCTTTTTCTGCGGTTGGCTGGGGCGGGCGGGCGCTGTATCAGTGGATGAGGACATGGGCGGAAGTTTGCTGCGGTGCGGCAGTGGCAGGATGGTTGTTACCACCCGAGCGAATGACGCCAATCAGGAAACACAAGCTGCCTCCGGTTTAAGTCGCGGTCCAACGCAGCCAGCGGGTGCGTACCGCGTTGAGGAGTCGTTGGCCGGGATTGATTTTTTGATCGCACAGCAGTGGGACGAGTCCGGCCTCTTGCATTTTTTTGGCCGTGCGTTGCCAGGGGTAGTCGAGCTCATGAAACGTGACGATATTGGCTGCGAGATCGAGACGGGCATAACGAGCCACCCGTTGTGCGTTGGGTGATTGTCCCACGGCGCCGGGATTGAGCAACGCTCGTCCCTCCAGTTTATGGGGACCGGGCTGCGCTCGGGTCCAAGCGCCGCCGTTCCACAAAACCGGCTCGTGGGTGTGGCCGGCGATCAGTACACGAATATCGGGGCTCACTGCGGCGAGCGCCTCGCCAGCCAAGGTGGGCGTGTTGACGTATTTTTCTGAGTCGCGCGGATCAGCGTGGACCATGCGGATGCCGGGTGCGACATCGAGGGCGAAGGGCAACCCTTCGAGCCACTGCCGGGCTTCAGGATTCAGAATTTTGCGCGTCCAGCGAATGGCGTGGATACCGGCGTAGATGCATCTTCGCAGGCTGAGCCGGCCGAGCAGCATGCCTTCGTGGTTGCCCCAGACGCAGCGTGCGCCCGTGGCGCGAATCCGGGCGACGACGGCGTTGGGGTCCGCGCCGTAGCCAATCAAATCTCCCGCGATGACGATGGCGTCGGGCCACTCGCCCAAATCATCGAGCACGGCCTCGAGTGCTTCGAGGTTGGCATGAACGTCGGCCAGGACGGCGATCTTCATCGTTTGAGTAGTGCCGCTCCGCTTTTCGCCAGCATCAAGGCGATGCTGAAAATCCCGGGCAGCGGATCGCTCCAGGCAAACTCATGACAGGTGTCCGCGCGCATGACCGAACGGATCCATTGGGGAAAACTGAGTTCGCCGGCGGCGCGGTATTCGCGCATGGCCTTGAAATCTTCGCGCAGATAAATCCAGCTCACTCCGGCGCGGGCCCGGCCGGCTTTAGCCGAGCCTGGATTGACCGCATCGGCGAAGGCCAAGGCCGGGATGTTCACGCCGGCGACAGCCGCCGGATAATGCCAGAGGCTGAAGCGCGGATTGATCTCGAGCAGGCGCAACTGGCCGTTGCGGATATCGCGCTTGAAATCGAGTTTCACCACGCCCGAAAATCCAATGCGGGCCAGCACGACGCGGCCGAGCGCCACGACTTCGGGATCGTCCAGGATTTTCACGTAGGTGCTCGCTCCATGGACCCGTGAAAAAGTGCGCACCTTTTTGCCGGTAAACTCGGCGACCACTTCGCCGCCCGGGCGCACGTAAGCGTGGTAGCTTTCAATCCATTCTTCGCCGCCTTCGACTGATTCCTGGAGCACGAAGGCCCCGCCGTGGGCTTCCATCGCGGACACGATGGAGCGCAGTTTTCCGGCGTTTTCGCAACGAATCGCTTTTTGCATGCGGCCTTCTCCGCTCGCAAGCTGCGAGATGAACCAGCCGCTGCGCAGCGTCGGTTTTAAAATGCAGGGGAAGATCGTCCAATCGGCTAGTTGACTGGCGAACGATTGTTCGGGCCGGAGAATTTTTGTGGCCGGAACCGGCAAGCCCCGAACTTCGGCGAGGGCGGCGAATCCGAGTTTGTCGACCGTGGCTTCGACAATGTCCGCGCTCGGCAGCACTAGGTGGTAATATTTTTCTAGCTCGTCGCGGTGGCGTGAGACGGCGAGCGTGTCGCCATCGCTCTCGGTGAACAGAACCGGGCGCTCCGGGCAGGTCCGGCCATACTCCATGAGTGCGCGCACAAAACCGGCTTCGTCGAGATCAGCGTCGGGTGCCGTGATCCGTTGGGTGCAGTGGCGGGAAAGCGAGGCCGAGGTGAAACGGTTGGGCTTCGCGACCGTGGAGCGCAACCCGGCGAGGCCGAGCGCACGCACCAAGTTGATGTCCCCGACCACCACGCAGCGATTACGCGGAAGATCGGATGAGGTTTCCGGTCGGGGTTGCTGGTTTGTCGAAGGGTTGCTCAACTGGTTAGGAAACGAAACTCACCGGCCCAAGGCAGGTGACCGAGAGTTGGTTGATCCGGGATTGAGTGCAAGACTTGAGGGCTAGGCGGAAGTTGATATTCTCGGCGTCTGCCAATATCTGTGCAGGGCTGCCCAGCCCAAAATGGCCCGCGGATGATGCAGGAGCCGAACCGGGTGGTTGCTGGAGATTGGCGTAGCCACAGGCCTCCGGGCCTGTGGGATTTGGTCCAAGGTAGGTTGCGAGCTTGTCTCGTTCTGCTGGCCAGCAGAACGACCGTGGTGCGGCAAGCACACCACCTACGACGAAATCCGACCAACGGCAGGCAGGGGCCCGGCCTTCGCAAACAATCTCGGCAGGCCGGGCCGCCGGCCACTACTTGGACACTTGCTCAGGCGGGCTTGCCGATGCCCGAGGCGCGGAAACCGATTTTCCGCAGGGCCGCGAGGTCGACGATATTTCGGCCGTCGAAAAGAAAAGCGGGTTTGGGCATAGCGGCAAAAATCTTCGCGTAGTCGAGGGTTTTGAACTCGTCCCACTCGGTCACGATGGCGATGGCGTGCGCGCCGGCGCAGGCTTCGTAGGCGTCTTTCGCGATCATCAGCCGGGGATTTTCGACTCCTTTACCGAGCGTGTCGGCCTTGATTTCATGGGCGGGCACCTTGGGGTCGTACACGCAAACCTTGGCGTGCTCGATGAGCAGGTCGCGGCAGATGTTGATCGCGGCGGATTCGCGGGTGTCGTTCGTGTCCTTCTTGAAGGCAAAGCCGAGCACCGCGATTTTTTTGTCGGCCACGGTGTTGAAGAGTTCCTTCACAATGCGGCCGGCGAAACGCTGCTTCTGCCAGTCGTTCATCGCCACCACGCTGTGCCAGTAGGCCGCCACCTCGGGCAGGCCGAAACTTTCGCAGAGATAAGTGAGGTTGAGAATATCTTTTTGGAAACAGGAACCGCCGAAGCCGACCGACGACTTGAGGAATTTCGGACCGATGCGGCTGTCCTTGCCGATGGCGTTGGCGACTTCATCGACGTCGGCTCCGGTCGCTTCGCAGAGTGCGGAGATGGAGTTGATCGACGAGATGCGCTGGGCGAGAAAGGCGTTGGCTACGAGCTTCGAGAGTTCGGAGGACCAGAGATTGGTCGTGATGATGCGATCGCGCGGCACCCAGCGGGCGTAGACGCTGACGAGGGTCTCGACGGCTTGGTCGCCGTCGGGGGTGCGCTCACCGCCGATGAGCACGCGATCGGGGCTCGTGAGATCCTTGACCGCCGTGCCTTCGGCGAGAAATTCCGGATTGGAAAGCACCTGGAATTTCAGGCCCTTGGTGTTGGCCGAAAGAATGGTGGTGATCGCATCCGCCGTCTTCACGGGGATGGTGGATTTTTCCACGATGATCTTGCCGTGTTCCGCGTGTTCCGCGATTGAGCGGGCCACGGATTCGATGTACCGCAGATCAGCGGCGCGGCCGGCGCCGACGCCGTAGGTCTTGGTCGGGGTGTTGACGGAAACAAAGATGATATCGGCGCTCTTGATATTGCCGGCCACGTCGGTGGAAAAATGCAGATTCCGGCCGCGCGCTTGTTTCACGACGTCATCCAATCCGGGTTCATAGATCGGCAGCGTGTCGCTATTCCATGCGGCGATGCGCGTCGTGTTCATGTCCACCACGGTCACTTGGATGTCAGGACATTTCAGGGCGATCATGGCCATCGTTGGACCGCCCACATAACCAGCGCCGATACAGCAGATTTTCATAATTGTGAGGGTATATCATTGGGCACAGGATGAGTGGGCAAGAAACAAATTTGAGGCGGACGGCAATTGGGAGTGGGCCTTGGCCTTCAGCAAACGCGTGACTGACGGACGCTCCCGATCTGCGTTCGACGGGGATTGACCTAGCCACCGGCGCGTGCCGCGCCGAAGCCCGGCGGAGGAGGCTTCGTGCCGGTGGTTCGCGGTATTTGTAGGTTGCGAGCTTGCCTCGTTCTGCTGGCCAGCAGAATAGCGCGACAAGCGCGCAACCTACGACGAAGTGATCCCCGGCAGGCAGAGACGCCTGCCGCTATGTCCGGCTGATTGAATCGACAGGTGCCTTGTCTCGGAGGGCGTCTGTCTTGCAGACGCCGCGCACGATGACGGATAGGCGCGAACGAATGCCGTGGGGAAAGCACAGCCTGTGCAAGACACAGGCCCTACTAATTTCCTGGATTCTCGGGTTGGAACAAGAGCTGGGCGTAGACGTAGGCCATGCTCGCCATCATGATTCCTTCGATTCCTTCACTGTAGCGCCACCAGTGCGCCGGATCGTATTCGGAGGGAGGGATGGCGATGATGCCAACCTGCACGTCGTCACCGAAGGCTTGCTGGAAAAGCAGGCGGGTGCGGCGGGCGTGAATATCTTCCGTCACGATATTCATCCGGTGGACTTCGAGATGATTTTCCTTGAGCCAATTTTTCAGGGCGATGGCGGAACCGTAGGTGCGATCCCGATCCACGACCCGCGAAGGAACCATCTGCACCAAATTCTTGGCCAGGCCATCCGCAACCAATCGTTCGGCGGCGACACTGGCGGAGGTATTGAAATCGTTCGTGTATCCGCCGGTGCCGCGGACTGGTCCTCCCGTGGTGAATATCTGGCGGTAGTTTCCGTTTTTGAATTCTTTGATCGCTGCTTGGATGGCGTATTCGTGAACCCAGCCCTCGACCACGAGGTAGTCGGCATCGACGCGATCCGTCACCGCGAGGAAGGGATGAATCGTTCGGATGAATAGACCGCCGGTGAAGGCGAAAGTTAATGCCAGTGTCAGCCAGCCGCGCCAAGTGAGTCCCCAGCGCTCCTGACGGGCGAGCAGTCCACCGAGAGCTTTCTTTGGGGCTATGATTGGCTCAGGCACGGAGTAGTTGGGGAATTGATATGCTTCGCTTTGAGCTTTTGTAGGGCCGTCGCTTGCCGACGTGCCTTCCTCTCAATACCGGCACGCCCACAAGGGCCGGGCCTACAGTCCGAATTCGCAATGCAATTGGGATTAGGCCAGAGGGAGCGGGAGGCGCTTGCCTGCCGGGGTAGGTGGCGCGCTGGTCGCGCCATTCTGCTGGCCAGCAGAACGAGGCGAGCTCGCAACCTACGAAAAGCAGGCCCACAGGCACGGAGGTAAGTGGCGCGCTGGTCGCGCACGTTGCGAGGCGAGCTCGCAACCTACGAAAAACGATCCCACGGGCGCGGCCTGCGCCTGTGGCTACTTCAACCCGCCGGCTTCTGACAACCCTCCGCATATCAGGTCGGACTCGGCTCATTCTTTTCGTTTTCGAATGCCTGCATGAGTTCTTTGCGGGAGGCGGTGGCGGTGCCGAGCTTACCAACGACAATTCCGGCCGCGATATTGGCAATGTGCACGGCATCTTCGCGCGGAACTCCGGCGGCCATGGCGGCTGTCAGGGTCGAGATCACCGTGTCGCCGGCGCCGGAAACATCGGCCACTTGGCGGACGACCGTGGGGAAATGGCGCGAGGCGCCTTCGCGCGGACGGAGCAACATGCCTTTCTCGCCCATCGTCATGACGAGGCATTCGGGGTTGTGCCGGTTGAGAATAGCGGTGGCGATCTCCTCGGCACTCGGGCTCTTGCTGCCAAACGAGCTCAGCCCGGAAAGCTGAATGCCCTCGCCATAATTGGGCGTGAGTAAATCCAGTCCGCTGATGTCGAGCGGACGCAGCGGCTTGGGGTCGAGCGCCAGGAATAATTTCCGGTGGGCTTTTACCTGACGCAGCGTGTCGATCACTTCCTGGCTGATGACGCCCTTCGCGTAGTCGGAAAGAATAACCGCATCGTATTTCGCCGCCTTTTCCGCGAGGAGTCCGAGCAAACCGGATTCGGCGATCGAGTAGGTTTCCGGATGGGCTTCCTGATCGAAGCGGCAGAGCTGCTGGCGTTGCGCCACAATGCGGGTCTTGGTGATCGTGGGGGATTTGGCGCAGGCCAGTCGCGGATCGAAGGTTACTTTTTGCTGCCGCAAGAGTGCCTGCAGTTCCACGCCGTTGGTGTCGTTGCCAACGAGGCCGAACAATTCGCACCTGACGCCGAGAGCCGCCAAATTGTTCGCGACGTTGGCCGCGCCGCCGGCCGTGTGGGTTTCGCGATGCACCTCGACGATGGGGACCGGCGCCTCAGGGGAGATGCGGCGGATGTCGCCCCAGAGATAGCGGTCGAGCATAACGTCGCCTACAATCAGAATGGAAACGCGGTCAAGAAAATCGAGGTTGTGTGTCATCGGAGGGAAATGAGTTGGGTGAGATTAATAATCGGCTTCCAGTTGGGTGAGCCAGGAGTGAAGGATGAAAGTGTGGATTTCCTGAATGCGTGCCGTCACGTTGCTGGGGACGATCAGATCGTGATCCGCGATGCCCTTGGCCGGACCGCCGTCCTTGCCGAGCACGGCAATGGTCTTGATTTGGCGGGCCTTGGCGGCGCGCAGGGCGGCGATCACATTCGGCGATTTGCCGCTGGTGCTGAAGATCACGAGCACATCGCCCGCCCGGCCGTGGCCCTCGACTTGGCGCGAGTAGATCTGATCGAAGCCGTAGTCATTGCCGATACAGGTCAGCAGTGTGGGATCGGCGCAGAGCGCGATGGCGGGGAGCGAAGGGCGCTCCTTGTCGAAACGGCCGACCAATTCCTCGGCGAGATGCAGCGCATCGGCCGCGCTGCCGCCGTTGCCAGCCGTTAAAAGTTTGTGGCCGGATTTGATGGAGCGGCGGATTTCCTCGCCGGCTGCGGTCACGGCCGGGAGGAGTGCGCGGAAACGTTCTAGCGTGGCGATCAGGTCTTCGAGATGGGCTTGGATCATGGCAGGAGGGCGCAGAGGGTGGATGGACTCGGAAATTTTATTGGGACGGCTGAGCGTTTAACCAGCGGGTGTAGTCGGCCACGGAAGCGGCCAGCGGCGTGGGGGAGTAGGGCACTCCGGCGCGGGCCAATTTCTTCATCGTGGCCTCGGTGAAGTATTGGTATTTTCCGCGCAGATCTTCGGGCATGGGAATGTACTCGATCTTCGCTTCGCGGCCGAGCGCGGCAAACAGGGCTTCGATCAATTCGCGAAACGAATGGGCCTTGCCCGTGCCAAGATTGAAGAGGCCGGACACCGTCGGCCGGTCGGCCAGAGCCAGAATCACGTCGACGAGATCGTTGACATAGATGAAATCGCGCAGCTGCCCGCCGTCGACGTAACCATCCTTGTGCGACTGGAAAAGCCGGACGAAACCCTGCTGATGGATCTGGTGGAAGCCGTGAAAAACCATGGACGCCATGCGGCCCTTGTGGCTTTCGCCCGGACCGAACACGTTGAAGAATTTAAGGCCGACGCATTGGCGGGGTTGCTTCTGGCCGGCGGCGATCTGGGCTTCGACCCAGAGATCAAAATCGTGCTTGGACTTGCCGTATAAATTCAGCGGCTTGAGCTGCACCAGCGGCGATTCGTCGTCGAAGCCTTGATCGCCATCGCCGTAGGTCGCGGCGCTGGAGGCATAGATATATTGCCGCTGGTGAGTCGCGCACCAAGTCCAGATGCGTTGGGAATAGACGAGATTGTTCTCCTCCAGATACGACCAGTTTGACTCAGTGGTCGAACTGCAGGCGCCCATGTGGAAAATGATTTCCGGCTGAAGCTCATTTTTTTCCAGAGCCTGCAGGAATTCGTGATGGTTGAGAAACGGCACGCCCGGGGCGACGGCCAGATTTTGTCCCTTGGCTGGCGGCACCGGGTGATCGACGGCCAGCAGACTGGAGGCGGGATGATGCTTGGCGAGCGATTCGAGGAGACGGCTGCCGATGAATCCGGCGGCACCGGTGACGACGAAACGAGGTTGGAGTTTAAGGGCGGAAGTAGGCACAGGTTGGAGAGATGTGAATAGGGGGAACGCCGGACTAGTCAATTCCTCCGGCCCGGATAATTTTTTGGATCAGGCCCGTCGTGCTGAACCCCGTGAGAAAGGGCAGGAAGCGGATCTGCGCTTGGCAGGCTTCGAGGGCGGCGCGTTCCCCGGCGTGCAAGCGGTTGATGTCGTAATCGCCGGCCTTGGTATAGATGTCGGGCTGCAGAGCGGTGATCTCCTCGATGAGATTGGGCTTGGTGAACATCACGAGGGAGTCGATGCAGCCCAGCGCGGCGAGGCCGAAGGCACGTTCGAGTTCGCTTTGCACCGGACGCTTGGGGCCTTTGAGAATCTGCACGCTGGCGTCAGAATTCACGGCCACGATCAGGTGGTCGCCGAGTTGGCGGGCATTTTGCAGGAAATAAATATGGCCGGTGTGCAGCAGATCAAAGCAGCCATTCGTCATCACCAGTTTTTTCCCGAGCTGCCGGAGACGATGGCGTTCCGCCACCATGGATTCGAGGGAGAGGAGTTTTGGATTATGGGGGAGCATGTAAGGAGGAAGAGGGAGAGGGAAGAGGAGAGACTAAGGCGGAACGATGCAGTTGAGAGTCGGGAGTTGAGAGTTGAGAGATGAGAGATGAGAGCCTGATATTCGGAGTGAGAGCATTCAAAGAATAACACGGAAACCTGTTCACTCACTGGTCTGGCTCAGGACACTCGACGCTCCGCTCTCGACTGCATGGACCCGGTTAAGGGACTAGAGACTAACGGACTAAGAGACAATGGGAGGTTCTTGGGAGGAAGTGGAATTATTTTGGGTCTGGGATCTGGGTTTTCAGGTCAGTAGTCTTTTAGTCTGTTAGTCCTTTTGTCCGCGGTCTGACGTCCTGCTATCAGCCTGCCTGCCGGGTCGCGGCTTGGGCGAACTCGAGGAGTGTGTCGTAGCGCGGGACGGCGTGTCCGGGAGGGCTCGCGGCGGAACCGATCAGCGCGGCCTGAATGTTCGCGTTCAGGCCGGATTCGGCGTCGATGGTTTTATCGCCCACCATCCAGGATTGGGTGCGGTCGATGCCGTAGCGCGCGACCGTTTCATTGATGAAGCGCGGGTTGGGTTTCCGATAGACGGCAGGTTGGTCCGGGCTTTCCGGGGCGATGCAGATTTCGGTGAACAAATCCGGCCCCAAGCCCAGCAGATCGATCATCCGCTGGTTGCAGCGATGTGCGTCGTCGATGGTGAAGTACCCGCGGCCGATGCCGCTTTGGTTGGTGAAGAGAAACAGGAGGAAGCCGGCATCGCGGAGGAGCGCCATCGCATCCTTGGCCCCGGGGAGCAGGACGATCTCGGACGGATCCTTCATGTAGTTGCCGTCGTAGATGATGGTGCCGTCGCGGTCGAGGAACACTGCTTGGGGTGGAGTCACTGGGGAAATCACAGTAATTTATACGTTTTGAGCGATCAGGAAATTGTGTAGGGGTTTTGCGTGCGGCAGGCTCCACGATTTTATTTTTGCCGGATTTCCTTGATGGTTTCAACGATGCGCAGGCACGCGCGCCGGGTCGGCGGGGATAAGAATCCTGTCGCGATCCCGGCCAAAAGTCCGGCGGGAACGCCGATGAGCAATTGTTTATAGGGCACCATGCCGGTGGTAAATAAAGTGGTCGCCCAGGCTGCGGTGCCAACCACGAGACCGACGGGAAATTGGCCGAGGAAAGCCAGCCAAAGATCGCGGACGCTGACGGGGCCGGTTTGTCCGGCAATATGAAAGGTGAGGGGTAATTTCACGAGCAGTCCCGCGATGGAGCAGGCGATAGCCACGCCCGCCGCGCCATACCGCAGGCCGATGAGGACAGCGCCAATGGTCACGACTGCTTCAATCACGCTCAGCTTCAGCATGTCCGCTCCGCGTCCCTGACTGGTGTACAGCCAGGAAACTGCCGAGGACAAGGGTGCCGTGATCCCTGCGATGGATAGTCCTGCAAAAATGATCGCCGCCGCTTCCCAGCGGGCTCCGAGTAGAGTTACCGTTATCGGGTGGGCGAGCGGGAGGATTAAGCCGGTGAAAACAAATCCCACAATGGCCAACGATTCAAAAACCTGCAGGAAGAATTTGCGGTAACGTTCCGGCTGATTTTGGAGGCGAGATAATGCCGGCACGACCACCGTGTAGATGGGTGCAATCAATTGTTGCAACGGCCGGGCCAGCAGCGCCGCCGCTCGCGTGTAGAGTCCGACTGCATCAGATCCGTAGAATCGGCCGATCAGGAGACTGTCTGTTCCGATCGAAGTTGAATAGAGGAACCCGCTCACGGTGAGATTGGCTCCGAAGCTAATCATAGGGCGGGTGCCCGCGCCGCGAACCGGACGTTGCGGGCGCCAGCGGGAGATCGCCCAGATAGCAATTAAGCGCACCACCGCTTGGACCAAGGTGGCGGCTACCAGAGACCAGTAGCCATAGCCGGTTAAGGCCATCGTGAAGCCAACCGATAAACCAACGGCCATGGAGCCGGCTTCGATGATCGAAATGGCCATGAAACGCATCTGCCGGTTAAGCAAGGCCACGTGCTGACCAGCCAGGCCGTTGAGAATAAAGGAAGCCGAGAGAGCGAAGGTAATGTTGATCAGCCGGGGTTCGTGATAAAACCAAGCAATCACCGGCGCACCGGCCGCGACCAACAGACTGATGGCTCCGCTGACCGCGATATTGAGCCAAAAAAGATTGGAGACCTGCGCGTGGGTGATATTCGGCCGTTGGATGGTGGCGGTGGATAGTCCCATATCACGGAAAATTTGCAAAAATCCTATGACGGTCATGACCATGGCAACCAGTCCGAATTCCTCCGGTGAAAGTAATCGGGCGAGGACAATATTGTAGCTTAAGGTAAGGACGAACTGCAGGCCCTGAGCGACCACTTGGACGATACCACCTGATACCGTCTTTTGTTTCAGTTTTCCCTGCAGATGGTCAGTACTGAAATCATAAGTTTGGCCCGGAGGAGTTCCGGCGGATTCTTTATTTTGCATCAGGTCGGTAAGCGGATGCAGCGAGACGATCAGAAACCCATCCCTGCCGGAAGCCCTAACCTGCCTAATGGATTTTTTCCCGGGCAGGATGAGTTTTGCAGAGTCGGCCGAAGGGCCCACCGTATCATTCAATCGCAGTAACGTAGCGGCAGGCGCTTGCCGGGCCGTAGCCTCGCGAAGGCTGGTCTCTGCCTGCCGAGTTGTGGCATGGGTCTTTCGATCCATGATCCTCATACATCCTGATCCCAGCCCGTGGAGTGAAGGGTAACGAGGAAACGAGCTGAGCCC